>Ga0210391_10000137_pt1 | contig 87143 bp, 69 predicted proteins | sample IncBWC12OmetaG_FD_160573 | JGI IMG/M metagenome (GOLD analysis project Ga0210391, IMG submission 160573) | Forest soil microbial communities from Barre Woods Harvard Forest LTER site, Petersham, Massachusetts, United States - Inc-BW-C-12-O ...
TGTGATCGAGATAGAATTCCAGCTTCCAGCTACCGGACTCGCCGTGCTTCCCTGTCCAAGAAGAGTTCCCGGGTGATTCTTGCCGTTGTCTGCGTACAAACCAATGTAGACAGGGCCGGATCCCGAGGTCGGATCAAGATATAAGTCAATGACGGCAACACTACCCGTTGTGTTTGTGATAGCAGGGAAAGCTTCTGCTTGCTCAGCGGGATTCTTGTCGAGATTGCTTTCGACCTCCTGATTCCCAATCATCACGGTTGCGGGGAAAGTTCCCGCCACGGCGTACGCGGAGATATAACAGGTGTTCCAGGTCCTCCCAGTGCTCCAGGTGCTCGGGAGCGACGTGAGATTCGATTGGGAACTGGTTTGGCTATGGCAGGTGGTGGTGCTTCTGTCGTGAAAGTAAGGTTTGCCGCCTGTAGTTCCCAGGATAGCAATCCAGTAAGCGGTTCCAGAAGTAAGACTTACTGCGCTCACGGTGACACTGTTCCATGTGCCAAGGGCGAACTGCGTCGTGCTGCCTTGGGTCAATAGGCTGCCGGGTTTCCCGCTTGCGTCGTTGTAAATTCCAACATAGATCTTGGTAGCTGCCGAGCTTTCATCGAGGAAGAAATTAATCGATCCCACTTGACCGCTTGCAGTCGCCGTTGCCGGAAACGCCTCTGCCAGGCCAGTTGCGTTCGAGTCAAGATTCGACTCGATTGTCTGATCCCCGACAAGAACGGTCTGCGCGTTGAGGCCGGTCACACACAGGCAGACCGACAGCAAGCCCACCAGCAGAATCGCCGTTCGTCGATGTCTCGGCTCTGTCATATCACGGAACAAAACCGGCGTCTTTCAGATTTTTGCAATTACTGTGCGGAGGTTCTGGGCCCGTAAATCCTTACTAACGTCATCGACAACGAAGACCGACAACAGCTAATAATTGGACAACAACCCCAGGCGGAGGAACTGGTCTAGAAAGAAGCAAATATCCTCGACGAGATTCGTGGCCTCATCGTTATATTAATCAGGTATCTGGCTGTTCGAACCCACACGCTAAACGTTGCGCCGCCCCCTGCTGGAAATGAGGCGCAATGTTAACAAAAGTCCAAGGCTTGTCAAGAATTTTTTTTGGCCCCTTTACCAAAAAACGAATAAGTCACCTTTGGGACTGAAAGGTGTTCAAGGAAGAGGACCACCAACGGTGGTTCTGGTTTCCTTGCGCAGTGCGATTCCATGCGTGTGATAGGGCGCTAACTCATCGGCGACAGCTGGATACCTCCGCCAGAAATCTTGTGCCAGCCCGCCCACCGTGGGATCTTCCCGGTGCTCGGCGTATTCTTCGCCTTCTTCCTGGGCCCTGTCCTTCATGCCCAGGCGATCGCAGATCAACGAAAGATAGTAGTGTGCTGTTAGGTCGTCCGGATTGATCGACTGCAGGGCCTCAAATTGCTTTTGAGCGTCTACATATTTCTTCTGCAAATAGTAGATATATCCGAGTTCCTGCCGTGCCTGCCGCAAACGGGGAAAAAGCGAAATTACATATTTCTGATCCTCTTCTGCAGCTTCCAATTTGTTCTGGAGTCTATAGATCAGTCCTCGATAATAGAGTGCTCTCACATTTCGAGGAGAAACTATGAGAGCTTGTGCCAAGACTTTCAGTGCCGGTTCGTACTTGTCATAGCTCGCATTGGCTACGGACATATTGCCAACGCCATCGGGTCCCTCCCGCCTGTTTGCAATCAGTTTGGAGTAGTCGGCCAGAACCAAGTTGATGTATCCGTCGGCATATTCCGGATCAATTTGAACTACCCGGTGAAATGCTTGCTCTGCCGCCCAGTACTGTTGCTGCCCCAGGAGGGCAATACCGTAATTATTCCAGCGCAACAGTTCTGCCTTGCTATCCGTCCCCATGAAAGCTTCATTCTTCCCCAGTTTCAGGGGTGCGGACTTGGAGGCCATTTCCACCACCGGAAACTCCCGCGGCGCCTGAAATACAAAGTCCGTGAAGCCGTGCCGAAAGCGGCGATAGTTCACTTTCGCCGTAAAGGTAAGTGGACCCTGAGCATCGGCGGGAATCCAAAAGCGGTAACGCACAAGATCCGAGCGTCCGGGCAGAATCGTGTTGTCATACGTCTTCATCTTGGTTGACCATACCTGGTGTAAATCGAGTAGCTTCCCACTTACCGAGACTAACCGGTTCGTGTAGGTATGGGCATGCTCCTCGACATACCCATTCGGTTCGAGGTAGCCACTGCGATAAAGAACTCTCCCACTGGCGTCTCTAGCTTCGAACTCCACCCAGCTTTCATAAAAGTCCCGCTGTTCGGGCACCAGCGAGTGACCAATCTTCTTGTTCTGGATCACAAGACAAACGGTGAGAGCCTCTCCCGCGTCAAGCCGAAACGCCGTGCTGCCCAGAGGCGCAATTATTTGTCTTTTTCGGCCGGGATCCTCCCTCTCGATGGCAAACAGATCGATGGCGACCGCATCCTTGAGAAACTCCTGCACCTTATCGAGTTGCTCTTGATAACCATAGAAAGTTGGGATTGCGGTGTTCGCTCCGAGGAACCGGTGCGACTTGATCTTTCCCTCCTTCGCGGCGTAGTCTCGCGGACCGTCCGATGCCGGCATGTGGCAGGTTTGACAATTCGAGACGCTGTCCTTCTTGTAAAAAGGAAGTGGTGACTCTTGTGACCATGAGGACTGCTGCCATTCGTCGTAGACCGAAAACGCCCTTTGCCACTTGTAGTCGTTCAACATTTTAGGAAGAGCCGCCTTGTGGCACACTGCACAAAATTCGGGTGTCCGGTAGAAATCTTTCATGACTGCTTTGCTGTGTAGCTTTGGATGTGCCAGGATGTCGTCGAAACTAGCTTCGCCCGGTATGGGGGTTCCATCTTCAGCCACCACAGTTGCGGGAATACCCATGACATAGCTTCCCGTCCCTGCTGTGTTTTGTATTTTCTGGATGGAATGACACACCGTGCACGTAATACCATCCTCGTCAAAAGAACGGTCCAATTGCGAGTCCTTCGTGAGAGCCCCTGACAAGAGTGCAATCGGGTTGTGACAGCCCTCGCAATGCCGGGTATACTCAATGCCTTTCTGGTGGATGAGCAACTCGATATTCCTCAGGTAAAACGGCGCACGAAACGAGTTCGCATGTGCCGATTGCCGCCATTCCCGATGGGCATCTTCGTGACACTTGGCACAATAGGATGCCTTGGGAAAAGCTTCTGCGGGGATGAATTGACCCGTATTTGACAGCGCACGGCTGGGCAAGAAGGGATTTTCCCCAAAACGGTAGTTATAGCTCTGCTCAACTTGCTCTTGATAGGTGCCGGCGCCCAGCAACCGATAATTTGGCAATGTAAGCGCAAAGATTACGCAAACGCCTAAACCTGTCGCGAACTTTGTCGCTCCACTCACAGTCAGCACCAGCCGCTCATTGCCATTGAGACTCCCGTTCTCGGTTGACACGGGTGAGACACTCTACATTATCGTCGTACGATTCTCAATTGCCATCTTCTGTCATTGTTATGGATACCAGCCGCATCGGGTTGCTTATTGTCCTGCTGGGTGTGCTTGCGCTTACGCCTGTAGGTCTTCACGCTTCCGGTCCACACAGTGAAAAGCAAACCCTGACTGGTACGCTCGTCGATATCACCTGCGCCACGGATACTAAAAGGAATCTAACCAAGCTCCGGTCGGAACACACTCGAAGGTGTCTGCTAATGCCTATTTGCGCGGAAAGCGGCTACGCGCTTCTCACGGATGGCGACGAGGTTCTTAGATTCGACGGAAAGGGGAACGAGTTAGCACGAAAACTGATCGAGAAGCACTCGCACACTCAGAGCTGGCGCGTATCCATTGAGGGCACCATTCAGGGAGATCAATTGAAATTAGAGCGGATTCGATTGCTCTGAAGTCTGTTTCGGAATCACCCACACCTCTTTGTAACACTTGGGAGTTATAGCAGTCGGGAGCGCGTCTTAGGCACTGATTCCGGTCGGTATGACAAGCAATCGCTAAATTGTCCCAAGCCAAAGTCGGCTTGGTGGAAGCCCGGTATTTTCGAGCGGAACGAGTAGGTTCGCGACAGAAACGAGAGATTTAGGCCTTCCGTTGAATTTGAAACAGCGCTTCGGGATCTTTCGCCGAAGCGACCCCGGCCCAAATCCAGGCATATCGGCTAAGCAAGGCGCCGGCCAGGAAACAAATTGCGGCAGCGCGGCGACCGGAGGCCGAGTCCAACATGAGGCGTAGCGCCAGCGCCCCAGGGCCGGCTAGCAAGCCTGCCACGCGAAAGGCCCATGCGCTTTTTCCACGATGCAGCGGCGCATTCACGGGTAGTCTGCTGAGTTCGAAATAGACTCCCAGCAGCGTTTCGATCGCCGCTGCGGCGATTCCGAGAAATTGTGTGGCGGGAATTAGGAAACCCATTAGTTCGATGATTCCCGCAGCGCCTCCCAATCCGGAAGCCAGAAAATGAGGCGAGAGCATTCGGCGATTATGCGACCAGACAGGATTCGCGGTCGCGCCAATCAACACGCCCGTGTAGCTGGCAAGAATCAGGCCAGTCAGCGCTCCCATGAACTCTCCTGCCCAGCGCATTCCGATCACGAACGGACTGGCATAGCCTCGCAGCACCAGCTCCTGCCCAAAAACGCCGACAAAGACGCAGCCTGAAAAAGCGACCAGAATCCACGCACCTACCGACATCGGGGACTGGATCTTGACTACCCGGAGCATGTTCAAAAAACGTGAAGGCCTTCCCAGGTCGGCGATCAGAAGGATCGGGCAGATCGTCGCTCCAACGATGGCGATCCACAGAGCGGCGCGGATGAGGGCGGGGTCGCTGCCGAATAGTTGCGCCGCAAAGGCCAGAGTGGCCGATACTCCAGCGATGCCGCCGACAAAAAAGTACAGCGGAACTTCCCAGGTCCAAACCGGCGCCTTGAGAACGGGAAGGCCGTAGTAACTCTCTCTGCCTCGAATTTGCGGATGCGTCGCCGGCGCTTGTCCGGAACCCACGGGCAGTGCCGCAGCGGCCTTTCGAATTTCGTCAAGGCGCTCTTCGGTAGCTTTGGGTTTGCCGGGCGATGTCATCGTGTTGGCCGGTCGCGCAGGCGCTTGATTCTCTTACCGTGCAAAAGCCAGGCAGGCAATCCCAAAAATGATTGCGGCTGAAATCAGCGCCGAGGTCCACGCGCTCTTCAAATAGGATGTCGGCACTTCCGGAGCTGGCGGAAGATTGTAATTTTCCGGCTCTCCCAGGATGACAAAAAAAGCGTGCACTCCGCCCACGCTTGTTTCCTGCGGATCGTACAGGCGCGCATCCTCATATCCTCGCTCGCGGAGTTCGTGCACGCGATTCCTCCCACGCTCCTGCAGTTCCTCGATCTCACCGAACTGGATCGATTGCGTGGGGCACGCTTTGGCGCATGCAGGGATAAGACCTGCCTTTTGCCGGTCGTAACAAAACGTACATTTGAAGGCGCGCCCGTCGTCGGGGCGCCGGTCAATCACGCCGAACGGACATGTGACCACGCAGTACCCACAACCGTTGCACACATCCTTCTGCACGAAAACGGAGCCGACTTCAGTGCGCACGATGGAGCCCGTGGGACACGCCTCCAGGCACCCAGCATTCGCGCAGTGCTTGCATACGTCGGAAAGAAAAACCCAGCGGAACGGATCCTTTGTGTCCGCAAGCTGCGGGCCGGCCGCTTGCGGCTGCTCTAAAAACATCACATGCCGCCATGTGGACGCTCCCAGGCTCTGCGTATTGTCGTAGGAGAGACCGCTCCACACCATGCCATCGGCGGGAACTTCGTTCCATTCCTTGCATGCCACTTCGCAAGCCTTGCAACCAATGCACAGCGTCGCGTCGGTTAAGAAGGCGGTGATGCTCATCAGGATTCCTTCCGGGCTTCGAGGAGTTCCTCCACCCGTTGTGAATTCTCCGTCCGCTTCCCGCGCAGCACGTTACACAGCAGCCCTTTGGATTCCATGATGCGCACGTTCGGTTCCTCGGAGATAGCGATCAGGTCGTTGCTGATATCGCCTTTCACCAGTCCTATGTATCCCCAGTGAAACGGCAGTCCGACTTGGTACATCAGTTTACCTGCGATCTGGAGAGTCTGCATTCGCGGGGTGACCAGAGCGTGCGCCTCCACGGCGCCGCGCTTCGTGACGATGGTGACAAACTCGCCCGGCGTGATGGTCAGCTTGCGCGCCATCTCCAGGGAAATCTCGCAAAACATTTCGGGCTGCAGTTCCGCCAGGTGCGACAACGTGCGCGTCATCCCTCCAGCGGTGTGGTGTTCGGTGAGACGGTAGGTGGTTAGGACGTAGGGGAAGCGCGCATCAGGAGACGACGCGTACTGATTGCCCGAACGATTTTTGCTCAGAGCAACCGGGTTCACTTGCTGTTGGGGATAGATGGGGTTGCGGATCGGCGACTCAAACGGCTCGTAATGCGCCGGCAACGGTCCGTCGGCCAAACCGGTGGGTACCCAAATCCAGGCAAGCCCGTCGGCGTGCAGGATAAATGGTTTGTCACCAGCCAGCGCATCGTCGCCAGCCGCGTTTTCTCCCGGAACGTGATTCGGCGGCTTAGTGGCTACGAAATCTGGCACGTCGGTTCCCGTCCACTTCTTGCTTTCGCTGTCCCACCAAACCAGCTTCTTTCTCTCGCTCCACGGCTTTCCATCGGGCCGAGCGGAAGCCCGGTTGTATAGAATGCGCCGATCGGCCGGCCAGGCAAATCCCCAACCATGGCCGTAGAAATCTTTCGAGGCACGCTGATTCGCGCGATTCTCTTCCGGCTTTGGAAACACTCCGGAATAAATCCACGAACCGCACGCGGTTGAGCCGTCCGCTTTGAGTGCGCCAAATCCGGCCAACAGCTGTCGATTCGCCACAGTGTAGCCGTTAATTTCCTCCAGAACTTCCTCGGCGGATGGCTCCTGATGAGGCCCCTCCGTGCTGTAATTCCAGGTCAATGCGAGTAACCCGGCGTTCTTCGGCTGGGGATCTTTTCGCGCTTTCTCCCGCAGCAGATTTCCCAGGTGGAACATGAACCAGTTCTCACTTCGACTGTCGCCGGGAGGATCGACAGCTTTCTCATGCCACTGCAATAACCTCTGCGTATTGGTAAACGTACCGTCCTTTTCAGCATGCCCCGCCGCCGGCATTAAAAAGACTTCCGTCTGAATTTCTTCAGGCCGCACTTCGCCACTCAGCACTTCGGGCGCAGCGCACCAGAAGGATGAGGTCTCGGTATCCACCAGGTCACGCACCACCAGCCACTTCAATTTCGCCAGCGCCCGGCGCTCCATCCCGGAATTTGGCCCGGCCACTGCCGGATTCTCGCCCATCACAAATAGTCCGTCCATCTTGCCGTCCATCATGTCGAGCCAATAGCCCTGGTGGGAATGATCACCGGTGAGGCGTGGCAGCCAGTGGAATCCGAAGTCATTCTCCGGCTTTGCAGCGTCGCCGTAGTAAGCCTTCAGCAGACTGACTATGTATTTATCGAAATTGTTCCACCACCCGGTCCGCGGCTTGTATTTCGCAATGTAGTTCTGAAACGTTCTGGACTCTTCGCCGAACTTGGGCATGCTGAGATACCCGGGGAGAATGTCATACAGAGTCGGAATATCGGTGGAACCCTGAATCGAAGCATGGCCGCGCAAGGCCATAATGCCGCCACCAGGCCGGCCCATGTTGCCCAGCAGGAGCTGCAAAATCGCGGCGCAACGAATGATTTGCACGCCAGAGGAGTGCTGCGTCCAACCCACAGCGTAGCAAATTCCACCGGTTTTTTCCGGTCCGGACGCCGTACAATACGTATCGGCAACACGCAAGAACGCTTCTTTGGAAATGCCGCAGTACTGCTCAACTATCTCAGGCGTGTAGCGCGCAAAATGACGCTTCAGGAGCTGAAATACGCAGCGGGGGTGCTGAAGGGTCTCATCCTTTTCGTACTTGCTCAAGTCAGGCATGACGGTTGAGCCATGCTGGGAGTGACCACCCTCCGATTCACCTTCCTTGGGCGCGCTGGACTTCTGACGATCTGGGCTTGCGCCTTCGTACATCCAGCTCGCCGGATCGTAGGATTTCTTCTCGTTGTTCCAGCCGGAGAACACTCCGTCCAGATCTTCGGTATCGCCGAAGTCCTCCTGAATAATCACGGGTGCGTTTGTGTAATGCAGCAGGTACTCGCGAAAAAAGAGCTCGTTTTCCAGTACGTGGCGGATCAACCCGCCGAGGAAAATGATGTCCGACCCCGCGCGTAGCGGCAGCCACATGTTGGCCACCGCCGAGGTGCGGTTGAAGCGCGGATCCACGTGGATGACCGTGCTTCCTTTCTCCTTGGCCTCCATCACCCATTGGAACGCAACCGGGTGATTCTCCGCCATGTTCGATCCCATGATCAGGATCGCGTCGGAGTTCAACATATCCTTGGGCGCGCTCGTGGCTCCGCCTCGCCCGTAGGTTGTGCCCAGACCGGGCACAGTGGAGCTATGTCATATACGGGCCTGATTGCTGATGCACACCATCCCCAGGCCCGCAGTGAACAGCTTCTTGATTAGGTAGTTTTCTTCGTTGTCTAGCGTCGCGCCGCCGAGGTGGCCGATCGCGGTCGTCTGCATCAGCGTCTGGCCATCTCGGGTTTCAACAAAGGTGCGTTCGCGGCTCTCCCACACCCGATCGGCGATCATCTCCATCGCCTTCCCAAGTTCCATCTCTTCCCATTCTTTGGAGAAAGGCCGGCGGTACTTAACTTTGGTCAACCGTTGGGAGTGGGTGAGCAGTTCGAAGCTGGCAGAACCTTTGGGGCACAGCCGCCCGCGCGACAATGGCGACTCGGGATCGCCTTCAATCGAAATCAGTTTCCCGTCTTTGTGAAATGCGAGTTGTCCGCAGCCGACTGCACAGTAAGGGCAGACGGAGCGCGCTACTTTGGCTCCATCATTCTTGGGTAGGAGGTTCTGGGTCTGGGCGCTCATGGCTTCGGGACCCGTACCGTCTCCGCCATGCAGAATCTGGCGAAACACAGGCCAACGCAGCGCCATCTCCTTAATCATCTGAGACTCCCTCGTTCGCGTCACAGATATTCGCACCCGCGTTTTTCGCGGGCAACTGCCATACTACCATTGCCTCATAATACCTCGGAATGCGGCTTGACAGCCCTCAACGATGGGAATATATGTATCGCGTCACATGACAGGGGTTGCCTGCTCCGCTCAAGCGGACAGGGCTATTCTTGAGCACGCATCTTTAAATCTTTAATCTCGCAACTTAAGGGGAAACGATGGCGGGCGAACAACTTCCAAACCGATGGGGAATCGCAGTCGCTGCGGTAATTATGCAGATCTGTCTGGGGGCGGTCTATGCCTGGAGCGTGTTCGTCAAGCCACTGGTCAACACGCAGCATTGGACACTCACGCAGGTCTCGCTGTCGTTTACGATCAACGTTTTCTTCATCGGCGTGGGAACCGTGATTGGCGGGTTGTGGATGAGCCGTTCCGGTCCGCGAATCGTGGCTACCGTAGGTGGCATAATTTACGGCCTCGGCTATGTCTTGTCGTCATACGCCGCGGCTCACCAATCGCTTTCGCTGCTCTATTTTTCCTATGGCGTGCTCGCGGGCACCGGCGGAGGGATGGGCTACATCTGCCCAGTGGCGACGATCGCCAAATGGTTTCCCGACAAACGTGGGGTCATGACCGGATTGGCGGTTACCGGCTATGGAGCCGGCGCTTTGTTGATGGGTCCAATCGCGGCTCGCGAAATTGTTTCTGTTGGCGTGCCAACCACGTTTCTCATCTTCGGAATCGCCTATTTCATCGGGGTGGTCGTGACTGCACAGTTTTATGCGAACCCTCCTGCGGGTTGGCAGCCTGCGGGCTGGGTGCCGACCACAGCCGTCGCCAAAGCCGCCGGCACTTACAACTACACGGTGAGTGAGGCCTTCGCAACCTGGCAGGCCTGGGTATTATGGCTGATGCTGTTCCTCAACGTCTCGGCGGGCATCATGATTATCAGCCAGGCGTCGCCGATCGCGCAGCAGCAAGCTCACCTGACGGCGTTAACAGCCGGCAAGATGGTAGGCTTGCTCGGCATCTTTAACGCTGCCGGCCGTTTCTTCTGGGCTTGGATTTCCGATTACCTCGGTCGCGCTCGCGTCTACTTTCTGCTCTATCTGATCCAGGCAGGGATCTTCTTCGTCTTACCCAAAATTGGTACGGAAACAACACTCTTCCTCGCCCTTGCCGCCATTTATTTGTGCTATGGAGGAGGCTTCGGCACCATGCCCTCCTTTACCGCCGACTACTTTGGTGCGAAGTCCATGGGCGGAATCTACGGATGGATCTTGCTGGCCTGGGGAGTGGGGGGCGTGGTTTCGCCGCTCATGATCGCTCGCATCCGCCAGGCCACAGGCTCATACTCGACGCCCATACATATCATTGCGGGCCTCATGGTGGTGTCGCTGATTCTGCCGCTTATCGTGCGGCGGCCGAAAGGGAAAGACGCGGGACAGGCGCAACCGGCCGCTCGTGCTTCGTAAGGGTTCCGCTGCGAAAATACTTGGTGAACATCCCGTGCGTGACCTGGGGAGTTTTGACTTTGCGGTTGATGAGAGTATGGTAGCGTGTTTGACCGAGCCGATTTCTGCCTAGCGCCGGAGAGCTGCAACAGTTCCCGGCTTGGAGTGGTTAAGCATACCCGTTCAGTTTAAAGTTTTATTCAAAATTCCGGCCAAGGAGGCCTGCGATGGCGGCAGTTCCGATCCCGACATCAGAATTGAAGCTCGAAATAGTCAAAGCTCCGGAAGGAACTCTCGTCCGCTGCACCGGCAAGATCACGTCGACCAGTTCTGGCATGCTCCGCACCGAAGTCAGGGGCTTGATTCCGGGAGCGAAGCGAATCGTATTGGACTTAACTGACGTAACCTACATGGATAGTTCCGGTCTCGGGGCGCTGGTCAGTTTGTATGTTTCCGCCAGAGGGCAAAATTGCGAACTGAAGGTCATTCACCTCAACCAGCGATTGCAAGAGTTGTTTCGACTCACGAAGTTAGCCTCAGTATTCGAAGGGCGTGACGATTTGCCCTGGGGATGAATAAGGATTAGCGCCGTCCGACGACCTAAAGAAAGTACATGGGACAGGCGCAGCCGATCTCCACGAGTCACAGGGCGTTCCGTCCATTCACTACTGGCTTTTGCGGCCCGAATCCGAAGTAGAAGTGATAATGATTCATGCAGCCGGGGTTGAACTGTGCATCGCAGTTTGGACATCGGGACTCGCTCTGCATGTACTGATGGATGGTTAGCTCAGCGCCGCAGGCTCCGCAGAGGACGGCCTGCTGATCCCATTCAACCTCCAGCCAGACCTCGATAGGATGATCCACCAGTTCTGCATGACAATCTTTGCAGGCATAGTAAAGGCCGCAACACTTCATCTTGATCGCAATGATGTCCGTTGGTCCGTGATAGTGCGCGCAGCGAGTCTGAGTGTCGAGGTTGATGCCGAGCACTTCTGGAAAATTAAGGACCATTGCGCGATCGCGAAACTATCCGGCCATTTATCCGATTGTCAGCAGTTCTTCGTAGAAGCCGCCGATCTCCTGTGCGCGATCGACGAAGTGTATCTCAAAGATCCAGTGCCGCTCTCGACCTGAAGCATCCGGCATCCGCATACGGTTGTGGTTCTTGGGGTGAACATAAAGAGTGATCTTGTCGCCCGCAATTTTCTCGTGGGGAAATATACCAATCAGATGTCCAGCGATGGGGCCACCATATTCCCATCCGGCTAATTCCGCCAGCCTTTGAGCATATCGGTAGAGGTCGGCCCCGGTAATGTCTGGATTTTGCTGAAAATATTTCTTGCCGTTTGCGAATGCTTCTTCAATATCCCGGCATAGCTTCAGCTTCAATGGGTCCGAACCAACGACGTAAGTGCGGCCGAAATCGGCTTCCCATTCTTCGAACACAGGGCCCAGATCGAGAAACACGATGTCGTCTTCAGACACTTTTAGGTCGGGTGGGTTCTCCTCGTAAGGCTGCAAGGTGTTTCGGCCAGCACGCACGATTCGTTTGTGCCAGTAGCAGGTGATCCCATAGATGCGCTGGGCGAGCGCGTAAATGCTCTCGTTGATCTCGCTTTCGCATGTTCCCGGCCGAATGAGACCTAGCTCACCGACCTCCTCAAACAGCCTTTGGGCTTTGCTCTGCGCGTCTAACAAGCCGGCTATTCGGGCGTCTTCCAATTGCTCCATGGTTCACAAAGACTACAGTCAATTGCCCATGGTTGAAAGATTGGAGCATTCTCTGGCGGAAAAAACGCCCCAAACTGCGATCTTCAGCGACCGTAGTGTGCGATGAAGACGGCTTTTCCGAGCAAGTGGTCCTTGGCGGTCGAGACTACCATCGCGCCGATGGAGTCAGGTGGCACGTCCAGCTTTTCGACGCTTAGCGCATAAACGGTGAATGTGTAGCGATGTGGAGTATCTCCCTTGTCCGGGCAAGGGCCGTGATAGGCGTCATTGCCAAGATCGGTGCGGTCCTGCATCGTACCCGGGGGAAGAACGGAACTATGTTCCACACCGGCTTCTTTCGGTAGCGAGGTGACATTCGCAGGCAAGTCATAGACTACCCAATGCCACCATCCTGACGGATCGCCGTGCTCATCCGGATCGAACAAGGTCAACACAAAGCTTTTCGTTCCCGCAGGAGCACCGGACCACTGCAATGGGGGCGACATATTTCCGCCGGTACATCCGAAAAGGTTTGCGGTGTATTCCTCGGGGACTTTCGCCGCGAGCTTGGAATCGGGGCTCAAGAGAACGAACTTAGAGTGAGCAGCCGGTTTCGCCTGCGCCGAGCCCCGTACAGATGTCAGAGAGATCATTGCCAGTAGCAGTGCGCCAACAACGCCGATTAATTTGGTGAGTCACATGTGAGCCTTTCTCGATACGATTTTGGTCATGCAGCACTTGAGCGCTTAAGGATTTCCTACCTCAACGCGTTGGAACTTGTGCTTGCCTGATGGCTGAGACCCCAGACATAGGCAAGCGCCGACGCCTGAGTATCGGAGAGTTCTGCGCCAACCATCGGCGGCATCGGGCTGCGGTATTGCTGGGGTTGCGGAACGCCGTCGGTGATAACCTTCCGGATTCCAGCGAAGCTTCCATCGCTCCACAACCATTTCTTCTTCGTAAGATCCGGTCCCAACGGAGAGCCGGTGCCGTTGATGCGTTGGCATTTGACATCGGAGTCTGGGCCAAGATGCGGTTATGCAAGGCCAATTTGCAGGGATGTAGAATGACCGGCAAGCAGCGAGGTCGCGATGCTGGATTTGCACTGCAATGTTCTTGAGCCGTGTTTTCAGAAAGGGTTAGTGCCTGTAACTTTTGCGGCTGCAATGAATCCAACTTTGCGGTGAGGTATTCGAAATGCTGCGCAGGGTAAAGAACGTGAAGTGGGCGAATCAATGCTGATCTACCTGTTGGCCTTCGTTGGCGGGGTGCTGACGATTCTGAGCCCGTGCATTTTGCCGGTGCTTCCTTTTGTGTTTGCCCGCGCGGACCAGCCGTTTCGCCGCTCCAGCCTGCCATTGCTCGGTGGCATGGTATTGACCTTTTCCGTGGTTGCGATTGCGGCTGCATTTGGAGGACATTGGATCATCCGCCTCAATCAGGGCGGACGATACATCGCAATGGTTGTGTTTCTGGTCTTGGGTCTCACCCTGCTCTTTCCATCTTTGGCCGAATTCTTGACGCGTCCGCTTGTCCGCGTCGGTTCAGGGCTTCAGAGCGGACCGACCGGGTCGGCTGGCATTGGAAAATCTTTCTTGTTGGGAATCTCCACCGGCCTGCTCTGGACTCCTTGCGCCGGACCGATTCTGGGATTGATTTTGACTGGTGCCGCGATTCAAGGTCCGGGCGCTCGCACATCCTTCTTATTATTGTCGTTTGCCTTGGGAGCGGCCACATCTCTCGGTCTTGCTCTCTTCGCCGGGAACAGGGCTTTCGCGGCAATGAAAGGATCTTTGTCGTTTGAAGTCTGGATTCGCCGCGGCCTGGGCGTCGCCGTGATCATGGGAGTTGTTGCCCTCGCCCTTGGATGGGACACGAACCTCCTCAGCAAATTCTCTTTTGTGAACACCAGCAAGGCAGAAGAACATCTCATCGGCGCCTTGGACTCGCCCAGGCCCGTAATGGCGGCCGCGCCGGTTGAATCGGAAACGCCAGTTCTTCAAGATGAAGGCCCCATGCCCGCTATCCCCGGTGGAGTAGAGTGGCTGAATTCGAAACCTCTAAGCCGCGAGTCTCTGCGGGGAAAAGTTGTTCTGATCGACTTCTGGACTTACTCGTGCATCAATTGTCTTCGCGCTTTGCCGTATGTTGAAGCCTGGTCCGCCAAATACAAAGACTCCGGACTCGTTGTGATCGGTGTCCACACTCCGGAGTTTGCGTTCGAGAAAGAACGTACCAATGTCGAGAAGGCTGTGCGGGACTTGAATGTTACTTATCCAGTGGCTATCGACAGCGAGTACAAGATTTGGCGAGCGTTCAACAATGAGTATTGGCCCGCTCATTACTTTATCGACGGCAAAGGCCACATTCGATATCACCACTTCGGTGAAGGTGAATACGACCAGTCGGAGCGTGTTATCCAGGAACTGCTGAAGGAAAATGGTGCCACCGGCCTAAGCGGGAGCACGGTCAGTGTATCTGCTGCCGGAGTCGAGGCAGCGCCTGGCAATGGGAATGCTCGTTCTCCCGAAACCTACATTGGGTATCACCGCGCCGAGCATTTCGCGTCACCTGAACCATTAGCGAAAGATTCGCGCAAGATCTACAGCGCACCGGCAAGGCCTTCCCTCAATCAGTGGGGATTGAGCGGATCGTGGGAGGTGGATGCTGAGAGCGCCGTGCTCGAGGTTGCTGGCGGCAAAATCGTCTTCCGGTTCCACGGCCGTGATCTCCACTTGGTCTTGGGTCCAACGAAGGACGGTAAGCCCGTTCGCTTCAGAGTTAAGTTAGACGGTACCGCCCCCGGCGATGATCGTGGATCTGATACCGCGCCCGATGGAACGGGTGAGGTTCGAGAGCACCGTCTCTACCAGCTCATCCGACAAAAAGGCGACGTGGAAGACCGGACTTTTGAGATCGAATTCCTTGATTCGGGCGTTCAGGCTTTTGCCTTCACATTTGGTTGAAGAATGCGACAAATAAAATGATTACAGGAGACTGAGCGATCCGCCCGAGCCCCTGGTTGGGCAGACGGCACGGCGCCAGCGATTACCCGAAACGGAACCCCAGCCTTGGGTTGCCAAATGTGAGTAGGGCGATTACGCGTAGTTAGCAACTAATCCTGTGACCTCCATGTCCGCCTTGTCTTTGCCCAGCGCCTTACCAGCAACGAGGTTGCCGCAACATTCCGCGGCCCGTAGCTGGCAACATAATCGCGCACGGGCGTGGAGGCAGGCCGTGCAAGAAGCTTTGCCTTTAGCACATCCAGGGGTGCATTGATCGCCAGCATCTCGACCAGCGCGTCTTCATAGTCCGCAAGCTCTTGTGCGTGCGAGAGCGCTTCTTTCGGTACCAGCGGCTGAGAATCGAGCGGCTTCGTCTGAGTAGTATCGTTTTTGGTGCGCTGTCATAACCAACTCGACCAGATTGCGATAGTCGGCCTGCATCTGCAAAACTGCCTCCCTTATGAAATAGGCGAAGGAAATATGCCTCAGAGAGTCCCAGGAATCTGCCAGCTTCTGTTGCAGGTAGCTGACTGGGTCCTTTTTGCTCATCGATGAATGTCAGGATGAGCCGAATGCGGGGGGCCCACCCAATTCTCCGGTTTCGCGTTCTTTCTCTCGCTTGATGGTCAGCCGTGCAAGGGGCAAGGCCATTGAGGTGAGAATCATCAGGATGGTAGTCGCCTAGATCAGTTCGGGGAGGGTAAAGCCCGAGGGGTCGCGCTCTCGGCGCCGAAAAAAGATGCCCACCACTCTCTTTGATTGGGTGGCAGCAATGGGCACTCGTGCCGTCCACCTACGTAAACGGTACTGGAAGGCGATAGGCTATGAAGGCGCCACAGAGGGATCTATTCTTCACATTCGGGGCGGGATTCAATGGTTCACCCATGGCTGCATGTAAGCGTCAGGGTTGGGTGGGCGCAATGTTGTGTCGTCTAATGGCCACGAGCATTATCGTGTCGGTTGTCACGTCTGCGTGCCCCAGGCTTTGAATGTACCCTTCGGTGAGCAGGTTTGAAAACGACGAAACTGCTATCGTGTCTCGTTCGGCAGCAAATACGCGGCGGGTCATCTCTCGATAGCGACTGTTAACCTTCGTCACCTATATGACGAAGAACCAGTGGAAAGGTCTGTCGTGGCAACGCCGTCTAGGCGAAATTGTAAGTGTAGTTCGGCACTGCAACATGCCATCATTACAGAACGAGGTACAATTCCTGCTCCGCACGTGAGAGGCTGAAGCTGATCCTGGGGAAATATCTAAGCATGAGTTTCATGCAGCCGTTTTCGCCACAAAGTCAATCCAGCCCCCATGACCTAGATAAAACAACCGGCATTTCCTGAAGCAGAGACTGTCAAGGCCCATAAATGCATAAAAACGACGCCACTACACTACACACACCATATAGGTTGCGCGTCTAACCATACCACCAAAACATTCTATCCGTATTTTGCCTAACTATTGACCAAGCTAGCTATTGACCAAGTAAGTTGTAGTATATTGTGGGGTAACCATGACCAACATCATTAGTAAATAAGTCAAGTATGGCTCTGAACGATAGTTGTGGGAAAAGAGATAGCTTATGCTGGACCGTAGGATTCTAGATGTTACTGGAGTGGGAATCGGGCCATCGAACTTAAGTCTCGCGGCCCTGCTGTATCCGGTGGACGGTGCATCGAGTTGCTTTCTGGAGAGGAAAAAGTGCTTCGAATGGCATCCGGGGCTTCTGTTCCCGGAGGCCAATATCCAGGTGTCTTTTCTCAAGGATCTAGTTACCCTCGTGGATCCGAGAAGCGCATTTTCCTTCATTTCTTTTTTGCACGCACAAAAACGGCTATACCGCTTTATCATCGCCAATTTTCCACGCATCAGCAGATTGGAATACAACCAGTATCTCCAGTGGATTTGCGCGTCATTGCCCGATCTTCATTTTGGATGTGAAGTGGAAGAAATTACGCATGACGGCAATTCATTCGTGATTTATGGAAACGGGAAGCCGAGGTATGCGAGAAATCTTGTGCTGGGGACGGGCCTCAGTCCATCTGTGCCGAGCTGTGCAAAGAAGTACCTTGCTGAGCCCAGCGTCTTTTTCGCTCTCGAGTTCCTCGATCATGAGATAGACGCGACGGGATTGCGAGTCGCGGTTATCGGCGGTGGACAGACCGGAGCGGAGATTGTTTCCCGGCTTCTGCTGGACACGGGCAGGTTGCCGAAGGGAGTTATCTGGGTATCGCGGCGGTACAACTTTTTGCCGCTGGACGAGTCGCCGTTTGCCAATGAGCTGTTCACGCCAGCTTACAGCGAATACTACTACAAGCTCAGCCGCGGTGAAAAGTCGCGACTCCTTTTGGAGCAGAAACTAGCGAGCGATGGCGTCGCAGCCGATCTGCTGGAGAGGATTTATCGGCAGCTCTATAATCTTGAATTTTTGCATCAGCGGGGACGTATCTGTTCGCTGCGTCCCGATTGCCGTATCAGCGAGATCGAAAAGGTGGGCGGGGAATGGCTGCTTACAATCAACAGCTCGAGAGCGGATCCAATGGAGGTTATTCCGGCCGACATTATCATTTTGTGTACTGGATTCGAATACCGGATGCCGACATTTTTGTCGGGGTTGAGGGATCGCATTAGTTGGACAGAAGATGGTTACAAAGTCGCTCGTGATTTCTCGATCGAATGGGACGGCCCAGGCGATCAAAAAATCTACGTGCAAAATGCAGCTCACAAGCAGCGTGGCGTTGCCGACCCTAATCTGAGTCTTATCGCCTGGCGCAGCGCTACAATCGTCAACAGTGTCATGAAGAGGACGGTTTACGACGTGGGTCGAACAAGTTCGTTGTTCGATTGGGAACAGGAACAAAGAGCCGGCGTGTCGGTTGAAGGGCTGCTATGAAGGCCGAGGGCGAACTGCGGTTGGCCTACATGGAACCGGAATGCAACGAATCCGGAATGAAATTGCAGGAACTGGATTTATGCGGTCGACGGTTTCCCTTCAAGTCTTCTCGATTCACGATTGAGCCAGGCGGAGCTTCTCCTCCTGACAAACACAGCGTTGCGGAAATGTGGATTATCGTGGAGGGAATGGGGGAACTTATTTGGAATGAAGAGTCCTATAACATAGAAGCGGGCGATGTAGTGTATTTTGGGCCCTTTGATACCCATCTCGTACGAAATCATTCCGCGCAGGCGCTGAAGGTGCTTTCCTTCTGGTGGCGAATTCATGTTTGACTTGACGATTGTTGGAGCCGGGATCATTGGCGCAAATGCCTTCTATCTTGCGAGGCAGCAGAAGCCGGGTTGGCGCATTCTTCTGGTGGATCGCTCGCTGGTGGGAAAAGGAGCCAGTGCGTACTCTGCAGGTCTTGATTTTCCGTACGGGCGGACTCCGTGGCAGAAAGAATTGTCGGATACGAGCGAAAAGATGTACGCGGAATTCAAGACCCGGCTTCCGCAATTGGCAGTGCGCCGGCTGCCCTTTATGGGGGTCGTGAAGCAACAAAATCGTAATTCGGTGGTCGATCGATTCACTTGCGGAACAATTCGTTGCGCCAGCGATGCCGAACGGGACCGGTTGTTTTCCATTCTTCCAGGCTGGAGAGTTGGCGCCGATCAGGAAATCCTGATCGGTGTTGATGGTGCAGTTGGATTGGTGGATCAGATTGTTACGTCTTTGGTGCTCGATGTGTGCGATCCGCCGCGAGGGAACTGTTGGGAGGGCGTAACAGTCGCTGATATACGTCAGAAGGACGGGGGCCATGAACTGGAGTGTACTGACGGTCGCTGCATCTACAGCCGGCGGGTGCTGATTGCAACCGGGCCATGGGCGCTTCGCGGTCCGGAGAGCAGATCAGCGAAGGCGGCGGGAGTAAGAATCAAAAAAGTAGCCGCGCTGCACGTGCTTCGGAACCCGCATCTTGACTCTCCGGTAGTGTACTTTTTCGACGAAGACGCGTTTCTGCTACCGCTCGTGGAAGGTAAGAAATGGATATTGAGTTTCACGTCGCGAGAGTGGGACTGTTCTCCAGACCCGGCCAGTTTGTATATCAGGCCGGACGAAAGGGCGGAGGCGATTTCGATTCTGGAGCGCTATTGCCCATCGTGGGTAGGCGATTGTTGCGGCGGACGTGTTTTCTGCGATGCTTACAGTCCCGACTGGGCCCCAATTGTGCGCTTTATCGAGAAAGATATGGTCATTGCCGGAGCCTGTTCGGGCGCTGGCTTTCGCACTGCGCCAGCCATCGCGCAGGCGGCACTGCGACTTTTTTCCGGCTTTACGAATGGCAGCGAGGTCTAATCTATGGTTGGCCGTCCCCCGCAACAATTTCCTCGACGTGTTTTGATTACAGCCACGCCTCCCACCCCCAATGGGGATTTACACGTTGGCCATTTGTCAGGGCCGTATCTCGGGGCCGACATTTATCGCCGCTACTTACGGCTTCATGGAGTCGAATGTTATTACATCACGGGGACCGATGATCATCAGAGTTATACGGCTTTCAAAGGGGAACAATTAGGCTGGACAGCCGAGAGCGTGGCAGAGCACTTCGGCGAAGCCATGCTCAAGACACTGGAGGCTGCTGAAATTGTCCCTGACGTATACGCATGGCCACGGCGCTCGGAATTCCATGTTCCGTTTGTACAGAAATTCTTTAGTAAGCTGCATGTGGCGGGCAAGTTGCTGGTCAAAGAAGCACCATCGCTATTCTGCAGCCGATGCGATCGTTACATTTTCGAGGCGTTTGTTTCCGGCAAATGCCCGCATTGCCTCGCAGCCAGCGGCGGCAATGCCTGCGAAGATTGTGGCCAGCCCAACGACTGTGTCGATCTGATCGATCCGGTTTGCAAGAGCTGCGGTTCGCGTCCGGAAATCCGGTCGCTTAAGAAAGTTTATTTTCCGCTCGCCCGCTACGCAGAACAATTGAAAAGTTATTATGAGTCGGCTAACATGAGTCCTCATCTTCGGGCTTTGTGTGAGCGAATGCTTAACGAGGGATTACCTGAAATTGCCTTAACACATCCTGCGGAGTGGGGAGTTCCCGTGCCCCTTGCGGGTTTTGAAAAACAGCGTCTGTATGTGTGGTTTGAAATGGCGCCCGGTTTTCTGGCGGCCACCGAGGAGTTGACACAGAAGCTGGGGCGAGCACGCAACTGGGCCGACTACTGGAAGCAGCCGGACTCCAGCATCGTGCATTTCTTTGGTTTCGATAACGGATATTTTTTCGCTGTCCTCTTTCCGGCGTTATTCCTCGCTTACGATCCTCAGATCAGGCTTCCGAAAACGTTTGTGACCAATGAATTCTACCGCCTTACTGGACTGAAGTTCTCTACCAGCAGAAATCATGCAGTATGGGGAAGAGAGTTGCTCAGCCAGTCGTCGCTGGATGCTGTTCGGTTTTACCTTGCCTACACCAACCCTGAACGTGAACAAAGCAATTTTACTCGAGAGGATTTTTACAGCACGGTGCAACGGGAGCCAGCCGGGGCTTGGCAAGCGTGGTTGCAGGAACTGGGACAAAAAACAAAAAACGAATGTGGGAACCAGGTCCCAGTCGTCTCAGAACTGGAAGATGAACAAAAGCAATTTTGCGAGGCGCTGCAGGGCCTCATCGCTGAGATCGAGACGGCTTACTCGGCAGAGACCTTTTCACCACAGCTTGCAACCCGCGCCTGTTGTGAATTGGTACGACGCGCGCGGAGATTTGGAAAATCTGAGGATCATTGGCGACATGTTCCAGGACGCGAGGAGAGACGATCCACGAGCATCGCGCTCGAGCTACTGGCTGCGAAGGTGCTGGCAGTAGTCTCGATCCCGGTGGTGCCGGGATTCTCGGTCCGGCTTTGGAAATCATTAGGATATACTTCGCCTATTTCGGACATGCGATGGGACAAGCTCCTCGAGCGGATACCCGCTGGCGCCGAGCTATCAGGTTTGGATGTACTCGCGTTCGATGACTCCAAGGATCTAATAGAAATGAAGCTGCCGATTGTAAGTTCGAAGAGCGCCTGAATAAGTAACTTGTTAGCTTTAATCCCTACCGACGGGTCGTGCCAGAATAAGATCTTGAGCTCTGTTCTGAGTAACTAGGCTCCCGGCTCAGCATCGCGGTATCAACTAAGACCGCTCAGGGATCAGAGTGAGGTGGTGTATGGTGTGGCGTTCGATCGCCGCATGCCCGTAAAGCATGGGAGCGTACTCTTTTTTCTGCCAGAGTTCGATCTGGTCGCGATAATGAGGGCTGAAAGGATCTCCGGATTGACCCGGAATATTGAGGAAAACCGAGCGGTCCCAATCAGAAAGATCGATAATTTGCCGATAGGAAGGCCCGGTCTGGCAGTGATATCCGTTCCCGCGGGTGCAATTTACAGTGTCGTCGTCACCGCCGCATTCGAAGCTGCCAATATCGAAGATTTGCTTACGCTCCTCGGTGTTCGCGAGCGGATGGCGAAAATGAACTTTGTGCAAAGCTCCCCAGCGCCATTGGCATTTCTCCGTTCCAAAACGCGATGTAGTTTCGGTTAGTGCGGCCTCCAGCCCACAGTGGAGCAAATCGCTCAACGCCTGGGGCGGCAAAGAATCAAGAAAATGGAGTAGAACTGGCAATTCCAGATACTGTCCCACCAGAACTCCCGCCTTCTTGTCCAACTGCATGTCCAGGAAAGTCGAGCGAACGTGCGTCAACCATATCTTAAAAAGCAGAGCTGCATTTGAGCCCGCGTCCAGAACGCAGTTCCACTTACACAAAAACTGACGAGCTTGCTCGACAACTGGGTGCGAGGCAGAAGGAGTGGTTATGAACAAATCGATTAGTTTGCGCGCGGGAATTGAGTACTCGTCATGTTGTAAGCGCCTGAAGTCTTCAACGGTAGCATTTTGCAACTGTTCCAGAACGTGGCTGATGCGGTGGAAACGATAGGGTGGTTTCCAGTCGTAGGAGAGGAGATGTGGAAACCCCAGGGAAGGAAAGTTATTGTTCGCCGCTGCTACAAAATGATTGGCCGGGTTGCATTGATGAGGAAGATCATCGGCCGAAACAAACCCGCGCCATTCAAAGCGGTCGCTAGATCCTGAGACGGGCAGCAGTCCGTCCGATTCTGGACGCGAAGGGAGCATACCCGCCGCAGTCCAGCCGATGTTGTTGTTTACGTCGGCGTAAAGCATCGTTTCGGCCGGCATCCGCCAGTAGCGCAGCGCATGGCGGAAACTTTCCCAGTTCTGTGCCCGATCAACTTCCAGGCAACCAAGATAGGCCGCGGTCCCGGGCTCAGCGCCGGTCCAGCGGATTGCAATGGCGCGACTCCGGTCCAGACTTTCGCAAACGATCGGACCATGACGGCTGAATTTGAGGGTAACTTCGACCGGTTCTGCCCTTCCTTTCACTTGAACGAGAGCTCGTTCAATGACCATCTTGCGCCAGCTTTGATGGTGAAGGTATTCCTCACTGTAGTCAGAGGCCAGTGTTTCGACATAGAGGTCTGCCTGGTCAAAGGGAGCGATGGCTAGTCCAAACGCAATTCGTTCGTTGTGCCCTAAGACGACGCCCGGAAGATGAGGTTCTCCGGCGCCGATGATGTTCCATCCGGGGGCTACCAGATGGCAGACATATCGGAGAGAGGGCACGAGCATTGAGCGGTGCGGATCACTTGCCAGCAAGGGCTTGTCGGTTGCAGTGCGGGCGCCGCCTACGGCCCAGCAGTTGCTGCCATCCGGCCCGGCCGAAGGATGAATCGGGAAAGCAATGAGGCGGGCGAGAGCATCGGCAGAAATTCCCGACAAATCAACCTGTGGATCTAGAAAAGGAGCCCGGTACGGTTCTGTAGGAAAAAACTTCAGCGTCGTTTCAAGTCCTACTTTGGTAATCATCTCCGCGCGTGCAATTTCGTAACTGGTGTTATAGGTGACACGAGGTGAAAACTGCCGCAGTAAACAGTCCTCCGCTTTCCATGGTCGAGGATGAAAATTGAGAATCTTAAACTCCAGAGGCAGATGATCTCCACATGATTCTATGTACGTGTTGATCCCGCGGGTAAATGACTCGCAAATAAGATAAGTGCTTTCTCCATAGCTGCTCCACTCGGTGTTCATGTCCCCGCGATAGCGCATCAATCTCGCCATACGATCCTGTTCAAGGTATTCGATGCCCAGAATCTCGGAAAGTTGGCCCTTCGCGGACCGTCGCCACATTTCCATCTGGTAGAGCCGGTCCTGAGCGGCTACGAATCCTTGGCCAAAAAACAGATCGTCAACCGATTCGGCGTAAATGTGGGGAACGCCCCATTGATCCCGCAAAATCTCGATTTTGTTTTTGATCCACGACACCATCAACGTGCCATCGAGTTGAGGTTTGTGGGAGGAAACCATTGCGAGCACCAAGCGTGAATCCTGATCGAATCTAATCTGAGCCAGTGACGCTTGAGACGAACCGACCCTTCAGGCAACCGCCCTTTTCGGGTAGTCGACTATTACCGGTGACGACGATCGAGCGCCATCTGGATAATTTTCTTGATGAAGTGTTCATAACCGATTGAGGTGAAGTCCGTAGAATGTGCAAACCTGGATAACTGCGAGTTCGGGTTGGCTTCCAAAAAAACTATTCTATTACCATCCACTCGAAACTCAATCTTGGCGTAAGACTCGATTCGAAGGGCCTGATATGCCTTCTTTGTAAGAGCAGATACCTTGTCTGATAGCCATTTCGGGAGCCGTGTGGGTGTTCTATAAAATATCCCTGTCCGAGTTCGATACTGTCGGTCGAACTTTGCCATCTCGGTAGCAAATGTGATTCGTGAGTTCTGCGGAAATACGAGTTCACAGATGGAATCAATGGTCACGTGCGTGATGCCGGAAACGGTCACAATGATTTCACGCCCCGGAACATACTCTTCGCACAGGATTGTTTGTGATTGCCGCAGCAGTTGACGAATGCGCCGCCGAAGAGCGTCTGGGCTCGCGACGTATGAGCTTGCATTGATCCCTTCCGAGCCATCACTGCAAGCCGGCTTGACGATCAGAGGAAAGCTGATCCCGGCGAGCGAATATTTCATATTGCGGCCGATGACAACATCTTTAGGAACCGGCACGCCGGCGTTGGCCACGACGAGCTTGGCAAGATGCTTGTTTCTCGAAAGCGTTAAGGCATCTGCGGATGCGCCAGTGTAGGGGGTATTCATTAACTCCAGAATCCGGACAAGTAAGCTATCGTAATCTCTGCTACCTCCAAGTTCTTCCACCAGATTGAAGACAAAGTCAGGCTTTGCCGTTGTAATGTCATGAATGGTCCTGGATATATCCACAGTGGCGGGAACCCCGGTGACAGTGTGTCCCAGAGTGCGGAGTGCGTGACTAACAGAGAATTCTGCTTCCCACGGCTTCTTGGGCTCTTTTTTAAAGTCAGGATCCTCGGGGTCAAATACAGCTTCGTCAACCAAAAGAGCAGCGCGCAAGTGAGACTCCCAACGCTGGTGGCTTATAAGCCACCAGCGCCAATAAAATACAGAAGTGAACTCGTACGCTATCACAAAGTCGTTTACGGTGTTTTAAGCAGTAATGTGGAAAGGTCATTACTTAAATTGTTAGTACATCTTCGATCCACCGGCCCTCGCAGCAGCAAGTTCTGTGTCCAAGTCGTCCGGGCGCGACGCAAATGTGTTTCGCAACATGCCTGCGGCCTGCGCAATTGCGCTTTTTGCGGCTGGCAAATCGGCGAAGGCGTTAAGGAATGTGAATCCGTGAATCATCCCAAGATAACGTGTGGCCGTTACCTCGACTCCTGCGTAGGCCAGCCGTCGCGCGTAGGCTTCGCCCTCGTCGCGAACTACGTCACACTCGCCGGTGATTATTAATGCCCGAGGAAGCCCGCGAAGTTGCTCCAACGAGGCCCTCAATGGCGAGGCCGTCGGTTCGAGCCGCGTACGCGGGTCGGGAGCGTATTCACTCCAGAACCATTGCATGTCTTCGAGTGTGAGAAAGTAACCCCGCCCGAACTGCTGGTAGGACAAGGTGTGGAAATCGCAATCCGTTGTTGGATAAAAGAGCACTTGGGCGAGAATTTTTGGTCCGCCGCGCTGCTTCGCAAAAAGCGTAACCACGGTCGCCATATTTCCACCGGCGCTGTCTCCAGCAACTGCGATCCTGTCCGTGTCTACCCCTATGCTGGCGCCATTTTCGGCAACCCAGCATGTGGCTGCATAGGCTTCTTCAATCGCCGTCGGATAGCGTGCTTCAGGCGAGCGTGAGTATTCCACAAAAACGACCGCTGCCTGGGCGCCAACAGCAATCTCACGGATCGTGCGGTCATGGGTTTCAGCATCGTTCACGATCCATCCGCCGCCATGAAAATACATGACGCAGGGTAGTTGTCCATTGCTTCCTAGAGGGCGGATAATCCGAACCTTGATAGGACAGTGGCTGGTTTGGATTTCTTTGTCTTCCAAGTGCGCGTCAATCTTAGTAACGGGAAAGCGCAATTGTCCAATCAACGCCATATTGCGGGCAACAGGAAGCGGTACCTGATACAGTGGGGGCCCTCCATGCGTCGACAGAAAGCTCAGGAAATCCTTTATTGTTCCGTCAATTATCAAGTCAGGGTCCATAACCGACTCGCGGGCAAAATCCATGAGTTATGCCGCTACCTGTCAGACATGTGCCGGCTCTATGTTTCCTACATATCGAAGAATGGCTGCGCTCACGATGTGAGGTGACCACCCAAGCAAAAGGTAATAAGCACCCAATGTGAACTGGTGGCTGGCGGAATAGTTCTTCAGGCTAATGAGGTTATCGCATGAATATACATGTGCGAATTTAGCAACATCCTCGCCGTAAACGCGGTCGGAAGGGATTTGCGCAGCGTTCGCCATTACGCGCAGATGCACCTGGCTACCATTGGTGCAAAACAAGGTGCTGATATCCTGCGGCTGAATTGCCGCTTTCTCGTAAATTCTCCGGCTGATCTCAGCCAAATCCTGGACACCACCCAGGAATTGATCGAAATTCCCCAAACGTCCCATTGCGCCCAAATGAATATTGAACAGACTTTCGCTCGCACAAACCTCAAAACAGCCCTTGCTTGACGACGCGATACAAGAGGCCGCGCCGTCGCTATAGACAGTGCTGGCCGCGGGACCGAGTCTGCTCGGCGTCTCCCTGCGGCCAAAGAAAATCATCAATACATTCTTCGCAGGGTCATGACCTGAAACAAAATTTGCCGCGATCCTCGTAGCCTCACCAAAAGCGCTGCACGCCTGCAAAGACAATCCAATCAGGCGCGTCCGAATATATCCGGCCTTACGAAAGACGGAGAACAACTCGGTTTCAGCATCGAGGGTATTGACCCAGTCAGCGTTTGAAGTGCTGAGCAAGATCACATCGATGTCCTGGGGCTTCAGCAGGGTCAGTTCCAGCGTCTGTTCCGCTGTACTCAAGCACATCTCTGGAACGCTGCGGGAATCCGTGTAAAACTCGCGCAGGCCCCGCGCTTTGAGATCGCCGACAATTTCGGACGATATCCCTTCACTTTCCTGGAGGCTGTCGATTGAACAGCATGTGCCTAGGGAATAAGCAAGCCCTGACAACAAACACTGTGTGCTGTTTACCATGCTCTTAGGCGCTCACCTAACAATTGGCCATGCCTCGTGTTTTGGCATCCCGCGTAAGAGTAACAGACTTCCACGTAATGGTGTCTTTACGGCGACACTCAGTTTAGGCGTCAGGCGTACGACGTAATGCTCCCACGGTCCGCTGCTCATGATCGTAGCAGTAAGTGGTGTATAGCACGTATGCAGCCAGTGGTAAGTTGTGCTGGCAACAACGGCTATAGAGTAAAGTGTAACGCCAGTACACTGGTGAGAAATTGACCTTGCCACAGTATATATAGCAGTAGTAACATGTTTCTCAATCTGTGGTAACACCTAGTAAGTGATATACCTCCAGTTAGCCTATACATGCGCTGATGGTGTTGAATACATGGGGTATTAACGCAGACCATATTCACACCGTATTTGGGAGCGCGTATAGCACGCACGCATGTAGTCACCTCTTATTTAGTCGCAAAAAGAGAATGTGAACAATGCAAACCGCCGCAATGCAACTGACGCAACCAGCCGACTTGTATACGCTCGACGACAAAACGAGGAGCTTATTAATCGAATCAGCACCGCTGATGTGGAACTGGTCACAAACAAAGTGTAAGCACAAAGAGGTCGGGGGAATGGAGGAATGGGCCAAAACGATAAAGGGTACGGACGCCGGAGTAAAGTCGTGCGACTGGTACCACGGGACCTGGCAGTTTCCTCGCCTTCTGAACAGGGTGGCTGTGCCGTCGTGGTATGAGTTTTATAATCACGCACTCAGCGCAGTGTTGCGCCGGAAGCTCACGGCCAAGGTGCTGATTTCGGCGTGCGCGGATTATGGAATGCTAGCGACGCTGCATGACGCCATTCGAACGGCGAATGCGAATCCGCGGATCACCGTTTACGACATTTGCCTCACATCCCTCGCGGCTTGCGAATGGTATGTAGGGCGGTTTGGTCTGGAGATCGAGTGCTTCTGCGATAACATTCTCACTAGCGATTCGATGCCGTTTGGAACCTTCGACCTTATCGTGACGGACGAGTTTCTTACGGTGTTAAAGCAGGAGTATAAGCCGATGACTACGGAGCGGTGGTTGAAACTGCTGGCGCCCGGTGGCACGGTAGTTACAACTGCGATGATCAGTTCCACAACGACTCCCGAATTGCGCCGGGGCTATGCAGAGCGCAGCCGCCAGCTACTAGAAACAGACGACTCCTACCTGACTAGAACAGGGACGCCGATTGAGGATCTGGTCGACCGGTTTGAGCAATTTGCTGAGTTCCACACGCGGCACATGCTGACGGATGAACAGGATGTCCGCACCCTGTTCTCTAAGTACAATATCGAGTTTCTGAAGGCCATTCCCACGCCAGGGGAGTGTGTAAACCCAACGAACTCGTTCCAAATTGTGGCGACTCGCCCCAACAACAGCTGGTGGAAATGCGGTCGCGATGAGTGCGGCACCGCAGAAAAGCACTACAGGATAACCCCGTCTGGAGCGTCCACTTTGGCGTTTCAGACGGGCCTAGCCCCGGATCTACGGAACAGGAGAGAAGAAGAGTATGGCGACGGCCGCTGCTAGTTCTCAGGAGCAAATAGAACAAAACTTGGCTGAATGGAATGCCACAGAGTCGGACTATCCCAAGGATAGGTGTGTTCATCAACTGTTTGAGGAAAGGGCCCAAGAAACTCCCAACGCCACCGCCCTGATCTGGGGAGATCAGAGGTTCAGTTACAGGGAGTTAGACGAAAGGGCCAATCAGCTTGGCTGGTACCTGCAAAAGCTGGGGGTAGGTCCGAATGAGCTGGTAGGTATTTGCATGGAGCGGTCGATCGATATGATTGTGGCTCTTCTGGGGACGCTAAAAGCAGGAGGGGCTTACGTTCCGCTCGATCCGGCATACCCTGCGAAAAGACTGAGCTCGATGGTGAGCGAAGTTGACATGAAAATGCTGCTTACTCACCAGAAGCTGGCTGAGAAATTGCCGGGAAACAAGGCGTCCATAGTGTGCCTGGACAGCCAGAGACAATTGCTTGATTCCGAGAGCATAGCTCGTCCTGCCAATAAAATAACTCCCGACAGTTTGGCATACGTGATTTTTACCTCCGGATCTACGGGCAAAGCGAAAGCTGCTGGTGTATTCCATCACGGCTGGACTAACCTGATGCATTGGTTCGTTACCGAGTTCAATGTCACTGCTCAGGACAGATCGCTGCTCGTAAGTTCCTTCAGCTTCGATATTACGCAGAGAAGCATTGCGATGCCGTTGATTCGCGGAGCGGAATTACATTTACTCGCTTCTAGCATTTACGATCCGGGGCTAATACTTGCAACCATTGACAAGAAGCAGATCACGCTGATGAATTGCGCTCCTAGCACGCTCTATCCGGTGATTGAAAACCCGCTTCTATCTCCATTCCAGAAGCTGCGTTCCATGCGTGTTTTGTTTTTGGGGGGTGAAGCAATTTCGGCAACGCGCCTTCGTGAGTGGGTGGAATCTCCGGAATGCCGAGCGGAAATAGCCAACGTATATGGGGCGGCCGAGTGCAGTGACGTGTCTTCCTTTTACCGGCTCAAGGACTACGCCCGCTATGTGTCGTCATCGGTACCAATTGGTAAACCTATTTTCAACACGCAGATTTATCTGCTCGACGGCGGCCTGAATCTTGTACCTTTCGGCGAAGCCGGGGAGATATGCATTGCGGGAAACGGCGTTGGCAAGGGGTATATCAACGATCCCGCTCTGACCGCGGAAAAGTTCGTTCAAAATCCTTTCAGCAGCGAACCGCGATCGCTATTGTATCGCACCGGGGATTTGGCAAGATTTCTACCTGACTGGAATCTTGAATTTATTGGCCGGGTGGATCATCAGGTAAAGCTGCGTGGATACAGAATCGACCTTGGCGACATTGAAGCCGCGCTGCGGCAGCACGCGCTGATAAGAGAGGCTGTAGTTTTACGCAAGGGATACGGTCCTAGCGACCAACGACTAATCGCCTATTTGGCCCCGAAGGACAAGGGCACGACCCGGGAAAGTCTGGAAGACGAAGTCAGGCCCTTTTTGAAGGACAAACTTCCCGAATACATGGTGCCCAGCGAATTTCTGCGCGTAGAAGAGATGCCGCTAAACCCCAACGGGAAAATCGACCGCTCCGCGCTGCTGGAGATGGAGACTGGAAGCGCCGGAGTTAAAATAGGGGCAGAAGAACCGCGCAATGCGACCGAAAAAGAAGTCGCCTCCATTCTCGCGCAGACGCTGAAGCGTGACCGTGTGGGGATTTATGACAACTTCTTTAATATTGGGGGAAACTCATTTTTACTGACAGAGGTTCTGGTACCGCTTTGCGTGCATTTGCAGACCAGTTTGTCCATTGCGGACTTTCTTGCCGGTCCGACCGTGGCACAAATTGCAAAACGTATCGAAGAGTTGAAATCGAAGTAAAGTGGGGAAGATGGCATCTCCCATACCGCACCGCGGCAACGCCGGAAGCGTAACAGTGCGACAAAAGCCTAGACGCAGGTTCGCAGAACTTTCAGCTTGTCTGGCGGAAATCGGCAAAAGATTTCTATGCGCGGAGCTGGGTATTTGGCATCGCAGGCAACTTCAGCGCTGTGCTCAGCACCAACCCTGTTCGCTTGGCTATTACGCTGACTTCGGTGGATAAAGGTACGCTGGCGGCCTCCGACATTTTTGAAATTAATGAGGCCGGAGATGTTCTCACTGGCCGTTCTCGCCCTTTATTTGAGTACCTACTCCATCTTGCGATTGTGAACGCGAGGATGCGGGCGCAGTATTGCACACGCATTCCATTCGGGCCACGGTTCTATCCCAGCGCGAAGCCGCTCACAACGGTTTTGCGATAGAAGTTGGGAAATGTTGAAGGGAGTGAAGGGGTAAACACTCATGAGCACCGGGAGTGGGTACCAATTTCTTTCCAATTGCCAGGACATAGTTCGACTGGCGGATCTCGTGTGCGCCACGTTGCAAAACCCGAGTGCCCGCGATCTCACGGGCACCGGATTTTTTCACGCGACGGAAGAGGCTGCGATCGATTCAATCAGGATCTCCTTCTCGCCGAAGAGACGTTCTGCGACAATCCCGTGGGCTTTGCAATAGTCGAGCAGCTTGTTGGACTCAATTATGGGACGACTCTCTGCCGTATATTTCAGGCTCATTACATAGTTGAGCCAGGGCTCCTGCCCCATGGCGTACACGTACACTTCGCGACAGCGGAACCGCTTAACCATGTCCAGCGCCTGATCAAAATTGGAACCATAAAGCCGCCGGGACTGGTCCATATCGCGCTCCAGCGGCCGGCTTAGCAAAGGCCCGTAGAGCCAGGACAAAGGGGCGCCATCGCACTCCATGCCGAGAAACAATGCATCGAGATCTCCTACATCATCGTGGATGTGTTTGTAGACGACCGGCTCAATGTTGCAGGAATCAGCGGCAAACAGAAGCGAGTTCCTGGAGGTCCGAACCAAATAGGCCAGCTTGGTGCGAATGTCCAGATCGCAGTGCTCTCCCATAAAAGGTACTCCGGTTATCCGCATCCCATCGGATGGCAACGTTTCCAATTCCTGCAATTCAATGACGGATGGGAAACCGCAATTCTGAAGGAGCAGCTTCAGGGATGGGTCCTGGAGGGGGCCGCCGCCGCCGCGCGGCACTACGACATGCCGTATCTTGTGGCGAAGCTGCAGGAGGGTTTCAAAGAGGACGTGGTCCTGATGGTTATGCGTGATCAAAACGTAATCGATTGTCTGGGGCAAATCCAGGTAGGTGTAGCGGGAAATCTTGCTTTCGTAGGTATAGCTCAGCACAGGATCGAAAAGCATGCTCACGCCACCGGTTTCGACCAGAATGCAAGCATGGCCGAAATAGCGCCAGCGGATTCCTTTTCCAGTGTAAGGCTTATAGGGGCGTGGGGGCTCCGGCGTGAAAAATGAGTTAAACAGCGCTTCCGAACTTGCGGGCACGTCCACCATGTCGCGTATCCTGCTCATGGGTTTCGGCGAGAACTTCAGGCGAAAAAGTTCGTCGATGGCGGGATCGGCAAATGGGATCTTAAAGTGGAAGCTATTGGGTGACTCCAGGCGCGGTGTGCTCAACACGAACGGCCGATCGTCATTTTGGATGGGCGATAACATCAAGCTCTGAGCTTCGCGATGATAGTACTCGCTCTTATAAAGCAGTGGCTCGAGCAAGCGAAACGAGGGGTTATTGTTCAGGTCATAGACCAACTCGATGTAACCGCGCAGGCCTGCGGGAATCTCTTCATATAAAGGATGCATCCACAGTCCTTTGGCTTTACCGCGAAGCATGGAATCGAGCTGGTCGATCGCTGAAGAGAATTCAACCAAATCCTTGCGATCCTGTTTGGTCTGGTCCCGCAGAGCCTTGATTTCATCCACCTTGTTCTCATAGTCGATGAATGGTCCACCTAACATTCGGGGATTCTTGACCGCTTCCGCGTGCACCTGAGGGGCTGCTATGTAAGAGTCCATGATCTTAAAGTGGCGTCCGCACATATTGCGCGCATACGTGGCAGGCGGGATTAAGTAGGGCCATGCATACCAATGGTCTACCAAGGGTTCGACTTGAATATTCTTTCTTAGATAGAGCGGTTCTCGATTCAACATATCTTGCTCCTGTTCGAAACGGGCTATGAAATAATCTTGATCTCCAGGCCTCATTCAGATGTCATCATGGACTCGCCTTCCGCATGAAAAGCGAACGGGCTACGCACTCTTTCCTCTACTTTGAAATCGCTCACGATCTGGCCTTAATCGAATTTGATAATGCGGTCGGCGACGTGGTAATAGCGGTCGTCGTGGCTGATGACGAACACGGTTTTTCCTCTCGCCTTCAACTCCGGCAAAAGCTGCAAATAGAAAATGTCTTTGAAGTAGGAATCCTGGTCGGCTGCCCATTCGTTCCGTACGGCCACATTGGCTCTGGCCAGGTGAGGCGCCATGTTCATGATGACCTGTAAGGGTGTCATCAGGTACAGGAGAGCGAGGGTGCAGCCGGTAAGGGTCTCGCGACTCAGGTTGTGAGAGACGGGAAGCGCCAGCAATATCAGATCAACCACAATGAAAACCAGCGTCTGCCCCCATGTTGCCGAGGCCGTGTAGATTTTCATCGCTGACTTGTTATAGGTGCGGAACGAAGAAGCTGTGCGATCAAGCTGGCTGGAAAAAAACATGTCGCGGAGTTCCTTGTGCAATTTCAATTCTTTCGCGCTGTGGAGCAGCGCCTGGAAGTGCTTCTGTAGTGTATCGCCATCCTTGCGCGCCTTTCGGAAAATGTCCTGCGATTTCAGCATCGGAAACTGGTAGCGCTGCCAATGCCAGGCAACAGGCTCGCGATCACTGCCTTGCGGGAGTTCCGTAGAAAGAAATTCAAAATCTCCATTTGCATTTCCTGCTGACAGACTCCGAGAACCGAAAAATAGTTGCTGCTGATGAGCGCAGCCAACGCCTGATCGGTGACTAGGGTCGCCTGGCTTTCCTGGCCCGGACGCGCAACTCTCACACGGTTGATTTCGCCTGTGACAACCATGCCGGAGAAAACGTTGTTGGAGTCGCGGAAATCTCGATAGAGCGGATAGGAGTACAGATCGATGCGGGGGGCGAACCATCGGCCCGCCGATGCGCCAATGCCGGGTCTCCCACCACCACGAGTTCCTGCGGATTCTTGACCGGCAGGGAGTTCAGCATCACGGCATTGACCAGGCTGAAAATGGAGGTATTGGCGCCGATGCCGAGGGCGAGAGTGAGTACGATCGTGACCATGAGCATTGGGGCGCGAAAGAGCATTCGCAAACCGTGCCGGACATCCCGAAGTAAGGTTTCCATATTCTCTCGCGTATCTCACTTGGGTGCGCTCTGCTGAACGGGAACACGCGCGACTCTGTGAATTTGCGGAATCGCCTCAGCCTGCCTGTCTGTGCCGGAAAACTGTGCAATCGCTGCCGCTAGCTGGGCGACCGTGGGTGTCTCGAAGACCTTGCGCAAGGGTACCTCCACTTTGAATTCATGGCTGATTTGAGCGACCACTTGTGTAGCCAGAAGCGAGTGTCCGCCCATACGGAAGAAGTCATCGTGTCTCCCCACCCGCTCACGTCCCAGTGTCTTCTGGAGGATGGCCGCCAGTTTCCACTCCAATTCACTTTCCGGCGGAGCATATGCTACCGCTGCCCGGCGAGCCTTTTCAAGTTGCAGGGCCAGCGACTTGAGCTTCGGGCGGTCCACATCTCCGTTGGATAGCCGAGGAATGAACTCGATGGAATGAATTGTATCGGGCAGCATGAACTTAGGAAGTTTTTGCGCCAGGAAAGTTTGAACTTTTTCCAGTTCCGGCACTGGGTTGTCGCCCGAAACCAGGAACACCGAAACGCCGTGGGGTTCCACCAGTACTGCCGAGTCCTGCACTTGGTTAAGGTCTTTCAGCGCGGCTTCTATTTCTGCGGCCTCGACGCGTACTCCGGCGATCCATGCTCTGCCATCGTTGCGTTCACCCATCTGCAGGGTACCGTCACTCCTGCGATATCCCGTATCGCCGCTCCGGTAAATGGTGGCGCCGGGCTCACTCGAATACTCATCGCGCGGGAACGCTGCTTTCGTGTGTTGGGGAAGGTTGTAGTAGCCAAGGGATAAATGCTCCCCGCCAACGAAGACTTCGCCTACGATGCCTTCCGGCAGCGGGTTCATTTCCGTATCCAGCAACGCTATTTTTGTACCCACAGCGAGAAACTCCGTGATTCCCTTAGTGTGCTGCGTAAGTGGATACAGGGCGCACCAGCCGCAGGTCTCACTCCTTCCATAGACGCAGAACAGCTTCTCCGCAATCTCTGCCTTCAGGTTTTCTGTGAGGTGCGCCAGGTCTGCGCCTTTTTCTGTGCAAACAATAAGCCTCAGGCCTTTCAGCGTGGTGGAGAATTTCCGTGCCAGCCGTGCTGCTTCAGAACTTCTGGCATAGAGGACAGTAACTTTCTGCTCACGAATTGCGGCTGTCCATTTTCTCGGAGTTCCTCCGCCATCGAACTGCACGATAGCGGCCCCTGCGCTGAGGCAGCGAAGTAATTCCAGAATTCCATTTTCTTCGAGGGCGAGGCTCGGCCAAACACCTACGATGTCCGACGGTAGAATCTTCGTGTCGGACGCAAAAGTTCGGGGCAACAATCCACGATGCGGAATTACAGTCGCTTCCGGTTGGCCGGATTCCCCCGACTGATAGATCAGAAGCGCCGGGTCTTCTGGCATGCTATTTCTTGGTTCAATCTGCGTCTCGCCTGAAGGCGGCTGTGCGCTGGAAAGGACAAGGCACTGCGACATCATTGGCTTCAATTGCGCCGCAAACTCTTCCGCCGTCACAACAGAGGTGGCGTCGGCGTCTTTCAGGACAAACTGCAGACGTAAAGCCGGATCTTCAGGATCAATGGGGACGGCAACCGCTCCGGCCTTGAGTATGCCCAAGATCGCAACGACCATCTCACCGACCTGACTCGCGCAGACCGCGACGTGCGCGCCACGTGGAATTCCGGCGGCCTGCAATCGCACTGCTATTTCGTTGGCGCGTCGATCGAATTCCTGGTAACTGATTTGTCTCTCCGCTGTTATGACTGCAGGTTTGTTTTCTCCGCCGGCATGCTCCGCGATCAAGGCGGTCCACGTTTTGTGCGGAATAAGCGTGCCTTGCAGTATCTTGGAACTCCATCCCTGCTCCAGACGAGAGCGCTCCTCCTCATCTACCAGTGCCGCCTGCGAAACCGGGAGGTCTGGATCATGCAACAGCGATTCGAGCAGAAAGGTGTAGTGTCGAAAAAATCGCGTGATGGTCTCGCGATTAAACAAATCCGTGCTGTATTCGAGGGTTCCCTTGATGCGGTTGCCGGACTCACCCAGCGACAGGGTCAGCTCGAACTTGGCTGTTTCACTTTCCAGTTCCATAGGGCGAAGTTTCGCCGACCCTAACTGCAATTCCGGCATCGGCGTGTTCTGGAAACCAAACATAGTTTGGAAAAATGGGGTTCGGCCCAGGTTACGTTCGAGTGACAACTCTTCCACCATTTTTTCGAAGGGCAGATCTTGGTGGGCGTAAGCTTCCAGCGTAGTTTCTTTGACCTGGCGGAGAAGTTGCCGGAACGTAATTTCTTCGTCGAACTTTGCTTTTAGCACCAGCGTGTTGACGAAAAATCCGATCAGCTCTTCCACTTCGGGCAGCGTGCGTCCGGCGATCGGAGATCCCACAAGAATCTCCCTTTGCCCGCTGTACCGGAACAGCAGCGTCTGCAGAGCAGCCAGCAGCGCCATATATAAGGTGACGCCATGTTCCTGGGCGAAGAGCCGCAGAGCCTGCGTCAGGCCTGGGCCGATCTCGACTCTCTCTTGCGCACCCTTGGTGTTTGGCGCTTCGCCGCGAGGATGGTCGGTTACCAACTGCAGTCCAGGAACCCCTTCCAACTGCCCTTTCCAGTATTCAAGGTTGGCCTTGAGGTGTTCCCCGCTCAACTGCTCATGCTGCCAGGCCGTATAGTCCACATATTGAATCGGTAACTCCGGCAAATGCGCAGGCCGGCCCTTTACGTCGGCGTCGTAGAACTCCGCTAATTCGCGCACCAGAATTCCGATGGACCAGCCGTCGGAGATGATGTGGTGCATAACGATGACAAGGCGATGCGTGTGCTCGCCCAAACGCAGGAGGGTGGCTCGGAACAGCGGGCCGTGCTGGAGGTCGAATGGGGAGATGGACTTCGCGCGTGTGAGTCGCTCCGCTTGCGGCAAGCGCTCCACGTCGGGCAGGGAGCACAGATCCAAAATCTCGAGCGCCAAGTCCACCTCGGCGTGGATCACCTGCTGCGCCTCCCCTTGATGCGCCTGAAAAAGTGTGCGCAGGGATTCATGGCGGCGAACAATCTCCTGCAGACTTCTTTCCAGCGCTCCCGTGTCAATTTCCCCTTCGATCTCCACCGCACCAGGCACGTTGTAAGAAACGTCGCCCGGCGTAAGTTGATCCAGGAACCAGAGCCGCCGTTGCGCGAAAGAGGCAGGGAACGTAAAAGCTTGCGAGTCTGCGGGAGCCGGTGCTGGCCGATTTGAAACAGGAGCTGATGTCATAACAGTTTCCTCTGGGAAACAGGAATCACGTTAATCGTGCAATGCCGAATGGCCCCAATTTGAAAAAAATCATCCTCAATGCCAACCCTGTCCAGGTTTAGGGCGCGCATACAGATGGTTGCCAACTGTTGCTCCAGATCGGTGCGAGGCGACACATGTGCCGGTGAGGATATGGCTTGGTACTCCGCTAACGAATGGCGCAACTGCAGAACCGTCGAGTTTGTCAGGACGAAACGGCACTCCGCGTCCTTTGTGATTCCCTCCAAACGGGAAAGAGTGCGATGGGGGGTAAGCGGGAACCGCAATCACAGCGGCATAAAGACTACCGAGGAAGGCGGCGATAAGTTCCAGACCCGCGGCATAGAGAAGCAGAGCGCGATCCCCAGAAGCCGCCCCAAGCCTCTGGAGGTGAGCCGCGACGCTACGAGCGCGTCGCTCCACATGACCGTAGCTCCACTCTTCCGCGGACCCATCCGAGTCGCCAGAGGGCAAAAACCGGTATGCGAGAGCCTCCGGCTGCCTTTCAGACTGCAGGCGCAGCAAATCGGTAATAGTTGTGGCACTATGACATCTTCTCTCTCGTGCAACCGAATTCATACACTCGCCTACTCGCCCTTAGCTCAAAGGGCTACCATAAGTTACTTCTCTACAATAAGTTACTTCTACGGAAGTACGGTATGCTGATTGCCTGTTTGTTAACTGTAGCGATACCATAATCTATGATCAGCTTACTATACTTGCTCCTCATTAGCTTTTCCATCTCAAATTATTCCTATTCTATGCCACCTACAGAAAGTAATTGACGAAGTAACACGACATTAAGTATCGTTATCAACCAGTGCCATGTGCTAGTTAGTATCTATGTCATACAGCAACATACTTACCGCATCACGCATCCCCTGACGCTACTCCACGCCTGACCACGCGTACGCTTTGGAAGGATATATGTATTTGGTACGACTCAGCCCTCATTCACGACCATCCTAGTGGAGTGTACGCAGTGCAACAACGACTCATTGTTACAGGACCTGACGTGATTCTGAGCAGCTACTTGGCTGCGCAGGCACTAGCGCAAGGAGCAACGTCTGTGTGTGTGATGCTATCGGATGGTGATTCCTCTCAGCGACTTGAGCTTCAAAACTACATAAGTGACATCTTTCATGCGCAGCTGAGTGACAAAGCGGCTAACCCCGATGCGGCTTGTAACAACCTGTTTGTGACTTTTGCCGAGTCGGGCCAGGTTCGGGACATTGCCAGAATCATCGAAGAGTGCGGCGCGAACGAATTGTGGATTATGAGCTGCGGCCGGTTTGCAAAAGACGGTCGCGCCGAGTGGGGTCCTCTCGACTCGCTGCTGTCGGCTCTGAAAGGCTCTTTTATAGAGTGCGTAAACTACGTTGCGCCGTCGGATCCGGAAGACGAATATCAGGATAGCATCCGGCAGGCGGCGGAAGGCGATTCATCGGCAAAGGACGCGCAGGAAAATGCAAACATCATTGGACGCATATGTGAACGACACTACATTGGTTGCAGGAAGTTTTACACTCCGCTGATCGTTGGCGAGCCCCTATCCTCGGAAAAGGCAGGGAATCACCCCTTCATGCTGTTTCTGGCGGAGCTTGACCGGATAAAGGCCGAAATCGAAGAGCGCTATCCCGAGTATTTCGAGTATCAATCGCTGCGCTGCTGTGCTCCTGCACATTCCTATTTGCCTCTGATGCACGCATCCGAGGTGGCCAAGCAAATGATCAAGATTGCCTTCGATCAACGGTCGAGAGGTGAGGTGTACCGGATCACGAATCGCACGAATATATCGGTTGGTCGAATTTGTGAGTGTATAAGTACCGCGTATGACCTCAATCTGATGAGTGTTCACGATCCGGAGGAATTGAATGCTGTCGACCAGCTATTCATGAAAAGGAATGGGATTCTTAATAAAAGTTTCACTCGTTTATTCGAGCCGGTTCAGCAGGGGTGTGAGGTGGTGTTGGTCGATACTGGCTTCATGCAGGAAAAGATCGCAGTCTCTGAATTAAGAAAAGTGCGCCGGCGGCGGTCTGAGTATCGGGAAAGGAAGCTAGGTCGGTCTGAAAGATCGTTAAGAGAATTGCAGCATAAGACGATAGAAGTGCATGGCAGCGAGTTGGCCTATTACGCGATTGGCGAGGGTAGTCCAATAGTCATCATAAACGCCTTGGGGCAAGGTCTGCGGTATTGGTCAAGAGCGATAGATGAAATGAGGGAGAAGTATAGAGTGCTGGTCTGGGAGTGCCGAGGTACGACATCTCCAGCACGGCCTTTCGCTCTACTGGACCAGGTGGATGATCTCGATGCCATCATCCGTCACGAGAGAATTGAAAAGTGTTATATGTTGGCATGGTGCACCGGGCCGAAGATTGCCATTGAGTTTTGCCTGCGTCATCCGGGGAAAGTGGCCTCCATGGTGTTTCTGACTGGGGCGTTTAGGTGTTCCACCACCTCGGCCATGCTCGGCACAGAATACGAAAACAATCTGGAGCCGCTATTCCGGGTACTCGACAGCAACCCAGGCATGGCTCCGGTCATTATGAGGGCACTGCGGCAAAGCGCAGTGGATTCGGAGATAGTGGCGCCAGCGAGTGAGATGAGCGATAAAGAACTGGGAACACGGGTGCTCTCACTGATGAGCCGCGATTTGCAGAGCGAAGTTCTCAAGCCCTTTGAATCCGAAATTACGACTCTCAACTACGCCCGCCAGGTTCTCGACTTCTACTCCCATGATGTTGCAGGTAAGGCTTCGAAGATTGATATTCCGGTACTGATAATCGGGGCGGAATACGACAAAATTGCTTCTCCTGAGCTTTGCCGGCAGTTCGCGCAGGCGCTTCCTTTCGGGCGATACGTGGAGTTGCCCGGCGCCACTCATTACTGTTTGTATCAGCAGTCCAGCGAGGTCTTCGATGTCATTCACCGGTTTTTCGGTGAGTCGGAGAGTTCAGGGAAGGTCCCAGCCGAGCCATTAATGGCACGTGCCACCGAAGTATCGAAGAGCGTGTGAAATGTTATGAGCAAAGATATAAGTGCAGTTAGTACACCGACGGCGTGTACGCCTTATTGCGCACCCCGTAACCAGCTTGAACAGTCGCTAGCCGTAATTTGGTCAGAGACTTTAAAAAAGCACGTTGACGTTATCGGCGTCAACGATACCCTCCGTGAACTTGGTAGCACGCACTCTCTGATCGTCATACAACTTATCACGAGAATCGCTGCCGAATTTGGAATCGAGCTGCCTCTTGCGGAGGTTCTCGCCAAACCTACTATCAGCCAGACCGCGGTTCTCATTGAAAGCATCCGTCGGGAGAAGAGCTTGGGCCAGAGGTAGAAAGTCAGAGATTATCAAGTCTATTCAGCCACGCTTAATGCGAAAAGCGGACGGAGGCGAGGTGTCGGATTCGAATTTCGTTTTTTTTTACAATTCTGATGAGTGTGGCTTTGATGCGGCACATCTCTTTGGATACATCTTTGTTCGGCTGCGTCAGCCTCGGGCTGTAAGTGAGATCTTTTTCGGGAGTGCTTCTAGGACATGCTTTGCTGGGACAGCTTGTTCCTCATCTTTATCTTTCTGCCGCGCTGTCTTCGGTAGAGAGGCGGCAGCCAGCATGCGGTAGATGTGAATTCGGGCCGGGTATCTCTCGATGTAGGGCCCGCCGACCAGATGCTCAAGGGGGCGTAATGTGTGCCGGAGTTTAGCGCGAGCCACAGGCCTCTGATGAGTGCGACGGATCAGGCGGAAAGCTCGTGGGCATGTGCGAGGCATCGTATGGAACTCCAGTTGCCTTCCTTCCAGTTGTTACAGAGCGATAATTTGGCGAGCTGCTGCTCCGGATCGGCAACAATGCTTTCAAGAAGAAATGCATAGTGCTCAAATATTCCCGTGATTGTTTCCGGATCGAACAGGTCCCGGTTGTAAAGAACCCCGAAAAAAATAGGCCCCTCGGCGTCTGTCACAAAAACTGAGATATCGTGCTTTGCGGGAGCAATATGAGTCTCAAAGGGCGTTACGTCCAATGTCGGCAGACGAAACTCTGCACGCGGCAGATTCTGTAACGTGAACGTCGCATGAAAGATAAGCGGCCGGTTGGGATCGCGCTCCGCTGCCAATTCCTGAACGACGCGATCGAATGGGATATACTGGTTGGCATATGCTTCGAGTGCTGCCTCGCGGACCTGCCCCAGCAGTTTGCAAAACCCCCAGTCGTGCGACAGCTTTGTTCTGATGATCACGTTGCTGGTGAAATATCCAATCAATCCTTCTAATTCCACCCGCGTACGCCTGGCAATATTACTGCCGACTGCAATGTCCTGCTGTCCAGTATAGCGATAAAGTAATGTTTGATAGGCAGCCAGCAAAGTCATGTAAAGAGTTGCATTGTGCTGCTGACTGAGTCTGCGCAGTCCTTCCGCCACGTGCGGCTCTACTCGTAAAACATAAGAACCACCTTTGCCGGGTGGCGGCGATGTTTTAGGCCGGTCATAAGGTAAGTTGAGAGCCGGAGTACCTGACAACCGAGCTGTCCAGTAGCTAAGTTGTCGCTGCAATGCGTTTCCCTGTAGCAGATTCCTTTCCCATTCGCTGAAATCGGCATACTGGATGGCAAGTTCCGGCAGAGGCGAGGGCTTTCCAGCAACAAAGGCACTATACAGGGCAGATACTTCGCGGAGCATGACTCCAATGGACCAACCGTCCGAAATAATGTGGTGCATCGCTACCACAAGCACGTGTTCCTGCTCTTGAAGACGAAACAGTTTGAGGCGCCACAAGGGAGGACGTTCGATGTTGAACGGAGCGTCGATCTCTTCCTGGACCAGTCTGCGAGCGTGTTCTTCGCGCTCGGTATCTGGCACGGCGATCAAGTCAACCAGCGGCACTTCAACCGCCACGCAGGGGGAGATAACCTGCTGCGGCTCCCCGTCGATCGCCACAAAGTGCGTCCTCAACGATTCATGACGTCGTACAATCTCGTGAACAGTCCTGCTAAAGGTATCGATGTCCAGAGGTCCCACTAGCCGAACTGCACTAACAACATTGTAGACTGAGCTCTGAGGGCTTCTTTGATAGTTGAGCCACAGCCGGTGCTGTCCAAGGGAAACAGGGAACATATAAACCGCAGAAGCCTGCGATTGCTCGATGCAAATATTGGAAGCGGTGGACATAATAAAAACCATTACCGAGGTTAACCGGAACTGAGGCCAGCACTACGTCGTGAAGGAACTGACGCCAAGCTATGGCCGTAATTTCGTTAAATCAACATTCATCAGTTTTGCCCATGCCTGGTTTCGCAGAATAACCACCTTGTACAACTCAGGATATGCCTCCTTGACGTAATCGTGGTTGAGCGCGAGGACTAGCAGTTCGGCGAATCGCATGTGTATATATTTTTGAAGATTGACCTCGTCCAGACACTTTCGGCCCTGCCCGATGGAGTCGGAGAGGAGTTCGATCCGGTGCCACCACTGTGCGGGCAAGTAGAGCACGTCTCCGGGCTTTAGGGTACATTGCAGGATTTGCACCCCGGTATCGTCCACGAGAGAGCGGAAATCGAACTCGCCCGAGTTCTCCTGCAAAAAGGCCCCCGGGCTCATCACGCACCAATGTTTTTCGCCGACAATTTGCGCATGCATGACGTCGATGCAGTAAGAATCCTGATGAATCCTTGTCGTTCCGCCCTTTTGACCTATCCACAACTGATGATTGGTGGAGATCTTCTCGCCAAAAAGATTGCGCCGGAAGTCATATTGAGCTATCGGGAGTTCCGGTAAATCTTCTGCAAGTTGCGGACAGGAGGCCATGTAGAGCCATTCTTGTAAGTAAATGGGCGGCCTGCCGCTATTCCGAGTTGCTTTCAACATGTCCACAAACTCGGCGAAAGTCGTTCGCCGCGCTTTCTTGCTGTTGTAACTGTCAACCACGACAGAAGCACTCCCGCACTTCTGTGCTAGGTAATCCCAACTCCACTTTTTCAGTGCAGGCCAATCATCCATCAGGCCCTCAACCACGACGGGCTTGAGCTTCTTCCTATACTGCTCGCTGAACTCAGCCACCGTGAGCCTATGCCGCCGTTCGATATGGGGTGATTTCCGCATGGCGTCGCCAAGAATGCCATTCGCGAAGCTGTCTTCGATTTTGTCGATCGGTTCCCTTGTGCGGAGTGCGAGAAGATTCGTGTGCAGCTCAGGGCGGGGAGTTGCAACCGGAATCTCCAAAGCGTCGGCTTTCATGTCGTCTCTTTCCGCGTTGAACAGCGCTGGAGTGAAAGTATAGATATCTTCCCGCGTTACGGCAGAGCTGTCAATAAGTAATAACTACGTCTGTGTAAAGGCGCCACGTTGTACTACATTAATGTGGCGCATTCGCAATAGCTCACGCGTGTGGTGTAATGTACGTCGAGTATATAGTAGAAACTAAAACGAGGCATAATTAGGTATGCGGTAACAAACACGCGCGTATAGTCGGAAGTCGAAAGCGAGTTAGTATCATGTGAAACAACGGATGGGGAGGAAAACGGCAATGTCATGGAACAGCATTTGCGACGCACGGCTGGAAAACGACTACGTGTTGTTACGGCGCGTAACAGAAGAGGACCGGAGCGAACTGCGTGAGATAACACTGGACCCTGAGATCTGGAAATATTTCGTCTTTCAGGTGAATACAGATCAAGAGTTTGAGCAATTCCTGCGCGAAGCGATTGAAGATACCGACGTGGGGCGGCGGGTTGTTTTCTGTGTAATCAGTAAGGCGGATGGCTGTATCGCGGGGTCCATGTCATACGGTAATTTGGCGGAAAGAGAGAAGCGGCTTGAGATCGGATGGTCATGGCTGGGCAGGAAGTATCGAGGCACGGGAATCAACCGCTGGGCAAAGTACTTGCTGTTGCAGCATGCTTTTGAAAGCCTCGAATGCGAGCGCGTGGAATTTAAGACGGACGCCTTGAATATGCGGGCGCGTAAGGCCTTAGAAAACATTGGTGCCAGGGAAGAGGGTGTGCTGCGCAGCTATAACTTCATGCCGGGCAACCGGAGGCGAGATGCTATATTCTACAGCATTCTCAAGCGGGAGTGGAGCGATGTCAAGAAAGTGTTGCTCGCGGAAAGCAAGGTACGCAACCCCGGGCTTAGACCGAAGGTGGCGGTGCCGTCTGTATAGCTTGGGGCGGAAATCGGAATGCAAATGCTCATTGTGAAGGCGGACACAAGGGCTGGCCTGTGTAAAGTCAAAGTTCTCTATTGTCCGTATGCGCCTCGCCATAGCACGCCGGCGCCGGCGTAGACCTCTTCAATCTCATTTGTCAGATAATCATAAATTTGTTTTCGAATAGGCTTATATTGCGATGTGAGCAGCCCATTTTCCATGGAAAATGGAGTTGGGGAGATTACGAGTCCGCGAATTTGCTGCTCAGGAAAAAGGGTTGCGTTAATCCCCTCAATGTGGGTTTGAAGTTCCGCTCTATCTAGCGTCTCAGATGCTGGAGAGATGAGCGCGATCAGGAATGGCCGCGCGTTTCCGTAAAGGATGCATTCGTGTATATCAGGATGAAGTTTAATACGTTCTTCCAAGGGACGGGGTAGCACATTGCGGCCAGTGCTCAGCACAATGAGGTCGTCCATTCGACCCTGAATAAATAAGTAACCATCTTCATCCAGATAGCCCAAGTCATATGTCTTTATCTCACCCGTGGGTAGAAACAACTTCTCATTATCTCCCGGTTGGCACCAGTTGTAATGCGTAATGATGGGATGTCGGCTGCCGACAATCAACATGCCCTGCGAATCAAAGCGAATAGTTTTGTTCGGCAATACTTTTCCGACGCTGCCCACGCGGTTCGCCTTGGGGCAGTTCTTAGCGATGATGCAAGTCTCGTTCAAACCATAGCCCTGGTAAAGAGGTACGCCACAATCAAAGTAATAGCTCAGGGTCGCGCCAGTAGCTGCGGCGGACCCGGTCCACAGATAGCGAACTCGTCCTCCGAGTTTATTCTGGATCGCCTGACGGCGCGAGGCGCAGTCATCTGGGGAATAGTCCGCTTCCGCTTCCAGTTGGTGCTTCAGGTCTTCAAAAAAACCGGGCACGCCCATAATTACCGTGGGCCTGACTGCCTGCGCTGTGGGAAAAACTTGATCGAGTGTCGTTATTGTTATGTCATGGCCAAAGGCCATGGCAGAGTAAAGCCAGTAGCGCTGCTGAAGTTGAGCAAGACGCAAGAAGACGAGAATGTTGTCCTCGCTGCCGTGCTCAAACATCTCCTGCACTGATGTGAGCGAATCGTCAATACCGGCAACGATGGCCTCCATTCCTTTCGGCGGACCAGTGCTGCCTGAGGTAAACTTGATCGCGCACATATCATCCGGCTTGTACCCTTGGTGCAGTGGAACTGGGCTCGGGCGCTTCTTTGCGGCCCATTCCCTTACAACGTCGAAGCTGACGATCCGGGGATCATTTTCAGTGACCTCCTCAACCAACATTTGCTTCAGCCCATAGCGCTCAATTGCAGCACTTGCCGAGAAGCGCCCAACGTCGAATCCGCAAGTGACAGCCCCTAGTTTAAGAATGGCCCGGTCCGCCAGCACCCACTCGATGCAGTTTTTTCCAACCACGCCAACTCGGTCGCCCAGTCCCACGCCCATGTCTCTGAGGTGCAACGCTACGGAAATCGCCTCGCCATCCAACTCAGCAAGAGTCATTTTATGGATGGCTCCATCCCTGACGAAATGGATTGTGTGAGTGGTGTCGTCATTTGGTGCGACAGCACGATTTATTACATTCACGTTTACTCTCCAGCACTAATGACCAGTAAGTTGGGTTAGTACAGGCGGTTATTAGGTACGGTATGACGAAAGTATATCATTATGAAACCAGCATTCACATGGTTGTATAAGTGATAAGTAGTAGCGCATGCATATTGATGACGCACTGTGCAGGGTCCTAAGTTTGACAGTAGTGTAACTAAGGTATGGCGTAGTATAGTTAATGTCGTGCTGCCGTCTGGGGGAGAACCACAATTATTACTGAAGAGTTCGTTGTGTGCGCAGGGCAAGAGAGACTAGCAGGTACCAAGGTGCTTGCCTCGTCTGCCATTTCACCCGAAGTGCTGTCGTTCCACGGCAGCGGTGCCGCGGCAAATCGGAGCCGGGTCCGCTATATTCTTGACTACCTAGCGAGCCGGGGAATGTCGTCTCTGTGCTTTGATTTCTCTGGCCATGGTGAAAGCACAGGGAGAATTGAGCAGGGCACACTGGCCACGAGGCGGAAAGAGGCAGAGGCGGCGGCCGAACTCCTTAACCCTGGGGTTTCACCGGTCTTGATTGGAACCAGCATGGGCGGTTACATTGCCGCGCTTCTAGCGCCTGTAATACAGCCACGGAGTTTAATTCTGTTCTGTCCCGCTGCATACTCCGCCGAGACGATGCACCTTAGGTTCGATGAAAACTTTACATCTATCACGCGAAGGCCGGGAGCGTATATAAATTCGCCAGCGTTTCAGGGGTTACGGTCTTATCGTGGCAAGCTTCTGATTGTGGCTGGCGGAAAAGATGCGATTATCCCCAGGGAGGTGATCGCGCTCTACGAAGAAAGCGCGCCATTGACGAGATTCAAGGAGACGTTATGGCTAGAAGAGTCTGACCATAAGATTCATTCATGGTTGGCGGACCACTTGCCGGAAAGGACCGCCGTGCTGGAAAAAGTGTTGGCCGCTGCGTGAGTATGCTCCTGCCTCTATTGCTACAGCTTGGTCAGAGCGATGCTATGGTAGCGGAGATGCTACCCCTGTCGTTCGGGCCAATCAGGAAGGACTTGTAGGGGGCAAGCGTCACGGTTTATCGTATGGTATTCGCGGTATGAGGGACGCGATGAATATCGCCGAGCTTTATGGAGGCTGTGGTGAACTACTCCATTAATTTGGATAGAAAATTTGGACATCTGGAGAAGATCGACATCAAGGCTTTGGTGGATGCGGTTAATGACTCCTGGTTTAACCAGACCCTTTGCCAGGTAAATGACTGCGTAGTTCGTCTGGGAGTCGTGCATGGCGAGTTTCACTGGCATAAGCACGATAAAGAGGATGAGTTCTTCTATGTGGTTCAAGGACGATTTCTGATCGACCTGGAGGGCCGCACAGTAGAGCTTCTTCCTAATCAAGGATTCACAGTTCCTAAAGGTACTGTCCACAAAACTTGCGCGCCGGAGCGGACCGTGATTTTGATGATGGAGGGTGCTGCGGTCAGACCTACAGGCGACTAAACAGGGCGATCCAAGTTGAGGTTTCTACATTTTTGACCGGAGATAATGAAGATTGTCGCAGGAGACGTATGAACGCTTGATAGCCCTTCTGGACGAAAACAAAGCACAATATCGTCTTATCGATCATCCTCCAGAAGGGCGTACTGAACTGGTAAGCCAGATGCGCGGCAACCGGGTGGAACAGGCTGCAAAATGCATCGTGATCATGGCTAAGCTCGGCAAGAAAATTACCAAATATATCCTCGGGGTTGTAGCTGGCGATGCCCGAGTGGATTTGAACGCCATCAAATCGATGGTGGGCGGCACTTATGTGTCTTTTGCGTCTCCTGATATTGCCGAGAGACTTTCAGGCAGTGTGATAGGAACGGTTTTGCCATTTTCCTTTACTGAGGAGATGGAACTGATCGTCGATCCGGGGCTTCTTACGCATGAAGAGATCTTCTTCAACGCTGCACGTCTGGATCGCTCCATGGCCCTCCGTACCAGCGACTATCTTGCCATTACTCGACCTCGCATCGAGAAAATTGCCGTGGCAGCACAGTAAGCGGCTGAAGCGGCCCATCAACCGCGAGTCGAAATCGAGATGATTTATGAAGCTGGTCCGAATCATTCTTCTGGACGTAGTGCGGCCCGCGTTTTTCTTGTTTTGTGGTCAGCGGTTTTTCTAATAGCTAAGGACTGAATGGGATGAAGTAGAATTTCCCAGGATGGCGCGTCGCTAAATACAACACCTTCGGCTCGACGAATCCCATCTACGGCCTGTTCGCCGGAAACACCGGAGATTTTGGTTCCGGCATCCTATTTGATACGCCGAACCGTGAACTCGCACTGTACCAAGGCCGCTGGCTCTCGCCTGATCCGGCAGGTGCGGATGGAATCAATATGCCTATCCGACGAATCCAAACAGCGCGGTAGACCCAACCGGCTTAAGCACTCAAACATATCAATTGTCTGGCACAGGCGGATGGGATTGGTCCACGATTGAGGTGAGCAGCAACTTCGACGGTACCACAGACGCTTTTGGGCCGCAGGCTTTTTCGACAGTGGACGCGGATATGGATTCCTCGATAACTAGTTTCTCCACTAATACGCCGAGTGGAACCGTCACAACAAGCTGGCTCAATACGCTTAGTGGATCGAACCACGCGCGGCTCACGAGAGCAAAGCGGAAATACCGTATCAATTCTTCGTGGTGCTGCTGGCACACGCGATAGAAATTGACGATCTCGCCGTCGACTTTCAGTTGCTCGTGTTGCTCGCCCGATCACAGCCGCGAAAATAATTGAGACAGGGAGACCCTGGGTTGACCAGGGACACGTTCCTCAACACCCCGCTCCGCTCGACACCGCTGTCATGCGTCCGGTGTAATCCACATCGCTTGGCAGCCTCTTGGAAGCACCATGTCATTTTCGCCCCCAGGCGTATATTTGCAACATGGGACGCCACTCTTCGCACCTGCTAGGGCAACTGGAATGCGGCTGATTACGCTGCTGTGGTTCTCTCTGCTCAATCCCCCAAGGGTAGTTCGCTTGCGAGGCGACTCAAAATGTCACTCGCTGTTCCCCATTTTTGTAACAAACCAAAATCTTCCCTTGACTTCACTTTGGAAGTATGTAAAATCCCGTAATTCCTTGAATCTGACTATTAGGCTTTGGACTTAAACCTAATTCGATAAGTTCGTGAGCGTATGTGTGGGTCGGGCGTTTCTTGAATTGGTTAGGTTGTCCCGCAGACTTACGTATCCTCGTCGCGAAGCATAGAGCCGGCAGTGATGGTAAAGCGAATCTTAGTTCTGAATTCTTACACGCTGACCACGCGGCGCGCGGAGGAACAAGTTCGAATCCGCGCGTTCCTTGAAGGGCTGGAACGGGGAGGTTACAGACGAGTTCATGATGTGGAGATCGACATCATCGACTCTAACAGCTTGCCTGAACTGGAGGCCCAGACCCGAGAAGCGCTTCGCCGGCCTGTGGACCTTATCCATGCCGTCGGCACTCCTAATGCTATCGTCGCGATACGTTGCGGCGGAAACATACCGATTGTTTATTATGGCGCCCATCCAGAGGGAGCGGGGGAAGCCGCCTGTCGAAGGGCGGGTGTCGTAGGCGTCGTATTGACGCTTCCTTTCACGCAAAACTACAAGCGCTTTCGACTCATTCGGAAATTATTTCCTAACGTCAGGCGGGTGTGGGTACCCTTCTATGAAGAAACCGTCTTCTGCCAGACGGATATGAAAGCGAAGCACCGGGCCCACCGGACCGGGAACAACATGTCTCCCTGGCTCGACGGAAATGGCTTTCGTGTCGGTTATCGGGGCTTGGCCGGACTCTGTTACGTTATCGGTCTTGAGTATCGCGAGTTCGTTTATCACAACCGCCAAGACTTGTTGTGGGGCTTAGAGTACATCAATCCCGGCGATGGGTTGTTGATGCCGTATAACGACAGCGTCTACTGCGCAGGCGCGCCGTCGGCACTGACTGACTTCGCTCTCGTACGCAACATTCCGTTATTCTGGAACAACAATACCGAGGCGACTCGTATCGGCGCGGTGGCTGCCATTTCTGGATGTTTTCACGAAGCTGGCGTCCTGACTGGAAGAATGGCGTGCTCTATTCTCAATGGAATTCCACCCGAGAGTCTGCAGTCTCTAACCTCGAGCAAAACATATGGAAGCTTAAATTTAGCCCGCGCTCACGCCCTGGGTTTAGATCCCGCACCCGAAGTCATGGCCCACTTCGACGAAGTAGTCGCAGAAGACGCGATCGCCGTTTCCGCATAGGAAGGAATAACCGATGAGCATCGCAAATGTGGAAGAGGTCGTGAAGGAACGATTCGCGGGGATTATGAATATTCCGTCTGAGACGGTGGACCTCGACGCAAATTTGGCGAGCGAATACGGGGTCGATTCCTTGAAAGCTTTGAAGTTGATTTCGCAAGTCGAGGTAGAGTTTGACGTCGATATCGAAGAACAAGAAGCACAGGAAATCAGGAAGTTGAATGATGTCATCGATCTGATAAAGGGGAAGTTGGCTTGAGCTAGTTCCGGCGGACGAACTGGACCACCACCACTAGCTTTCACAGCAACGGAAAGGCGGGATAGTTCAATGCCGAAAGTGCTCCTAACCTCGGTCTTCCGCCCGTTTGGCACCGAAAATAGATACAACAAACCAGGCGACGAAGAGTTGTTGGACTACCTAGCTTCCAGACTTACACGCGAGCCCGGTCTTTTTAGTCTGAGTAGCTACGTTCCTGCATCTGGACTCCATCTTATCGCCGCAAACCTCCCCGCGGAGACGCGAGTATTGGAGACGCCCAGCGTCGAGGAATTCGTTGCTGAATTGCAGAAGGGCCCCGACTATGTTGGCATCTCTACTCTCATCAAGGGATTCGGCAAGCTTGCAAAGATGATCGCCCTCACTCGGCGCCACGCGCCGAAAGCGAAAGTGGTCGTGGGTGGTTTTGGTACAGCCCTCGACGCCGTCGAGGAACTGGGACCAGATTATATCTCCAAGGGAGACGGGGTGCGCTTCATGCGCAAGGTGCTGGGCGCTCCTCCTGAAGTACGATTTGTTCATCCGCGAGTGTCGGCCGACATAACTCTTCGCATATTCCGCGACTATGACTTCTTGGAAAAGGAGACCATAGGTCTCATCACCAGCGGTTTCGGTTGTCCCCACGCTTGCGATTTTTGTAGTACCTCGGCTTATTTCGGCTATCGCTCTGTCAGTTTCTTGGCTGATGGCAAGGCATTGTACGAGGCCATGAAAGTACAGTGCCGAGAATCGGATGGAAGAGTCAATAATTTCCTTGTCTTCGAAGAGGACTTGATGCTCTTCCGATCCAAGGTCACCGCCATGGGGGAGTTGATCGAGAAGGATCCTCAGGACGCGTTGGGCTACGCTTGCTTCGCCACCGTAAAATCATTGTCTCGCTGGGATCTGGAGCAGCTCGTGGCACAGGGATTTCAGCACGTATGGATCGGCGTCGAATCGATGACCGTCCCCTATCGCAAGGCGGAGGGACGCGACATGAAAGGTCTGTTCGACGAACTGCGGTCGTTCGGCGTTACGACCACCGGGTCAATGATTTTTGGTCTGGATCACCACACATTAGAAATGCTTCCGCAAGAGTCTGCATATCTTGCGTCCCTCTATCCCTCTACTGCTCAATTCGGCAGCCTGATTCCGGCGACCGGTACCGCGCTGCGGGAGCGGCTCGAGCGAGAGGGTCGAATTCGTAATTTTGACTACCGCGAGTCGGACCTCTTTTCAGACGTGCTGACCCATCCGAATTTCAAGGAAGGCGATCTAAAGGCCGCCACCCTCCGCGCTTTCGAGGACCTTTACGATGCAATTGGGCCGTCCATCTACCGTTCGTTTGACACCTGGTTCACGGGCTATAAGAAACTGCACCGAGCTTCCCGGCCCGGCTTACAAAGACGGGCTGAGGTCTACGCCAGGCGTGTGAAAAAGCTGCTCCCGCTCTTCCTTCAAACCCAAGACTATCTTCCCAATGACGAAATCCGACGGCGGGTGCGGGAAACCGTCAAAGAAGTGATCGCGGAATTCGGCACGCCGACCGTGGCCGAAAACGGTCTCGCTGAACTATACAGGCACATATTTGCCCTGGAGGACTCCAAACGCCGTCATCTAAGCGCGCGCGTTCTTGAGCCCACACTGAAGGTCCGAGATTATGCTCCGGCTGCGTTGGAAGTAACCACGATTCCAGCGGCTTGACCGGGAAGGAGAACATCCGATGCCCCGAAAAAAAATGCTCCTGACTACCATCGCACGTGAGGAGATCGTTCTTACGGCGCGCGCTCACAGGAAGGTTCCAACGTTGCGCACCGTCGATGAGTGCTTCCATGCCGGCAATAACATCGAGTACGTAAACGGGTTCACGCTGCCGAACTACGCCACACGCTTCATTCAATCGAATGTCCCTACTGTGGATATTCTCGAGTACCCCACCTGGGAGAAATACCAGTCAACCCTCGCCGACAACCATTATGACGTTGTCGGAATCAGCTTCTGGACCTATACCTCGGGTGAGGCGGTTCGCATGGCGGAGATGGCGCGGGACGCCGGCGTGATGGAGGTCTGGGGTGGCGGACACGGAGTTAGTACGCCGGGAATTGAAGCCCATTTCGACCGCACCTTCAGAAGCTATTCGGAATACGATCTTAAGCCTCTCCTCGAAGGAGAAGAACTGGTCGATTTCCGGCATCCCGATCTCTCAGGTCGTTATGATTTCTATCTCGAAGAGGTTCCAACAGGTTATCTGTTTACCATCCGGGGCTGCCGGGCGCCTTGCAACTTCTGCTCCGGCCCACGCTACTACAGAAGGCTCGCCCTTACGTCCGAGACAGAGATCGATCGCATCCTGGACTTCTACCGTTCGCGGGGTATCAAGCACATCACAGTCGTGGATGAAACTTTTCTGCAGCGGGTTGACGAAGCCAGGAAAGTGATTGCCGCTATGGAAAAGCGCGAGATGAGTTGGACTTGCACTTCCCGGATCGACGTGCTTCTGCGCCACGTCGATGAACTCGCGCAGCATGGCCTTAAGAACGTTTATGTGGGCATCGAGTCCATGAATGACCTTTCCTTAAGTAACGTTCGCAAGTGCTCCTCCGCCAACAAGACAGCGGCCCTGCTGAATCGTCTCGCGGAATTGGGCGGTTTTGCTTTCGGGACCTACATGATCTGCATGGACAACGACACCGAAGAAAGCGTGAAGGAAGACATTGCTAAGCTAGCCCATTTCGAAGCGCTTTACGGTGTGATCTTCTGGATTACGACGCCCTTCCCGGGTACCGATCTTTGGGATGAAATGCAACCTCGGATCGTAGAAAAGGACTGGAAGAAATACACGGCGCTGCATCTAGTTCATTCACATCCTAATTTCACTCCTGAATCGGCGCGGAAGCTTCTTTACCACTGTGTGCGGACTCATTGTCATCCCTATAATTTCCGAAAGGAGAAGATTCTCCGGCGTTGGGCGAAACTAGAGGAGCATGGACCGGACCTTGCCGCCCCGCAACCATATCGGGACGAGAAACAGCCGTGGATTGCGCCACCGGTGAGGGATTGGCGTCCCTTGGGAGCGCCGCAACCCGCCCTCGATGAGGATTTCATCCAGGTACAGATACCTTCGTCCCTGGTCGTCCTGTAGGGTTAGGATTGCAGCCCCCGGACAATTCTGAGTTGTGGAATTATTGCGAACGCTTGCGGAACATGCTTTGAATTTCATCCAACTCATTAGAGGAGTTGCCCGGCGTTGTCCATCCAGCCACGCCCTTGTAACTGACGAGCAGACTTTTTCATTTCTCGAATTCTGGCGCAACATCGCCTCTGCGGGGCAGTTCTATCTCGACTACGGCGTCATTCCCGGAAGGCATGTCTTACTGGTCTTGCCGAATGGCCCCGATTTCCTTCATTTCCATTTCGGTGCACTCAAGATCGGCGCCATCTCTATCCCGGTGAGGTTCGAGTACACGGGCTGGGAAGTGGGACGCATTGCGGCGAACTGCGAGCCTGAAGTCGTGATCTCAACCAGCGATTGGATAGAGCGGAATCGCGCGTTACTGCATTTGCCTGGGTGTACGCGGATCCTTTCCGTCGAGGAAATTCGCCCACAGCTGCGGTCCGGCACCGATTGGGTTTTTTCCCTGCGCAGTCAGGGAATCGCTAGCATAAACTACTCCTATTTCGGCGACGGCTACCCAAGAGGGGCGATGCTGACGCATGCCAATCACATCTACGCCGCTACTGGGTATGCGCGCCATCAAGGTTTTCAGGCCAGCGACCGACTGCTCATCATCCTTCCCATGTGCCACGTCTATGCTCTCTCCGGCTGCGTGAATGCCGGACTCGTGCGCGGCGCTGCACTGGTGTTAAGCCGGCACCATATGCCTCGCGGTATCTTCTCCGATATCGAACGTCACCGCGTTACCATCTTGAGTTCTGTCCCCGGAATGTTTGAGTGTCTTTCAGATTATGGAAAGAAAGATCGCTACGACCTCTCCTCACTGCGGCGGTTGGTAACGGGTGGCGCTTACATGCCAGCCGGTCGCCAGCGCGTACTCGAACAGGCACTTGGCGCGGAAATGGTACAAGGCTACGGTCTGACGGAATGCCTTCCCGTAATTTGCAACCCGCCGGGCGATGGGAACCGGCACGGGACCTTGGGAGTTCCCGGCCGGCGCGATATCACGATTCGCATTATGGGAGCGGCGGCACGGCCGCTCCCTCCGGGCGAAGTCGGTGAAATCCAAATCCGAAGTACGACCACGATGGCTGGCTATTATCGCCTGCCTCAGGACACCAAGGCAATATTTGACGGCGATTGGCTCCGCACGGGAGATTTAGGGTCTTTGGACACGGAAGGCTATCTTCATTTTTGCGGCATGACGAAGCCAATCGTAAATCTCAACGGCAACAAGGTGGATCCACAGGAAATCCGCGAAGCGATCCTTGGACACCCGGCAGTAGCGGAGGTAGAAGTGACTGTTGAGCGAAGCAAGCATTCCGATCACACTGGGGAAATTCGACTCTGCGCCAGCATAACGTGCAAGCCTCAGCGGACGGTCACAGATTCGGGAATTCGCAAGTTTTGCATGGAACGCCTTGCCGTCTTTAAGATTCCTCACATCCGTATGCTGCACAATTCCGCCAACAGCGAGTCCGGAGATTGAGACATCGGCAATAGTTGTTCATGGAAGAAAGAAGAGGACCTGATGGCCAACACTGTGTCGGTGGAACGCGACGGGGAGACGGCAACGGTCGTCTTGAACCGCCCTGACCGTCTCAATGCATTGCATTTGGAAACTGCGCAACTGCTCCTTACCTCCTTGCAGGAACTGGCACAGGACAGCGGAGTCTCATGCGTTGTGATCACCGGCAACGGACGTGCATTTTGCGCCGGCGGCGATCTGGCATGGGCACGTTCTTATGCGGGTGGCGTGGGGGCCGCGTTTCATACCCTTGCGGGTTGCTTCCACCAATCGGTAATCGAAATAGCGAGGATGGAGAAACCAGTGATTGCAGCGATCAATGGAGTTGCTGCCGGAGCTGGTTTCTCCCTGGCACTTGCTTGCGACTTCCGCATCTTGGACCGCACGGCAATCCTGCGACAGGCCTATACTTCAGCGGGTTTGTGCATCGATGGCGGTGGAACCTTTATGCTTCCTCGCCTCGTTGGTTTGGCGCGTGCCCTGGAAATCGCTGCATTTGATCGGCCGATCGATGCTGAGCGCGCCCAGCAGTTTGGACTAGCGCTGCGCGTAGTAGACCCGGGCCGATCCGTCGAAGAAGCCCGCACGTTAGCGACCGAACTCAGTGGCGCCTCTTTGTTCTCATTCGTTTGGTCGAAGCGCCTGCTTCGAGGTTCCTATGAAGCTCCCCTTGAAATCCAACTTGAACGTGAGCGTGAAGGTATCGCCGCATGCGCGCGCGCTCCCGAAGGAAAAGAAGGACTACAGGCTTTCATGGACAAGCGCAAACCCGACTTCCGTCATGCGCGTTTATCGATGCGAGTTCCCGCAGGCGGCACCTCGCTGTAGATGTACCCTAATTGATCGCGGTTCACAATTGCGCCGACCTTCACTGCGAAGGGTTCCATGGTGACGTCAAACAGCCGCTCTGGAATCGAGTTCGGGTGTACCTGCTGCCAGTCGGCCCAGATCCTGTCCAAGTTCGCATGGTGAAACCAGAAGAGCGGATCGTAGGCGGCGAAGTCGTCATCGCTGATGTGACCTCCAACCCATGCGCGAAACTCCTTTGAGGCTTCTTCTAATTCATTGGAGAATTCTTCGAAGCATGTTTGCAAGCATGCTTCCGTCGTTTTTCGGACTGTAGGCTCCATATCCGCGGGCTTCCCGGGCGCCCTCTGGGTGTAGTACTGATGACCTAGGCAGTCAATGGGCGCGCGGCACAAGGCGTTTAACCAAATACCCTGATCTTTGTCCGAATACGCGACGGAGCGGAGTCGCGTCGGAATGCCGTTCTTGCAAGTCGCTTTGTCAGTCCAATCCCAATACGGGAGCGTGGTCCCAGGCCACGCACGGCCAAGCATCTGCTCGAAGGCCATAAGATAGGCGCGATGCCACGGCAGGAACAAGTAGGGCGTGGTCGGACGGTACGATTGTCCCGGCTTTCCATAAACGCCAGCGATGTGCTGGTAGCCTCCGTGACCTTCAATCGCTACGAGCGCCTCGAAACCATCATTCAATGCTTGCAACTCGACCTTGTCGAGGTTGAGCAGGTCCTTGCGGATACGATGCTTCATAAGCTATTTGGCCGCCATTTTAGGTCTTCTCGGATGCTTCCATGCCGAAACAAAGCGGCCGAGTTGCCCCCGCGCCACTTCTGCGTAAAGGCGCAGTCGCGCAAAGAATGAAAGGCGCTCCGGTCTGAGGTTCCCTTTAAGATAGCGCTCCCTCATCTCTTGACGCCGAATCTTTCCCGACGAAGTCTTGAGAACAGTTCCAGGTTCCACCAACTTCACAACATCAGGTGAGGTTGCAATTGCGTTGAGAACCTTTGCTCGAATCTCGTCACCGAGCCTGGCGCTCTTCTTGTCATGAGAACGAGTTGTTTCGCAGATCAACACGATCTCCTCGCTGCCGCGCTCGAGATTGGGCACGGCGAATGCAGCACAGCAGCCGGCGCGCACCCCCGCTACCGAAGACGCAGCATATTCGAGATCCTGTGGTTGGATGTTTCTGCCAGCCTTGGTGATGAGGTCCTTGTTCCGGCCGATCACAAACAGATCACCGTCAGCGACGTACCCAAGGTCACCGGTGCGCAGCCAGCCGTCGCGCATAATCTCGGTTGTCGCTTTGGGATCTCGATAATAACCAAGCATCGTGGATGGACCCGACACTTCGATTTCGCCTACATGGCGCTCCTTAGTGGGCACTCCCCCGTGGTCAACAACTCGCAAGCTATGCCCGGGGATCACATGACCAACCGATACATACTCTATCTTGTCTGCTGCTCTCTCCTGTGTCAGTCGGGCGATCCCGTCGCGTTCCATTAACTCTCGATCGATCGGATCGTAGTGCGGTGGAGTAATCGCGGTTGGAAAAGCCACGGCGACGGTGAACTCCGCGAGTCCATACGCGGGGAAAAACGAAGTAGCCCTGAATCCCCTCGCAGCAAATCGTTCGGTAAAGCGACGAATGGTTTCGGGATGAATAGGTTCGGCGCCACAATAGGCTACCCGCCAGTGGCTCAAATCTACTCCCTCAATCTCGCGGTCAGAGATCTTGCGAACGCACAGCAGGTAGGCGAAGTTAGGCGCTGTGCTGTGTGCAGCTTTGTAACGAGAAATTGCTTTCAGCCAGCTGCTTGGTCGGCGGATGAATACCTCGGGAGGCATCAAGACCAGGGCGACCCTCCACAGCGCGGATGTTAGCATGTGGGCGATCAGCCCCATATCGTGGAAGAGAGGCAGCCAGCAAAGCGCCAAGTCGCCGTCTTGGAACCCGGATGCAAGGCCGATACCGCGGATGTTCGCAAACAAGTTCGCATGGCTGAGCGTAACAGCCTTGGGTTGACCAGTGCTCCCGGACGTGAACTGGATCAATGCCGGGTCTGATGGCCGCATCGGGCAGGGTTCGTTCACGGCTGGTTCCTCAAGAAACAACTCCACATCCTCGATGACTTTCTTCAGACGGATGCGTGACTCATAGGACCGGCTGCGCGCTACGCGCAAAAGAGGCATGAACTTGCTGTCAACAACTGTTAGAGTGGGTTCACAAATGTGGACCACGCGAGTGAGGTGCGCTTGGACCTGTCCCAGAGTTCGTGGAGGGGCAAAGGGTACAGCCACGGCGCCAGCGATCTGGCACCCATAGAAAGCCCCCAGGAATCCCGGCCCAGTCGCAAGGAACAACAGAACTCGATCGCCCGGTCGAACGCCCACACGATGGAAGCACGAGGCCGCGCGACAAGCCAAGTCGTAAACTTCAGCGTATGTGAATACTACAGACCTATCTTCGCCTCGCGGCGCCTTGTGCCCGGCTAACGTGGTGTCGGTGGCAAAGAGCAGCCGGATGTCGTCGCCTTGGGGACCTGCCGCTCGCTCCCGCAGCATACCTCCCAAGGTCGCTGAAGTGCTGAAACTCAATCGTCGTAATGCCAGCGTTTCATATTCATTACTCATAACAGCGAAGACCTTCTGCCTCATTCCGAAGTGTTACTGTTCAAATCACTGCTGTGATGACCATTGCAGCACTAATAGCTATCAACCGATGCAACCGCCTCCAAAAGTCTTTGGATTATGCTCAGCCTTCCGAAACATCTCCAATCGTGCCGACGGCAACATATCAGCGACGGAGGACAAATTCAAGCAGTTTACACCCTTGGACCATATGCGGGATGATCTGTATCGCTTCGAGACCGACCTGTTCGTGACCCCGGCCATCGCCAAAATGATTCGCCGATGGAAGCCCGTGCTCAAACGTCGGTTCGAGCAACGTGAGGTGTACGTCAGAATTTCTGACGGAGTAACTCGGTTATAGCCTCGGTGGGCCTTCGCAAGCCGATCAAGATGAACTTCAAGTGGGAAAGTCGCGCGAAATGCCCGATAGAAATCCCGCTGAAAACCCAAAAGGAAACCCAGAAAAACACGACCGTCTACAATTTCGACACCACTGATGTAGAAGGAAAACCAGAAATGCAGTTTAAGTGCTTGAAAAGATTGGTCGGGGAGAGAGGATTTGAACCTCCGACCCCCTGGTCCCGAATTCGGGATTCCGGAGTCGTACTGAATGTTTTCAATCTTTTATAGTGGTGCTTCGACCGTCTCATTCCTACTCGATCACGCCATTCTGGGATGAACGTAAGTCCCCCAATGGCAGTCCCAAGACAGGTTCAGGGTCCTCTTTTTCCGGTTCGGTGCCTGTGCCGATTACACGCCACGGAATGCAATGCCATGAAGTGAAGCCGCAAGTCGGTAAGCAAAACTTCCCAGTAGCCGGCCAACGGGAACTACTGCATTCCTTGGATACAAGCCCGTTTGAACTAAGCCGCTAGCCGTCTTGCTTTCCGCTGTGACTGGTCTACTATCGGTCCGACAGCGGAACGACACTTGCACCACTCTTGCTTGTTCTCCTGGCTTGCCGAGGAACCGGGGGCACACATTTCAGGTCACGCGACGCCTCTTTCGATTGTCGACTCAAGGCTGCCTCAGTATTATGGAGTTGTACCCTATAGTCCCCTATGCTATGCTCCCCCGAGTATGAGTCATGCTGCCAAGAATAAAGAAAAGCTAATCGTGCGAGCTCGCCGCATTCGCGGGCAAGTAGAAGCGCTTGAACGGGCCCTGACCGAGGAACAAGACTGTGGCGATATCCTGCGACTGATCACATCTGCTCGCGGCGCCATGAACTCGCTAATGGTGGAGTTGCTTGAAGACCAGATCCGATTTCATGTCCTCGACCCCGACCGGAAGCCGAGTTCTCAACAGGCTGAAGCGGCAGATGGCCTCGTTGAAACCATTAAGTCCTACCTGAAGTGAGACCCTCATTCCGTGGGCGTCCCCTGCGCGCTGCCCGCCCCTGTGACACTAGTGTTCTGTGAGCTTGCCTCTCGGACCTCCGCCCCCCGCTGCCCTGAAACTTTCCTTCATTTTTTTCTTGCCACAGTATAGTCCCCTATACTATAAGGTTTGGGTCGGGGGCGACGTAACACCATCCACCGGGGAAGCGGTGGGCCTGTAACAGTCCCGTAACCTGCCAGTGCCATCGTTAGAGATTTGCAAGACGTGGCGAGGGGAAGCATCCGACCCAGGCGCGAGACCGTGTTGGGAAAGAGACGTGGAGGATTTCATGCGGCGGAACTTGAGGGTTTTGTTCATCTGGTTGTTCCTTATCGTCGCCTTGGGAGAGATCAGTCTCGCCCAAAAGGCGCTGACGTGGCAGGAAGTTCGTGACAAGTTTGAAGCGGCAAATCCAACTCTACGCGCTGGACAAATCGGCATTGATGAATCGCGAGCGCAAGAGGTCACCGCAAATCTCCGTCCGAACCCAAACCTAACCATTCTTGCCGACCAGATCGATCCTTTCAACGGCGGTCCTTCTCATGGGCCTTTTGCCTACCTCTTGTCCTCGGGAAGTGTGAGCCAGTTATGGGAACGCCAGCACAAGCGCGGCTTGCGTCTGGAAAGCGCACAAAAAGCGACGGCCATAACGGTGTCCGGGCAGGCCGACCTGGAGCGAAATTTATTGTTCAACTTCCGTGGTGCGTTCATACAGACCCTTCAAGAGAAAGCGATCCTGAATCTCGCGAAGGAAAACCTGGCTTACTACGATCATGTTTTGGATGTAAATCGCGAGCGCTACAAAGCTGGCGGAATTGCCCAAGTGGACCTGAAGCGTCTGGAATTGCAACGAGTTCAGTATCTCTCTGACCTGCAGACTGCGGACGTGAATCTGCGTACTGCGAAAATTCAGTTGCTTATGCTGTTGAATGATCAGACACCGGTTGAACAGTTCGACGTCATCGGTCCCTTTGATTTTGCAGATCAGACTCCTCCCCTTAACGATGTTCGCCAGGCAGCACTCGATACGCGCCCTGACCTGAGGGCAGCGTTGCAGTCCGTCGATAAGGCAAAGACCGACTACCGGCTCGCTGTGGCCAATGGATCTACAGACCCGACCCTAGGCTTTGATGTCGGGCGAAATCCCCCTATTGATCAGTACATTGGCTTCAGCGTGAGCATTCCTCTGCGGATTTTCGATCGCAATCAGGGTGAAAAACGCCGGACGCAACTGGATATTGATCGCAATGACAGACTCGCAGCGGCAGCTCGCGCACAGGTTTTCAACGATGTTGATTCCGCCTACGCCACGGTCAATAGCGCAGTAATTCTTCTCAAACCGTATAAGGACCAGTACCTGGAAGAAGCATCGAGCGTAAGGGACACAATCTCGTTTTCGTATCAGCATGGCGCGGCTTCGCTGCTCGATTTCCTCAATGCTCAGGCTGACTACCGGAGCGTGCAGGTGAACTATTTAAATCTGGTTGCCTCTTATCTAAATGCGGCCAGCCAACTGAATCTTTCCGTAGGACGCGAGGTGATCCAATGAACCGCAGGGATTTCGCAATCTGGTCCTTCCCTCTGCTAATGGCTCTGTGTTTCACAGGCTGCAGTGGCGGAAAAAGTGATCCCCAGGCAGAAGCGCCGCCGCCGCTCAAAGTGGAACGAGTGGAAGACCGCAATGTGTTTCAAGTCGATCATCCGGAGCGCTTCCAGTTGACCCAGGCAGCAGAACACGTTGCCACGCCGCAGCTACGAGTCACTGGCACCGTCACCCCGGACATTTCGCGCGCGGTTCCGGTGATTTCAATCGCCACAGGACGCGTTGTGCAGATTGACGCGCGCCTGGGTGACACGGTAAAGAAGGGCCAACTGTTGCTCAAAGTGCAGAGCGCAGACATTGCGGGTGCCTTCTCCGACTACCGGAAAGCGGTAGCTGACGAACAGTTGTCTCAGACTCAGTTGGAGCGGGCCAAGATTCTTTATGACAAGGGCGCAATATCCCTCAACGATCTCCAGGTTGCTCAGGACACCGAAGACAAAGCCAAGGTCGATGTCGAAACCACAGCCGAAAAACTTCGAGTGCTGGGCAATCCAACCCTAGATCGCCCGACCGGTATTGTGGAAATTCACGCCCCGATTTCCGGCGTCATCACCGATCAACAAGTCACCAATGCCGCTGGAGTCGCCGGGCTCGGTTCTCCGAATCCGTTCACTATCTCGGATTTGGAGTATGTGTGGGTGCTCTGTGATGTATACGAAAACGATCTCGCCAATGTACGGCTTGGCGAAAGGGCGGATATACGTCTTAACGCTTATCCTGATCAGGTTTTTTCTGGAACTATCGGCAACATTGGGCCAGTTTTGGACCCGAATATTCGCAGCGCAAAGGTCCGTATCGAAGTGCGGAACCCCGGCCTTATGCGTCCCGGCATGTTTGTAACTGCTACCTTTCACGGTCAAAAGAAACAAACGCGAGCCGCCGTGCGGGCCACAGCAATTTTGCATTTGCATGATCGAGATTGGGTTTACGTGCCGCTACAAAAAGGTCAGTTTCGACGGACCGAAGTTGTCGGTGGCGACATGTTGCCGAACAACATGCAAGAAGTTGTTTCAGGAATAGCGCCCGGCCAACAGCTCGTAGCCAACGCGTTGGAATTCCAGAATTCGGCGGAGTCGCAATGATTCGCGCCATCGTCGATTTCGCCCTCAACAACCGCTTCGTCGTACTGAGTGCGGCGTTACTGCTCTTTATTTGGGGAATGATCTCTTTTCACAACTTGCCGGTCGAGGCCTATCCCGACGTGGCGAATACCTGGGTGCAGATTATTACGCAGTGGCCCGGTCGTGCTGCGGAAGAGGTCGAACAGCAGGTCACGATTCCGATCGAGATTCAGATGAATGGAATTCCGCACCTTCAGCATGTGCGGTCGGCTTCACTGGCTGGCCTGTCAGTCGTGAATCTCATTTTCGACGACGATTCGGACAACGATTGGGATCGCCAGAAAGCGCTGGAGCGCCTCTCGCAGGTCACACTTCCGCCGGGAGTGAGCGGGGGCATTGGCCCCGATTTCAGTCCGATTGGCTCGGTCTATTGGTACACACTGAAGAGTACCAATCCTTCCTGCGACCTGATGGAACTGAAGTCGCTGCAGGATTGGGTGGTCACCAAGTACATCCGATCAGTACCGGACGTGGTCGACGATTCATCGTTCGGCGGTATCACTCGCGAATACCAGATACGCCTTGACCCAGACAAACTGGTCTCCTATGGGCTGAGCCTGGCACAGGTGGAGCAACAGCTCACCAATGCCAACTCCAACGCTGGCGGAAGTTTCATCGAGCAGGGTTCACAGCAGATCAATGTGCGCGCAGTCGGCCTAGTCACAGACATCCGCGACATCGAAAAAACGGTCCTCAAAACGCAGAATGGCACTCCTCTCCGAGTGAAGGATATAGCCGTGGTGACGCAGGGGCCCAAGATTCGCCTCGGACAGATCGGCAAGGCGCTCCATCGCGCGGACGGTGTGGTCGAGGACGATAACGATGTAGTGGAAGGAATTGTTTTCCTTCGCAAGGGTGCGGACACTGCGACGATGCTGGAAGCTCTCCACACCATGGTCAACAGGCTCAATACCCAGATTTTGCCCCCCGGTGTGAAGATTGTTCCTTATCTCGATCGGGACGATCTGGTGCACTACACCACGCACACGGTCCTGCACAATCTCGCCGAAGGAATGATCCTGGTCGTAATTATCCTCTTAATCTTCCTGGGCAATATTCGCGGAGCAATCATCGTCTCGCTAACCATCCCGTTTGCGTTGCTCTTTGCATCTATCTGTTTGGACCTACGGCATATTTCTGCGAATTTGCTCTCGCTAGGCGCTTTGGACTTCGGCATGGTTGTGGACGGTGCGGTCGTGATGGTCGAAAACATTGTGCGGCATCTAAACCGACCAGAGGAGGCCCCGCGAACGCTAACGGACCGTATACGAACGGCTGCGCACGAGGTGCAACGTCCGGTCTTCTATGCGATTGCCATCATCATTACCGCCTATCTTCCAATCTTCACTCTGCAACGTGTCGAAGGAAAATTGTTCAAGCCGATGGCGTGGACCGTAGCGTTCGCATTGCTCGGTGCTTTGATCTTCTCAATGCTGATTGCTCCGGCGTTAGCGAGCCTGCTCTTCCGGGCGGACGCGAAGCAATGGGAGAACCCGGCCATGCGATGGTTGACGACTCGCTATCGGAAAGATGTTCGCTGGGCCATCCGCAATCGCTGGATCACTATTGGAGGCGGCGTGATCCTGTTCTTGGTAGCGATCTACTTGGCTTTCGGCGGCGTGATCGGGTCTGAGTTCCTGCCGCACTTGGACGAAGGTGCGATCTGGGTGCGGGGCACCATGGCTCCCAGCACAGGACCGACCGAGAGCGCGAAGGTTGCGGATCGGGCTCGGGAAATCCTTGCTTCATTTCCAGAAGTTCCGCAGGTAGTGGACCAAATCGGGCGCCCCGATGATGGGACGGATACAACCGGCTTCTTTAACGCGGAGTTCTTCGTCGATCTCTCGCCAAAGGAAAAGTGGAGGCCCGTCTTTCATCAGGACAAAGAACGCCTGATTGCTGCGATGGATCGAGAACTGGAAAAGATTCCGGGAGTCTTTTGGGGCTTCTCGCAGCCAATTTCCGACAATTTGGAGGAGGCGGTCAGCGGTGTAAAAGGTGCGCTCGCAGTCAAAATCTACGGCGACGACCTCAAGACTTTGGAAGAGAAAGCGGACGAGATCGCCGCAGTCATGCGTCCAATTCGAGGCATTGAGGATTTGGGCGTGTTCCGAGTTCGGGGCCAACCAAATCTCAACTTTACAGTTGATCGCGATCAAGCCTCGCGTTACGGAATCAATGTCTCCGATGTTCAAGACGCGGTCCAGACTGCGGTTGGAGGTAACGCCCTCACTCAGGTGCTTGTCGGTGAACAACGGTACGACCTGGTCCTGCGTTACTTGCCGGAATATCGAGACACTAAAGAGGCCATTGAGAAAGTCCGTCTGTTGGCCCCCTCGGGTGAGCGGGTTTCACTGGCACAGCTAACGAAAATAAACGTGCTGGACGGAGGCTCGGAGATTTACCGCGAAGCAAACTCCCGCTACGTGGCGGTCAAGTTCAGCGTGCGTGAGAGAGACTTAGGCGGCACGGTCGAGGAAGCGATCAAGAAGGTCAATGCGAATGTTAAGCTGCCGATCGGATACACGCTTGACTGGTCGGGGGAATACGAAAGTGAGAAGCGCTCTGAGCGGCGGTTGCTCCTTGTGCTGCCGCTTGCCATCCTGCTCATTTACATCATCCTCTATTCCATGTTCAAGTCTGTGAAGTGGGCGCTCCTGATCCTCACCAATGTCGCGATGGCGCGCATCGGAGGTCTGCTGGCCCTCCTCCTCACCCATACCAACTTCAGCGTTTCTTCGGGGGTGGGCTTTCTGGCGCTTTTTGGAGTTTCAGTCCAGACCGGTGTGATCATGTTGGAGTACATAAACCAGCTTCGGGCCCGTGGGTACGACATTGAGGAAGCAGCGATTGAGGGTGCTGTTCTTCGGCTCCGTCCGATCATGATGACGATGCTGGTTGCAACCCTGGGTTTGCTGCCGGCCGCGCTGTCGCATGGGATCGGCTCGGATTCGCAGCGTCCTTTTGCCATTGTCATTGTTGGCGGGTTGATTTCCGACTTATTGATGAGCATCGTTCTCTTGCCGACTTTGTACGTGTGGATCGCTCGGAGTGATGATCGGTTACCGGAAGCTGATCCCAATGACGTTGTCTAATGGTGACTCCAGGAAAAGGGTGCTATGCACGGGAAGGCTGTGACCAATGACGAAAGATGAAGTGTGTTCGCGAATTCGAGAAATTGCCATCATTCCCGCCATCAGGGTTTCGTCCGGTGACGATGCACATTTCGCGGCGGAAGCCGTCACGCGGGGCGGCATACCGATCGTGGAGATCACGATGACTGTACCCGGAGCGGTGGAGCTGATGACCCACCTGATTCGTTCGGATCCAAAGCTCATCGTGGGCGCGGGCACGGTGCTCGACACGGATGTGGCGCGCGTGTGCGTGGATGCTGGCGTCAGTTTTGTCACGGCTCCCTCACTGAATCCTGCGATCATGGAATTCGCAGCCAAGCAGAATATCGCGGTTCTTCCTGGCGCCTTGACTCCGACGGAAGTGGTCACGGCATGGAGCGCTGGCGCCGATTTCGTCAAGGTCTTTCCATGTGGTCCGGTCGGTGGGGACGCCTATATCAAAGCGCTGCACGCATCTTTGCCACAGATTCCATTAATTGCCGCGGGAGGAGTGAATCAGCAGACGGCGGCCAGTTTCATTTTGTCGGGAGCAACCGCCATCGGGGTTGGCACAGAATTGATTCCAACCGAAGCGATTGCAAGAAGGCAATCGAAGCGCATTCATGAATTGGCCCGCCGGTTCACAAAACTTGTGAAAGACGCGCGCGAACAGATCGAAGCTTGGAAACGCAGCCAGGTCGTGAAGGAATTCACAGGAACCGAAAAGTGTGAAAAGTAGCGAGATCATTTGAACCGCTTAACTTCGCGCACAGATACAACTCGATCAGTAGGTGCTCCAAATGAAGGCCAATCCTCTAACCATTGCAAGAGCGTTGTTCTTCGTCGCAGCCGTTTGGATCCAACCGCCGGAATTTTGAGAAGGCGTTTGCTAACCTGGTCCAGGGATTTCGCGATCTTCTCGATGCGCTTGGGGGCGAGAGAGAGATCTTCCAGTAATCTTCTGACGGGAGAACGTTTCCAGTTCGACAGGTCAGACTCGGCATCTCGCAATGCGGGCAGAACTATGAATTGAACATAGTTGCGGAGCTGAAAATCGAAAGGAACCTGCTTGACCCCGCCGAAGAGAACGGCTTCATAATCGAGCACGCTCTGGGGTTGCGCTCCTTGCAGAGTCTGCCTGGGGCGAAACTGGTACGTGAGCCTAGCGATGGAAGGGTTGGCAGAGATGAGGTATTTTTGGAGAATGGCTTTCGCCCCGATATTGGCATCGAAACCAGAGAGTTCAACTGAGACTTCGACGGTCTCTCCGATGGGATTTGGTAGACCGTCATAAAAATCCTCCGGGCGCAAAATCGAGACGAATCGGGCAGAGTGTTGTCGAGAACGAGTCGAAGAGCAAAGAGGAAGTTTGATTTACTAGCCTTATTCTCTCCTAGAAGGACAGATGTTGGCTGAAGTAGCACATCCATGTCGGCGAAGTTGCGGAAATTCTTGATCTGCGTTCTTGAGATGTGTAGGCTCACCGGGATTCCTTTTCAACTAAAAGAATTCCACCACGCTACCAAAGGGTCGTCATCAGGTGGCCGGAACCGCGCCCGGATGCCAATTGCTTCGAGTACTGGTTTGATTTTCGCTCGGCCCCTGCCAGTCGCCCAAGCATAGAGAATTTCAGAAGTAGAAACGACACGCATATGTTTCGCGCTGTCTCGGATGACTCGTTTGGCCTTTTTTTCGTCGGTCGCGAGAGGCAAATTGCGGGCATGCGCTATCGCAAGACTCATTGCTTCGCCGTCGTCTAGCTCTAAAGCGTAATTCACGTAGAGCTGCTCTTCTGCGTCGTTGTCGCAATCCCACGCCGCGAGGATTTTGTTCTCGAAGAACGGATCGAGAACAACTTGCTCAGGTTGCTGAGTGACATCGAGCGGACGCAAGTAAATACTCTCATTGGTGACCGCAGAACACACTAGGAGGCCGGGCGCAACATGCACAGCGATCTCGTCCAAGCGGTCAGTGGCCAGGAGATTGATAAGAACACAGGTATCGACAACGAGTGCCTGCTGGACGATCAATCTAATCCATCCTATCTTCCTCCGAGTGGTTGTGCCAGATCGGGGGCTATCGGCGTGAAGCTGCCGCCGTCTTCGAGATGGATTTCTTTTTCGAGTTGTTCGACCTGCAACCGCGCAGAAACGCGGTCGGTGCGAAGGAACTTAGCGAGTTGACCTTCGCTGAGATGCTCCTTGCGGAAGGCTTCGACGGCCAGGCTCACGTAGCGCGGAGGAAGCAATTCTTGAAGCGGTGGATTGGCATCAATCCCAAGCAATCGGTGAGCTTGCTGAACTTTTACTCCTTCGACGCTTAACCTTTGCCAAGTGCCAGCCGGTAATCGCGCCAGGTCTTCAAGGCGCAAAACCAGCGCTTGGACAGACACTTGATAAAGATTAGCCAGATTGAACACATCCGCTAAGGTAATGCCCTTTGCGCCCGCCCGATGCAACTCACTAAATCGTCGATTCAAGCCCGACCCAGGCATGAGAAAGCATTTCGCAAAATTGTCCGCAAGGCGCTCTTTGGTACCCATCTTGGTATCGGTCGTAAGGACAGTTACCTCTACTTGGTACCGTGTCATCAAGAAGTGTCCATACTCGTGCGCAAGCGTCCAGTTTCTTCTGTCCCTAGGGTGCTTCGAATTCACTCCGACGCAAGCTCCTAGCAGGTCATTGTATGCAAATAGACCTGCGATCTTACTTTCCATAGGGAAATAGAAGATGCGCAGTCCCACATCATTTTCAAGTCGCCCGCGCAGATTGCCGATGGGGCCGTCGCCAACGCCCAGGCGGTTGCGTTCCGCGGTAGCGACATCTTCTGCAATGCGATCAGCAGTCCCACCCCTAGTGTCATACTCAGGGGGGAATCGTCTGGTCAGCGGAGTACCGAGAATCCTTTCCAACTCGACGTAATTCTCCGACAACGTCTGCAATTCGCTGGCTGCACGTTCAAAAGAGGGGTCGAGCTCTTTTTGAGCAGCACGAAATTGCGGTACGAAGCTGTCAGTAACAACTCTTTGACTCAGCAACTCAGACACAGAACGCCGATAGAGTTTGGCAAACTGGATGATCTCGTGTGAACTAACCCTTCGCTCGCCTTTCTCGATGGCAACAATGGTAGTGCGAGACATGCGGAGATGATCAGCGGCTTCTGATTGAGTCATTCCGGCCGATTTTCTGGCTTCTTGCAGGCGCATGCCAAGAATTCGTGGGTCAACTTGTTCAATGGTCGGATTCATGACTTCTTCCTCTTTTCTAAGCAGCGCGGGCGCGGCTGAAATCAAACGCGAATTCAGTTGGGCGGACTTTCAAATTCATACTCATTCCTTTACTCCCTGAGAACTTGAAGAGGTTCGCGGAGGGTTTCAAGAGTCATCTCTTTTGGTCTGAACTGCCACTTCGGTGCGCGAATCACAGTCGGAGTCTCTGCCAGCAATGCCTTACCTAAGGAAGCAGAGGGATCTAGGAGTCGGCGCTGAACATCCGACTCCCATTTTCATTTGTGCCTCAGGATCTCTACGACTTTGGCTCATAATGCCCTCGCGGGTTGCGCTGATGCATCTCCTCTCGGCCAGCTCTCATGCGAGATTGCGGGTAAATTGCTGCTTGAGAGCCTCGCGAGAGAAAAGTTTGGCGTCTCCTTCAGCTTCGTTGAACGTCCGCAGAACTGCTTTCTGCCCAAGCCGTAGCATCTCTGGATACGATTCATCCTTGAGAACACCGTCGGTGTTTGCATAAAGCTCGTCGAAGGTCTGTTGGGAGACCGCGGTTCGGAACAGCGATCCCTGGATTGCCGAAACCGCTGTGGCCAAGTGGGAAAATAATTCCTGCACACCTGCGGTTGATTCTTCTCTGAAGGCATGGGCTACAGCGCCCAAGATTCTGTCTACCACCGCCTCTATCGGCGCCGAGGCGCAGCCGAGACGATATACGGACCTCCAGCCCTTACCTCTAAGCCTGCGTTCAAAACGATCTCCATCTGGCATGTGAACCACCTAAGAGCCTCTTCAGGATAGGTTCATGTTTTGACATTGTCAACATAAATGTGATAAATTTCATTAAAATGTCAAGTTGACGATAAGAACGCTTGGTCTGCCTCCCACCGTGGACTTTCGGAGCTTCCGCACCATGCACTCAAGCTTGATGATCAGTATTGGCGTTCGGCCTGAGGTAACGCGAGACAATATGGGACATGCCACAATCGACGTGACCCAAAATGTCTATAACAAGACATGGTGGGAAGAGCGAGTTGAGGCCGTGAGTATGGCTGCCGCTACGGTATGGCGGGAGTTCATGCCCACACAGAAAGCGCTTGCGCCAATGTAAGTCCTTTTGTGGAAGTCCTTGCTTCTACCCGACTCTTCGAGTATCTGCAAGTGCTTGATTAGAAATGGTCGGGGAGAGAGGATTTGAACCTCCGACCCCCTGGTCCCGAACCAGGTGCTCTACCAGGCTGAGCCACTCCCCGACTAGGCTGCGGGGCGGAATCAAGGAAGGTCTCCACCCGCGCACTTTACTTCTTGATAGGCACAAAGATTATAACATTGCAGGCCTCGCGGTCTCGCCGCACTCGCCCATGACATTTTCGCGCTACACTGATGGCGCATCAAGGATGGCATACGCAACGACGCTGAATTGAGCTGATGGAATTTCGATCTCACAACCTGATCTCATAATCTTGATCTACCAGACATGATTGTTCTTAGTGCTAGTCGTCTCTACACGCCGCGGGAAGAGATACAGAACCCACTCCTGTTTATTGAAGAAGGCATCGTCTCCGCTGTTTCTTCGCGGGCCGAGCGGGAAGTCCCAAGTACTGCCACGGCGGTCGATCTCGCTGACGCGATTCTGGCGCCGGGGTTCGTCGACATTCACATGCACGGCGGTGCCGGTTTTGATGTCATGCGAGCATCGCCGGCACAGCTGCAGCGTTTGCACAAATTTCTTGCGACTCACGGCGTCACGGGCTATTTCCCGACTACGGTGGCCGCGCCGCTTGACCCGACTTGCCTTGCGCTCGAACGCCTTGCGGACGCGATCGAGGCTGGACAGGTTCCTCAGACCACGAACGATGATGCGGCGCAGGCTCGGCCGCTCGGTATCCACCTGGAGGGGCCATTTCTCAGTCACAAACGACGCGGCGTGCATCCGCCGGAGAATCTGCTTGAACCCACGCTGGAAATCTTTGATCGCCTCTGGCAGGCGGCGCGCGGACACGTGCGCATGATGACCATCGCTCCAGAGCTACCTGGAGCACTCGAAGTAATTTCAGAAGCGGCGCGGCGCAACGTTTGTGTAAGCATTGGCCACTCAGACGCCGTACTCGAAGCTGCGCGCGCGGGGGCGAGAGCCGGTGCCCGGCATGCTACTCATACGTTCAATGCGATGCGACCGCTCGATCATCGCGATCCGGGCATCCTCGGCGAGGTGCTGACCGACCAGAATCTTACCGCCGATATTGTTGTCGACGGCATTCACGTTGCGCCTGAGGTCGTACAGCTTTTCCTCAAGGCGAAGGGCGTCGAAGGGGCCGTTCTGATTACCGACGCCACCGCCGCAGCCGGCATGCCGGATGGCAGCTACCAGCTCGGGCCAATGCAGGTCGAGGTCAAAGATGGCAAATGTACCATCGATGGAAAACTTGCGGGCAGCGTTCTCACCATGGATAGCGCGGTTCGCAACGTGACGAAATTTTCTAACTGGTGTCTGCGGGACGCGGTTCGCGCCGCAACACTGAATCCTTCCCGCGCCACAGGGCTCGCGCAGCACGGACACATTGCGCCAGGGGCGGAAGCCAACATCGTGGTACTCAGCCCCAATGGAGACGTGCGTAGGACGATGATCCGCGGCCGCGGATTTTAGCACTTCGGTTTCGTCGACAAGAAGTTACGAAGAAGGCGGACGAAAATACAGGAAGTCTTTAATTCGGCTTTCGCTCTTTGGCTTCGGCCAGGTAGCGAAGCAGAACGGCTTCATCGGCATGGGAAAGCCGGTCGAAAAAGGAACTGTCCACGTTGCGGTCTTCGACAGTCTTGGACCCACTCGACTGGCGCAGTTTGTCGCCGAGTTCGGGCTCGTTGCTCATTACTTGAGTGTAGAACCACAGGAAGTGGCGCATCTGGTCAAGCGTCTTGCATAGTACTTGGATGGCCTCGGTCTCAGGCAGAGCACTCATGGCTTCCATCAATTCCGGGTCGCTGGGAGCTTGCATTGCGGCGCAGTTCAACTCTCGCTGAATCACGCGCAGATCTTCGGTAACTCTTACCATCCGCGTATGAAGGTCGTCCATCTGAGTATCGGTTCCCATGAGTTAGAGCGGCCCGTTGTGATGATCACTCTGTATTCCAGCAATGATCATCCTGCCGTTTGAACATCTCATCGGCAGCACGCAGCGGATAGATGTCCCACGATCATGCGCTTTCGTAATTCGAGGGATTACTTTCGTCTCAGATTTTACGCGGCACTAAAAAGCCTCTGAACTCCGCTACTGGCAAGGCTTTTCATGCTCTCGACGAATGAATTTCCGGCACGCATACAACCTTCGTCCCATGCGCCGGATTTTAGACCGCGGCCAACAGTGCAGTTACCATTTGTTCCGATGATTTACTTCCGGCGAATTCGCGACTTGTGGTACAAACGCGCATGCTGTCGACTGTCGCAAGCGTGCCTCGTCAACAACTCGTCCGTGCCATCGGCCGCTGGAGCCTGGTCGCTCTGGTGGTGAACTCCATCATTGGCAGTGGAGTCTTCGGACTGCCTTCCACGGTAACCGCACTCATCGGCAGGTCCAGCCCCCTCGCAGTGGTCGCTGCCGGAGCTGGAATGGCCGTGATCATGGGGTGCTTCGCCGAGGTTGCGTCGCGCTTTCAGCAGGCCGGCGGTCCTTATCTTTATGCCCGCGTTGCTTTTGGACGCTTCATGGGAATTCAAACTGCGTGGATGCTTTGGCTAGGGCAAGTCGCTGCCCCTGCCGCCAATGCCAACTTGTTCGTGATTTACCTGGGCGAGTTTTGGTCGCACGCAAAAGACCCGCTGCCTCGCGCTCTTATCCTTACGCTTCTGGTGGGCCTTCTTACATTCATCAATGTGCGTGGCGTGCGCGCCGGAGCCCAGGTGAGCAACCTCTTCACCGTGGCTAAGCTGGTGCCGCTGTTTGCGGTGATTGTTCTGGGATTGTTCGTGCTTCACGCTCACCACTGGGACATTGCGACTCCGTCAGCGGGGCCTGCCACCACCAATCAATGGTTGAAAGCCGTGCTGCTGTTGGTTTTTGCCTATGGCGGATTCGAGACTGCATTGGCGCCGATGAGCGAAGCGAAAGATCCTCGCCGCGATGCTCCGTTTGCGCTATTTACGGCTTTGCTGGCCTGTACCGTGATCTATGCGCTCATCCAGTGGGTGATCGTTGGAGTTCTCCCGAATGCTGCGAACAGCCAGCGCCCTCTAGCCGACGTGGCGCGGATCGCGCTTGGCCCCGTAGGCGCCGCGCTGGTTGCCGTGGGCGCTCTCATTTCTTTCTATGGATATCTAAGCGCGAAAATTCTAGCGATGCCCCGTGTTCCCTTCGCCCTCGCCGAACAAGGAGACTTCCCCAAGGCATTCGCCGCGGTCCATCGCCGCTTTCACACGCCATACGTCTCGATTCTTGCATTTGCCGCTCTGGTCTGGGCATTCGCACTAATCGGCGAGTTCAAGTGGAATGTCACGCTCTCCGCCGTCGCCCGCCTTCTCTACTATGGCGTAGGCTGCGCAGCCTTGCCGGTACTGCGACGCAAACAGCCCGAAGGCGCGATGTTTCGTCTGCCCGCGGGAAATTTCCTTGCTGTCCTGGGTGTACTGATATGCGCGATCCTGGTAACGCGCGTGGATTTCGGTCAGTCTCTGATCTTGGTCGCGACCATTGTGCTGGCGCTGCTGAACTGGGCGGTTGTTTTAGATGCGGCAGCGCCACCGACTGACGGCCCCACGGACGCCACGCCGAAGCACCGTAACAAGTCCTGATGCCGTAAGAGGCAGAAGAATACCCGTCAAGCGCGGTTATAGCACCTGCCCCTCAATCTCCAACAACGTCTTCTTCCGTTCGACGCCCCAGCGGTAACCGCTGATGTTGCCATCTTCGCGGACCACGCGATGGCACGGGATCGCAATCGCGACTGGATTGGTCGCACAGGCACGCGCTACGGCTCGGCTGGCACTGGGTTGGCCGATCGCCTTAGCGACTTCACCGTAAGACCGTGTTGACCCGAATGGGATCGACTGCAAGTACGTCCACACGCGCCGCTGAAATGCGGTCGCACGAATGTCCAAAGGCAAATCCGTATTTAATTCTCGTCCGGTCATCTTCTCGAGCAAAGCCGCGACCCAGGTTTGCAATCCACCTTCATCGGGCTTACGCGTGGCGAAAGGGAATTCGCGCTTCAGGCCCTCGATCAATTCGCCGTCCGAACGCGCGAACTGGATGGCGCAGATGCCGCGCTCCGTGGCCGCGATTAACATGCGGCCTAGTGGAGAATCAGCGCAGGTGTAGCGAATGGCCGCGGCGACGGCTCCCCGGCGATACTTGTCGGGCGTCATGCCGAGCTGCGATGCAGTCTTCTCGTAGAGACGGCTGCTTGATCCGTATCCAGCGTCGTACATGGCACGGGTTACGTTGTCACCTGCCTGCAGGTTGCGCTTGAGCAGGCGCAATCGGCAGGAGTCGGCATACTCGCGCGGAGTAATCCCGAGCACCGCTTTGAAGCGCCGCTGCAGATGGAATGGACTTTGCCGAAAGACCTTACCGAGTCGCTCGAGCGTGATTGGCTCATCAAGGTGCTGCTCGATGTAGCGGCAGATCTCCTTCGCTGAATCCGATTGGGGATTGCCGCTGATCGATCTTGGACGGCAACGCAGGCAGGCGCGGAAGCCGGCTTTCTCCGCTTGCTCGGGACGCGAAAAAAACGTTATATTTTCGCGCCGCGGCCGACGGGCGGGACACGAAGGTCGGCAATAGACACCTGTGCTCGCGACTGCGAAGACGAACGCTCCATCGTGGGCAGCGTCGCGTGCCATCACAGCATCCCAACGCTGCTCTTCCGCCACTCTTGAGTTGGAGCCTGCTGCCGGCATTTCGCTTTGGAGTTCCTCTGCGAGTATGGCACTTGCCATCATTGTTGGGAAAGTCATGTTAGTGAATGTCATGGTAGAAACAGCGTACGGCTGGGAAGCGCCAGCGGACTATCCGGATCTTGCGGGCAAAGCGAATTATCCGGTTCTCAGTACTCAATTCTCGGTACACGGTATTCCGTGCTTAGCGCCGAGCACTGGCGATTTGCTCCCGCCGCTGGAAACGACTAGATTTGCCGTGAGCTTTTATAATTTATCGCCAATCGAGGACAAATGAAGAGGCCAATAATGAAGAAGTCACGTTTCGCCGCATTTGGAGCTGTTCTGGCTGTACTAATGGCGTCGGCTCTGGCGCAAAAGGTCACGCCACACCTCCTCAGCTCCGACGAACTCAAGAAAATAGTTCCTGCGGAGTTTTACTTCCTCGGTCAGAAGGCGCCGACACAATTGCGGAACTCCGCGGGTTTTCAGTTGGCCAACGGCAAAATCACGCTCGCTGCTCTTGTCGATAATTCTGGGTACTCAAGTGACGTTCAGCAGAAATATCAGGGCCTGCTCATAACCGAGTCGAAGCTCAGCATCGGCGGGTCGGATCTGCCGGCGGGAGAATATGGATTTGGATTTGCAGCGGATAAGTTTGTCGTCATGAATGTCGCCAACGAAGACTTCCTGAGCTCGGCCTATCAGACCGATGCAGAGTTAAAGCGTCCTGTGCCGCTGAAGATGGCTGACGATGGCGCCGGTTACAAGCTGTACGCTGGGCGGAAGTGGATCGCAATTAAGCCGCAGTAGCGACGAAACTAATTTGTCGGCAGAAGGCCCGTGACCTGCTCGATTCCAGGGACGGGCTTTTTATTTGCATGGGCAAAATAGTTTCTAAAGTTTTGACGCGGCCTGCCGATAGCTTGAACAAGCGTCACCGCGCAACCTCTACAACCTGGGACATGCTTACGTGGAGAGTCATAAGGAGAAGCTATGACAATCGGTTCAATTTCGGCTGCGGGTCTCGGCCAGGATGTACTTTCATCCGGCAACTCATCGCAACAGCAGGCCTTACAGGTTCTGCAGAACAGCCTCGCGTCGAGTGACATGAATGGCGCTCAGTCGGCGTTCCAAACTCTGCAAAGTGTTCTGCAAAACTCGGCGACAGCGAACGGCACCAGCCTCTTAAGTAATTCTCAGCTTTCCACCGATCTGACCTCGCTAGGCACCGCGCTGAGTTCGGGCAATCTATCTACCGCCCAATCAGCTTTTGCGACGGTCCTGGACGACCTGAAAAACACTGCCTCGCCAGCGCAGACCAATGAGGCCAACGCCGCATCCCAATCTGTGCAGTTGGTTGAAGAGCTGCTCAGCACATTGAATTCGACGAGCACTTCCAGCCTTGCTTCTTCGAGCAGTGCAGGTCTCACGACGTCCGTGCTGCAAAGCTACTATGGAAGCAAGAGCGGCTTAAACGTTTTTGGATAGAATTCGGCGTATCCTACGTAGTCATTTCGACAGCGCCGGACCTCACCGAAAATCGGTCGGCAAACTACTAATCCGCCAGAGGATGGAACGGGCCAAGCAGGCTTGAGACTCCGGAGCGCTTGCGCAGTTCGCCAAGCAGGGCGCCGGCCGCGTTGGTGTATGTTTTGCTTGGATCGGAGGGATCGGCCCAGACGGCGTCGTAAATAATCTGTGCCGCTTCTTTCAGATCAATGTGTAGTGCGGCTTCGCAGACATCCACGCGCTCCTGCAGGCGGTCGTAACACGGCTTGCATATCGCTGCTGCCTCGGGCCCCTGAATGTGGTGTTCTCCCAGCGTGCAAACTACCGGCGAACTGGCAACTTCCGCGTGCGCCGCGAAAAGCTGTGACTTGAATTCCTTCAGAAAAGCTTCGCGCTCTTGCTCGACGACAGACGTATCGGGGACTGGTTCAGTCGTAGCCTGCACTTTTGGGATAGCTGTCACCTTGGCAGAAACCCGCTCCTGGCTGTTGCAGGTAGGACAAGCGTCGAAGTCGGCGGGATAATAGAGATGACAATTGGCGCACGGCAAGCCGAAGCCTGCCGACTTACGGGGGCCTGCGGCACCGCGCCGGAGCGCGTTCCGCAGATCACTCCGGACCTCACCCTCCAGCGGGACAGATTTTGCGGGTTTGGCGGCGGCAGCTTGCGTGGATTGCGTCAAGTCCATGATTCAATCTCCCTGAGAAAGGGTCGCGTCAGCTTTCAGTGTAAGGAGTTCGACAGTCCGTATGAAAATGACGGCAGTACACTGCCTGATGGTGTCCTGCGGCGTTCAACTACCGCGAGTTCGTCTCTTTCATCAGTTTCAGGAGTTCGTCGCGGCGGGCGCGATAGAGTTTGCGCTCGGGATCGAGCTGTGACGCCGACTCCAGTTCGGTTAGAGCCTCTTCATAGCGGTCCATCGTCATCAGGCAGGCCGCAAGCGAGTAATGATTGTCGGGGGAAGCATTAAGACGAAGCGCTTCGCGGAACTCTTTTTCGGCGGCCTGCAACTGCTGCTGTTGGAATAATGCAGTGCCAAGAGAGTGGTGAGCCGCGTCGGAATCCGGATTAAGCGTAACCGCCAAACGCAACTCGCGGACGCCTTCGTCCAGCTTGTCATCCAACAATAAAGCTTCTCCGAGCACACGGTGTTCAGCAGAGCTGGTAGGGTTTTGCCGCACTGCCAATTGCAACTCAGTCACCGCGCTGCTGTATTCCTTCTTCGACATATAGGCGCGGGCCAGACAACCGTGCCCCTGCTCCCACTCGGGATGCTCGCGGTAAAGCTCGCGCAGTTCGGCGATGGCGACGTCAAAGTCGCCCTTGTCGCAATACGTATTGCCCAGATTGTTGCGAACGGAAGCTTCCTGCGGGGCGAGCCGCTTGGCCTCGCGATATTCGGCGATGGCTTCGTCGAGCTTGTTTTCTTCATGCAGGATCAGCGCAAGATTGGAATGAGCTTCCCAGAAGGCCGGCCTTAGGCGAATTGCTTGGCGATAGGCTGTGATGGCTGCCGGTAGATTGCCATCGGCGTGCAGGCTGATGCCTAGGTCGTAAAGGGTTTCAGGGTTATCGGCATCGCGCGCGAGCGACTCGACAAGCGCATGCACCGCTGCTCCGTATTGCCCGTTTGAGTAAAGCCCGAGACCGAGAAATTGGTAAGCCTCCGAGTTCTGCGGGTCCATACTCAGGGCAGTACGGGCTTCGGCAATCGCGTTGGGGCCGTCATCGAGACGATAGAAAATGTAAGCCAGGCTGCTGTGATTCTCAGGCAGATCAGGCATGAATTGCGCGGCGAGAGTGATCTCGTCGAAGGCATCGTCCCATCGCTCCTGCTGGCGAAGCATGCTGCCGAGAGCGAAGTGCAGGGCGGCATTTTTAGGATCGGAGTTTACGGCCTGGCGCAGGTCGAGTTCAGCCTCGTGAAAGCGTTGCGCTGCAGCTTCGGTGGCGGCGCGCAGCAGAGATGCAGGAATCTGGGATGCTGCTTGAGCGCCGGCAGCCGGTTTGCTGCTGGTCAGAGCGCGAACCAGGTCGGCATTGGCGCCGACGGCTTCGAATTGATGAATCTGCTCTTTGCCGGGGATATTGGCGAATCCCCGCTCCTGAATCAGACGGACGAGGCGGTTGCAAGGCACGCCGGCCATCAGCCAAGCTATCAGTTGCATAGAGTTCACCGGTTGGCTTTCGCTGGCGCAGGCGCCAAGAGCTGCCCCAAGAATAAGAAGAAAAATCAGGCCCTTGCTCTTCAATCGATTTCTCCGGTGATGGTTTGGGCTGCCGCGGTGTGGTTGCGCGGTCATCGACAACGAAGTCGACCCGCTCTTCAACATTAATTGCCGGCGCAGACGAAGGTAAGGTCACGGAGGTAATAGGCTGAGATGACCGGCTCAGACCCGATAGGCTAAGGTTCGGTAAACAAAACAGGGTGTTTGACTTAGAAGCAAGCGTCCAGTAGCGTATAAGAGTAGTATTGTCCTTTGGAGGTCCCTATGTTTGAAGGTTTGTTCCAACCAATGCACCTGCTTGTGATTTTTGCCATCGCCCTGCTGGTATTCGGTCCAAAAAAGTTGCCCGAATTGGGCAAAGGGTTAGGCGAAGGGATTCGTGCCCTGAAAGAGGGCATGAAGGACAATCCGCCGGCACAGGCTTCTACCGAGCAGAAGAGCTCCGAATCCAAGGAATCCAAGGTCTAGCGAACTTTGTCGCAAGGCTTCGCGGGCGTTATCTCTTCGATGCAAACGGTCGTTTCCTGGCCGTTTTCTTATTGATCTTGTTTATCGCTCTACGAGCGTTCCGCTCCAAGTTGTTTCCGGGTCCCTATCCAACGTTGTGTGTGTCTGCGTTCTGCTCTAGCGTTTGCGTCGCGAATCTGAGTCCAAAATTCGGAGGTGGAAGTGTTGCGTAAAATCAAGTTGGTTGTCTTGGTGGCGTTCGTGGGATTCACGTCGGCGGTTTTCGCCGATCAGATCACGCTGAAGAATGGTGACCACCTCAGCGGCACCATCGTGAAGTCCGACGGTAAAACGCTGGTATTGCATACCGATTATGCGGGCGACATCACGCTGCAGTTCGCGGCCATCACAGGAATCGAAACCGAGCAGCAATTGCATATCAGCACATCGGACAAGAAAACCGTGATCGGGCCGGTGAATGCAAGTGATGGAAAAATTGAAGTCGCCACCAAGAGCGGTGGCACGGTGGAAGTTCCTGCGGGAAGTGTTGTATTGATCCGTAACGACGCCGAGCAGGCCGCTTATGACAAATCGCTGCATCCCGGCTGGCGGCAGGGCTGGAATGGCGGCATCAATGTGGGCTTTTCGCTCGCTCGCGGCAACAGCGAAACTACCAACCTGGGATTAGCGATCAATGCGACGCGCCCGACTTTGAACGATAAAACCACCATTTATCTGACTTCTGTCGACACCAACAATCAGTTGGCGACTCCCAGCACCGTGGCCAATCTGATCACGGGAGGATTTGAGTACGACCACAATTTCGATCCGCGGATCTTCGGCTTTGTGGCCGCGGACTTCATGAGCAATGCGCTGCAGGATCTGGATCTGCGCGGCGTGTATGGCGGCGGAGTGGGCTACCATGTGATTAAGTCGGACATCACGACATTGGATCTTGAGGCCGGATTGAATTACACTCATGAAACTTATTCGAACGGTCCACAAGTCACTCCTCCCACGGTTCCTCCGGCCTACGTTTCGTATGGTGTGACGAATCGATTCGCCGCGCTGACCCTGGGCGAACAGTTGGGATACAAAGCGGGCAAGAGCACGGTGATTACAGAAAAAGCATTCGTCTACCCCGACATGTCAGATACCAGCCAGTATCGATTCGAATTCGACTTGGGGACGGTCACAAAAATCAGCAAGTGGCTGGGCTGGCAGAACCAGTTCAGCGACATTGATGTTTCGAATCCACCACTAGGCGCGAAGAAAAATGATCTCATCCTAACGACTGGGCTAAACTTTTCGTTTACTCATTAGGAATTATTGATTGGGCTAGAATCGCAAAGCCGCTTTGTCACGAGCGGCTTTTCTTTTTCCGGTTTCTGGATGATCAACCCAAGTTCCCGCGCTTTCCCGCTCACCAAAACTTGAACAACTCGTCTACTACCGGGTAGAGTACTGTTTCCCGCTCGCCGGGTTCTTTAACTCCCTTAACAACAGGAGTCTGCTCGATGCGTCACGCTGTGATAGTGCTGATCGCTGTCTGCTGCTTCGGTGCATTTTCGTTCTCCCAAACCGCTGACGAACTGATCGCCAAAAACATCCAGGCCAAGGGTGGGATGGAGAAAATGAAGGCTATTAAAACGGTTCGCATGACGGGCAAGTTCGAAGGCGGCGATGGTTTTACCGCATCCATTGGCCAGGAAAACCAGCGGCCAAACCTGATTCGCGAAACCTTCAAACTGCAGGGCATGACCTCTGTGGAGGCCTATGACGGCACCAACGGCTGGCAAATTCAGCCCTTCGGAGGGAAGAAAGATCCGGAAATGCTGGGCGAGGACGACCTGCGCGACTTGCTGCTGGATGCTGACTTCGACGGTCCCTTGGTCGATTACAAAGAGAAGGGCAACACGGTGGAATATCTGGGCCACGATGAAGTTGACGGCGACGATGCGCTTCGTCTGAAGGTCACGCTGAAGAATGGTGACCTCGTTTATTACTACCTTGATCCAGATACCTTCATCGAGATTCGCAAGGAGATCCAGCAGTTTATTCGCGGATCGGTGCGAGATCATGTGGTAGGTCTGGGCTCCTACAAGCCAGTTGCAGGTGTGATGTTCCCGTTCTCGATTTCACGCGGACCAAAGAATCATCCCGACGAACAAACCTTCACCGTTCAGAAAATAGAAGTGAACGTCGCGATCGATCCCGCAGACTTCGCGCTTCCGGCGTCATTGAAGACCGAGGAAAAGAAGTCCGGGATCGTAGGGATTCACTGAGTTTTATCGAAGAATGACGATGAAGGCTACAACGATGAAGGTTGCAACATGCGGGCTGCAACAAAGATCACTTGCGTTCGAAAGGGCACTGTAAACATGAGAGCATCAGCCATCAGTTTTTGGGCAGTGGTTGTGCTGTTCGCTGCAGTTTCACTCCACCCATATCTTCAGGGGCAAGCGGCCTATCGCTTCGACTCCGCGGCCGTATCTGGATTGCCGGCGAGAAACATTGGCTCAGCCACCATGAGCGGGCGCATCGCCGCACTCGATGCGATTGAGGAAGACGGTCGCATCACGGTGTTCGTGGGCGCGGCCAGCGGCGGAGTTTGGAAGTCGGTGAACGGCGGCACCACTTACAAACCGGTATTTGACCGGCAGGATGTCCAGTCGATTGGCGCGGTTGCGATCGATCCATCGAACTCGAAAACTGTCTGGGTGGGTACGGGCGAAGCCTGGACGCGCAACAGCGTATCGGTGGGCGATGGCGTTTATAAATCGACCGATGGCGGCGAGAACTGGACTAACGTCGGGCTGAAAGACAGCGAGCACATCGCGAAGATTCTGGTGAACCCGGGCGACGGCAACGATGTGTTGGCGTGCGCGACCGGGCATCTGTGGGACGACAACGACGAGCGCGGAGTTTTCCATACGAGCGACGGCGGCAAGACCTGGAACAAGGTTCTGGCGGGCGCGAATGGCTCGAGTGGTTGCGCAATGATCGCGCGTAGCAAACAAGAGCCGAAGACGATCTATGCCGCGATGTGGGATTTCCGGCGGCAGGGCTGGACCTTCCGGTCGGGCGGTCCGGGCAGCGGCCTGTTCAAATCCACCGACGGCGGCGCGCACTGGAATGAAATCACGAACGCAGCGGGCTTGCCTGCGAAGCCATGGGGCCGCGTGGCGGTGCAGGTAGCGCCGTCGAAGCCGCAGGTGGTTTACGTCAATATCGAAGCGGAGAAGGGAAGAGGACTCTATCGTTCGGACGACGCTGGAGCAACGTGGACCAGGCTGGATGCCAGCAACTACATGGTGTGGCGTCCATTTTATTTCGGCAACCTCATCGTCGATCCCAAGGATGAGAACAAAATTTTCAAACCAGATCTCATTCTGTTGCTCAGCAACGATGGAGGTAAATCTTTCAACGTAGTTTCAAGCGGCGCGCACGGCGACTTTCATGACGTGTGGATCAATCCTCTGAATCCGAACATCGTAATCGCCGGAGACGATGGCGGTTTGTGGCGCAGCGAAGATGGTGGTAATCGCTGGAAGCACCAGATGAACCTGCCGGTCTCGCAGTTCTATCACGTGAGCGCCGACAATGCGGACCCGTATCACGTTTACGGCGGTCTACAAGACAATAGTTCGTGGGTGGGCGATTCCTCGTATCCGGGCGGCGTCAGCAACTCGCGCTGGGAGAATATGTATGGCGGCGACGGTTTTTGGATGTTCGAGGATACTTCCGATCCGGACTACATTTATGCCGAAGCGCAGGGGGGCGAGATTGGGCGCGTGAATCGTTATACGCATGAGACTCGCGACATCCATCCCTGGCCCAATTATGGCGAAAAGAAGCTGCGCTTCAATTGGAACACGCCGATTCATATGAGTCTCAACGGGAGAGGGACGATATATATCGGCGCGCAATATTTATTCCGCTCGCGCGATCATGGGCAATCCTGGGATCGCATTTCTCCCGACCTGACCACCAACGATCCTGAGAAGCAGAAGCAGGAAGAATCTGGTGGCGTCACCATCGACAACTCTTCAGCGGAAATGCATACGACCATCTATTCGATTTCGGAATCGCCGAAGAACGGGCAGATCATCTGGGTTGGCACCGACGATGGCAACGTTCAGATCACACGCGATGGCGCGAAGACCTGGACAAACGTGGTCGAGAACATCAGCGGGCTAGGAAAAAATTCTTGGGTCTCAACGATTGAGGCCGGCCGCTTCGACGAGGGCACCGCATACGCCACGTTCGACCGGCACACGTTCGGCGATATGAAACCCTATGTCTACAAGACCACAGATTATGGAAAAACATGGACGGCTCTTCCCGCACAGGAGAGCGGAGTACGCGGCTATGCCCATGTGATCAAGGAAGACACGGTGAGCCCCAACGTGCTTTTTCTCGGCACAGAATTCGGATTGTGGATTTCGGTCGACGGCGGACAGCACTGGGCCCAGTATAAGGGTACAGATTTTCCATCGGTGGCAGTCGATGACCTGGTCTTACAGCCGCGGGAATCAGATCTGGTGCTGGCGACGCACGGACGTGGCATATGGATCGTCGACGATATTTCACCGCTGCGCGCGCTCACGCCGGAAGTCATGACAAAAGAGGCGACGCTGCTTCCCGGGCGTCCGTCCATTCAATATTTTGAAGTGAATGGAGGCTGGGCGGAAGGCGACGAAACTTTCCACGGCAGGAACCGGCCTGAGGACGCGCAGATCACCTATTACCAGAAAGGCCGCCACATTTTCGGCGATTTGAAGATCGAGATTTTCGATCAGGATGGCAAGTTGGTGGATACCGTAGCTGGTGGCAAGCACCGCGGGTTGAACCGGGCAGGGTGGGGAATGCGAGTGAGACCCCCCGCGGTTCCTCCGGCAGCGTCAGCGCTGTTTGAAGCCGCGCAGGGGCCCCGCGTGTTGCCGGGCACGTATACCGTAAAGCTAACCAAAGGAGATCAGACTTACACCGAGCGGTTGGATGTGGCAATCGATCCGCGGGCGAAGTATTCGATCGAGGAGCGCAAGGCACAGTTCGAGCTCTCGATGAAGATCTACAAAGAGCTGGAACACATGACGTACGCGGTGGAAGCGATTGAAGCCGTACGCGATGGCGCCAGTGCCCGGGCCGCCAAAGTTGCGGAGAAAGATCCGCTGCGCAAGCAACTACAGCAACTGGCGGCGGATTGTGACGCGCTGCGTTCAAAGATTGTGGCTACCAAAGAAGGTGGCATGATTACCGGCGAGGAACGCATCCGCGAACTGCTGGGCCAACTCTACGGCGCGGTGACGCAATACGACGGCAAGCCAACGGATTATCAGGGGGCGCGGACCGACTCTTTGGGACATGAATTGGAAGACGTTGTCGTCGACTTCCAAAAGCTCACGCAGAAAGAACTCCCCGGAATTAATAAAAACCTGAAGAAGAAGAAATTGGAAGCGATCACGGTCCCGGTCGAAGCGGAGTGGCAGAAAAACAGGGCTGAGTCTGCGGTTGCTGCAGGGGCAGGAATGCGGAGGGTAGAAGGGCAGATACGGGAGAGGGATTAATAGTGGAAGAAGCTTTCGAGGGCGTTATCTGTGCCCGTTGTTATGCTTGTTTGGACGAGCTCCACTCAGCACCAGTTCGCAAAGATTATCGACAAAGTCAGGTGTCAAACTGGCATGGCGTAACAGAAACCGCATGTAGATCGGACCGTAGAGCGAATCGAGCAGCAGGTCCATGTCAATATTGTGGCGAAGTTCACCACGCAGGATTCCGCGGCGCAGTGTGGCATAGGCTTCCTGGCGGCGCGGTTTCATGAAACGTTCACGAAAAGCTGTGATCAGACCTCGATCGCTTTGGCCTCCGCCCAAAATCGCCGAGACAATACGTCCCCGCGGGCTGCGGAAGATCTTGATGAGTTGACGCATCTGCTGGCTCATGTCGGTGTAAACGGAGCCAGTGTCCGGAAAGTGGAGTTCTGGAGTGGCGCTGCGCGCGAATGCATCTGCGATCAGTGCAGCCTTGTCGGGCCACCAGCGATAAACCGTTGCCTTCCCCACGCTGGCGCGAGCCGCTATATCGGCGATCGTCAAATCAGAAAAACCATTTTCTCCCAGAAGCTTCAAGGTCGTTCGCAGGATCGCCACTCGAATCGATTCGCTACGCGGACGCCCGGGCGGGCGCTTGCTGTGAACCGGTATCTTCTGGCGCATAAACCTACCCTAACATATAATCAGCATCAGGATTTAGAATCCAATACGGATAGTATCGAATCTAAATTCGAGTCTGTGGGTTTTTCGTTTTTGAGCCAGTGCACAACCTTTCTTATTTATTTCTTAACTTCGATTGAATCCTGGAGTGGTGCCTAGCCGATGTGGATTGTTGCGTTAGCTCTCCGGCGTCCCTACACCTTCATCGTGATGGCGCTCGTCATCATTATTCTGACGCCAATTACGATTCTCCGCACTCCAACAGACATTTTTCCGAGCATCGATATTCCTGTAGTCTCGGTGGTTTGGTTTTATTCGGGCTTGTCGCCGCAGGATATGGCCGACCGAATCGTGGCCAATTCCGAGCGCGGAATCACCACGACGGTCAATGATATTGAGCACATGGAGTCGCAGTCGGTGTACGGCCTCGGCGTCATCAAGGTTTTCTTCCGCCCGGGCACGAATGTGCAGGGCGCGATTGCGCAAATCACGGCCATCGCGCAGACCACCGTGCGCAGCCTGCCTCCCGGCACTACGCCGCCGCTGATCATTTCCTACAGCGCGTCGACCACTCCCATCATTCAACTGGGATTAAGCAGTAAGACCCTGCCCGAACAGCAACTTTTCGATCTCGGCCAAAACTTTCTGCGTAACTTTCTGGCCACGGTACCGGGAGCGGCCACGCCCTATCCTTACGGCGGCAAGATTCGACAGATTCAAGTCGATCTTGATCTGCCGAAACTTCAGGCATACGGGCTCAGTCCCAACGATATCGTCAACGCGGTCAATGCTCAAAACATCATCCTGCCCACGGGTACGGTCAAACTCGGTCCGCTGGAATACAACGTTGAAATGAATGGGACTCCGCAGACCATCCCGGAGTTGAATGATCTCCCGGTCAAGACCGCAAACGGTTCCACGCTCTACATGCGCGATGTGGCCCACATACGCGACGGCTTCGCGCCGCAGACCAACATCGTCAGGCAAGACAATAACCGCGGCGCGCTGATGTCGATCTACAAAAACGGCAACGCTTCCACGCTGCAGATTGTGGCAGGCGTGAAGAACATTGTTGTGCAGGCAGCGCAGGCGCTGCCGCCGGAGTTAAAGATCACCTCGCTGTTCGATCAGTCATTGTTCGTGCGAGCGTCGATTGAGGGTGTATTGCGGGAAGGTTTGACGGCCGCGGCTCTCACTGCCGTCATGATCCTGGTTTTTCTGGGTGATTGGCGCCCGACCATCGTCATTTCCATTTCGATCCCGCTCTCCATTTTTGTTTCGATCATCGTTCTGAGCGCCATCGGCCAGACAATTAACATCATGACGCTTGGAGGATTGGCTCTCGCTGTCGGCATTCTGGTTGACGACGCCACGGTAGAAATCGAAAACATCGAGCGTAACCTTGCCATGGGTAAGGAGATGAAGCAGGCGATTCTTGATGGTGCACAGCAGATCGCGGTTCCTGCCTTCGTCTCCACGCTTAGCATCTGCATCGTTTTTGTGCCCATGTTCTTTCTGACGGGCGTGGCAAAATTCCTCTTCGTACCTCTTGCGGAAGCGGTGAGCTTCGCCATGCTGGCCAGCTATCTGCTCTCGCGAACGCTGATTCCTACGCTGGTCATGTACATCATGCGCGGGCACGAGCATCGCGCGGAAGCGCCCAAATCTTTTCTGGGCCGCTTTCAGCGCGGCTTCGAGCGCAAGTTCGAAGATTTCCGCCGGGGCTACGAACAGTTACTGGAAACTACACTTGAGCATCGCGGCGTTTTCGTGCTTTGCTTTCTGTTGTTTTGCGTGCTTTCGCTCGGACTGTTCGCTTTTCTAGGCGAAGACTTTTTCCCGCAAGTGGATGCCGGCTTGCTGCGCCTGCACATGCGCGCGCGCCCTGGTCTGCGGGTCGAAGAAACGGCGCGGCTTTGCGATCAAGTGGAAGCGGCACTACGAGAGGAAATTCCCCACGGCGAGGTGCAGACCATTCTCGACAACATTGGCCTGCCGAACTCCGGCATCAACCAGTCTTACAGTTCCAGCGGAACGATCGGCAC
>Ga0210391_10000138_pt1 | contig 87070 bp, 84 predicted proteins | sample IncBWC12OmetaG_FD_160573 | JGI IMG/M metagenome (GOLD analysis project Ga0210391, IMG submission 160573) | Forest soil microbial communities from Barre Woods Harvard Forest LTER site, Petersham, Massachusetts, United States - Inc-BW-C-12-O ...
CATCAGTTTACGTAGATGGGTCACGGGGACCTCCTGTGACCCAAACTTATCTTAGCTCTACGGCAACCGCCTCTCCGGACATCCCACGCGAAGCGTCCGCCGCTGGGCGGCTACGTTCAAACGCGGTAACCGGAAAAGTGAAATCGCCCCAAATCCCGACCCTAAACCACGCTGCCCGACTACCTGAGTCTATAAACCGGTGGATGCGGGGCCTGTTCCAAGCGTTCCACTTTGGTACCCGAAAGCATCTTTGGGCCAACGCTTTACTCTCTCTTGTTAAATAAGCTCTTGATTGTGCGCATGTTATCGGAAACGCGGAAGGTATCTTGCGTGCACGAAATAGCTGCTACCAAAGCACTCAAATACGTCCGGGGGGATGATGTTATCAACGGAAATTAAGAATGCTTACTGCGGCAACTGTGGTGGCAGACTTTCGGACGGAGTGTGTCCCAGCCGCTGTAACAGCCAGATTGGAGACGCTCTGGCGGCCCCATCGTACCGTGTTCGATCCGATCAACTGCCGACCGTGGTTAGTTCACAACTTACGAAAGTCCAATCAGGGGGATTAGCATTTGCTTGCAAGCATCTGAACGTCAAATCCGCCATGGTCCAATCATTCAATCTCGGCTCTAGCAGTGCTGGGACGTTGAAGTTTGCTATGGTGGGAAGAAGCTTTGGGCCCTGGTCCGTGTTTGGGGGGATGGGGAGCATCCATCAAACATCCGTCAATGCTTTTAGAACCGATATTCAAATCAAACTCAAGGACGATGCGGGGCAGAAAGCATTCCTAAATTATTCTCTTCCGTTTGCGATAACGCTTGCCATCGAACCAGGCGAATCTCTGAGAGTCTATTTCGTTCGTGGCGGATTGCAGGAACCGACCTTCCCGGGTGATTTTCGAGTCGACACATGGACGCCTTTTGTTGCGGAAAACACTGAGACGGGCCAGCTAATCCCGATTGCGGGCCTGCCCACGCTCGGTCCGCCTAAAACCGGACTTATCAAGGCGGCAGGCGCGGGAGCGTTGATCACTTTTTTCGCCGCAATCCTTGGGGCCTCCTCTGGAATTATTATTTTTTCATCGCTTGTGACGCTCGGTCTTTTCGTAGGAGCCGTATTTCGAACGAGACATTACAAACTCGAACTATCCATTGCTACCAACAAGGCTGCCACATCGCCTGTTTAGGCGTATGTGAGTCCCCATCAACACGGCTCCCGCGCGGACATTCGGAGCAGCCGCAAAGAAAATCATTTGGGCGTGACGTGGAGAGAGTCCCGCTCGTTCGGGGGCCGCCGCAGCCCCTCCCCGTCTACTGGAGCCAGCCTCGAAGGGGGCCCCAGTGATTTCCCAATGCGAATCGTGAAACGCGTCCGCGAACCCGAGGCAATCCTCCCGTCAACCCAATGGCAGACTTCCACTGAGAGCTATGAACAAGAGTCTTGCTGCATTTGTTGCTATTGCCATTGATAACGCTCCCATTTTATGTTATACAATAAGTCATGGCTCGAATGGGTAGGCCGAAGAAGTTAGCGAAGGAACGGCAGAGCCATCTCATCGCCCTACGACTCACTCCCGCCGAGCACAAGAAACTCGAACGACTAGCCGGTCAATCCGCACTCTCGGTCAGCGCATACGTTCGGCGGGCTCTCAGATTCAAAGAAAAATAAAAACGGGGGCGCGCCGCTGCTAGAACAGCGACACGCCCCTAACCGAATCAATCTAAGTGGAGGCTGAAATGGCTACGCCGAACCTATCACAGGGCATACGTGTTGCAATCTACGCAAGAGTTTCCACCAAGGACAAGCGGCAAGACACCGAGAACCAACTCGCCCAGCTCCGGGATTTTGCCGGAAAGCAACACTGGACAGTCCATCGGGAGTTTGTGGATCACGAGAGCGGGGGCAAGAGCGAGCGGGTAGAATTCCAAGAGATGTTCACGGACGCCAGCCAGGGCAAGTTCGATCTGCTGTTGTTTTGGGCCCTGGACCGGCTCTCGCGTGAAGGCGTACTAGAAACTCTCCAGCACTTGAACCGCCTTACGTCGCACGGCGTCGGATTCCGGAGTTTCACCGAGCAATACTTTGACAGTTGCGGAATTTTCAAAGAAGCCGTAATCGCAATCATGGCAACGCTCGCCAAACAAGAGCGCGTCCGTTTGTCGGAGCGGACGAAGGCCGGGCTTGCCATTGCGCGCCTGAAAGGCCACCGAATAGGAAGGCCCCGCCTCAAGGTCAATCCGTGCGAGATTGCGCGCCTACAGGCACAAGGGCTCTCTCAGCGAGCCATTGGGCGCATGCTTGGAATCTCGGACGGTTCCGTCCGCCGCATGGCATCCGCCCCTGCGTAAAAACCGTCCCCTCGCATATCGGGCTAAGTCGTTTGGTTTCACGGGGGCTTTTCATCGGTTGTTGCCGCGCCGAAAACGCACGGTTCTTGCGCATCTTCATTAAGCCAATGCATTTAATAGGCTCGTGCTTCCGCCGACGCAACATGGTCACTTTTGACGGGCTGGCTACCCATGCTATGTTCCGAAAGAGCCCTCAGCATGCGAACTTTTATTTTCGGTGCCGGTGCGTCTGTCCACGCGGGATACCCCCTGGCTTCCAACCTGTGGCGTTCCATGGAGCAATGGACGCTGAGTAATTTTCCAGAGGGCCACAATTTTCGTACGGCGGTTGATACGATGCGTTCGGAATTCGATCTGTCCAAGTCTTTCGAGTTGGTTCTAACGGATTTGGATGACCGAATCGAGCCATTCCTGAAAGAAAAACCAGATACGCGGAAGGGCATAGAGGAGAAAGTCCGACTTGTGTACCTTCGGGTTGCTCTAAGAGCAATGATACCCTCCTACTTCAACTCATTGCGCTCTCAACCGGCACGCCTCTACGGCATCTTTGCCACATGTGTCCTGGCGCGCGGCGATGCCGTGATTACGTTCAACTATGACGTGGCTCTTGACCGTGAATTGGCAAAATCCGCGAATTGGCATGTTGCGAATGGATACGGATTTGAACTTGAAAGAGCGAATCCTGTTCAGTCTCCAATCAAATTGTTAAAGCTACATGGGAGCACGAATTGGCGCGGAGAATTGTTCAGAGGTATGCGAGGATTTTTTCAAATGAACCCCGGAGAATTCTCGCTGGGCCCCCGTCCGGTTATCGGCTCTTCCGAATTGAAATACTTGGAGGGCGGCGTCGAATTTGACCCGTTGAGCCACGATGGCGGAGCGAGCATTGAGTGTTTAATTCTTCCCACCGCCAGGAAAAAGTTTTTCAATGAAACTTCGCTTGGGCCGGAATGGAAAGATTTCTGGGATTCTCTGTGGTTCCAAGCGGGGGAAGCACTCGCTGCATCAACTGAGGTGTATGTAATCGGATACAGCGCGCCGGAGTTCGACGTGCGGGCGAGAGATTTGCTCGCCAGAAAGATCGACAAGAGAGCGATTGTCAACGTTTGCTGTCACGATGGCACGAATAGCGTCGCCGAGTCGCTCCGCAATCTGGTTGAGTCCGAAGTCCGGCCCACTGAACCCTGTACGTTCGAGGGTTGGCTTTCGTCCGTGAATCGCCTGAAATGAATATTTTACAGCTACAGGAACCAAGCGCCCGGTAACCCCGCGCTTCCTTGTGGGTTACGAACTCGCGCGGCTCATTTCGAGTAACTCGCGTATTTTATTGACGTTTTCGGGATTCGTGGAGATTGGCCGTGCGGGGTTTTGCGCTTTATTTGCGTAGTCCCGCGTGGCACCCTCGGTACGGCTCCGCTTTGCACCGAAACCTTCGACGATTGCCAACAATTCGCAGGCTCGCAGTCGCTCGGCGACGGTTGCCCCGGGGTCCTTGATGATTCGGCGGAGGCCCAAAACCAACGCGCGCGGTTGGCGCTTCCCGAACGGACTGAGTAATGCTCGCGGCATGGGTGAATATTACACCCATCGGGGGTTGTGCACACACCCGCGAACCAAATCCAAACGTCCGGTAAGGCTTACCAGGAGTCAGGCTATTCAACTGCCCGTTTATGGAAACTCGGCTGACAGATTCGCGTTGAAGCCTCACGGAAATAGCTTGAATATTGGAACCGGTTCGTGAAAGGAAGTGAAAATGGGGCTCCCACAAGAACGCTTGCCGGATCGAAAAGATGAAATTCTCGGTCAAGGTGCTCGCCTGCGAATTACCCTCAAGGACCGCAGCGATGCACGCGAAGTTGAAATAGTGGGGAATCGAAAAGACCTTCTCGCCCTTGCAGCAATCTGCTCGGGCCTTGCTGAACTGACGACGGAGCAACTGCTCACTCCCGAAAATCACTACCATTTGGATGAATACTTCTGGGGTGCGGAGAAGGGATCGATTCCTTTAATTGTCTTGTGCAGCGAGAAAGGGTGGCCGGAATCTGATCCAGGAGGCGTAAGCACTCAGGGATTTGTTCGGTAACGCGACTCATCAGGAGTTGACCAGTAGTAGGAAAATTCAGGTTTGGGAAGCGCCAATTTTCCTGTTGACCGAGTGTTCATCACACTCTTTACCAGCCGTTTCGCTTCTAGCAGCCTGCGCTATGATTTCCTCATGGCCACATCGAGCCGAGAGCCGTGGAAAATTTGGTCTAAAGTCCTCCTAACCGTCGGCATGGGAGGATGCATGGCTCTTTTCCTTTGGTCTTTCGGGTTGATTGGCTACTACTCCTACAAGCGTCCAACAGAACCGACGCCGGAACGGGGTTGGACGGAGCCGTTGCGTTGGACTCACGGGCATTATGGAACTCACGCGGAAAATGAGCAGCAACTCCGGCTGTTTAATTGGGAATATCCCTTTTTACTCGTGGCGGGTGCTGGCGCAGCGATACAACAGCGTCACACAAAAAAGGAGCTGTGGCGAACAAAGCGAGGATACGGATAGCGCTATGAATAGAATCGACGCCAAAACAATGTACCGGCTAAAGAGGTTCATTCAAGGAGTCGTCCTTCTGTCCGTCCTGATTGTCATCATGAAGTTGGACTGGAAACTCCGGGGACCCGAAGCCATGCGTCATCTCGCCAAGGTCGAAGACGAACTCGGAGAGCTTAGGCGGTTTCCGAACGCGCTCTTGATGTCAAAAAACCCATCTCTCAATGGGGGTGGAGGCGTCCTAGATGCAACCTATGTGGTTCAAGGCGAATCGCCAACTGGAATTGAAAACTGGTACAAACAAGAGTTTGGCCGACTAAATTGGCGGCCCTTATCGGTGGAGAGCCATCAATCAAAGCGCCTATTGAGGTTTTGCCGGAATGAGGAGACTGCGATTCTCTTTTTGCCCGAGGATAGCTCTGGAGCTAAGACGGAATTTCAAATCCAAATACAGTGGGGCGCTTTGTCGGCTGAGTGTTGGAAGCAGGATTAGTTGGACCCTTCCTAATCCCGATTAACGCGGTGGCCGGAAAGTGGACCTCGCCCACTATGGCGTCGGGCCCGGCGGACCTATCCATAAAACCCTTGCAAATCTCAGACTGCCCAGCATCGTAACTGCAACAGATGCGCCCGCGTGGCAATCGTCCACAAACCAGTTGTTTTTGTGACACGGGCTTTGCGGTAGTGGGCTACTCTGAATTCCAATGCTGAAATGCGGACCTCATATTGCTTTCGTAAAGTGCCGTCTTGTTGTAGCGCACAACATAGGCAAAGTGCCACATTCTCCCCAGAATAGGGCGCACTTCGGGCACGTGCCGCTTGAGCAGTCGGTAGGAGAGGTGTCCTAAAGCCACAACACGATTTGGCTTCAACAATGCAAGTTCCGTTCGGAAAAATTGAACATGCTCCTGAAAATCCTGTGGCAGTCCTGCTCGCAGACTTCCTGATCTGCCTCGTTTTTTGTAGATGTCCGTCAAGTGTGCGTTCGGCATGACCTGTGCCAATAAATCATAGAAGACTCTTCGATTCCGATTCGATTCGTCCCAGTCACTGGTTGAAGGTTGATCCCCGACTACGAAGGGACCCGTTCCCATGAATCCCTGTACGATAGGCTCATTCGGGAATCGCCACCAATCATCAGCGTCCTCAATCTGCCTAGCCATCGTGCGTAGATCGTTTATGGTTTCCTCCGATACTGCATTCGTCATACCGCTCTTTCTAACCCCCGCCTCAAGGGTTTCCCGATGCGTATTATGTAAGCATGGCAGTCCTGCTAAAGAGGCTCAAGCTAGATAAATCAAAGTGGCCCACTACCGGTTTGCGCTTAAACGTGCCAGACACGTTTGCTGTGCTGGCTTGTGGAATTCTTAGCAGCGGCGTATGGTGTGCGGCGTGATAACATACGACGAAAACATCCTGCAGCAGTATGCCGACTCCCTCTATCGGCAGGCAAAATGGATCGTGTTTTTCACGGCTGCCAGGTATGGAGTCGTGGTGTTCTTTGTCGCGGCTGTGTTGGGCGCGTTGATTGGCTTAGAAAAGCGAGTCGGCGTGGATGCAGCCAATACGGGCGTGATTTGGATACTCGTGCTCACTCTCATAGGAGTCGCTGTCGGAGTTGATGCGGGCAAGCGCAAAGCCTTCAATTTAAAATTGCAGGCCCAACAAATACTCTGCCAGCGGCAAACCGAAATAAATACCCGGAAGTAACCAACCCCGAATTCGCCCCCATTGACTGCTGGCCCTGGCTTTCGGCGAGGCCGGACGTTACACTCCCGTGCATGTGGGAAGCCCTCTCGCCCTGGTTGCAGACGCACGAGTACATAGCAATTTGGTTGGAAGGAATCGCACTTATCTTGATTCTTGGCCTGGACTGTTTCGAGTGGAGAAACCAGCACCGGGAGCGCAAGGAACATCGCAGAGAAGTAACCGCGCAGTTAGCTGTCTCCCAAAAACAGGTTGAGCTTTCGCAGGAACAAGTTGAAGCGACTCTTCGACCGTGCGTATCGCTGTCGATGGCTCCGCGAGAGATGGAAGCTGCTGTCTTGGCCGTGAACGAGACCGATTCAACCGTAATTGTTCGCTGCCCCGGTGGGCTCATTCAAATCGAAAACATGGGCGTAGGTCCGGCCGTAAATATTCGATATGAGTTCAGCACCGTGCAGCCGCATGAGAGTAGCTACTCGCACCCCACTGGGTATGTCGCGGGCCTTGCGAAGGAGGGAGTATTTCTGATACCAGTATCGCGCACCCTTCTCGCGGGGCATGACTTCGAGTCCCTGATTGAATATGAAAGCGTCAGCCATCGGAAGTACCGTACGAGAGTTACTTTGAACGATCTGGTTATCACCAACATGCGCTTTGAGGTTGTGCCTCAAGAGGCTTAAAGAAGCACTTTTGGCCCCCCTGAGCCGCACGAAACGCACCGTCCAAACCGTCCATTTGTGCCTCGAATTCAGGAAGCTTAGCCGCGTGTAGGGCTAATTGATTCATCGGAGTTTATGGACCGGGCGATGGGAATCGAATTGCGTTCCGAAAATCTAAGTCTCGGTTTTGGAAAGCGTTACGAGCGCTCAAAAGTCAATTGGTGCCAAAAGCTACCTTGCGAATTAGGTGATAAACACGTACAGAATGCAGTCCTGGTGGGCAACCGGCCATTAAGCCTGTGCGCAATTCCCTAATCCTGTATACGTCCTGCATATCTGTGCAAGAATTCTGGAAGCCGTCGTTCTAAGGGTTGGAGGTGCGTAAATGCGGAGTCTTTGCGGCCTGGTTGTCTTCCTATTGGCCTGTTCAACTGCTGTAGCAGGCGAGGAAGAAAAGAATGGAGTCGTTCACGGGACGATTGACGTTGTCCTGGCTAACAAAAACGGAATGGTCGTTCTCACAGACAGTATGCTCACAGCCGATGGAAAGCAACTTCTTACACCCGGCAAGAAGCTATTTAGGTTGGACGATCTTTCAGTTTGTGCGATTGCAGGGATCATCGCTACTCCTTCCGGCTCCTACAGAGAGCTAGACCTGAGCACCGTCGCCATAATTGACGACTATGCCCGCAAAGTTAGCGTCGGTCCGCCAGTTACAATCGTTCAGAAACTCCGCGAGTTGACGTTCCTGTTAAACGTAAATCTATCCGCCGTCGAAAACATACAGGTTGCGAACGGGAAGTCTCTGAATCCTGATAGGTACACTCTGCAATTGACAGTTGCCGGCTACGACACAGATGGCATTCTCAAAATTGGCAAGGTGACACTGCGGAGCCGAAACAGCGGGGGATATTTCGATTCAGCTATCGAGTCGGGTGGGGTTCGCCCCGTACAGGACAGGCTGGAAAAGGAATTTAGCGGAATGCCGGATAAGGCCGACTCGATCATGGCGCATCCCGAGGCAGCCTTAGACGATGAGGCTGTATCAACCTATGCAGCGAGCCTGAAACAGGACGGCGGTAAGTCTTTAGGGCTAGAACAGATGATCGAGTTGGCCACCCGGCTGAAATACTATTCTTCAATAGTGCATCCCGAAGTCGGAGGTCCAAATCAAATTGCAATCTTGCAAGACGGAAAAATTACAAGCTTCTCACAGCCCGCGTTTGCAAACTCCGCTCCTGCGCTGAAATTCTCTCTTGTGGTCGCTTCGTCGTTTTCGCGTTCGGGAGTGCTTTTTACAGGCAGTGTGATATTCGTTCGATGCTCTTGGGATTTTATTCCAGTACCCATCGACGGAAGGTTTTTTATCTCCAACGAATTCAGGAATGTACTATTGATCTACAATGGAGGTCCGCTGCACTTCGACGCGACAAACAAGATCATTGATTCCGACTTAGTCGTTGGCAGAGCGGTAACTCAATACTCCAATGAGCTTAAAGACGTAAGATTGCGCGTTCTGGCGGGCAGAAGCCCAAGCTTCGATCCGAAGGCATTGTTTCCCTTGATTACTGGGAGGCAATAAGCTCTTCTACCTGGAAACAACCCGCTGGAAAAAACTAATCTGAGGCTAGGAACCACGCTCTCCCCATGCTTCCAACAGCCACGATTGCAGGGTTAAGAGTTCAATGTAGGAAATGTGATAGCGCTGTTCACAAGGGGCGCACTGCGGAGCAGGGCTCTGGCAAAGTCGCAGTCGCTCAACTTGTAACGGTCAACGGCATTGGTGTGCCAGAAGCAAAATCCCTTTTCCCGCCAGCGTCACACAAGTCTGCCTCGGCAGACTACGGGATAGATTAAATATAAACCGCTGCGATGGACCTACCGTGCTTTTCTGGCCCCGGCACCATCGCAAGGACAGGAACATAGGAGGTCGGGCGTAATGCTGACTGGCCTACGTCTAATGAAACCAGTCCCGTCCAATTGAATCCAGTTCCGTCCAACTACCGTCCAAAACCATCCATTTTCGAGTCGGGTTAAGGGAGCTTGAGACCTTGCAACGGGGTTTACCAAAAGTGAACTTCTGGACTGAAATATAGCCCTATTGCCTTTCCAGTTGGGCAGAATCGAAACGGCACTGTGATTGGCATGCGTTCAGTTAGTCGGTGGAGAAAAGGTTTCCTCGGATGAATCGTCAGGAGATGATTGAATAATGGCCGGATCGACGTTTCAGACCAACCCTTTTGACCTGAATAAACTGCTCGACGATTGTCAGCGTGGCATTCTTCAATTGCCAGACTTTCAGCGTAGTTGGGTTTGGGACGAAGATCGTATCAAGAGTCTGATAGCCTCAATCTCACGAGCTTTTCCAGTGGGCGCACTGATGTCTCTCGATACAGGTGGGCCTGTGAATTTCAAGCCGAGGCCCGTCGAAGGGGCTCCAAATGAGGCTAAACAAGTCCTGCCTCAGTCGCTTCTACTTGATGGCCAGCAACGGATGACGTCACTCTACCAAGCAACTCTAAGAGGAAAAGTAGTTGAGACTGTCACACCAAAAAAGAAAAAGGTGAAACGTTGGTTCTATATAGACATACGAAAGTCACTCGATCCAGCAGTAGATCGTGAAGACTCGATTGTTGGAGTTCCCGAGGATCGATTCGTCCGAACAGACTTCGGACGCGAGGTAGTCCTGGACCTTTCCTCAGCAGAACGGGAATACTCTTCTCTCATGTACCCAGTTTCTCGCGTCTTTGATTGGGATAGTTGGCAGGATGGGTTCGACAAATTCTGGCGCGGTGACCAGAACGAGAGCATTCGAGAAGAATTTCGGTCTTTCAAACGCCAGGTTCTTGAGAACTTCAAATATTATCGCGTACCGGTCATAGCACTGGATCGATCAACTTCGAAAGAAGCAGTGTGCGTTGTCTTTGAAAAAGTAAACACAGGGGGAAAAGCGCTGGACGCTTTTGAGCTTGTTACTGCGATGTATGCCTCTGCCGGTCATGAACTGCGAAAAGACTGGTATGGTGACGACGGGGCGAAAGGTAGACATCGACGCTTTGCGGAGGCTCTGAGGCCAGCTGGTCTAGAATCTGGGATTATCGCCGAGGTTTCCAATACAGACTTCCTCCAGGCTGTCTCGCTATTCCACACGCGTGACCGCCGCCGCGCGGCAGAGGCTGATGGAAAACAAGGAAAAGAGTTGCCTGCCGTTTCTGGCAACAGGCAGGCCCTGTTGAACCTCCCGCTCGACGCCTACAAGCGTTATGAAACTCAAGTCGAACGTGGATTCGTGCGAGCGGCCAAATTCCTCCACATGTTGCATATCTATCGTATTTTTGATCTTCCCTACCAATCCCAAATCGTGCCTTTGGCGGCCATCCTAGCCGACCTGGGGGAAGATTGGGAACACGACGCGAACCGGCAGATGCTTGTAAGATGGTACTGGAATGGCGTGTTTGGTGAGCTTTATGGTTCGGCAGTCGAGACTCGCATAGCTCGCGATTTTATGGAAGTTCCGGCCTGGCTCAAAGGCGGTCCCGAACCGTCAACTGTCAGCGAGACGTTGTTCCGAGCCAACAGACTAAGAACCATGCGGATGCGGCTATCGGCTGCCTACAAAGGCGCGAACGCTCTTCTCATGAAAGAAGGCGCGCAAGATTTTCGTTCAGGTCAGAAATTCGATCACACGGTCTTCTTCGGTGAAAATGTGGACATCCACCACGTCTTCCCGCAAGACTGGTGCAAAAAGCATGGCATCAAGCCGAAGATTTTCGATTCCATTATCAACAAGACACCGCTCTCGTACCGGACGAATAGGATCATCGGCGGAGTCGCGCCATCGCAGTATCTCGCGAGATTGGAAAAAGGCAATGAGACAGCACCGCCAATTGATCGGGCAAGACTCGATAGTTATTTGTCATCTCATCTTATTGACCCGGCGCTACTCAGGGCCGATGACTTCGACGCGTTTATGGTAGCCAGACAAAAGAAACTCCTCGCCCTTATTGAGCAAGCGACTGGCAAGGTCGCCTATGAAGGAAGTATTGAGGAAGAGGGTGAAGAAGTCGAGGCCGATGCAGACACGGTTGAAGCCGAGCTGACAATTGCAACGGGATGAGTGTTCAAATAATTGATATGGTAGCGTCATCGAGATATTTGCGGCGGTCGAATCGTTCTACGAAGGTGCGACTGCACCAAATCCATCCTGGGCCAAGCGGTCGCGTACAATTCGCCGGAAATCGATCCAGACCGAGGTCGTCGTGAGTCACGCAGCGATGATGAGGGACTACAGCCTTTTTGATCTTTTGAGTCTTGCTCACCGTTTGCGGCGCAATGGAGGGTGAAGCGATGAAAACACTGGCCATTACCCTTGCGCTCTGTATTTCGTCTTGGCAGACGCCCGAACCAACAAAAAGAAGCCAAGCGGCTGCCGTGGTCACGGAGCTTCGAGCCACAAAGCGACTACCGGCTTGGGCAAACTACGTATGTTATAGCGATGATAGGAGCCTCAGGTTCGAGGAAGTTTCTTTGATTGCTTACCAGCCCTACGGGAAGCTATCGCAAATGGAGAAAGACGCCATCAAGCTGGGGTACATCAGAAGCATAACGTACCAGTGGTACATGGTCTTTGACGCTGCCGACATTCGAGCGATGAATCTTCCTCCGTCGTCGGAGGAATTCGCGGCAATGGCGGAGAACGCGAAGGTAGGTTCGACCATCGATGGCAGGGGGTACACGCTGCTCTTGGAGCACGCGTTATCTGAGCAAAATGCGATTGCCATGGCCAAGGCAGCCAGGAAAGATATGAATGCAAGCGATGAACAAACTCTGGCACTTTTGGACGGGCCGGATGGTACAGCATACAAAACCTATCTTCGCTCGCATCCAGAATTTCTCTCCACAAGACTGTACGTTCAGAAGTACATTAATATGGGGATCACTTCCGTACCGTCTGAGAAGATGGTGGTCTACACAGAAGGCTCCCTACTATTCGATGTAGAGCGGGTGGGGAGCTTCGAGACGCCTGCGGAAGCGTCTATCCGTGATCGGATAGCTCTCTCGGAGACGGATGCCGGACTGCGGTACGTTCGCACTGCCATCGTCAACGGCAAAACAATAGGCATCCCGTTTGCTGGAGTGTGCGACCCATTGTAGGGAGAAAGCGTATGAAAGCCAATGTAGGCGCTGAGGTTGGACTCAAGCGGCGTCTCTGTCAATTGAAATCTCGAATCTGATTGTGGGTGCAATCGGAAGGTTGCGCACCCCTGAAACCGCCTGAGCATCTGTCACAATCTAGGTGTCGCGCGCTCGACTTTCCCTGCTGTTCATTCTCGTCGGACGCCGATTCCTTGCGTTCCGCGCCGTTTCTAACATTTCTAACAATTGGTTTGGAGAGCGGTCGGTAACGCCTTCCTCCAGCGAGACTTAGAAGTGAGGGATGCAATTTCGATCCCCACCGCCCCTACCAAACACTTCTGTTCTGAATCACTTAGCAGCGAACTTCAATACTCTATTGATTGATCCTACTGATTGGAGTCCTCCAACGTTCTCCATTGCGTCGCGCTGCGACTGTGGAATCACGTGCGAGTACTGGTTACTTGAGGGCGAGCCCCACTATCCGACGAATATTTCTGCTGGCGACATTCCAGGGATGCCCGCCGTACGGTGCGACATTTACGCGCAAGCCGAGGACATTACAGGTTTGTCGCATTATACGCTGAAAGACCTGGCCAGCACTGCGCGGCGCTTCCCGCCGTCTGTTCGAACAGACGCACTCAGTTGGACGCATCATCGGACGTTAATAAATGCACTTCCGAAAGCTGATGACGCCACTCTTGCACGTTGGCTTAAGCGGGCGATAGACGAAAACTTGTCCGCAGACAAGTTGAAGAAGGCCATCCTGTCACCGAAAGGCTCAACAGCGAAGAGTTTTCGGGTCAGCGTCTCGCTTAGCACGTGGGAAACGCTAAAAGACTTTGCCGACAATGAGAGGAGTGTCGTTCAGAAAGTAGCAACCAAATGGATTGAGGAGCAGGCCCAAACCCAGCAAACACAGACGCTTCGAAAGATTGCGAAGCAAGAGACTGAGGAGCGTCGATACCAGAAGCGCCGAAAAGTCGGTATTAAAGTAGCGCACGATTACGACCCACTCAAGCTCCGAGGAGACTAACCCCGAGTGGAAGGCGCCGCTCTCCATTAAAGTCGCCGGAATCGCTCTTTAATTCCCGTCGTTATGCAAATTGTTGAATGTTCTTCGTGGCCCGTGGTTTGGCCAAACGCCTAACATTACATTTGTGAGGTGGTGACCAATTGAGTCCCAAAGTACTGAAAGAACTGCAAGATATTTTTGCCGATGCAGCCCGCACGGAAATGTGGGGCACGGTTGAAATCGATTTTCAACGAGGCGTGCCGGTCATTATCCGCCAGACACGCAGCAAGAAATTAGAAGTGGAGAACAACTCCCATGCGAAGCAAACCTACCGCTAAAGGCTTTCCTTGCGAGCCCGCTGACTGCCACGAGAGCCGGCACTTGGAAGGTCCAGACTACAAAATTTGGGACGTGATGTGCGCTGCCGCTCCTCGGAAGAACGGAGAGCGGACATTCTACGCGTCTGTCGAACCGTGGTTGTGCAACGCTGCGAACCAATCTCCGTCAGCCGTGACTGCAACGCTCGCGCGTCTCGAAAGGACCGGGTGGATTATCAAGCTCAACAAAGAGCCGCGAAGAGGCGCAGACGGTAAGAGCCTTTCGAACATCTATCGCGTGCTCGAACACGAGGAATTTGTCGCCCTTCATCCCGGAAGCTGTCCGGACTACAAACTGGCTCCCGATGACGCGACAGCCGTCCAGTATGGCGTGGAGAAAGGCGACCGCATTCCCACTGGCCGAACTCCATGGAATTTTCTAAAGGACAAGCCGGCACCGCCGTCCGTGACTCGCGACGCAATCGTTGCGTGGATGGAAAGCCTAACCGATGCTGAGAAGCAGGAAGTCGTCAGCCACTGGAAAGAGCTTGCTGCTTTGAATGAAGTCAACTCCGGCCAACCGAAGCCGGCTGAACCGCCTCCGGTAGACAGTAGCCAACTCCGGTCAACGGGAGCCGGTACCGCCTCCGGTAGACCGGATTCACCGCCTCCGGTTGACGGTGATAGCCGCCTCCGGTTGACCGGAGAGAATCCGAGAGCTACCCGAGAAAAGAAATCTGACAACACAAACACAACTGAGGAATCAGCCAAGCAACACATGGCTGACAGAGACGAGGTTGATGAGTTGTGGTGTGTGTTGTTACGGAAATTTGTCGACCATGATGGTGACCCGCCAAAGAGGACGACACCAAACGAAATCCGCGAAGTGAAGAAAAACGCAGCAAGAGTGGGCCGGGAGATATTTCTGGCCGCTGTGGATGCTTGGCTGAAAGACCATCCGTGGGACGCGCAGACGACGAATCCGCTGATCGGATTCAATTCCGGGTTTGAAGCCTACGTCGCGAAAGTGGCGTACAACTCGAAAGTGAAGAACCGGAGAATGACGCAAGAGCAGAAAGACCGCACGACGCGCATTGCCAAAATCCAGCACGTTTTCTATTGGCTGACTGCCACCTTTAACGAAGAGGAGAAAGCTTACCTGAAAGCTCTTACTGATAGAAATGTAGCCACTTGGACCGACAACGAAATTGACCGCGCACTTGTGGTCCTCCGCGATGCTGAGCGCCGCCAAGAGGAACGGAAGGAAACCGCCAGCAGCGATGACGAAGCCAGCGACGAATTCTTCAAAAACGCGTAGCAGCGGACACCCGCGTTGTCATGTCACGCAAGCGCACACTCTCGGAACTCTACAGCATGAAGTTCGACTACAGCCGAGCTGTCAACGTCGTGCCTGCGACTTTGCGGAAGTGCGCGCAATGCGGTGAGCCGACAGACGGAAAACTGTTTTGCTCCGATGCGTGCCGGAGAGCCGACGAAAGGGAGAGGCCAAGATAGTGCCACGCCGATACAGCGCAGCAGAAACCGCTAAGCGCGAAAGGAAATTTCGCATCAATCTTGCGCGTCGAGAAAATCCGATTCGCGGCAAGGCCGCGATTGAGCAGGAGATGGCGTGGCTCAGGCGCAAGGCCGCGGCGCACGCTGAAGACGTTCGCCGCGACCGAGAACGCGGCCTCATCTAGAAGCCGCGACAGAGCGAGTTTTCCTGCTCTTGTAAGTCCGCCTCCTCCAGCAGCAACGGAACACGTCGACCCCGTTGCGGGAGGCTAGGTATAGTACGAACTCTATCGGTAATCCGACAAATCGGGACTTGGGCTAACTTGCTGCCCTATACTGGACTGAGATAGTGGGTTCTGCTCCAAAACGCTTTCCATTGGTACGAATACATGGAAGTTGGCATCGAATTTCAATTGATTTGGCACGATAACGACGTATTAAATCTGCGCGTTTCGGCTTGGAACGGCGACTTTGGAGGTGTCGCTGAGATTTACGAAGCGGTCGGCGACTTGCACGTTGCTGCTTCTAATCTCCGTGGATTTCCCAACAATCCCAGCGACCGACGCGAAATCGTCTTCGGGAATTTCGACAGAAAGTGCGCCGCCGGTGGTGTGAGCATGAGGTTTCATTGTGTGGACGGTGCGGGACACGCTTATGTTGAAGCCAGCATCGACTCAAACTACCAGAGAGGTGGCACAATTCAAACCGTGGTCCTTACGATGCCTGTCGAAGCGGCGGCGGTCGATACATTTGTCCGCGAACTGGAACGGCTGGAATCAGAGCGTTCAGGGGCTGCTTTTTTGAGAGGGAAAATAGTCAGTTAGCGGTTCCGCAAAAAATGAAACCAGACTTCGCCCAATACGGATTCTGCCACCAAGAGAATCTAATAATGGCGTACATCGGCGGCTCCCAAGCTCATGGTGCAAAGGTTGGCGAGACCGATGACACCGACTGGTATGGACTTTATGTTCCGCCACCCAATAAGGTTCTCGGGCTTGAACGTGAGGAGCATTTCGTCTTCACCACTGGCGGCAAACTCGGTGGCAATGGGCCATCCGACGTGGATGTCTGCCTTTACACATTAATTAAGTGGGCCGGACTCGCGGCCAAAGGAAATCCTTCAGCTTTGCATTTTTTGTTTGCCCCCCTCGAGTTCACGACGGATACATGGGAGCGGGTGGCAGCTCGGCCTGAACTCTTCCTTGCAAAGGGCCACGTGAAACCGTTTCTCGGATTCGCAGACGACCAGATGAAGCGATTGCTCGGTCAAAAAGGGCAGAAAAACGTTCACCGCGCTGAACTCGAAGAATTGCACGGGTACGACACCAAATATGCGATGCACGTCATCCGGCTCTATGGAGAAGCTAAAGAGTTGATGGAGAACGGACGCATCACTCTACCTAGACCAAACAGGGACGAACTGATAGAAATTCGCAAGGGTAAGTATTCCCTGGCCGAAATTCAAGAACTCGGTCGGCAATTGGAAATAGAAGCCCTAGCTGCGCAGACAAGTTCTCCACTTCCGGACAGGGTGGACCGCCTGGCAATCAGCAATTTGCTGACAGACGTTCAGCTTCAACTTTGGAACGAGCTTTCACTAGGACCCGATTAACGCAAGTCGGTAAAGTGAGTTCCGGTACCATATGGAGCGGTCTGACCGCCTAGCAACGTAAACGCGAGCAGAATCTACCGGGAACCGGTCTAAACCAGATGTTCTCCCGCCTGGAATCGCTCTTTCTCCGACGAATTGAATAGCAGATTGGAAGTGCGTGGCGGCTGAACGCCTCGGAAGCCAAGACAGCGTTTCCTAACTCCACGGAAATCAGACCTATGCCGGTCGATTTTCGGATTTGAGCCCCGCAAACGACCGCGCGCCGAGCAGTTCTTACGCGTCCGCGAAATTTTTCCTCAAAGTGAGGTGCGCGGAATTGTTAACAGAAACCCGGCGAGCCAAGGCTTGCTTCGGAGCTTGTGTTCGTTGAGGGTGCGAACGCGGCAGGCCGAACACGACTTCGCTCTTCCTCGGAGAAGGTCATCGCTGCCAATTTCGAGCAGCGCCTTGCAGTCACATCGGCATTTCCACATCGCGTGAGCGCGTCGGCTTCCCGCCCTCTCAACGATGCTCAGTTTTCCGAATCGCATTCCGGGTAGGGGCGGTGGGGATCGAAAACAACGACGTGAGGAATTTCAAGGACTTACGAGGAATGCGAAGGAAGACTAAGTCATTGAAAAGGAACGAGAGGGCATCCAAAGGTATTCCTATTGCTCCCTCAAAGCTCCCTCGTTTCTTCCTCGGGCGTTGAGATTCCAAAGGTGTGGGATTTTAGCCAACGGCCTTAATCGAGAATCGGCTTGGGCCCAAATCTTGCGGCGCGGATGGCAAGCCGATCCTCCGGCCGTTGGAAGAGATCAACGATCACGGCAGACCGCTGGCATGGCAGAGATCGCCCCACGCGTGGGGTGATGCAGTCAATTCCCGCTGGACGCTGGACGCGGACATTCAGGTCACCAACCTTGACGTAAAGAGTTCGGGCTCGTATCCAGCGCATACCTCCGCACACCGAAGCCCATGCCGGAACAAAAGAAACAGCACCATCGGGACACTCGAGATAGGTCCAAGGCCAACATTATTTTTGGCGAAGATCGTTGGCGAGATGGGACCCCGAAGCAGTTCAATTAACTGGCTCATTCCGTAATATGCCCCGGCTCGAAATAGAATTCGCTTTTGCTTCGCCACGCTATTATAATTGCGCGGTTTGCGGGTGGAACGCGCCGCAGCCGGCGCGAAAGTCCACAAATAGCGGTCACAGGGAACCAGTTGCATCAGGTTTCCTTTTCACGTTCACCCAGAATGCTACAATGAGGCTCCATGAGCGGCTCTCAACTCTCCACTATTAACGCGAGCCAGTTCCTTGCACTCAAGCCGCTACCCGAAGCCCGAGAGAAGGCTGCGGTTCGCGTGAAACTAGATCAGATCCTATTCGAGAAAATTCCGAAATATACATCGGAAGATACGAGCCTCGTCGTTTTCGGTTCTCTTGCGAGAGGTGAATGGACTTCTGCCAGCGACCTCGATTGGACTTACCTGATCGACGGTCAGGCCAATTCGGACCATCTGGTTATCGCTCAAAAAATACAAACAATTCCTTAAGGATCACGCGGCGGAATTTCGGCCGCCGGGCCAGACCGGAACATTCGGAAACATGGCATTCAGCCACGACATCATCCATCAAATTGGCGGACAAAACGATACGAACAAGAATACGACTCAACGAATTCTGTTGCTTCTGGAGTCGGCGCCTATAGGCAAGAATGTCCAGGCCTACGAGAGAGTGACGAAGGGCGTCATCAACCGTTATCTCGAGGAAGACAACCACCTGTTGACCGAAGACGGCACACGATACCGTGTGCCGCGCTTTCTCCTCAATGACATCGTTCGGTTCTGGAGAACCATGGCCGTCGACTTCGCCAGTAAACAGCGTGACCGAGCCGGTAAGGGTTGGGGTCTGCGAAATGCGAAACTTCGTCTGTCTCGTAAATTGATCTTTGCTTCCGGCCTCTTGGTGTGCTTTGGATGCTATTTAAATGCCGACCTGCAAGAGCAGATCTCGGACGATCCGAATATAACAAAATCGAACCTCGTAAACTTCATCCACGGACTGGCAAAGTCAACGCCGCTCGAAATAGTGGCCGACGCGATCGTTCGCTATGCAGTTCCGAAAAGCGTCGGAGAGGAACTCTTCGGTGCCTACACTGAGTTCTTGAACCTCGTTGACGACAAGAGTTCCCGGCAGGCGCTGGACAATCTACGAGCCTCAGAATCCGGAACCGATAACGTTTTCAACACTGTAAAAGAGATAAGCCGCGCGTTCGAACACGCTCTGGACGTTCTCTTTTTTGAGAACGATCAAGTGGCACCTCTGATTAGAAAGTACGGAGTGTTCTGATGAGACTCATCGGATTTTCGACTGGCGCATTGATGCTAAATGATTTCCGGTCAGCATTGCGCATCCTCGACCGTCAACACATCCGGGCCGTCGAGCTCTCAGCGCTGCGACAAAACGAGCTAGTTCCGCTGATCGAGGAACTCGATCGCTTAGACCTAACGCAATTCCGATACATCGCGTTTCATGCGCCCAGCACTATGGATCCGGAATTCGAGCCTGTAGCGATTGCTGCTCTGGAACAAGTGGCGCAGCGCCAGTGGCCGATTATTCTGCACCCCGATGCGATGCACACGCCGGTTAGCTGGGGCCGCTTTGGAGACCTTCTCTGCATTGAAAACATGGATAAGCGCAAACCGGTGGGCCAAACGATTTCCGATTTAACGGAAATATTTAAGCTCCTTCCGAATGCATCGCTGTGTTTTGATATCGGACACGCCCGTCAAGTCGATCCCACGATGAGTGAGGCCACGGCCATCCTGCAGTCTTGCAAGCGCCGGCTTCGCCAAGTTCATATCAGTGAAGTGAATTCGCAGAGCAAGCATGATGCTCTTTCGTTCGAGTCGGTTCTGGCATTTCGGAAGGTCGCACACTTAATCCCAGAAACTGTCCCCGTCATCGCGGAGAGTCGAGTCGCTGAGGACGAAGTCGAGGATGAGATCCGAAGTATACGCAAGGCGCTTACGTGGGAAAGGCTCGCTGCGGCAGGTGACTAGTGGCGATCTACTATTGAGGTCCTTTTCCAACATTTTCCATTCATCCCCGAACTCCTGAACGTTCGTGGCCCGTCCAAGATCAACTATATCCCTCTTTAAGTCACTCTTCGCGAAGCGATACCCTTTTCTGATAGTCCGCCAGTGCGCCAGTGCGTAACCATTTGCCAAACCTGTAGCCGATCTACGGAGCTTTGCTCGAAACTCTGAAAGCTATTAGAGTGCGCAATGCCGAAGAGCACGCATTTGTTTCGAATATTCTCATTTGCGCCTACGGGGCTAGTTACGGGGTCGTGGAGTGCTTGTCCACTTCCCCCGTCCCGAACAACAATATGGAAGCTTTCGGCAATATGTCCGAGACCGCCGATCTCGCGAACGGATGTCAAGTTTTATTGCACAAAAACTTGACATCTTTCCTTTTCCGGCCGATGTTCTGTTGACATAAAGTCCCACAACGTGGTATATCCTACAGTGTGGTATTTATAGAATCACAGTCATTTACTCGGCGGCTGCATCAGCTAGCGGGTGCGTCCGCCGACGAGGTCTTGCGCCGGATACAAGAGGACTTGCTCAGGAATCCCGAAAAGGGTGACGTCGCTCAAGGGCTGGGCGGAATACGCAAGGCTCGCACTTCGAACCCGACTCGAGGAAAAGGCAAGCGCGGCGGCTATCGGTATATGCATCTGTATCTGAAACACCGAGACCACCTTCATTTGCTTTTCCTGCTGGATAAGGACGAGCAGGAGGATTTGACCACGGAGCAACGAAGAAATCTTCGCTCGATCGTAGCGGAATTGAAGAGGTCGTAGGAGGACAATATGGCAAAGAAGATCAAGATGAAAATCTACGACGATATGCGGCAGTCACTGGCCGACGCGTTGGCGTATGAGCGCGGGCAGAAGGTTGATTTGCGGGTGACGGAGATTCCAGCGCCACCCAAGGTCCTCAAACCGAGAGAAATACGGTATATCCGAGAAAGCCTACACGCAAGCCAGACCGTATTCGCCCACTTTCTCTGTGTCAGTCCAAAGGCTGTGCAAAGCTGGGAACAGGGCTCGCGACGTCCGCAAAGCACCGCACTACGGCTCCTGATGATTGCCAAGAAGAATCCAAAGGCTCTTCTGCAGGGCTAACAAGGGTGGACCTCTATATAATCACGACCGAATGCCGACAACAGCGTTGGACTCTGTTTTCAAACCCATCATCTCGCCGCTGTGGCATTGATGTCCCATTCTCGAGAGAACCGCTTGTTGCACCTTGTCCATCTGAATCCGGGTCCCAGTCAATGCAATGAGTCGCCATTGGACTGCCGTCAACAGTCTGGCCGCTGCAAAGTCTCTCAAACTTTTCACTTGACATTCCCTGAGCTATCGACAACACTGTTGTAGATGGCTACCTTTTCTACTCGCGACGCTGCAAAGCAACTGGGTCTAGATGTATCCACGCTCAGTCGCTACATCACCGCAAAGAAAGTACCAGCGCCCAAGACGCTCACGACCGGCGGCATTACAGTTCATATCTGGACCCAACGCGACATCGAACGGGTTCGGAAGCTATTGCCAAAGATCAAGAACGGCCGGAAGCTCCGGTACAAGAGGGTCCAGGAGAAAGCGTAGAACATCAGAAGCGGGACGCGCCAGTGCTCTAACACCGACGCGGCCCTGACCAAAGTCGCTCATAGGAGGAGCAACAATGGCTGCTACAGAAGGTATCCGGTCCTCTTTTTCGACGCAACCTGTTCTACATTCCCCGAAGCTACGTATTTACGAATATCTGTTTCTGCTTAACCAAAAGCTCCAAGAAACCGTGCAGATTCTCAAACAACTAGAGAAATGCCCCTGGCTGCGCCGTGATTTCTTGCGGTCGTTTCAGGTCGAAGTGGAAGACCTGCGTGCCCAGACGAACTTTGAAGTGATTGAGCAGATGAGCGACCGCGAACAGCACGATTGGGCGCACTTCGGCAAGCTTCGTCGCGCGTGGGACCGACAGTTCGAAGATCCTGATGACGTTTATTTAAAGGCTGAACAAAGAGAAGAAGAACGCCGAAAGCGGGGATTGCCGCCTCGGCTCGGCATCATCCCTCATGAAGCGATTGCCGCCAAAGAAACTCGTTTGGATGCGGAACAAAGGCGCAAGAAAAGCCGCGGTAGGAAAGCCGGGAGATAGGGGGCCATATGAGAGAGTCAAATACACACATTGATCTGGGCATCCCTCAAAGTCTCCGTGCTGGAAAACAGTCAATGCATCTTGGTCGATTTGATCCGGTATCCGCCGAAACCACCGGCTCAGTTCAAGCCGTTGAACCGCTTCTCGATTGCGCTGGCGCCGCTGTTGTCCTCGGTGGCCTTCATCCGAAAACAGTCGAGCGTTGGGCCCGCGAGGGGCTCGTCGCTGTGCCGAATGATCTTGTGTAATGTCTGCGGAAGTTCGACAGGCACCTTGGGGCCGACCGAGCAATGCAAACCGAAATGTGTCCAAATCTGGACAGACGCACCCATTCACCACTCGTATCCTCCTGGTTGCGGAAGCGCGGCGAGTCACCAGCGCCAGCGCTCAAAAGGAGAATCGCATGGTAGAGACAAGAGTAGCGAGATACACGGACATCGTTCCCGCAAAGAAAACGGTGATAGGCAGCAACGTTGTCAACGCACAGAACGAGGATCTAGGAAAAATCGAAGACATAGTGCTCGACGCCGGAGCCGGGCGCATTGCCTACGCAGTCCTATCCTTTGGCACCTTTCTGGGGATGGGCGGGAAATTCTTCGCTATTCCTTGGAACGCGTTCCACTTCAACTTGAAAGAAAATCGAGCAGTTCTGAATGTTGACAAAAAACTTTTGGAGAATGCTCCGGGTTTCGACAAAGAGAACTGGCCAAACTTTGCTGATAGCACCTGGGGAAACAGCATTTACAAACACTACGGGTACAAACCTTACTGGGAAGACTTGCGCGGCGACCGCGGCTAAAGTGAGCGCATTGAGCCGTCCGGACAAATCGGGCGGCTCAATTGTGAATTTCATTGCACCTGAAGCATTCGCCAGATGCCGCCGTAATTATTGGTCAGCGTTTTGATCGGGCGCTTTTGGGCGTTTGAGACAAATATGGGCAGCAAACTCTTTGTCACGCTCAGCTTCGTATTTCGCTTTCATTTCATCAAGCGCCGTACCGGTTGGCGCACCGGCGCTAGGCTTGTGCTTCCAGTCGCACTCCGAGCAACCAAAGCCCTGAAAAGTCTGGCTCTCGATCCATTCCAATCTGCGTGGCATGGCGGCATTATAACCCCCCCTTGTGCCGGGTGTGCAAAATTGAACACCTAGCCAGATGGCTGGGGTTTTTCGGGCAATGAAAGTCCTGTTCTAGTTCCCGCCCGTAGAACAGGGAAGCACGTCGGGAAGATGACGGCGGCGGACAATGACCACCCATTCCAAAAACCCTTCAAATCGGCTTCCTGCAAATTGCTCATTCTGCTGGCTCACCGCCTGCGGAAAATGGCGTTCCACAAACACATGATTATGCGGCGTCCCCGGCTGGGATTTCTACCATTCGCGCTGTTTCTTTTTTAAACTTACCGTTTAAGTCTCGTTGTTTAGCTGGCGTCTTAATATCCAGACTTAATGCTTCAGGCAGACCGCCGCCTAGAATCTGGTGGCTTTCGGTCTTGGTCAGCTTGTGCAACGAAACGAGTGGTTGGCCTTGCCAACTACCAAGAAGTAAGGGATGATTAAAGCGGTAAGGAACAATAATACGAGTAAGGATCTCGCCATGCCGCATTCCACGGTAACAAGCAAGGGACAAACGACCATTCCGGGGAAGATCAGGAAAGCGTTGCGAATCAAGCCGGGTGACAAGCTAGAGTACTTGGTGGAAGGTGACCACGCCACCATTCGCGTGCATCTGGGCACGCAATCACTTAAGGGCGTGCTCGCCAGCAAAAAGGGCAAGGGGATGTCCTTCGCGCAAATCCGCGAGGCCGCAGCGAAGGCCGTCCGTGGTCGTGAGGGCGACCGGTGAGCAAACGAAGGCTTGTCGATACCAATCTGATTGTTCGCTATCTAGTGCAGGACCATGAAAAGCATGCCAAGGCAGCTGGAAAGCTGTTCGACGCATGCGACCGCGGCGACGTAGTAATTGTGGTGTTGCCAGCTGTTCTGGCCGAGTGCGTGTTTGTATTGGAGTCTTTCTACGAGCACCCGCGTGGAGATATCGCCTCAGCGCTCGGCAGACTCATTTCCAGCCCGGGTGTTGAAATTGATGCGGCGATTAACCTGGACGCTTTGGATCGCCATCGAAAAACAAAAGTCCATTTCGTGGACTGCCTGATCGCCGCAACTGCGGCGACCGAAAACATGCCGGTAGCCTCTTTCGATCAGGACTTTCGAAGGTTCACTGACGTTCGCGTAGAAACCGAATAGTTTCTGGCTGCTCTTCGCCGGTTGTGTAGATTAAAAGTAGGCAAGCTTAGTCAGAAGCGGCGACGAACCATGTGCTGTCACAGTCGTCTGTCATAGCTTGTCACAGTAAACTGTCAGAGTTTGTCACAGTAGCGGCTCGTAGTGTTTGGTGGGGTCGGTTGGACCTGTTCCGATCTCGCGGACCAGGCCCTTTTCAACCAACAGTTTGAGATCGCGCTGGAGCGTTCTTCTGTTCATTTTCAACTCCTCTTCGCATTCTGCCACTGTCGCTCTACCTGCGGTCAGCAGATAACCGAGAATGGCGACGGGCCGCTCTTTCAATCCGTTCTTCCGCGCTCTCGCCAGAACCACATCCTTGCGCATGACGTGCTCAGCAGTCATTTGAACGTCGCGCATCTGCGCGCCCAAGCCTTCTGTGAAGTATTCGAGCCAGCCAGTCACGTTCATTCCATGCTCGCGGACGCTCTGCAGCGCCTTGTAGTAAGCGGTCCGGTCGTGGTCGTAGTACTCGCTGATCGTGAAGAGCCGCTTGAAATCGTAACCTGTTCTGTAGAGGCAAAGGGTAGAAAGCAAACGCGCCGTGCGTCCGTTGCCGTCAACAAAGGGATGAACGTGAACGAGTTGAAACTGTGCAATGCCAGCCATAATGACTGGATGTATTTTTGTGTCCTCTTGCAGCCACGAGACAAAGTCGGTCATCATATGTGGAACTTCGAGCGGTGGTGGCGGCGTATATGTTTTCTCTCCTGTACGCAGGTTGACGATGTAATTTTGAATTTTGCGATACTCTCCCGGTGACGCCTTGTTTCCACGCACGCCTTGAACCAGGCGTTTGTGAATCTGGCGTATCAGCGCCTCTGTGATCGGCTCGCCGCTCTCCAGGTAACTTGAAACCAATTCAAATGCTTTCTTGTAGTTGAGGAGTTCTTGCGTATCATCCGGTCTGGCCTCTCGGACCTTTTGGCCCGCAAGAATGCGCTCCGATTGTTCAAGCGTAAGTTGAGTGCCTTCGATATGCGTCGTATAGTGCGCCTCAAGGACAAGGGCGCGCTTTTGCATGCCGGCGATCCAGTCCTCGGAAAGTTTGGCCGCGTCCAGAAATCCACGCGCTCGTTCGATCCTTGTCAACTCCGCCGTGATCGAATTCGTTATCTCAAATTGAGGTGCCAAGCTCATCTTTTGGGACACATCCGCACTCAATTGTAGTCTAGTAGTGCCCATCCGCCCGCAAGACACCACCCACTCCCATTTTGCGCAGTGCCAACTAACTCAGTCGAGTCGGCGAAGACAAATGAATTGTGGGAGGAGCGTCACAAGCCGTATTTGTATCCTTCAATGCGTTTCGCGTGGCGCACTTTGGGAAGAACGGCAGCTACGATAGCACAAGCCTCTTTATCTTTGGATCGCAGTACGGAAAGCTGTCTCGGGGCCGTTTGTTCCAGCCATACTCACGCCTGGGAGAATAAGATTGGGGTAGTCTTGCTATGTCCCGGCGCGCCACGCCATGCGCGTCGATCCCATGGTCGCGCTGCGGTATGAATAGAAGCAGACCGCGCGCAACTCTTCCTCGGAACAATCTTGGCAAACATCTGGAGATTTGGTGACCTTCCTGAGCGTCCCTCTCGAGTGACGGACGACTTCTTCCGGAATCCGATAAATGAAGGTTTGGCGACTCAGTTCGTATGGGTGGTGCAGGAGGCCGCGCGGGAGAGCAGCAGCGCGCGCTCGCGGGAGTTCTGCGTTAGCGCGGCGGCGCGAGTGAATTCGGCGCGGGCTTCGTCGAGGCGCCCAAGTTTCCGCAGCAGGTCAGCGCGAACGCTGGGGAGCAAATGGTAATTTTTCAGCGAAGGAGCGTCCGCGATCGCGTCGAGAATCGCGAGGCCTGCGGCGGGGCCCTCGGCCATGCCTGCGGCGACGGCACGATTCAGCTCGACGATCGGCGACGGTGTGACGCGCGCGAGCGCGGCGTAGAGAGCGGCGATGCGCGGCCAGTCGGTCGCGTCAGCGGTGAGCGCCCGGGCGTGGCACGCGGCGATTGCGGCTTGCAGCGTGTAGGGGCCGATGCTGCCCAGTGCGCGACTCAACTCTTCAGCGCGTGCGAGCGCCGCGAAGCCGCGGTGAATCAGAAGCTGGTCCCACAGCGCGCGATTCTGCTCGAGCATCAGAATCGGTTCGCCGCTCGCATTCACACGAGCACGGGTGCGCGAGGCCTGAATTTCCATCAGCGCGACGAGGCCATGGACCTCCGGCTCTTGCGGTGCGAGCTCGGCGAGGATGCGGCCGAGGCGCAGGGCGTCTTCGCACAGCGCGGGGCGGTGCCAGTTATCGCCCGCGGTGGCCGAGTAGCCCTCGTTGAAAATCAGATAGATCACTTGCAGCACGCTCGCGAGGCGTTCGGAAAGTTCTCGCCCGCGCGGGACTTCGAAGGGAAGGTTCGCATCGGCGAGCGTGCGTTTGGCGCGGACGATGCGCTGCGCGATCGACGGCTCGGGCACCAGAAACGCCCGCGCGATTTCGGTCGTAGTGAGGCCGCCGATGAGGCGCAGCGTGAGCGCGAGTTGCGCGTCGGTGCCCAGCACAGGATGGCATGATGTGAAAATCAGGCGCAGCAGGTCGTCGCCAATGTCGTCGTCGAGCGCGCTGACGTAGTCAGGCACGGATTTTTCCTGCTGGTCTTCGAGTTCGCGGCCGAGTTCGCCGTGTTTGCGTTCGAGGAGCGATCGGCGACGCACGAGGTCAATCGCGCGGTGCTTCGCCGCGGCCATCAGCCAAGCGCCGGGATTCGACGGGACACCTTCGCGCGGCCACTGTTCGAGCGCGGCGATGAGAGCGTCGTGCGCGAAGTCTTCGGCGGCGCCGACGTCACGCGTGATGCGAGTGAGTCCGGCGATCAGGCGTGGAGACTCGATGCGCCAGACGGCGTCGATCGCGGCGCGGACGTTTCGATGCGGGTCAGCGTGCGAGTCTGTTGGGTCAGTGCCGGAAGACATGTCCGGCACCCATCACAACATTTTTCTTTGTAAGCCGCAAAGCGGTTATTTATTCCGATCGGGGCGGCGGTCTTCGTTGAGGATGGGACGCATTTCGATTTCGCCTTCCCAGCCAGGCCAGTTTCGGCGATGCCCCGAGAAATTCGGCGCAGCCGGCGGGTGCGCCTTCTTTGTCGGCATATTCGAGAATTGCACAGCCGCCGATCACTTTCTTGGCTTCGGGAAACTGGCCGTCGGTGACGCCGATCTTGCCGCTAGCGAGTCGCCCGCGAGCACTCGCATTCGCGCCGCGATGGGAGACTTTCGTTATGCGTTACATGATGCTCGTTCGAAGCGTCGCGCCCCGGGACCGCCGCCTCCAGCGTTCCTCGATCGCAGCTAGAGCCGCCATCCCACTGTGTGGGAAGGCGGCTCTCTCTACATAGACGTCATACGAGGGGTCGCGAAATCCACACAGCGCGGAGAGCTTTCTTTACTTGGTCCGAACTTATTAGCGCCTTCGGCGATCTACTGCTCGAGCTCCATGATCTTCTCCTGAACATCGGCAGAGAAGTCGGTTATGTCAAACAGCCGGCGAACTTCCACCATTAAGTCATCCTGTCCGGGGATGCGTGAGGCCCATTCAAGCGCCTCTTCCCGGGATTTCACCTGAATTATCCAGAAGCCGCCGACCACTTCCTTGGCTTCGGGAAACGGGCCGTCGGTAACTTTCGATTTGCCGTTTTTGAAGGTGACGCGCGCGCTCATCGTCGCGGGTGGGGTCAAACCGTCGAGCGCGAGCAGAACGCCGGCTTTCTGTAGCTCCTCGTTGTATTTCCTCGTGCTTTCAATGTCTTTGAGATCGGGTACCCAGCCGGGTTTCGCGGTTTCGTAGACTTTCGGAAACTGGATCATCATGAAACGCATGGTGTTCTCCTTGAAGGTTGAGCGGACGCCATATAAGGGCCGCTACTATATAGGAGCTTGGACCGCGCTGGGCCGGGAAAGATGCGAGGTGCCGGGTGCGCGGTGCGGCTCTCTACTTACACGTCGAACGGGGTGACGGGGAATCGACACGGGGTGAGCGAATTTTTTGCGTAGCCTATCGCTCTGAAAACACGTTATTTAGACATGGGACAGGGTGGAGCAACGGTGATTCTGTCGTTCGGAACCGAGCGCATGTGGGCGCGGCGATGCCATGGCTCTATCCGCCGGATGGCGGGCTGCAGTTCTATCGCAACGTGGAGATTCCGCAGATGGAGCGAGCCGAGACGCACTCTCGAATCTGTCAATTTCTCGCGCGCAGCGACGGGGACAGAGACGTTCTCAGACAGCTGGCCGAGGAGATGTTCTTGTTCGATGGCGATCAGATAGCATAGTGGCGTGGTGTAGGGAAGCTGTTTGTAAGCGAGAACTCGGGGGAGCAAGACGGCGGACACAGGCGGTTCAGTCAGGTAAGGAATTCGGTCTGCTGCCCTAGAAATGTTCTACGAAACGGTGATTTTTCGCTGCAAGTGGCAAAATCACCCAAAAGGGTGACGACAAGTCCCTCTCCTGATGCGGTATGGTGCGCCTGAATTGATGCATACTCACGGACTTTAAGGAGCCAAGTAATGAAACGAACCATTCTCATCTTTGGACTTATATCGGGAGCAATTTCGTCGCTCATGATGGTGTCGACGATACCTTTCCTTCATAAAATCGGAAGCGCCAAAGGGGCGATTGTTGGCTATACGGCCATCGTTCTCTCGTTCATGCTCGTGTTTTTCGGAATCCGGTCCTATCGAGAGAATGTGGGGAATGGTGAAATTACGTTCGGAAAAGCGTTCTTGGTGGGAATTGGTATCACATTGATTTCGTGCGCCTTCTATGTGGCTACATGGGAAATCATTTACTTCAGGTTCATGCCGGACTTTATGGATAACTACGGCTCGCACACGATAGAACAATTGAGGGCGGCCGGGGCGACAGCTGAAGTGATTCAAGCAAAGATCAACGAATTTAACCAGCTCAGGGAAAACTACAAGAATCCCCTCTACAATTCGGCGCTCACATTCCTGGAGCCTTTCCCGGTAGGGCTAGTGATCACGTTGACCTCTGCTGGGATCTTGAGAAAAAAGCGAAAGGTCCGGATAGCCGCGACTTCTTAGCGCTCCGCCGAGAGAGCGATGGTCCAAACCCGAGGAGTGCGGGTAGCGAGACAAGGGAATCCCCATTTTCTGAAGGCCGAAAGCAGCCATCCCAGGGCTTCGTTATGTCGATGGATCCCAGACGCTGACCGGGTTTGCGGCTGGGGAGCAGACAATGTCCTTTTTAGCTGCAGACGGCCTATTCTGCCACCGGCCTTTTCAATGGCGTCATAACCTCTTTGCCGGGCTGGTGTCAGTTGGACGCCAAGAATTCCGGGGACTTCGTATTCAGCGACCTCTCCGGTAAATTGGGGCCGATGAAGACTGCCAACACCGCAACTGCCCGTCAAATGTCGTATGCTGCAGCGGTGCCGGGTACAGGATGTGACAGCGATGAAATCTGAAAATCTGAGGATATTTCGCACGGCTCGACGCCGCATTGATGAGGCTCGTCAGGGACGATTCCTGCCCGTTTTGCTAAAAATCCGGGCGAGCGATGCATTTCCGCGCGCCCAGCGATGTATCTACAGAGTTGAATAGTCAAGGACGCCGAGAAAGCAAAGATGCGCTGCGGCGAAGAAGCGGAGGGTAAGGATGGTCTTACATTGTGTGTCACAACCCCCGTGGAAGGGTTTTTGTGCGCATAAATATTGGAAATCAGGGAATTAAAGAGGAAAGCATGCCTCAGGAATACATTGAGATCCGCGGCGCGCGTGAGAATAACCTCAAGAACGTCTCGCTGCGCATCCCCAAACGCAAGATTACCATCTTCACCGGAGTCTCGGGCTCCGGCAAATCGTCGATCGTCTTCGATACCGTCGCGACCGAAGCACAACGCCAGATGAACGAGAATTTCAGCATGTTCATCCGGACCTTTCTGCCGCGCTACTCCCAGCCGGACGCCGATGCTATTGAGAACCTGAGCATGCCGATCGTCGTGGACCAGAAACGGCTCGGCGGCGGGTCTCATTCGACGATGGGCACAATCACCGATATCTACCCTGTGCTGCGCCGGTTGTATTCCCACATCGGCAAGCCGCATGTGGGACACACGAACGTCTTCTCCTTCAACGACCCAAAGGGCATGTGCCCGAACTGCAATGGCTTAGGCCGAAAGGTGGGCGTGGACCTGGATCTTTTCCTCGACAAATCCAAAACCCTGAACGAAGGGGCGATCCTGTTCAATGAATACGCCGTCGACAGCTGGGGCTGGAACTTCCTTGGCCAGTCGAAACTCTTCGACATGGACAAGAAGCTTTCGAAGTTCAGCGAAAAGGAAATGGACCTGCTCTTGTACAGCAAACCCTATAAAGTGAAAACAAAGGTCGGGGGCAAGAACATCAATATAACATGCGAAGGCATCATCAGCAGATTTACCGCCAAGTACATCACGCGCGACGTGAAGACCATGTCGGAACGTACACAAAAGCTTGTGGCGCCTTATATCACGATGGCCCCGTGCACGGTATGCAAGGGCGCGCGCTTAAGTCAGGAAGTCCTGAAGTGCAAAATCGACGGATACAACATCGCTGAGCTGGCCTCGATGGAAGTGGGCCAGTTGATCGGTTTGATCAAGATGATCAAGGAGCCGAAAGCCGCGCCCATTCTGAAAACACTGATCCAGCGTCTGCAATATCTAGTGGATATAGGCCTCGAATATCTCACCTTAAATCGTGAGACAGACACGCTCTCCGGCGGCGAATCGCAGCGCGTGAAGATAGTCAAGCACCTGAGCAGCAGTCTCGTGGACGTGATGTATGTGTTCGATGAGCCAAGCGTTGGTCTGCATCCGCGTGATGTGCATCGTTTGAATGAACTTCTTCAACAGTTGCGCGATCGAGGAAATACGGTTCTGGTGGTGGAACATGATCCTGATGTAATTAAGGTGGCTGACCACATCGTGGACCTCGGGCCGCACGCCGGGAGTCGGGGCGGTCAGGTCATGTACGAAGGTCCGTTCAAGAACCTGTTGAGCGCGGACACGCTGACCGGAAAATATATGAAACAGTCGGTTTCCATCAAAAGCGATTTCCGTTCTGCCAATGGAAAGCTGCCGATCAGGAATGCAAAAGCCAACAACTTGCAGAACGTGAGCGTGGACATCCCGCAGGGTGTACTGACGGTGATCACAGGCGTGGCGGGTTCGGGGAAGAGCTCGCTCATTCATCAGACCTTTCTACGTCAGCACGCGGACACCATTGTGATCGACCAATCCCCGGTGGGTGTTTCGAGCCGGTCCAATCCCGGCACCTATACCGGCATCATGGACGAGGTGCGAAAAGCCTTCGCGGCTGCGAACAAGGTGAGCCCATCCCTGTTCAGCTTTAATTCGGAAGGAGCCTGCGAGAACTGTCAGGGACTGGGCGTGATCTACACGGAGATCCCCGCGATGGGCGAGGTCAAGTCTCCATGTGAGATCTGCGAGGGCAAGCGATTTAAAGATGATGTGCTGGAATACAAGCTCAACGGAAAATCGATCAATGATGTGCTGGAAATGACCGTCAGGCAGGCGCTCGAATACTTCAAGATCGACAAGATCACTAGCAAGCTGCAGGCCATGAGCGACGTGGGCCTCGATTACCTGACTCTGGGTCAGCCCTTGAGCACGCTCTCCGGTGGCGAGTGCCAGCGCATCAAACTGGCCAGTGAACTGCACAAACAGGGCAGCATCTATGTGCTGGATGAGCCCACAACCGGTTTACACATGTCCGATATCAGTCATCTGCTGGAGATCATGAACCGCCTCGTGGACGCGGGCAACACAGTCATTGTGATCGAACACAGCACAAGCGTGATCAAAAATGCAGACTGGATCATCGATCTGGGCCCTGAAGGGGGTACGAAGGGCGGCATGATCATGTTCGAGGGCACGCCCAGGCAGCTGCTTACTGCGAAGAATTCGCTGACCAGTGAGTACATCCGGAATCAATGACGTGATGGGCGATCGAGCCTCGGATTCCGCACGGCACGGGAAGGTCTCATCAACTCCGACGAACGCGAAGTCAATAGCGAGGCACAGTTCTTCCATGAGCTCCAAGCAGTTGTTTCCTCCTCAATTCTAAGCGAGGGAATCAAGGGACTTCATGCTCGCATAGTGTGGCAGGGTGTCGACGAAGCTTCGGAGTCCTTGAGACGGAAGTCTTTTCCGTTTGAAACAGTGAGGGTTTGGGAGTGAGGAAGGTCAAGAGACAAACGTATGCTCATTTTTGCAGATGCGCGGGTTCCGACCGCAGAGATCTACGCTGCCATGAAAATGGGGTTGCCTGACGTGGTGGCCGCCAATTAGCAGAAACGGAGCACAGATAAAAGCGGGCGTCGCAGTTCTCACAGCGAAACGGCCTGACAAAAAGTAAGGTAAGAATCGTCCTCTCCGCAATTCCTTTGCGCTTCGATTGGTGGATCCACGCACATTCACACTCTGGACAACTCTTCATGGTGATTCTCCTGATGCTGGATAAGGCTCGAAATTGCCAGTTCATTTTGTACGAGGGAAAATCTAGGCACTGTACCGTTTTGAACAGGCATCGGGTAACGATGTCCTCTCATTGAACAGCCCATGTTCAAAACGGTACAGACCCGGCTCTCCAGGGGGTATAGCCTTAGCGTGAAGGGGTCAACTTCCTGGCAGCTCATCCGCATTTGCGTGGGCGGCTGCGGTTGACGACGTGTGTCTCCATGTCCAACCTGACGCAGAACGACTTGCGGTCCGATCTGGCGAGTTTCTGGTCGGAGAGCAAAGCTTCTCATCGGCGGCGCCTCCTCCGGGTCCTGTTTGTCCATCGCGATGCCGAGGTAGTTGACAACTGTCTCGAAGAGCTGAAAAAGGCGCAATTCATGGTGAGTGCCGATTTTGTTTTGAATCTTGCGCAGTGCGGAGAGCGGCTCCGTTCCCAATCCTACGATGTGGTGATTGCCGAGTATCCTTGCCCGAGCTTGAAAGGATCCGAGGCGCTGCAAGTCCTCCATAAACAATTGCAGGAAACGCCCTTGTTGTTCGTGGCCAGCGCCGTGAGAAGCGGATCCATTGCCCAACTGGCCGTGGACGGCGCGTTTGATTATGTTGAGCGTGAACACGTCGCTCAACTGCCCATGGCAGTTCGTCAAGCGCTGAACGAGCGTAGACTCCGAAGGGAGCTGGAAGATGCGCGACAGGCCTTGCGGCATTCCCAATCGCTGTATCGCGCTCTGGTCGACAATCCCTCCTACGGAGTTTTTCGATGCGATGCGAAAGGAGAGACGCTCGACGTTAATCAAGCTTTGATAACCATGCTTGGTTACGCCAGCAAGGAGGACCTTCTGGCTGCGAATCGTTCGACTGAACTTCTTTCCAGTTTCGAAAAGGGGTCATCCTTGGTAATGCCCTCTACCGGGGCAAAACGGATCGAGCCGGTGGAAATAGAGTGGAAGCGGAAGGACGGAACAATTCTGCATGCCAGGCTAAGTGGCCGAGGCATCTACGACGACAATGGAAAGTTTGCTGGCCACGAAATCATCGCCGTAGACGTTACCGAGCAGCGAACTCTTGAAGACCAACTGCGGCGCCAGGCCTTGAGTGATTCGCTGACCGGCCTGTCCAATCACCGCCGCTTATTTGAAGTGCTGCAGGCCGAGATCTGCCGATCCAGCCGAACCAGCAGGGAATTCTCCCTTATATTGCTAGACCTAGACGGATTGAAGGAGATTAACGATCGATTTGGCCACCCCACGGGGGACCGGGCGCTCTGCCGGCTCGGGCAAATTCTGCGGGATTGCTGCCGTTCCATTGACACTGCGGCGCGCCACGGTGGAGATGAGTTTGCCCTGGTGCTGCCCGAAACAGGTATAGCCGCCGCCACATTGGTGGCGCACAGGATTTGCGATCTTCTTAGGAAAGAAACCGAAGAGCCCGCACTTTCGGTGAGCGTCGGAATCGCCAGTCATCCGAGAGACGCCGAAACCATCGGAACACTGCTGTATGCAGCAGACAGGGCCCTCTATGCGATGAAAGACAAGAGGCCGGCAGGCGCTCGTACGGAACCAGTCCCAATCGAAAATGCCAATAATTTGGAGAAGAGGAAATCGAATGGATGAGCGGCGCTCCCGCCAGCGCGAAAGATGGCTGGTTCCTCTGCAGGCACAGCGCTCTGAAGGCAGAGTTCAATACCTGCTGGAAACGGAAGAGCGAATACTTCGGTCGATTGCTGTCCGAGCGCCAGTTCCTCGGATCCTGAACGAAATCTGTACAGCTCTCGATTGCCAGATCGGCAACATGGTTTCTCTCATTTCTCTGCCGCAAGGCGACAATGTAGGTACAGGAGAAGTTGCGCGCAACGCCGCTCTTTTTGGGCTGCACATTTTTTCTTCCGCAGGCATCTTTGGTCAATGCGGTGAAGAGCTTGGCTCGTTAGAGATGTACTGTTGCACTGCGCGCAACCCTTCTTCTTCCGAGCTTCAATGGATTGAACGGGCTGTGTGTTTGGCCGCGATTGCGATGGGATGCGAGACGGAGTCGGACCATCAAGACAACCGTCGTTTGCCGGAAAAAAGACTTGCCCGTAGAAACGCGCTCTGATGGCTTGTTCTAAGGAACTAATCTTCAGCTCGTCAAAACCTTCTTTCACCCATAAACCCACGCTCTGGATTTTCGGCGACGGCATGTAGAAATGCCGCTTGGTGTCACTCGTGCAGGACGACACTCAAAAGAGAAGTATTGATGTGCAGGCCGCCGTTGTATTTGATGAAACCGAGTTTCCTGAATTTGTTCATGAAAAAATTTACCCTGGACCGCGTTGTGCCGATCATTTCCGCAAGCGTTTCTTGGGAAATAGTGGGCAGCACCGCGTGGATTGTATCCTCCTTGCCGTAACGGGCGAGCAAGAGAAGCGTGCGGGCGAGCCGCTTTTCGCTCGAATTGAAAAGTTGATCCACCAAGTCCTCTTCGATGCGAATGTTCCGGGCAAGCATGAAAGCGATGAACCTATCGGAGAGGGCGTTCTGTTCGTGAAGCACCCTGAACATTTCATTCTTCTCAATGACGAGTACGACGCTCAGTGAAATAGCCCTGGCGGTCCCCATACGAACGGCCTGGCCCGCGAGGCAGCCTTCCCCAAAGAAATCGCCCGGTCCCAGGATGGCGACGACGGCCTCTTTGCCGCTCTCACTGACAACGGAGAGCCTCACATTGCCTTCTCGCAAATAGATGACGCCGGTGGCGGCATCGCCTTGAGAGTAGACGATCTCCGTTTTTTTGAACTCTCTAACTCTTCTTGCGACACCGGCCGAGTCCAAAAAAGCCTGTGCATCGAACTTGCCCTTGTCAGGTGCAACAGTCTGGGGCTTCTTGTTTCTGGGTTTCATGTTTACCTTTATGGAGCTATCTCACCTAATGTAGGTGGCTGAAAGGATTGTCCGTCCGCTTCGGAGAAGACATCGTTCAGAGTTTCCTTATCGATTTCTGGATACCGTGCGTTTGCCGCTTCTGCCCGGAGTTGTTCTTCCATAATTTTTCTGACAATCTCCAGGGGAACCTGCTGGTAATGAGTTTTCAAATTCAACATGAGAACTCTCCGATGGCACTGAGGCTAGCAGAAGAGAAATCATACGGGTTAACTCTTTTGTTATCCGAACAGCTGCGTTAGGCGAGGCTGGAACGCTCGCTTAGCCTAGCGGAGGACTCTCCTCCCCCATAAAACCCTGTCGATTCTTCGTTTTTGCAGCTTTGATTTTTCACTTGTAGGGCTCGCTACGACGCGATACGATAAGGCAACGTTTGTTTAGCGCGTCACCGCAAGGAAGGCTTATATGGGGAGCGCCCAGTTGAAAACCGGACCCACGCACTTCAAGACCATGGTGCAATTGGATGTGCCGCAAGGCCGCAATGGGAAGCATAAGGTGATTGTCAGCACCATCCTCAAGGACTTGGACCGTCTAAAAGATGGTGCGGCACTTAAGGTCCCACTGGCTGATTTGGTGGGATCAAAAGAAAAAGTTCGGTCCGCGCTGAATCGCGCTACTCGGAAAGCTGGTCGCAGGGTTGCGACAGCCAGTGACGCGAATTTCTTGTACGTCTGGAACATCATCGAATAACGCGAGCCCTCCAGCGTTTGCCCCCGTCATCGGTCTTTCACGCGCGGAATTCCGTGCGCCGACAATCTTCGAAACTGTATACAAGGGAACAGACGTCCGTCTCGAGAAGGCTCAAGATGGCGTCGTGGCAAATGGATTGTGGTGTTGGCCAGTCCGTCTTCTCCGGCAAAATCTCCACGGCCCGCATAAGCGCTGAGGACATCGAACAACACACTAGTGGCTCTTGGGATCCGTGTCGGAGTGTGTCCCAGCACGGACAGAAAGGTAAGAAAAGCGTGCCTCTCATTCAAATTCTACTTGCCCTGATCGTAGTGGGCGTCCTGCTGTGGCTGGTGAATCGTTTCATCCCGATGGCGGGCAGTATTAAGTCGATCCTGAACGCGGTCGTCGTCATCTGCGTTGTGTTGTGGCTCCTCAATGTATTTGGATTGTTCCACTCCCTTTCGCGAATCCGCGTTGGCTAACAAACGCGGCAGAGTGAGGGTAGTGCCGCAGGGATGGCCTGCGGGCCAGGTATGGGAAGCAACAATTGGAAACAATAGGGGCAGCATGTACGGCAAGTCATGAGCGCAAGAGTAAGTGCAACGGAGATAAGACATGAAACCAATCGGAGTAATCAGTACTGCTGCTCTGCTTCTGATTTTCGGGAGCGCGCAGCCGGCTACCGCACGCCAGGAAAAACCGCAAGAAAAGGCCCGGCCGGCACAACAGGAAAAAGCCACGCCTGAAAAGCAAGAGCAAGCCAAGCCCGCAGAACATCAGACGCAAGCTAAACCGGAAAAACAGGAACAAGCTAGGGCGCCGAAACAAGAGGCCCCGGCCAAGCCGGCCAAGCAACAGCAGGCCAAGACCTCGAGGCCGGAAGCGCAGGCAAAACCTGGAAAACAGCAGCAACAAGCGAAGGCCCCGAAACAGGCCCAAGCCAAGCCTGAAAGACAGCAGCAAGCCAAGGCGCAGCAACAACCTCACCAGCAGGCAGTCAGATCTTCTCAACCTCCCCGGCGCACCCAACAGGCAATTGCCAGACAGCGCGCACAGCCGGCGCTTCGGCTCAGCGCCAGAGGCAGCGGTCGAATTCCAGACGACCGTTTCCGGGCCAGTTTTGGCAGCGGGCACAACTTCCACATGGGCAATCCGGTTTTGGTTGGCGGATATTCGCGCTTCCAGTACAGCGGCTTTTGGTTTGGATTTGTTGAACCATGGCCAGTCGGCTGGTACTATACAGATAACGTATACATCGATTATGTAGACGGTGGCTATTACATGTACAACCCGTACTATCCCGGCGCCCGCTTCTCCATCAGCGTCGTGATCTAACACTCGGCATTGTGCGGGGATCGGATACCATCCGACCCGGTGCGGAAATCCATTGAGAAATGGGAATCTCGCCGGGGCGGAAAACTTGAATACCGTTGTAGCAATTCGTTGGGAAGGAGCAAATCATGCTTGGAACTATCTTAATTATCCTTTTGATTTTGGCGCTCTTTGGCGCACTTCCGCGATGGTCGCACAGCCGAGATTGGGGCTACCGGCCGACCGGAGGCCTCGGGCTGATTCTCATCATTGTCGTAATTCTAGTGCTACTCGGACGCATATAGATCTTGCCGCTCCTGACGGGCCGGAGGTACGCAATGGATGAGTCCAGGCTGCACGCAATCCAGTTTCTCGAAAAAGAGATCAAGACTTACGCAGCGCTTTCCTTGTTTTTGTCCAAGCGGGGAATCAAGGTTGATCTGCTCCTGGGAGCGAAAAAAGTACTGATCAGCCCGTCCTTCTACAAAGAGCGACTGAAAGAAGCGAAGAAACTTGTCCACGAACTCAGAAGCTCGAAGTAGGACGCGCTTCTGGCGAGCTCGTTCTTTCGCCCCCTGGCGTTCCACTTGCATCCGTCCGGTCGCGCTTTTTGGTGTGTTGCTTCTGTGCGCCTATAGTTCACCCGCGTACTCTGTGCTTACCCATGAGGAAATCGTCGACCTGGTGTGGACAACGGGGATCAGCCCGCTTCTTCTGAAGCGATTTCCGGCCCTAACAGAGGTCCAACTCAAAGAAGCTCACGGCTATGCGTACGGCGGCGCCGTCATTCAGGATCTTGGTTACTACCCCTTTGGAAGTGTGGAATTCAGCAATCTGGTCCACTACGTTCGCAGCGGAGACTTCGTTCGAGAACTGCTCGCGCAGAGTCAGGATGCAAATGAGTATGCCTTCGCTCTCGGAGCGCTTGCGCACTATGCATCGGATATCGCCGGGCATCCTGCCGTCAACGCTGCCGTGGCCATCCAATATCCCAAGCTTCGAGCGAAATACGGAAACTCCGTCAAGTACGCCGAAGACCATACTGCACATTTGAAGACGGAATTCGGTTTCGATATGGTGCAAGTCGCAAAGAATCGCTACGCCTCGCAGCAATATCACGATTTCATAGGGTTTCAGGTGTCCAAGCCTCTTCTGGAACGGACTTTCCCGATCGTTTACGGTGTCGAACTGACGGACGCACTCGCGCATGAAGATCTCGCCATCGGTTCCTATCGTTTTTCCGTCAGCCGCATGATTCCAGAGATGACCAGAATCGCGCTGCGCACCCACGGGAAAGACATGATGAAGGAGACGCCGGATTTTGCGAAAAAGAAGTTTCTCTACCGGCTGTCGCGCTCCGATTATGAAAAAGAGTGGGGCAAGGACTATAAAAAAGACGGCTTCAAGACGCGGCTGTTTGCGATTCTTCTGCGATTTATGCCGAAAATCGGCCCTTTCAAAGCCCTGGCGTTCAACAATCCCACCCCGCAGACCGAGGACATGTATTTCAAGAGCATCAATACGACTGTCGACCAATATCGCATCTATCTGACGCAAGTCGGCGTCGGCTCGCTGGAACTTACGAACAGCGATTTTGACACCGGCAAAGAGACCAAAGCAGCCGAATACTCTTTGACCGATGAAACCTACGCAAAGTTGCTGGGCCAGCTGACGGCTCGCAAGTTCGATCTCACGACACCCGAACTCCGCAACAACATCCTGAATTTTTATTCAGACCTCTCTCTCCCTTTGGAAACCAAAAAGGATAATGCCCAGTGGCAGAGCGTTCTTGCCTCGCTGGATAAATTGAAGTCCGCTGCTCCCAATGCAAGCATTGCGCCCGCTGTGTCCCAGGAGACGCCGAGATGAGGCCAACCGGCCAAGGAGATTCCTTGCGTAGACCGAAAGTTAGCAAGTACAGCTGTGGACTGGTCGTGACGGTTGTGGGGCTAGGTTTCTGCTCTTTTTACGTACGCGAACTTCTCGTCTCTCTCGCCGTATTTAGCTTGGCTTTCGGAGTCCTGACACTGGCTGCTCTGGCAGCAGTCATATTCTGGTGGGCAAGCGAGACGGTAGCAAACAAAACAGGGCCAGCGTCCCGGAAGGTGCTTGCGTTTTCCCGCCGTATCATTGCCGCCTACGAAAGACCTTGAACGGCGGAGAAAAATCCCTTCTTTTGCTTCGAATCTGTAAATAAACCCCAAAACTGTGCGCAAGTGAACAGCTTCTCGCTCCGGTCCGCACTAGGATGGTTTCTCCAGAAACAAATTAATTCGCAAAATCTTGGGAGGAAATAGATATGAAGTTCGTAAAGACGATTTTCGCAGTGCTCACGCTCACACTGCTCGCCGCCACGTTAGCCCCTGGCGTTCGTGCGGATGAGTGGAACAAAAAGACCGTACTGACTTTTAGTCAACCAGTAGAAATCCCCGGGCAGGTCTTGCCTGCCGGGACCTACACATTTGTGCTGCTCGATTCGCCCGCCGACCGCCACATCGTTCAAATTTTCAATGCGGACGGCTCACACATCATCGCCACCGTCTTGGCCATCAACGACTACCGTCTGAAACCGACGGGCGACACTGTCGTGAAGTTCGCCGAACGCTCGGGCGACAACCCGGAAGCCCTCAAGGCGTGGTTTTATCCCGGCGATAACTTCGGCCAGGAATTTGTTTACCCGAAGCAGAGAGCCATCGAATTGGCCACGATTGTGAAACAACCAATTCCAGCGCTCGACGCCGACTCCACCGACCTCAAATTGGTCCCGATTGTTGCGGAAACTCCGGAGCAAAAAGAAGTGCCAGTGGCGGAAGTGATCATGGTCGCACCTGCGACCGCGGAAGTCGCAACTCCCGCTCCCGTCGTGCAGGTTAGTACTCCTGAGCCTATTGTGGAAACTGCTCCAGCACCGGTCGTAGAAACTCAGCAATTGCCGCAGACTGCCAGCCAGCTTCCTCTAATTATGCTGCTTGGTTTCGTCTCACTTGGCGCCGCGCTACTTCTGAAGCGCTTCGCGAGCTAAGGCCCATCTATAAATGAACTGAAACTCCAGTGCGCCGCGGGTTTTTTCCATCATTTTCATCCCGCGGCGTAAGGAGATTTGCCAGTGACGCTCAACTGTGGACCCTGCCGCCTCGCTCTGTATCCGTGCTGCTATGCCCTCGTCGCTCTCTTGCTCGCTTGTTGTATGACTCCCGTGGTTTTTCCACAGTCACAGCAATTACCTCCTCCAGGTGCTGCCGGCTCCGCAACAATTTCGGTGAACTCAGACCTTGTGGCTCTGCCCGTCCGTGTGACGGACTCAAATGGAAACATAGTCTCGGGATTGACTCTGGAGGACTTCCGTGTGTTCGAGGATGGCCGCCAGCAAAAGCTCACTCTCTTTCAACAGGAAGACTCTCCCGTCACCGTTGGCCTGATCGTCGACCACAGCCGGAGCATGGGTCCTAAGCTCGCCGAAGTAACTGCTGCCGTTTCCGCCTTCGCTCATTCCAGTAATCCTCAGGACGAGATGTTTGTCGTCGATTTCAACGATGACGTCTGGCTACAGATGCTCGGCGGGAAGCCGTTCACCCATAGCGCCGACGATCTTGAAAAAGAAATCGCTGCCGTTTCCGCGCGCGGGCGAACCGCGCTCTATGACGCGGTAGCAGAGGGCCTCAACCATCTGCGCTTTGGCCATTGTGAAAAAAAAGCCCTCATCATCGTGAGCGACGGCGGCGACAACGCAAGCCATCAAAACTTTTCGCAAGTTCTTGCCGCCGCCCAACGCTCGCAAGTCCTGGTTTATTCCATCATCCTAGAGGGCGACGGGCAGGAAGAGAACCCTGGCGTCCTGCGGCGGCTCAGCAAAAGCACCGGTGGGATCTCCTACTCTCCAGGCTCCGCGGAAACCATTCGAAGCATCTCGGCTCTCATCGCCCGCGATCTGCGCGATCAGTACACCCTCGGCTTTGCACCTGAAAAAACGGCTAACGATGCTTCTTTCCGAAAGATTCAAGTGAAAGTGTCTGCTTCTGGCCGCGGCAAGCTTCACGTCCGATATCGGCCCGGCTATTTTGCTGTGGACACAAGTCAGCCTGCGCCGCAATCCGCCAAGGTTGCGCCATGACAGCTTTCGGCCGCGCCCCAATTCGCCCACGGGCGACAAGAGCGTCCCTCCGCCGAGCGGCGTCTTACTTTTTTCTCGTGGTTGGTCTCCTTGCCCTCGGTTATACCGCGTACGTCGTAGTGGACGCTCACGCCTATCAGGCGTACGAACAGTCGAAATTTGAAGCTGCCAGTCCCTCGGATGCCCCGCGCCTCCTCGTTGAAGGTGGAGTGATTGGCGAAATCGAAGTCGCTCGGTTGCATCTGAAAGCTATCGTCGTTCAGGGGGACTCGCACACGCTTTTGCGACGTGCCGTCGGCCACATCCCCGAAACGGCCCTGCCTGGAGCAACGGGCAATGTCGTTCTAGCCGGCCATCGCGACACTTTTTTCCGTCCTCTCCGCAATATTCGTTTAGGCGATACGATCACGCTCAAAACACCCGAGGGCGCTTTTCAATATCTTGTGGAATCTACCGAAGTCGTGCCTGCCACCGACACGCAAGTCTTGAACTCCTCGAGCGGCCGCATCTTGACGCTGCTCACCTGCTTTCCCTTTGACTATTTAGGCCCGGCTCCGAGCCGCTTTGTCGTCCGCGCACGCCAACTTGTTGCGCCCTCACCCGATTCTCCCCCAGCTCATTACTAGGATCCAAGAAATGCCCTGCCTCCCCAAGAAGCGATCTTTAGACCATCGTTTTTTTTCGCCCGGTTTTCGCTCGATCCCAAATTGGAACAATCATCAAAGATGTGCACTAGTGGACAGACGCTTCGTCTCAACACGGCTACTATCTTTCTGCAGTGAGTCAAATTTATGAAACCGCTCTCTCTCGCCGGAATAGTCTTGATAGTTTTGGGTGCTCTGGCACTCGCCTATCACGGTTTCAATTACACCCGTCGCGATCACGTCATGGATGTGGGTCCAATGCATGTCACAACGGAGTCGCAAGACAGAATTCCTGTGCCACCAATCCTCGGAGGGCTCGCGCTCGTCGGGGGTATCGCTTTGCTGGTTGTTGGGGGCAAGAAAGGTTCTTAGTTCCAATCTGCTGGAGTGCCCGCCTGAGAGTCGGGTAACGCATAACCCTCTTACGCATGGAATCGTGTTGAAGGTCCTTCAACAGCGAATTTTGTAGAAGCACAAATTTAGAAACGAAGTTTAGACCGGGAGGTCAGTGATGAAGAAATTGTTGGTTACCGCAGTATGTCTTACGTTCGCAGCGGGCGCAGTTTATGCCCACAAGCTAAACAAGGAACAACGGCGCCTCGAAGAGTGCGGCGTTGTCATGTCAGAAATTCTACACGTTCCAGACGACATTCCTCGCGATCTTCTGAACAAGGCCGAGTGCGTCATTGTGATTCCGAGCGTCAAGAAATTGGCTTTCGGTATCGGCGCGGAGTACGGCCGCGGCGCGATGGTTTGCCGCACCGGCGAGCATTTCCGCGGACCATGGGGAGCACCGGCGATGTACGCACTTGAGGGCGCCAGCATCGGCTTCCAGATCGGCGGAGAAGGAACGGACTTGGTTCTTCTCGTCATGAATGGCCGAGGCATGGATTCCATCCTTAGCAGCAAGGTCAAGTTGGGCGGCGACGCTTCCGTTGCAGCCGGACCAAAGGGACGTACAGCTTCCGCGGATACCGACGCTTGGATGCGCGCCGAGATCCTCAGCTATTCGCGCTCTCAGGGAGTTTTTGCTGGTATTTCCCTCGAAGGCTCCACGATTCGCCCCGATGATGACGCCAGTGCGGACGTCTACGGTCACCCGATGAAGGCCAGCGAAATCGTTCGCGGCGAGCATACCGGCGTGCCGGAAACAGGCCGTCGTCTCGTCAATGTTCTGGAGAAGCATTCGCCAGTCAACGAATCAGAACGCGCTTCCAATTAATAGGTGGCTGTGAACAATTCGCCGGGATTTTTCTCGTCCCGGCGAATTTTCATTTCCAGAAGCGGATTTCACGGAGTGCGCGCGAGCGGAGTGAGCCGGCGAAACTTGGGTAGAGGCTGTCTCGAGAGGTCAGACTACTGCTACCATCCTCGGCATTGCAATCTCGCCTCTAATATTCTTACCTAAATGGCAGGTTGCTGCCTCGGATCTTGCCGAACCAGCTTAAGACCGGCCGCTTTTCACTACTTGTGACGCCGATCGTTAGCGTGTTCCGCATGGCCGTTGGCATCGAGCCAGGTCAGGAGCGAGCGAATACTGCCATGCGCCAAAGCGATACTCGAATCGGCGGCGCCGTAATAGAGGTTGATGGTGTCCCCGTCTGCGGCCACCGTATAGCCGCAAGGAAAAACAACATCTTGCACATCACCGTGACGTTCGTAGTCTGCCTCCGGGGCAAACATCCAGGAATCCCCTCGGATGATGCATTTCTCAGGTTGCTCCAGGTCGAAGAGAGCTAGACCCAATCGGTAGATCGAACTCGAAGGCGTCCTTCGCACTCCGTGATAAATCATTAGCCAGCCCCGGGAAGTTTCAATGGGGGGTGGTGACATACCAATCTTGTTCGCATCCCACCAAGCGCCTCGCCGGGCTTCCAGCATGAGTTTGTGATTTCCCCAGTATCGCAAATCGGGAGAGTAGGAGATCCAAACGTGAGCTCCGAGAGGCGTCATAGGCCGGTGGATCAATGCCCAGAATCCCCCGATCCTTCGCGGGAGAAGCGCAGCGTCTTTGTCATCTGGTGACATGACGACGCCCAGCCGTTCAAAACTGCGGAAGTCGCCTGTCAGCGCCAGCGAGACTCCGGGACCTCCTCGGGAATAGGACGTGTAGGCCACGGCATATTTCTTGAGTTCCGGAACGTAGGTAATGCGGGGGTCCTCAATGCCCCAGATTTCTTCCGGGTAGCGCTCCCCATCGGGCAGCAGAGTTGGCTCCTTATCGATCTGCCAATCGTCAACGCCGTTCACCGAACGGGCCGCGCACAGGTGCGAGAGTCCGCGGCGATCTTCCACCCGGCAAAGCAGCAGCGTGGAACCATCCGGCAGCCGCGTTGCTCCGGCGTTAAAAACGCTGTTGATGGAGTACGGCCAATCCTTTCCCGTCAAAATCGGGTTACCGGCGTGCCGCTCAAATAGCGTTTCGTATTGGTTCATCTTCGCGGAGATGGTGATCACGTTCATGCCGTAGGCTCCCACAATTCTTCTCAAGTTCTCAAATGACTGACAGACGCTTCAGATCTGTTTCCCTGTACCGTCGTATTCTTCCACTTGACGCATTTCCAAAAGCGCCATCAAGAACGACAGCGTGGATTCAGCGCCCTGATTTTCATTGGCGCGGTCGGGATGTAGCCCGTCTCTACAGCCGCCCGTGGCTGGATCGTAGAGAGCGATCTGAAGATCGTTGTCTCCCAGGAACCAATTGAAGGCGGACCATGCCTCCTTGCGCCAGCGGCCCTTTCCAGTGGCGCGATAGGCTTGCAAGCACGCCGACACTTCGGCGCAGGCCTCCACAGGTTGCTGATCGAACCGGGCCTTTTCGGTTGTCTTGGAATAAAATCCCTCCGAGCCGATCGGCACGAAATGACCCTTGATGTCGCAACGCTGAATCGAGACCAGCCACTCTAACGCTTCCAGTCCGGCCGATACCATCTCCTCGTTCCCGGAGCGCAGTCCCGCCCGCAGCAAAGCCTGGGGCAATCGCGCATTGGAATAGGAGAGCCCATTTTCAAACCACTTCCAATCGTCGGATCGGTGGGCACGGTAGGAGTTCAGAAGTCGATTTGCCAGTACCTCCGAGGCACTTAAAGCCGCGCGGTCGCCCGGAAACGAGTCGAGATACTCTTGCAGACCCAGCAACGCGAAAGCGCACGCGCGCGGACTCTTGAATTCGACGGCGGCAGGGATGGCGAGTTCAAACATACGGCCTGCAGCTCCGCGCAATCCCGCGTTCTTCGACCGGCCCAGAACGGTTCCCAGTCCCCACAGCGCTCGCCCATGACTGTCTTCTGAGCCTTCGACCTCATGCCATTGGCATTCGTAGGTTAGCGAATTGCGAAAACGTTTGGTCAGGGGATCAAAAGCATGCCACAAGAAAGCCAGATATCGGGAGGCCAGGTCGGCCGAGTTCGCAGGTGCGTGGACCCCAATCTCTTCCAAAAGCGTTGTTACAATCAAAGCCCGGGCATTGTCATCGGTCGAATAACCTTCCGGGTAGTTTGGGACGACAAACACGGCATGCTCGACCATGCCGGTATGGTCTGTCATTCGATACAGGTGATCCAGCTTGAGAGCGGGCAGCCTGTCGAGTTTTTTTTCCGTGTTTTGCGCGGAAAATGTGGCGCGCGGGTTGCGAAGCCTCTCATTGTAGATGCTTTCAAAACTCTTCATATACTTTTGGGCAACGCGGCTCCATACCATGTCCCTTGCGTAAAGATAGGCGCGCTTGCGCATGGCGTGTCTTGCCGTGCCGTTGTCCAGAAGTTCCACGGTCTTGGCAGCGATCGCTTCCGGATCATCAAAAGGAACAAGCGCCCCGCGCTCGTCATTTAAAAGCTCGACAGCATGCAGGTAAGGCGTCGAAATGATCGCTTTGCCAGCGCTCAAAGCATACGCGAGCGTGCCCGAAACAACCTGTGCCTTGTGTTTGTACGGCGTGATGTAAATGTCGGCCGCACCGATCAATTCAACCATTTCTTGCGGACTAACGAAGCGGTTGCGGAAGATGACGCTGTCCTCAACCCCGAGTTCCTTCGCCAGGTTCAGCAGGTAGTGCCGGTATTTGTCGCCTTCCTTTCGCAGTATATGGGGGTGCGTAACGCCGGAAACCATGTAAACCACATTACCGTGCCGCTCAAGGATTTTCGGCAGCGCTTTTATGACGTTCTCGATTCCTTTATTCGGCGAGAGCAGCCCGAACGTCAGCAGAACCTCTTTCCCCTCCGTCCCGAACGCGTCTTTGTAAAAACTCGGGTCGGTGAACGGCAGATCGGGAATGCCATGTGGAATCAGATCGATCTTTTCGGCGGGAACTTGAAACACCTCTTGCAGGATCGTCGCTGACTGCTGGCTCATCACGATCAGGCGGTCCGAGAGCGTCGCAATTTCCTCCATTACCCTCCGCTGGTCGGTATTTGGCTCACGCAGGACGGTGTGCAACGTCGTTGCGAACGGCATCCGCAGTCGTCGCAGAAGCTCGAGAATATGCGAGCCGGCGAGGCCTCCGAAGATCCCGTATTCGTGCTGCAGGCAAACCAGATCGATGTTGCTGAAATTCAGGAAGTCCGCGGCCTGCCGGTAGGAAGCCAGATTATCTTCCGACAGCTCGAATCGCACTCTCGCGGGATACGCATAACCCTCTTCGGTGTCGTTGACCGGAAGCGCCAGCAGCTCTGTCGTGCCATATTCTGCGTGTATTGCGTCGCACAGATCCGTCGTGAACGTCGCAATCCCGCATCGCCGCGGAAGATAATTCCCCACGATCGCGATTCTATTGGGAAGTGCCGGGTGAGGCTGAAGAGGTTTCGGCGCTATGGGAGCATCTTCCAACACGAGCGATTGGATTTCGATCAGCGTTTCAGTTTCCGCGGGAGATATTATTTTCGGCAGCGACATTCGATTTCCTTTGAATCCACGGCTTACGGAAGAATCACCCCACAGCCGCCGAAGAAGTGCTCACTGCTGGCTGGGGTTGAACGCCGGACTTTATCCGCAGAATCTGAACCGTCTCCCGCTTGCCGGAGGGATGCGGGCCGCTTTACTCGTGCAATACCACGGTCAGCAAGGACTTATTGACCTTGATTTTCCCGTTGTATTCGATGAAGCCCAGCTTTCTGAATTTGTTCATGAAGAAATTCACACGCGAACGCGTGGTTCCGACCATGCTCGCCAGCGTCTCCTGCGAAACCTTCGGCAAGGTGCGAACGGGCTGGTCTTGTTTTCCATAGCGCGCGAGCAGCAACAGCGTGCGCGCCAGCCGCTTTTCGCTGGAGTTGAAAAGCTGATCAACGAGATCCTCTTCGACCCGGATGTTATGCGCCAGCATATACCGGATGAAATGGTCCGATAACTCTTGCTCGGTATGGAGAACGCGTAGCAGTTCGTCCTTTTCAATGACCAAAAGGGTGGTCGGCGTAATCGCCGTTGCTGTACCCATCCGAACCGTCTGGCCTGCCATGCATCCTTCGCCAAAAAAATCCGTCGGGCCAAACATCGCGACCACCGCTTCTTTTCCGGACCCGTTCACCACGGAGAACTTCACGCCGCCCTTTTGGACATACATGACGCTATCTGCGCCATCCCCCTGCGAGAAGATCGATTCGTTTCTCCGGTATTCAGCAATTCTTCGCGACACTCCTGCGGTATCCAGAAACACTTGTGGATCGAAGATGTTTGCCCGTCCGTTTGTCCTGCTGTTTGTCTTGCGTAGTTGTGCTTTCATCTTCAAGCCTAAACGCCCTCGTTCCAGGCGCTTTCGCTCGCCCTCCCGACGGTACCAAAAAGAACCCACACAAAACTGTGCAAAACAGGACAGCGCGCCACGCTGTCACCCTCTAAGATTGCTACAGAGACTGCGAGAAGGAACGACATTGGCCGGTACCAGGGCTGGGACGGGCAGAATCCTTCCCCTCGCCGTCTCTTTCTTTCCGATTTCCAAGGTGCGTTTCCCCTCACATCACGAGCCAATCGAGTTTTTGCCTATACCGGTCCCGGAAAGTTCAAATGTCAGCCAACACTACGTCTGCAACCATTTTCATCAGGGAAAACGCACTTTTGCCAGCGGGCTTGGCGCTTGAGACAGCAGCGTTTTTACCGGGGTGGCTAGCCGTTCAGAAACTCGATGGGCACGGCGTGTCTCGCAAAATTGCAGGTGCCCGGTGGAACTTCTTCTTTCTGGCTGGCGCGATCAGCGCAACGGTCATTGGCCGCAATGGACCAGCAACGATGCAGAAAGCTGTCAAACTCATTTTGGCAAAACGGCCAGGCCAGAACTATAACGCCCTGCAAATTGCGAGAGTTGTTCCAAGAAGTTTTCTTGGAATTCCTTATGTACGCGTCTCCGCCCACTCCCGCCACATTCAGGAAGGCATGTATCTGGTGCCGGCGCCGAATTTTCGCCTCGGGGATGCAGCCGTCTTGACGCCAGCTCTCGCGCCGGCAATGGCTTTGGGCCATCAGGAAAATGTGCATTCGCAAAATGCTGCCGCAACGCCACACGAAGCCATAATCTCGAACTCTTAGCCATTTGCTGGAGGCATCAAGGTGAAAACAGTCCGCTGGTCCATTTTTTTCGTCGCTATCCTGCTTCTCTGGCCTCCCCTGCTTCGTTCACAGGATTATTCCAACTACCGTGGTTTTGCGCTCGGCACTAGCCTTACCGCCGTGCTGAAACAGACGGACCAGAAGTTGCTGGACGTAAACGTCACTCACAGCAGTCCGTCGCTGTTTCAGGAAGTCACCTGGTGGCCGCCGAACGTTCCCGGTCCTTCCTACCGAACGGACAGCGTCGAGCAGATCCTCTTCTCATTTCACAACGGCTCTCTTTACAAAATGTCCGTGACCTATGATCAAGCTTCGACGGAGGGTCTCACTGCGGGCGACATGATGAAATCCATTTCGGCAAAATACGGACCAGCCACTGGTGTTGCGCCGGTGGCCGATCCCCCGTCGAAAGCGGATTACGACGGGAAGGGAAGAACCGTCGCTTCGTGGGAAAATTCGGAATACTCCTTCAATCTCGTCCATTCTTTCTTCAGCGACCGTTTTGGGCTCATCATCTACTCCAAGCAGGGCAATGCCGAAGCAGAGCTCGTCATTGCGGAAGCTCTTCTCTCGGAGAAGCAAAACGGCCCCAAAAAAGCGGCCGAGCGCGCGAAAAAACAATCTGATGATCTCGAACTCGTTCGAGAGAAGAACCAAAAGAGTTTTCGTCCGTAAGGCCAGCCGGGAACAACAAAAGTCAGCAGCTGTCGTTTGGGAATGGGGTCGGCGTCAACTAGCAGCCGGTAAAAGACGCTTGCTCAGTCAGTTTGATAGGGTCATTGCGAGAACGCATTTGACTTTCTGATGTTTCGCAGTGAAAGCCAAAAGTATTGACTAATTCTCGCGCGCGACTGGGTCTTCCTTGCGGTCTGGATGGTCTCTAAAAGTGTGCACTTCCGCACAGTATTCGCGCGCTAATAGATGCATACTTTGGCTCTCGCGGTTTTTCGAAGGAGACTCATGCAAAATATTTCAAAGCTTTCGTTGGCACTCGCAATCACGCTAAGTGCTTCCGTGTACGGACAGGCACAAACGCAGACGCCCGCACAGCCGGGCGACCCCACACCGACTTACCGGTTGACCGTCGTCAGCCGCACGGCTCGCGCCGTGAGTTACAAACACCGCAGCGGCTCAACGCACGTGGATTTCCAAGGCACTGACCTCATGCCCAGCGCGAGAGGCGAGGCAAAAGTAGAAAGCAAGCGCGGAGCCCTGGGCATCGAAGCTGAATTTTCAGATCTGGACAGGCCTACAGCCTTCGGCAACGAATATCTCACTTACGTCATGTGGGCCATATCCCCGGAGGGCACTCCCGCCAATCTCGGGGAGGTTTTGGTCGGCGACAATCGCCGCAGCAAGCTTGATGTGACCACCGGTCTTCAGGCTTTCGCGCTCATCGTGACAGCCGAGCCCTATTACGCAGTGCGCCGCCCGAGCAATGTCGTGATCATGGAAAACGTGATTCGCCAGGACACGAAAGGAACGTCGGAAGTCGTGGACGCCAAGTATGAACTGATTGATCGCGGCGGCTATATACCGACGGGCTTCACCTTTGATCCTGTTGTATTGGACGCCAAGCTGCCGCTCGAATTTTTCGAGGCGCGCAATGCCGTGCGCATCGCCAAGTCCGCCGGAGCCGAGAGGTTTGCCAGCCCCAGCTACGAAAATGCCGTTCGCCAAATGAACGAAGCGGATGCGCTAGCCACCAGCCATCACGACAACAGGAAGGCGCTAATATCCGTCTCGCGCGAAACGGTCCAGACAGCGGAAGACGCACGCGAAATCGCTACGAAGCGCATCGCGTCCGACCGCGCCGACTACGAACGCAACGCCTCAGCAAGCAAGGTAGCCAACGCAGACGCTGCGACAGCCGATGCAGTTCGCGCTCGCGAGGAAGCCGACCGCAAGAAGCACGAAGCCGAAGCCGCTGCCGCACAAGCCCAGGGCGCCCAGGCCACCGCCGAGGCCGACGCTGACCGAAATCGGGCCGCCGCCGCCGCCGCCGATCGGCAAGCTCAAGAAGCCAAGAGCGCTCAGGCCACCGCCGAGGCCGATTCGGAGAGGAACCGAGCCGCCGCAGCTTCCTCCGATTTGCAAGCTCAACAAGCCATCCATGACCGCGAAGAACTTCGCGCCAAGCTCCTTCAGCAGTTCAACCTGATTCTCGAGACTCGCGACACAGCCCGCGGCCTTGTCGTGAATATGTCGGATGTGCTCTTCGATAGCGGGCAATATACTCTGCGTCCGCTCGCACGCGAGAAGCTGGCAAAAATCTCGGGCATCGTTCTAGCCTATCCAACCCTCATGCTGGCTGTGGAAGGAAACACGGACAGCGTGGGTACGGAACAGTTCAACCAGACGCTTTCGGAGAAGCGCGCCGAAAGTGTCCGATCCTTTCTCACCAAGGAAGGCGTGCCGGAAGCTTCGACGACTGCCGAAGGATTCGGCAAGACTCGGCCGATCGCTTCCAACGATACCGTCGACGGGCGCCAGCAAAACAGGCGAGTCGAGCTGATTGTTTCTGGCGAAGTGATCGGAACGAAGGTTGTTGCGATCGTGACACTGCCGGTAAGCGCGTCGTCCACGCCCCGCTAGCCGCTCCCCAAACGAAAGAAAAGCCGGCTTGCTCGCGCGGGAGCCGGCTTTTTCCGTTACGTGGAAGATCTGAGAGCCATTTCCTGCCGTTCTCAACCTGAGTACAAGCAAACAGATATACCGTTGGGGCGCCGACTAGGAGGCCGTGTCTTTTTGCCGCGTGGCTTTGACACCCGAGAGAATCCCGGCTCCGACAAGCACGATCGCCCCAACCACGATCCAGCGCGCGGGTAAATGCATTAGAAAAGCCCCATAAATCAAGCCCATGATAAGTATCCCGAATCCGATGGCGTAGAGTCCGAAGGACATGGTGTTTCCTTTCTGCTGCGCTAATCGGCTATCGTTCGCGATTGCATGAGACACGCCCTCAAAAGCCGATGAAAAAACCAATTCCTTCCTCGGCACTGCTCTGTGCGGAGGAAGGAATTGCATAGACAACTTGAACAGTCGAACTAGTTGTGATCGGGATGGCTATGGCGCCAATTCCAGTAGTCCGATTGCTGCCGGCGAGTCGTCAGGCGGAATTCACGATAATCCCTGTGCCTTTCGCCTAGGTATACACGGTAGGAACGGTCTTCGCGATCATTCCACTCATGATAGTCACGATGATTGCGATCGTAGTAGCGAGTGTGATCGCCCTGAGTGACTACCACTTCTTGGGCTGCGGCTGCCTTAGGCGCTGCCGAGACAGTTAGCGCAGCCATCAAAAAAACAAAACTCAGATATCTGGATGCTTGGTGCAAGGTGTCCTCCCTAAAATTCACGAACTCCAAAGCTGGAGTTTCTGCTTGCATCGAGTATGCACGGAGGTGGAGTGAGAGTCTGTGCCATACAGTACACAACTGCCTGGATCATGGTTACGTCATCATCCATCTTGCCGCCCCCGATCCGATCGGGGCGTTGAATTCCACCCGCTGCGTCAATCAGTCGCTTAACTTTGCTAAACCAGTAGTAATATTGGAACAACGCGGGTTCATTATTCTGGATACGAGGACGGCTGATGTTTCCAAATGGTACAGCGGGTCACAGATAAACCCGGCCTCCCGAGCTGTCCTGCCCGTTGTTCACAGGAGCGCGTCATGAAAGGTTTCCTCTTCGGCATCCTGACAATGATTCTCATCCTGGCTGTCGGGCTGCTTTTCGCCCTGACGGGCTTCGTGAACATGCGCGCCGATAAGCCGCCTTCGAGCATGGAGACCGCCATAGCCGGTCACGCCGTGGACGCCAGCGTGGCACGCGCCGCCACTAAACTAAGCAATCCCGTCGCCGCGAACGAAGAGAACCTGGCCGCCGCGGCTCGGCTTTATCGCGAACATTGCACACTCTGTCATGGCGATCCCGCGCATCCCAAAGCTCCGCTAAACGACTCTCTCAATCCGCCGGCGCCGCAGTTCATGGATGACAAGGCGGATATGCCGGAGAATCAGAATTTTTTCATTCTGCAACACGGGATCCGTTGGACGGGGATGCCCGGGTGGAAAAATGTTTTGACAGACCAGCAGATTTGGCAACTTGTGACTTTTCTTTCGCACATGAGCGATCTGCCTCCAGCGGCAAAGCAAGTGTTCTCTGAAGCGGGCGCGCAAAACCAGCCTGCGTCTGGAGTCCACTGAGTTGCGGCAGCTGAAAAAGAACGTCCACGAGCGGCTGTCGCGCGCGAGTTTGCCGGGACTGGCGTTTTTCACCAACCAAGCGTGCTGGCGGCTCAGATGGCTACGCGTAAGGATCTGATTCGTCGCGACCCTGCTGCAAGGAAAGCCGCCGCGAATGATCAAGGATTGGTGCGGGCGGGAAAGAGTTCGGGAGGATCGATCGTGGACTGCCGCCAGAACATGGGTTCGGCGATCTTGTCCTCCATCCAACCTTGCAGGAGGAGCATGGTGGTGGAAACTTGTCCTCCATCCGGTGTATCAAAGACGACGACCACACCCGCATTGGTGTTTTGTGTCTGCTTGGATTCCTTCCAAGCGCGCTCGAAAAGAGATTTTGCGAATTCGCGCTTCTGCCCGGGGGTAGTGGAAGTAGCTGGCGAATCGGCCGGCTGCACCCAATAGATTTTCACCGTCATATTTTTTAGAGGGGCCCAGGTGCCGGGGAAAGGTCCACTCTCCTCGCGCGTCACTCTGAAAATGGCGGTACTCGCCGTTTCCGTCTTCGCCGGCTCCGCAGGAGAGTTCCATCGCGGATCCATAGACTCGACCTGCGAATGGCGAATCCAGCCACGAGAGGCTCCGGCAATTTGAATGTGGAACCACTCGCCTTCCGCCTCGATAAATTCGAATTCATCATCAGCGGCCGCCGAGAATAGGACTTTCGAACCTTCCGTGGGATGTGCGAGGACCGGGGATCCAGATTTTTTCACGATGACGAGATTGCGGGGATGAGCCTGGTTGTGTTGAATTTCCTCCAGACTTTCGAGCTGTGCCTTGAGCTCAAGCATGTGTTTTTGTTCGTTTTCGCGCTGGAGTTTTAGGGCCGCAACGTCATTCGGCGTGAGGCCAGGAGACCCCCCTTCAGCTGGAACTCCGGCGGAAGGACCGTACGCCGCCCCGAGAGTTGAAGCTGCCCCCGGCAAGGGATTTCCGGAGGAATCGATTTTTGGACGCGGAGCCTGCAAGGTGGAGTGCGGAACGTACGCCGAGAGCTTGCCGCCAAGCTTTTCACTGAGACGGTCGAGCAGGTCCAGTTCGAGCCGGCCGTTGGATGGAAGGGCTTGATAGCCAGCTTTTGCAGGATCGGGATCGGCATACCATGCCGTAATTTTCGCAGTGAGTTTTACAACCGTGCTCTGCGGGGTCTCGGGGATCAGCTCGATGGCGAACTGGTAAAAGGCCCGTTCAAAACGATCGAGCGGCTGTTGCCCCATGGCTACGAAGCCGTCGACGATGGGAAGCTTCTGGCCGGCGTAAGCCTGAAAATCTTTGAGCGCCGCTTCAACATCTTCCTTTGACTTCGGAAAAGTCCGGGCATAGGGAATTGCCTGCGCCGCCGTCGGAAGAGGCGACCAGACTTGCAACGAGGCGAACAACAACAGGCAAAAGAGACAAAGCTTCCGTCGAGATAGTCTGAAGTTCATCACGGCAAGGGTTCCAAATTGTCTGCATGAATCCAGCCGTGCTGGCCGTCGTGCAGTTCCACGCCGTACCAGTGCGGGGTGACGATGACGATGATGACTTCCGTATACGCAGGGAGGGTCGCGATGGCCGCGGCGGAATGAAACGGCGCGCCTTTGAGCTCGATGCCCGGAGCCTTGACGCGGCGCATGAGTTCGTGGCGCAGCGTATTTATTTGCTGCTGCAAATCTTTGGAAGAAGATTGCGCCGCGGCCAGAAGGGATTTTTCGTCCTCGCGCTGGCGCAGTTCGGTTGTTCTGACCAAGTCGGCGCTTTCGCGTCGGCGAATCGCTTCCAGATTTTCCTGCTCGGTGGTCTGAATGGCGTGGAGATGATCCTCAATAGCCTTCGCTTCGCTGGCTTCCACGTTACCGTCTGAAATATGTGGAGTGCGATGTGTCTGCTCCACGTATATCGCGTCGATGTGCAGCCGAACGCGCTCGTCATTAATGGTGGTCACGATATAGCGTACGGCGATCGTGCCCTGGTCGGCGGTGTCCAGAAAATGGCGCGGAGCAATGGCGTCCTTGCGAATTTTGTAAAAGACTTTGCCAGGCTGTTTCCAGGGTTCGAAGAGCGGCGTGGAATCCACGACGATCGCGCCTCTAAGAACCGGATCCTTGTCATAAATCCAGGTGCCTTGAATCGTCTGGTTTTCAAGAACCTCGTGCAAGGCCTGGAGGAGATCCTCCTGGGTCGCCGAAAATTCCCGAGTAATGCCGGGGCCCAGAGGGTATTCCTTGGGAGGCGAAGCGCCAAGGGAACAAGCGGAAAGCAAGCAGGCGAGCAGAGGAAGGAATGGTCCGGAGCGAAGCGAGCAAAAATCCGGGCTTCCCTGAATTCTTCTCCGTCCGAACGCTCCTGAGAGTTGACCCATGATGTTTCGATCCGAGATGCCCGCGCCCGACGATTTGCTTGGCGCGAAGGAAAGGACAAGCAACGTCGCGCTTTCTTAGTACTGCAATTGCCCGAGGGCTGTCAAATCGGGCTGGATTCCGCTGCTTAGGTCGTGCAGCCAAGTAGGATGCCGGCCGGACGAACATCGGAATATTCTTCCTCTGAGCGGGTGGCCGACTCTCTGAACTAATTTTCAAACGTAGCGGAATGTGGTCCGGGAATAGCCGGGTACCAGAACCACATGTTAAGAAAAAATGTGATGCAGCTAAGAAAACTCTTGCATTCGATATTTTGCGGGAGTAGGATGCGCGCGGTTCAGGGACTTGAGGACTCGGCGCGCTCTTGTATTCGGAGAAGCGCAGCCGCGATTCTCTATGGGCGTCTTGCTAACTGCTCCGCTTCGTTTTTTTCACGAATCGTGGATATCCCCAATATCCAACGGGCCGTGTGTATTTACGCCTTCTCCCTTCTGTACTGCACTCGCCGGAATTTGTTCGTGTGGTCCAATAGCGCATTGTGAGTTACACGCTGAGGAGGCAACATGTCCCATTGGGATTCCACCCTGCTGAAAAGGGGAATGCGCAACCACGCATTTTCCGTTCTGACTGCGATTTTGGTTCTCACTATTTTGCTTGTGGATAGCCGGTCAGCTGCGGCGCTCCCTATTCCGGGGACTTCCATGCGCGCAATACCTGCCTTCGCGCGAAAGTACGGTATGCCGTGCTCCTCATGCCATCAGGCGTGGCCGATGCTTAGCCCGTTTGGGCAAGCGTTCAAGGACAACGGCTACCAATTGGGAAATGAACGCGACGCCCCCATCTATCAGAATCCGGCGTACTGGCCGGTGACATTCCGGATGACGACGTTCTGGCATCGGGAGAATGAGAATCGCGCGCAAGTGGATGACCCGACGAGCACGACCGGGGGGCAGATTGAGGGCAACCTCACAACGCACGGATTCGATTGGAGCGGACTGGACTTCCATACCGGCGGCACGCTGGCAAAGAACGTCTCCTTCTACGTGCTGCCTTCTTCTGACAATACGGGCGCATTCCACTTTGAAACTGTGTTTGCGCGCCTCGACAATGTCGCAGGCACCAGTTGGCTCAACATCAAGCTCGGCAAATTCGAGCTGGATAACCTGCTATCCGAGAAGCGCATTCTGACGCTGACCAACGTTTCCGGTGTCTACACGAACTATCACTTCCAACCGGCAACGGAGAACAACGGGCTGAATCCGGCCTTCCCCTTATTCTCATTTGGAATTGGCGACAATCAAGACGGGCTGGAGATAATGGGGCATTCCAAGGATGATCGCACGCGTTACTCCGCTTCGATCTTGAGCTCCAATGACGGGACGCCGAATCTGCCGACCAGCCGCACCTATGACGGATTTTTTACAGTCAGCCAGGCGTTTCAGGTCGGCAGTTTGGGACTGCAGCGCGTTGGAGCGTTTGACTATATCGGGCAGGCGCCGACGTATTTCCAATTCACAGAAGGCAATAACAGCGGCATTCCTGGGAATGCGGCTTTCGGACTGCCAGGCACGGGAATCGGCAACCGCAGGTTCTACCGCGCTGGCTTGATCGGACAGTTTTACATCAAGAAGTACGACCTGACGGCGATGTACTTCCACAGTTCCGACGACAAGTATCTGGCAACCGGGACGCCGTTCAACCCCGCATACGGCACGTTGCCTACGGGTGCGCAGAACGCCATATGGAACGGCGCGCTCTTTGAAAGCCACTACACACCCAGTCCCCAATTTATCCTGATCCAGCGCGTGGAACTGGTGCGCATGTCGCAGCAAGCGCTGCCAATCGTGCCGGGGACACCCTACACGCCGGGGGTGAGCGTGCCTTCGTTGAGCTTTGGCAACGAGAACGTGTACACGTTCGGCGGACGCTACTATCCGTTCATCTCGAGCCGCGCCGGATTTGCCTTCCACGGCGAATACGCCTTCAGCCACCAGATTGGAACATCGCCGGTGACAGGGCAGAATCTGGATTTCAGCAGCTTGTTGTTTGGATTTGATTTCGCATTCTAAAGGGGGAAGACGATGAGAAAAATGAATCTAGCAAAATGTCTTACCGGAATCGCCGTCCTCCTGGTCGCGCCGTTGGTGCTGACGGCGCAACAGGGCGAATCGCACATCGGCAAACTGACCGGCAATGCAGGTACCGGGAAACAGCTGTACTTCCGCTACTGCTGGGGCTGCCATGGCTTCCGCGGTGACGGCAACGGAGAGAATTGGCTTCCGACCGGAAACTACCCCAACGGGCCAAACCTTAACATCCAGCCGCGAAATTTCGTGGCGGCAACTTTTAAGTGCCGCTCGACGCCGACGGGCACTCTGCCGACGGACGAGGACGTCTACAATTCGCTCGGACGCGGGCTGACGAATTCGAATATGCCCTCCTGGATCACATTGACCAACCAAAACCGCGCCGACCTCGTGGCCTTCATCAAAACGCTTTCCGAACGATGGAAAACGGAGAAAGCCGGGGCGGAGATCAATGTCCCTGCGGAACCGGCACCCACCGTGCAAAGCATTCAGCATGGAAAGGAATTATTCACCAAACTGGAATGCTGGAAGTGTCACGGGCCTGAAGGACGGGGAGATGGCCCATCGGCCTCGACTCTCACGGACAGCAATGATCAGCCCATCCGGCCCTACAATTTCGCGGGAGGCTCGCGGTTCAAGTGCGGCACGACGAACCATGACCTCTACAAGATATTCATGACCGGTCTGGATGGCACACCCATGCCGTCCTTTGCAGACGTCATCAAGCCTGAAGATGCATGGGATCTGGTGCATTACTTGCGGACTTTGCAGGTCAGCCGCAAGAGCCCGGAGCTTGCACTTTGGGAAGGCACGAAAGAAGGCGCCGAGATCGTCAAAGCACAGAAAGTCCGCGGAACTCCAACGGGTTCCGGCGTCAATCAATAACCGGTAAGTGATACACGAGCGGCCAGGAGGGAATATTCACATGCGAGGCAAGTACAAGCAGGTTCTACTATTGGCAGTAGTTGTTGTGGTCTCGGCGTCGATGCTGACGTCTGCTCGGCCCAGTGGCGGGAGCGTAAGCGGAAAAATCACTTACGAGGGAACGCCAGCCAAGCAAAAGCCGATCGACATGTCCAAGGAGCCGAGTTGTGCGAAACAGTACACGACTCCTCCGACGACCGAAACGGTTGTAACCGGTCCCAACAATGCTCTCGAGAATGTCGTGGTCTACATTTCCGCGGGAGCACCAGATGAGGCCGCTCCGGGAAAGGCAGCCGTATTTACACAAAAGGGCTGCCGCTATTTGCCGCATGTTCTTGCCTTTCAGGTGAACCAGGAACTGAATGTGATGAATGATGATCAGACGTCTCATAATATCCATCCCCTTGCCAAGATCAATCGCGAATGGAACAAGTCGCAGCCGCCGGGATCGCCGCCGATCGTCGACAAATACGATAAGGCGGAAATGATTCCCGTGAAGTGCAATATCCATCCGTGGATGCACGGCACGTTTGCGGTGTTGAAGAATTCCCACTACGCGATTTCTGGCGAGGACGGAAGCTTTACGCTGCCCAACCTGCCGCCGGGAAAATACACCGTCACGGCGTTCCACGAATCTTACGGCGATCAATCCCAGGAAGTGACCATTTCGGGAAGCGAATCAAAAACTGTGAGCTTTACCTTCAAGGCCAAACCGTACTAGAAAATGCCGGGTGGCCTTGTGGAATCTAAAGCAAAACGAAGACTAATTGTTCTGGATTTCGAACTATCATGGCGTGAGTACCAGCATAGTTGAGGTGCTATGGGAAAACTTTTTGGAGTCATTCTCGCGATTATTGCGCTTGCTTCGGCGTACCCGATCGTGACGCACATGTATGTGCAGCCGGTGGACATCTCGACGCACGGCCATGCCATTGATGAGCAGCTAGCGGACACCATGGCGGAAGCCGGGCTTTCCTTTGTGCTGGCTCAGCTTTTGCTGGCTTTTTGTGTATGGAAGTTTTCCAACCGGAAAGAAGGGGCCAAGGTCTACCACCTGCGTGGCGGCGCAAGATTGATGGTGGCGGCTGCGTTTATTCTTGTTGGCACGGAAGTTCTGGCTTTGGGCGTGCTTGGACAAAAAGCCTGGGCCGAAGTGTATTTTACGGCGCCCAAACCGGACGCTTTGCAGGTGCAGGCACAGGCAGGCCAGTTTGCTTTTTATTTTCGGTATCCCGGACAAGACGGAAAGTTTGGTCCGCTTCATCCAGACAAGATCGATGAAGGGAATCAAAACTACTTCGGACTGGATCCCGCGAACGACCTGGAATCGCGAGATGACATCGTCACGGCGGAGATGGCCATCCCCGTGAACCGGGAGATTCACCTCTTGATGCATGCGAAAGACGTCGGGCACTCCTTTTACGTCCGCGAACTGAGAATTCAGCAGGATTTTGTGCCGGGGCTGGACCTTTCGCTTCATTTCACAGCCACGCAGACAGGGCATTTCGAGATTCTGTGTACGCAGCTCTGCGGTCTTGGTCATTACAACATGAAGGCGTACCTGAATGTTTTATCGCAAGAGGATTTTGACAAGTGGCTGAAGCAGAAAGCGTCGGAGCAATAGCCCGTCGGACTGGCAGAGCTTCAGGATGCTTGAATCGATTCGCGGTTTCTCTCGGAGCGAGGTGAACATTTGGAAGAAGCGCTGAAATCCCAGGATCACGCGCACGCACCGGCGGAAGGCTTTCTCAGAAAGTATGTATTCAGCCTGGATCACAAAGTCATCGGCAAACAATACTATGCGCTCGCCTTGGCAGCCGTCTTTATCGGAATGGTGTTGTCCTGGCTGATGCGTTTTCATCTCGTTTGGCCCAACGCGAAAATCCCCGGGCTCGAACTTATCGCCAAGACGGGCGCACCCGGCGGCATCATCACCCCCGAATATTATCTTTCGCTGCTCACCATGCACGGAACGCTCATGGTGTTTTTTGTTCTCACCAACGCGCCATTCGCCGGCTTCGGCAATTATTTCCTGCCGATACAGATCGGCGCGGAAGACATGGCCTTTCCCCGCTTTAATATGATGTCCTTCTGGACCACATTTGTGGCCTTCGTTGTTCTGGTAACGGCGTTTTTCATTCCCGATGGCCCGCCGATTTCCGGCTGGACAGCGTATGCCCCTCTCAGCGCGATTGGAAAGGACGCAGGACCCGGGCTCGGTTGGGGACAGAATCTCTGGGTCATCTCCATCGCCATTTTTTGTATTGGGCAATTGCTCGGGTCGTTGAACTTCATCGCCACTACGCTGGATCTGCGTGCCAAGGGCATGACGCTGATGCGCATGCCGATTTCCACGTGGGCATGGTTTATTACTTCATCGATCGGGCTGCTTGCCTTCGCTGTGCTCTTGCCGGCTTGCCTGCTCTTGCTGCTCGATCGGATGGCCGGAACGAGTTTCTTCATCCCTTCCGGACTCGTGGTCAGTGATCGATTGCAGAATCACGCTGGTGGCTCACCTCTTTTGTGGCAGCACCTGTTCTGGTTCTTCGGTCACCCGGAAGTGTACATCGCGATCCTGCCCGCGGTCGGGATTGTGTCGCACGTGCTCACCAACAGCCTGCGCAAGCCCCTCTTGAGCGCGAAAGTCATCATCTACTCGATGATGTCCATCGGCTTCCTGAGCTGGATGGTGTGGGGACATCACATGTTTGTCAGCGGCATGAATCCGTTTTCCTCGCTGCTTTTTTCTTTTCCGACCCTTACCATCACCATCCCCGCCACGATCATCACGCTGATCTGGCTGGGAAGTTTGTACGGCGCAAACATACAAATCACTACTGCATCCTTTTTCGCTTTGGGCTTCATTTCCATGTTTGTCAGCGGCGGCGTGAGCGGATTCTTCCTGGCGCAGCCCTCGATTGATATCTACCTGCACGCTACCTATTTCGTAGTCGGGCATTTCCACATGGTCATGGGGGTTGCGGCCATTTTTGCCATTTTCTCGGGGACCTATTTTTGGTTTCCCAAGATGACGGGCCGAATGATGAACGAAACGCTAGGAATGCTTCATTTCTGGATTACGTTCGTCGGCACGTACTGTATCTTCATGCCCTTCCACTACCTCGGACTTGTCGGCAACGTACGGCGCTATGCGTCCTTCGTGGATGATTTTATGCCTGCGTTGATGCCTGTTCACAAATTCATCACCATCGCTGCTCTTACTACCGGCGCTGCGCAATTTATTTTCTTTTTCAACCTGATCCACAGCCGTTTTCGCGGAAAACAGGCCACAGCAAATCCGTGGAGAGGAACTTCTCTCGAATGGAGCATTCCATCGCCTCCGCCGTGGAACAATTTCGGAGGGGATCATCCGGTCGTCTATCACGACGCCCATCAGTATGGCGTAAAAGGGTCTACCGGTGATTTTGTGATGCAAACGTCTCCGGAACAGATATTGAACGAATAACCCCGGGAGCGGTGCGCAGGGAGTGCGGAGTTTCTAGGGAATGCTAAGTCTGCTTTAAAAGGATTTCATGTCATCTACGGCAAATACCCCGATGAGTTTGCCCCCACGCTCTGATTTGGCAAAGGGCTCTGAGAGTGGAATCTGGATCGCGCTGTTTGCGATTACCATGTCGTTTGCGGCCTTTACCAGCGCGCTGTTCATTCGGCAGGCTTCCACGGATTGGACGCACATCGCGGCGCCTCGGATCTTGTTTGCCAGCACGGCCGTTTTGCTTCTCAGCAGTGTTCTTATTGAAGTATCGCGACGGGGATTCGACGGAAAGCCGGCCTCGCAAATAAAGGAAGAGAGCGAAGGGCGAATGCTGCTGGCAGCCACACTGGTCCTCGGCCTGGCCTTTGTGGGCGGGCAGTACCTGGCGTGGAGAGAGCTGGCCGCTCAAGGGCTTTACCTGGCCACGAATCCGAACAGCTCGTTTTTCTATCTTCTCACCGGCGTACACGCACTGCACGTCCTTGGCGGGATTGCGGCTTTGGCCTACCTGCTTGCCGTGCTGGCCGCCCGGGGCTCGGTCCGCCGAAACCTGGTAAATGGCGTGGTCGTGTACTGGCATTTTATGGCCGCTCTCTGGCTCTATTTGCTCGTCGTCATCTGCGTACGGCTGTAACCAGAAAGGGGGGAAGAAAAACTGTGAGCGAGTCTGAAGTGACCTTGCACGGCGCGGGCGGTGCTCTTATAGAGGGATCGCCATATGGCATTCCTTCCCGAAAATTGACGATGTGGCTGTTCATCATCTCCGATGCCATTACGTTCGGAGCTCTGCTTTTTGGATACGGCTACTTGCGCACGGCGAGCAGCGATTGGCCTGCTCCGTTTCGGTTCAATCCCAGCATTTTAAACGTCATGTTTATGACCTTCATTTTGCTTACCAGCAGCTTGACCATGCTTGGAGGTGTGGACGCCGCCAAAGCCGGAGACAAGGCCAAGGCCAGGCGTTTTCTGTGGTCCACCATGCTACTGGGAGTGATCTTCGCCGGGCTTCACATCCGGGAATGGATTGGACTGATCGATGAAGGCGTCAGTTTGTTCCAGAATCCCTGGGGGTCGCCGCTCTTTGGCGCCACCTTCTTCAGCATAACCGGCTTGCATCTGCTCCACGTTACAGGAGGCGTCGTTGCGATTGCCGTTGTCTCCCGCGGTTTTTCGCGCGGCAAGCTCACCGCAGGCCATGTGGAGGCCACAGGACTGTACTGGCATTTCGTGGATTTGGTATGGATGTTCGTCGTTCCACTGGTTTATCTGTTGAATCTGGCCCGGTAGAGCCGGCGAAGTCGAGCACGAGGAGAAAATGTCAGGATCAAAGAAATCGGGAAATGTGATCGTAAAATATCTACCTGTTTATTTTGTTTTGCTCGCTATCGCGGGGCTGGAGATTGTGCTCGCGTACCAGGGTTTTTCTCCGGGAGTGCTTATCGCCATTCTACTCGCGCTCGCCTTTAGCGGCGGAGCGCTGGCGGTCATGTACTTTATGCACCTTAATGAGGAGCGCCGCAGCCTTTTTTTGACGTTGATCCCCGCTGTTATTTTCGTTCTAATAATGATGAACATGCTCTGGTCGGACAGTTTTCGTCTGCTGCATATGAAGCCTTTTGCGCATTGAGAATTCTCGTGGGGGGGGCAGGGAATCGGAGCTTTGCCGGAGAAATTTTAGGTGGACCCCCGCGCCGGCTTTTGAGACCGGACAGGAACGGGATATTCACTATGAAGCAGACGAATGGGGTTTTGCGGTTCTTCCTCCGTAGCGCGGCGTTGTTTACCGCCTTGATCGTGCCGGCGCTGACGCTGGCTCAGAGCTGCGCACTGTGTTACTCGCAGGCAGCCGGGGCTGGAACGCGCCTGATTCAGGCGCTGCGCAGCGGCATACTCATCCTGGTTTTTCCGACAATGCTAATCTGCGTCGTGCTCGCCGTCATGACCTACCGGAAGCGGAATCAGTTCCATGAAGAGTAAGGCCGTCAGGGGAGATCGAGATCTAGGGCATAGATGTCCGTCACGCCGCGCTCGATCATCACATACAAGGAGCCGCTCCGGTCCAAACCAGTGAAGTAGCAGTGCGTGGCGCTTCCACGAAGCAGCTCTCCAAATCCGAACACTCGTTCTATCTTTCCAGAAACTGGGTTCGCGCGAAAAATGGATTCCTGATCATCGGTCTGATCCTGGAAATAAATCGCCGAACTGTCCTGCTCCCAGTGCAGGGACTCGAGAAGCCCTCCAGAAGCGAGCTGAGCCCGGCTGGATTTTTGAACGTCGTAGAGAACAAGCTTGCGTTTGGCGTTATCGACCGCTGCGATGAACCGGCCGTCTGGGGACCATCGAGGCTCCGTCAAAGCCCTCGAGTCCGGTAGTTCCTTCAGAGTTCCGGTCGTGGGTTCGAGCGTATAGAGTCCGTATTCCGACTGGGCCTTTTGATTTCTCATGGATACTACAATGCGATAACCATCCGGAGACCAATCTGCTTCTGAGCCTTCCCATCCGGCTGGAAGAACTGGATGAAGCGACCCTCCATCCGGCGAAATGACGTATATGTTGCGTGGCTGGTCCTGGCGGGCGCCGGTAAAAAGAATGAGTTTGCCGTCAGGCGACCATCGGGCATAGCGGCCGTGGAGCGGCGCAATCGTCAATGGAATGCGCGCTTCGCCGCTCGTCCGGCTGCGCCAGAGGGAGTCATCGGGACGGTCCGAATAGACGACCATTTGATCGTCGGGTGAGAAACTCGCCTGCGCAATGGAGGTATCCAGGCTTAGCGTGGAGACACGCTGTGTTTGCGGTTCGATTTTTTCCAGCTCCCGGTGCGAACGAAAACTGAAGGCAAAGATGCGTGAACTCATTTGCGCCGGAATGGTAACGTGCAAGGAGTCGGGGCCGCTGGTCAAAGGGAACGCCGCATGGTGCGAACGGCGAAACCAGCTCCACTCGTTGCGAATTCCCCATAAATTGCAGTCGTATTCTTCGCACCCGGAGAAGAGAAAATATTTGCCGTCCGCGGTCCAGTTTCCGGCGGATTGGCGCTTAGGGTGCTCCGTTTTCGACAGGATCGCGTGCAGCCCATTTCCATCCGCCGTCATTTCCCAAATCGATTGCGTGCCGAACTCTCCAAGATCCAAAGTAAACCGTATGCTCCCTCCGTCGGGCGACCATGCTGGTGAGCGTGGATGACCTTCCACGTGAGCCAATTGCCGGGTCTGGGTGCCGTCGCGGTGAATTGCGTAGATGTTTTGCCCCCGCACGAAAACGATCTGTGACCCGTCCGGGGACCACGCCGGATCGGCACCGGCAGCTTGACCCAGCCTCCGAGGCTCTCCTCCCTGCACGGGCCAGAGCCAGAGCGGCATCTCCTCGTCACGGCCGGTGAACTGTCCGATCAAGAACTGGGAGTGGTCGGGAGAGATTGCAAAGAGGCGGGTGTTTTCAAATGGCGTGGCCATCTTTTCCGCGTTGCCGCCTTCGACCGAAGTCTGCATCAGATTCCAGTGGCCATCGCTGCGCTCCAAAAAAAATATCCGCGTTCCGTCGGAGACGATTCCTCCCCACTCGTCTATCCGGCTGGCATTCGTGATTCGCGCCATGTGCTGCATGCTAGGGTACGGCACCGGGTAGACGATGAAGAAGAGAAGCCAGGATCCAAACAGGATCGCAATCGAAAGCAACATCACATCGAACCATTTTTGGGTGCGTTCCGCCCGCTCACGATTCCAATCCGGCGGGGTAGCGAACCCCTCTGCGATCTCCGGCCGCAGATGCAGGCGTACCTCGATCGATTGATCTCCATTCCCCAGCCGCGAGAGAGTCCCCTCCTGGACGGATGCGACGGCATCATTAATAAGCTGGATGGGGACCAGAAAGCGGTAACCCTGTCGAGGCACGGTTTCGATAAATCGAGGGTTTTCCGCTTCATCCTGTAAGGCCGCGCGGAGTTTTTTGAGGGCGGCATTGAGGCTGCCGTCGAAATTAACGTGGGTTCCTTCGGGCCAGAGGGCTTGGCGGCATCGTTCCCGAGTCACAATCTCGCCCGGCTGCTGAAGCAGCAGCGCCAATATTCGGAAGGGCTGCTCCTGCAGTTTGAGCCTTGTGCCTTGCCGAGTGAGCGTCCCCCGTCCAAGGTCCGCCTCAAACAGGCCGAATCGAACCCTGCTCGCCGCAGAAATCTCCGGTCCAGGCAAAGTCGTACCCCCTATTGGGTCGGCGGACACTGTAACATAAGGCTTGGCTCGTGGCCAAGTCGTAGTTCATATGACCTCATATCCCTCTCATAAATGTGGAGTTATGAGGTCATAGTATTTTCAGAAGCAGTTCGTTTGACCAGGTATCAGAGATGCGTTAGTCCAGAAAGCGGAGTTCTCGAGCGATGAAAGGGCAGAAAGTTAACCGTTGTCATCGCAACTTACCAGTAGGCTGATAGGAGGCCTAGGACTAGAAAATTAGCCCGTAGTCCCAGAACCATCGAAACGCTCGCCCGCGAGCCCTGAACCGCACTAAAAAAGCCTCCCGACGCGAGCGTTTCGATTCCAATAAGCCAGCCTATCGAGTTTTCTCCGTCGCACCGATTCTTCCTCCCAGCAGACTTTCTTCTTCGCTCTGAAACGCGCGGCCTCCGGACCAGCCTGATTACCCAATGAAGGGCGGATGGAGTGTCTAACACCCGGCCGCACGCGAAAGCGCACAGGTGTACCCGGCCCGGATAGGGAATCCTCCGCCTTAGGTTTGCCGCTTGGCACCGCCATCGACGCCAGTCCCTAAAGGTTAATGCCTCTTTAGGAATGTGGAGCAGGTTTCTCCATGGCCAGCGGGGCCTGGGCGATAAAATTTTAGATCAGACCACATCGGAAGGTTAGGAGCCCCTGAGGCGTCCCACCATGGCTGGGCGCTCACACAAGGACGTATCGAGGCGGGATTTCTGGAGACTCGCCGAGAAAGAGGAGGACGGAAAGGCATGCGATTGGAAAGACTGGTTATCGCAGGGCTCGCAGCAGTGTCCCTTCCGGCGATGGCCGGCTCCGGGACTGGGGTCATCTCTGGAAGAGTGACGTATACCGGGACGCTGATGAGGCCCGACGCCATAAATATGTCCAAGCAGCCCGAGTGCGTGAAATTGTATTCTGGCAGGCAGCTCACGACCGAGAAGGCGGTAGGCGGGCCTGGCAATGCGCTGGAAAACGTGGTGGTCTATATCTCGGCCGGCGAGTCCCAGGCCACGGAGGTCCCAGCGACACCCGTGAATTTCGACCAGCAGAATTGCCGGTACGCAACGCATGTCCTTGCGTTCCGCGTCGGGCAGGACGTGAGTATTTCCAACAGCGATCCCTTTTCACACAACATCCACCCGATACCGAAACTCAATCGCGAATGGAACAGGATTCAGCCGGCAGGTACGCCGCCCTTCTCCTACTCGTATGACAAAGAGGAGATAATCCCTGTAAAGTGCAACATCCACTCCTGGATGCAGGCCTATTTTGTGGTTTTGAAAACATCGCACTTTGCTGTTACCGGAGAGGACGGCCAATTCCGGCTACCCGAGCTTCCGCCTGGCAAGTACACGGTCACCGCCTGGCAGGAAGCCTACGGGACACTGAGGCAGGAAATCAGCATCTCCGGCAGCGAGACGCGAGCCGTCAACTTCGTCTTTCAGGCAACACCCTAGAAACAAGCCGTCTTCTCTCCTGAATCCGGCAGTCGATCGAACTCCGGCAGGGAACGCTCGTCAGCCTCGGCTGCACGATCGACAGACAATCGCGGTCGCTCGCCGTAGAAAATCGCCGTGGAGGATCAGGCAGACTTCATTGACTCGGTTACTCGACAGATTCAAGAAACGCATTCGACAGATCACTTCTTTGCTGAAGCCGCTTACGACTCTTTGCTGAAACCCTCACGGTTTCCTTATGGGGCCCCTTCTACGTTGCTCTCAGCGTAATGCGCGCAGGAATCGCGCGCGATCGGGGGGACCTCAAATGTCAGCCAACATATTGACACTATTGCTCGCCGTTTTACTGGCGGCACCGTGCGCCAGTGGACAATCGACATTCGGCGGGATCGTGGGTGTTGTGAAAGATCCGAGTCAGGAGGCTGTCGGAAGCGCGCACGTCACGCTTACCAGCCTGGATGATCGAACGCAGCGCAACGCGAACACGGACGGAAACGGAGAGTACGAGTTCATCAATCTAAAGGCCGGCCGGTACGAGCTAGAGGTGCACGCGGATGGTTTCGCCGACTACAAAGTTTCATCGCTGGAACTCGATGCGCGCCAGAACCTTCGCCTCGATGTGACTCTCAAACTGGCAGGTTCGACGCAAACGGTGGAAGTCACTGGCGAAGGCGGGCCGGTGATCAACACCGAAAACGGAACTATCGGCGACACGAAAGATTTCAAGCAACTGACAAGTCTTCCCGTAAATTATCGAGGGGCCACAACGAGCCCGCTGGCGATGCTGGCTACTGTTCCAGGGGCGCAGCAGGACGCCAACGGGAATGTGTCCGTAGGGGGCGGGCTGCCTTCGCAGGTGCAGTATTCCGTCGACGGGTCCTCGACGGTGAACATCCGGCAGAACGGAGCGCTTGGAAATATGAACCCGTCCTCCGAACTCATCAGCGAGTTCAAGGTGACGCAGTTCAATAACAACGCCGAGTTCGCGCAGATCGGCGACGTCACGATTTCGACCAAGAGTGGCGGCGATGAATTCCACGGCAGCGCTTTCGAATACTTGCAGAACGATGCTCTCGACGCGGAGGTGTGGAATTCCGGCGACAAGCCGCACAAGGCTTACAACACGTTTGGCGGCAGCCTCGGCGGTCCGCTTGCGCTTCCCAAGCTTTCGAAGGGCAAGACCTTTTTCTTCACCGACTTTGAGGCGAATCGCCGACGTTTTACGACGGACCTTTTTCTCTTTGTTCCCTCAAATGCCATGCGTCAGGGGAATTTTTCCGCGCTTTCAACGCCGCTGACGGACCCCTTTACGGGCAAGCCTTATCCCGGGAATATAATTCCGAGCGGCAGCGAATGCTCGAGCTCCGAGGACTGTATCAATCCCGTCGCCATCAGCTTGCTCAAAAACTATCTTCCCGCGCCGAATATCAATGTAAGTGCAGCCGATTTTGGCTCGGAGGCCAACTATTTGCAGCAAACGCCGACTCCCAGCAACACCAATGGTTTCGACGCGCGCCTAGATCGCACCATCAGTTCGAAACAATCTATTTTCGTAAGATGGAGCTGGAAACGTATCAGCGCCGAATCGCTCACCGATACGGCCTTGAACACCGTGAACAACTACCTGCCGCCAGATCAAGACTCCGAACGCAACAACAATCTCATCGTTTCGCACAACTACCTCATCACGAATAACCTCGTGAACGAAGCGCGCTTCGGCGTCTCTTTTTGGCAATTCCAGGTCAATTTTCCGATTGAAGGCGCGTCGGCAATTTCCACTCTTGGTCTGACCGGTCTCGACCCTAGCGACCATCCCGACACCGGCGCTTTTCCCATCTTTAATTTCAGCGATGATTCGGGCAACTACTCGCCGATTGGCCGGGACAAAGATGGCACCACCAAGTCGCAGACGATCCAATTCGCCGACAATCTGAGCTGGATCAAGGGTCGCCATACCATGAAGTTTGGCGTCGACGCGCGCCATGTGCGCTACCAAGACCTTGAGAGTTTCGGGGGCGCCGACGATTTTGGCGCGTTTACGTTTGACCAGGGAATTTTCACGGGCAACGCCTTCGCCAATTTGCTTCTGGGCTTGCCCACAAAAACTTATGTTGCACAGTCCGGGCCCGACGTACATGCCCATACCATACAAACCGGCCTATACGCGCAGGATGAATTCCGGCTGAATGACCGGATTACGCTTACTTTTGGGCTGAGGTGGCAGGCGCTTCCCGCGTTTGTCAGCGATCTCGGGAATCTGACGGCATTTGACGTCCGGAACGGTGGTGTGATCATTCCGGTGGGCAATCAGCCGCGGCCGGGATTTCTCGCGAGCATTAACACTTGCAACCCCGCCGATCCAAACAACGCCGACGATCCTTGCGGCACGCCGACGGCGCGGGATATTGCGCTCGGTTGCGTGCCGGTGCTTGGCACTGCCGCGAATATGCCTTGTGCTCCGGTGGAGTATGCGAACACGGTTGGTCTTGGGCCGGGGCTGCGCGAGTTTTATTGGAAGAATTTTCAGCCGCGCCTGGGTATCGCGTACCGGCCGTTCGGCAACAACAAGACCGTGGTACGCGGAGGCTTCGGCATATTCACGATGACCAATCTTGGCCAACTGTCCTTCAACACTACGAACATCGACGTCTCTGTCGTCCGCACCACCGCCAATTCCTTTACCAACGGGCAGCCAGCGTATCAGTTCCCGAGCGCGCGTACTCCCGATGACCCATCGACTACCGCGGGCACCGGCGATTTCTACCAAAACACGCTCACGAATTACCGCGACCCCCAATCGGCACAGTGGAATTTCACCGTGGAGCGCGAACTGGCTTCGGCTATTACACTTCGCGAGAGCTACGTTGGGATGAGTTCGTACCGGATGAGCCAAACGGTCGATCTCAATCAGGTCGAGCCAAGCGCGGTTTCTCCTAACCCTAATCCGAAGCCCTACCTGAACTGGGGCCGCATTCTCTCGACCACGAATTCGGGCCACGTGAACTACAACGGACTACAATCTGAGCTCAACATGCGTGCGCGCGGTGGCCTTACCTTCCAGGCCAGCCATGTGTGGGCCAAAAGCCTCGGCAACATTGGCGGCGATGATCCCACCACGTTTAATCCGGAAATTATCTATGGCACGCCGGTGGCCAACCGTTTCGATCTGGCCGCCAACCGCGGCAACATGGCAGACACGCGCCGCAACCGGTTCCTGCTCTCCGCCGTCTACGATTTGCCCGTCGGCCAGAATCGCAAATTCCTTTCACACATGAATCGGGCTATCGATCTGGCGTTCGGCGGATGGTCCCTCAGCACCGTCAGCTTGTGGGAAACTGGTCCCTACCTCACCCCCATCACCAGTTCCAGCTACGATCCAGGGAACCTGAGTCTCTCCTATCGCGGCGCTTTCCAACGGCCCGATTGCGTTGGCAATGGCAACATCGCGAATCCTGCGACCGGCAGCATGTTCCGTCCAAGTGCCTTCGATCCGATACCGTCCGGCCCCGTCGGAAACTGTGGGGTGGGCATTCTCCTGGGGCCAGGCACGAGCACAATTGCCGCCGGACTTTCCAAGACATTTCACTTGAACGAGCGGATGCGCCTTCGCTTTGAAGGAACTTTCACCAATCTGCTCAACCATCCGAACTTCGCGCCGCCTCCCACAAACGTCACGTCATCCTCTTTTGGAGTGGTCCAGAGCGTTCAGACCGCGGAGAACAGCGGAAACCGCACAGGTCAGCTCGGGCTCAGGTTCGAATTCTAGGCCGCGCGATCCGTGCGCTTCCTGCTGTTTCGATGAAGTCTCACGTTTCGCGCTGCTCGCTTCGCAGAGGGGCGAGGGTTTGCCCTAAAGTGTTCCTTAACTTCCTAATACGGCGGAAGTTGTAATTCTTCAGAAATCAAGTCCTGCAGAGGGTGTGGTCCGACGAACTAGCGGCGAGGCGAAACCCTAGAGCCGGAAAGCGTCCCTTCAACGCGCGGCTTAAGCGAGCGGTAATTCTATCGTCCAAACTCTCCGTGTTCTTTGCAGCACCTGCTCGCACTTCACCAGTGTCTCCCGTCCGCTGCCTTCCGAATCTGAAAACTCCAACTTCAAGATCTCCGTGGCCTGTTGAAGCGCCTCGACCATTTCCGGCGAGTCTTCGACCACACGCTCCACCGCTTTCTCCCGCGGCGTTAGATTCCCACCCTCCCTGCTAGAACCAAGGAGCCGCAGCTCCGCCACAGCTGTCTTGGTCACAACAAAAGTCTGGGTAAGATTCTTGCTGGATTGCCCGAACTTGTCTCTAAGCAAGTTTGATTTGGCGAGCAAATGCTTTCCGCGTGTTTCTAGTGTCGCGCTCGTTTTTGAGAGTGCCCTGATTCTCCGCCGTTGAGCTTCGAGGGAGACAACAAGACCAGCAAGGGAACTGGACAGCGATGGTGGTCGAATATTCTTTGGTCGATTCAAGAAACCTCCTTGGGTCCACAGATCCAGGAAAGCAGCGAGGATCGGGTCACACGAGCCGGTTAAGAGGTGGGTTCGGGGGCGGGAATGGCGACCCACAATCTTGAGAGGTCCCGCCACCACTATAGCAGGATCCAGGAGATGTGGCGTTTTTACCGGCCCCGCGGAGATGATCCTCCAAGGAAGACTCTTCCGACGAGATCATTCAGAGAAGAACCCTTCTCGTACTAAGTAATAAAAGTACTGATAGTAGATGAGAAGGAGTTGTCGCAAGATACCAATATGGACTAGAATCGGGCGCAACCAAATGTCCAAGTGACTTGGGGAATAGAGAATACACTCATCGGCCCATTGCTTCTGGAATTTGTAGTGACTCTGTCATTTTCCTGCAGGTCGGCGTGCTCAGCGCCGAAGACTGGGAGGAATCCATGAGTCCTAAACTGGCGCGCAAAAATGCTCCGCAAATCGCCGCGAAGACAGAGAGTACGTTGCCGGCCGAAAACCAGAACGACACCACGATTGTGGCCATCGGTGCTTCGGCTGGCGGCATCGAAGCTCTGACGGATCTGATGAATCACCTCCCGTCCGACACGGGCCTGGCTTTCGTGCTCGTGCAACACCTTGACCCCAAACATCACAGCATTCTTACGGAGTTGCTGGCCAGGAAGACGGCGATGCCGGTAACGGAAGTGTCAGAAGGCATTGCTGTGAAGCCCAACCATGTTTATGTCATCCCGCCCAACGCCATGATGTCCATTTCCGGCCAAACACTGCATCTCGCCCCGCGCGAGGAATCGCGCGGGATGCACATGTCCGTGGACCACTTCATGCGTGCGCTTGCCGATCAGAAGGGAAATCGCGCCATCGGCGTTATCTTGTCAGGCTCGGGAACGGATGGAACTCTGGGAATGGCGGAGATTCAGACCCACGGCGGCGTGACTTTCGCGCAGGACGAGGCCTCCGCCAAATACGATGGCATGCCGAGAAGCGCTGTCGTCGCCGGCTATGTCGACTACGTGCTTTCCCCCAAAGGTATCGCCAAGGAACTTACGCGCATTGCCCGCCACCCTTATGTTTCCCGCGACACGCTGCCTCAGGCGACGGAAACTGCCCCCGCTGCCAGCGCAGGTCTCCACTCCATTTTCCAGGTTTTGCTCAGGGTAACGGGAGTGGACTTCACACACTACCGGCAAACAACCATTATGCGCCGCATCCAGAGGCGCATGGTGGTTCACAAAATCGACCAAATCGAGGAATATGCCAAGTTTGTCCAGGGCCATCCCGCCGAAGTCAAGGCGCTCTACCAAGACATGCTCATCAACGTCACAAGCTTCTTCCGCAGTCCACGGGTCTTCGAAGCCCTGAAAGCAACGGTATTCCCCGCGATCCAAAAAAGTCTGTCGCGGGAGCGCGGTATCCGCATCTGGACTCCGGGATGCGCTTCCGGAGAAGAAACGTATTCGGTCGCCATCGCTCTGCTCGAATTCCTGGGAGACAAAGCGGCACAAAACCCGATTCAGTTTTTCGGAACGGACGTGAGCGATTTGAGCGTGACCAAAGCCCGCAACGGCCTTTATCCCGAGAACATTCAAGGCGACGTATCGCCTGAGCGGCTCCGAAGGTTTTTCACAAAAGGGGAAAATGGCTACCGCGTCAGCAAAATGATCAGGGACATGTGCATTTTCGCGCAGCACAACGTCCTGAACGATCCTCCGTTTTCCCGGATGGACCTCATTTGCTGCCGGAACCTGCTCATCTATCTCGAACCGGTTCTCCAAAACAAGGCTATTTCTCTGTTTCATTACGCGCTGAGACCTGGCGGATTTCTGCTCCTGGGAAGCTCGGAAGGTCTCGGCGCCACAACTGGCTTATTCGCAGCGGAAGACCGCGCACATAAGATCTTTTCAAAAAAGGGAGGATCCGTGCGCCAGGGCGGAGCTCTCTCACCGGATTCTCCGGCAGAGCGCAGAGAATACGGGCCCATCCGGGTTCCCGTGAAGCAGCAGGATTCCATTTGGAACTATGCGGAAGCGCAGAAGGAATTCGACCGGCGCCTCCTGACCCAATATGCGCCGGCGACAGTATTCGTTAACGAGGAAATGGAGATCCTGCACACCCGTGGAGGTGTAAATCTCTATCTCAAACTCGCGCCCGGCCGCGCAAGCCTGAGCCTTCTGAAAATGGCAAGGGAGGGTCTCCTTGTCGAACTGCGAAACGCGATTACCCGCGCCAAGAAGGACAACGCTGTCGTTGAAAAGAGGAATCTCCGAATCAAGAATGGAGACCGCACTGGCGAGAAGTCGGAGGCAGCCGGTGCAACGCGACTCGTAAACTTCGACGTCATTCCAGTCACGCTCGGCAATACCAAAGAGCTTTGCTTCATGATTGTGTTTCAAGAGGCGGCCATGGAGCCGCCACGGCAACCCGTATCGCGACGAGCCCGCACCAGGGAAGAATCCGCAGCCGCCGTCAAGCAAAGAGCGAAACTCGAGCACGAATTGGCGGCGACGAAAGAATACCTTCAATCCGTCATCGAGACTCAGGAAGCCATGAATGAGGAGTTGCAGTCCGCCAACGAGGAAATCCTCTCCAGCAACGAAGAATTGCAGAGCACAAATGAAGAAATGGAAACAGCCAAGGAGGAACTGCAGTCCGCTAACGAAGAGCTGACCACGGTGAACGACGAACTTCGAAGCCGCAACGTGGAGGTCACGCAAATCAACAATGACTTGATCAACCTGCTTTCCAGCATCGATATTGCGGTGATCATGATCGGTAGCGATCTCACCATCCGGCGCTTCACTCCCAAGGCGCAAAAGTTTCTCGGACTTATCGCCGGCGACATCGGACGGCCCCTCTCGAATATCAATCCCGCCATCGAAATTGCGGATCTGCAGTCAATGGTTGTTCAAGTCGTCTCGGATTTCCATCCGCTCGAGAGGGAGCTGACGGACCGCGTGGGCATTCATTACCAGCTCAAAATTCTTCCCTACCGAACACTCGATAATAAGATTGAAGGCGTGGTGATTACGATCGTGGATATCGCTCCCGGTAGAGACGGCGGCAAGACCTAGCCCCCCTGCCGCCCGGGCCGTGTCGACTCCCCTCAAGGTCTAACCACTGTCTTTCACCATGTTATATTGGCTTTGCATTGTGTTAACTTAGTGACTATACTGGTGAAAAGAATGTTACCAGGCTTCAGGCGTTGCGCATCTTGAAGCGCACGGGCTAGCATGAGAGATCGACGGACTGTTAAAGGAAGATGTCTAGCGATTAGGGCGCACCCCATCGCGCCATCCGAGACCTGCCACGCGGACCCCGGCAGCAGTCATCACTAGCTTGTATACGTTTTGGAGGCATAGCTTGGCCAGCGTCAGCCATCGAGAGAGAACCCCCGCAAGAGCCTTTCGTGGGGCTGCTCGAAAGAGGCCTCGCAAGCCATTCGCCGGAAATCTAAGCTCTCTGAGCAGTCTTCTGCACAATTCCACCATAGGAGTCGCCCTCTTCGACGAGAATTTGCACTGCAGGGCGCTGAACAGCGCCATGGGCAGACTGATCGGTGTGTCTCCCAAGAGGCAAGTCGGCAAACAGTTGCACCAGGTATTTTCGGACGGGTCTCCCAAGCTGGAATTTGCCTTCCGGCGGGTTTGGACCACGGGCAATCCTTTGTCCAACCTCGAGTGGGCGGCTCAGTTGTCTGACGGAACGGATCCGCGCCGCTGGGTGGTGAACTTCTATCCTGTTACCGACGAATCGAGACAAGTTCGGCTGGTTGCGGCCACCTTTAGCGAAGTCACCAAAGGACGCTGCGCGGAACTGAAGCTGTCTCGTCTCCGCGATAAATTCCATTCCCGGGTGCTTCGCCAACCTGTTGTTCTCGGAGACGAATTTTCCGATATATCGACCCGCACTTTCGATCTAGTGACTCGCTCTGTTGCGCTGCTCAAGAGCTCACTGTGTTTGAGGTTTCACACCTCGAAAACACAGCTTGAGGCAGCCCTGGTCCGGCACGCGTTATATATGCCCCCGGATCCGGCGAGCGAACCGGCGTTAGCTCCTGCCTTGCCGCACTCAGATTTCGACACGGAGCTGCAGCTCCCACCGGACGCACAGAACGAGATGGATCTGCTCGCCGGCGGCCCAAGCCCGCGGGAGCGGCAAGTCCTCCGCTTCTTGGCCGATGGCAATTCCAACAAGGAGATTGGCTCCATTCTCGATATCAGTACCCGGACTGTGGAGTGTTACCGGGCGCGCATCATGTTCAAACTAGACCTCCATTCGACCGCTGCCCTTGTCCGCTACGCCGTCCGAAACAATATCGTCGAACCTTGAGACACCTTATCAGAAGGCCCGTTGATTAGACGGCCTTAACGTTCGGCAGAGAATTCGCCCAACATCTCCAAAATGGTTGCCAGAGAAGGAAAAAGTCTATTTAAATCAACCACTTATATAATAGGGGGATTTTGTCAGCCGCCGCTCCCCATTAAGCCGTATGCGCTCTTCGCCCCCAGCCGCATTCCTCACTCTTGGCATATACGCTGTATGATCCATCAATCTTTACCTGAGTGTGTATCCAGAACCGGGTCGACAATCGTCAAAAGTTCACGGATCATTGTGTCGCGGTCCGATCCTATGGTTTCAACAAGGAATTGCCTTGCCTGCTGATCAATATGAACGCCCCATCATTGGCCCGGAACATCAATTGCCCGCTTCCTCGCCACCGCGCCACAAGGGTTCAAGGATCATCGTAGGGATTATTTTGCTCGTAATCTTCGCGGTCGTCATCGTGCTTATCTTGCGCCACCACGACGATACGGCGAAGGCCGCCAAAACTCCGAGGGGGGGCGGCGGGCCCGTCACGCTGACGACCACAACCGCGCAGAAGGGCGACATCGGCGTTTATCTCGATTCGATCGGAACGGTCACGCCAGTGTACAGCGCTTCGATTACGAGCCAGGTGAACGGAATCGTCACGGCGGTCCACTATACGGAAGGACAAATCGTCAGCAAGGGCGATCCGCTCATTGAAATCGACCCGCGAACCTACCAAGCCACGCTGCTGCAAGCGCAGGGCACACTCGAACGCGACGAAAATGTCTTAGGCCAGGCGAAGATGGACCTGGAGCGCTACAAAGATGCCTGGGCCAGAAACGCCATACCAAAGCAAACTCTGGACGATCAGGAAAAAATAGTCCTGCAAGACCAGGGAACGGTGAAAATCGACCAAGGCACCGTACAGTTTGACCAGATCCAGGTGGAATATTGCCACATCACAGCTCCGGTTACCGGCAGAGTCGGTTTGCGCCTCGTGGATCCAGGCAACGTCGTGCAGTCTTCGGGAACGCTCACGCTGGCCGTCATCACCCAGCTTCAGCCCATCACGGTAATCTTCACAGTCTCCGAGGACAGCCTCGGACAGGTCCAGCAGCGGCTCCATAAAGGCGCTGCGCTTACCGTGGATGCCTTCGATCGTGCCGGCCAAAAGAAAATAGCATCTGGCAAGCTTCTCACGCTAGACAATCTGATCGACACCACGACGGGCACCGTCAAGGCCCGCGCCTCGTTTGAAAATAAAGACACCTCTCTCTTTCCAAATCAGTTCGTCAACGTTCGGCTTCTCGTGGATACCCTTCACGGGGCCACGCTGATTCCGGCATCCGCGATTCAACACAATGGCCAAGCCGACTTTGTTTATGTCCTGGAGGACAACACGGCGCACATGCGCAGCGTGAAGGCCGGTGTCACCGATGCGGGTCAGACCGAGGTGACGGGCATCAACCCCGGAGATGTGCTGGCAAACAGCAGCTTTGATAAGCTGCAGGACAATTCCAAGGTCGTCGTCGCCGGTAAGCCTGCACCCAAAAATTCCGCTGGGAGTGCCGCTCCTTGAGTCCGTCACGCCCGTTCATTTTGAGGCCTGTTGCGACGGCCCTGCTGATGGCGGCAATTCTCCTCGTGGGGATCGTCTGCTATACGCAGCTCCCGGTGTCCGCATTGCCCCAGGTCGACTATCCCACGATCCAAATTCTCACTTTTTATCCCGGTGCAAGCCCGGACGTCGTGGCAACCACGGTGACGGCCCCGCTTGAGCGCCAATTCGGCCAGCTCCAAGGCTTAAGCCAGATGACTTCCAGTAGTTCGGGCGGCTGCTCCGTCATCGTGCTTCAATTCAACCTCAGTCTTAATATTGATATCGCGGAAGAAGAAGTGCAGTCGGCGATCAATGCTTCCCAAAGCTTTCTCCCGGCCAACCTGCCCTCGCCTCCGATCTATAGCAAGACAAATCCGGCCGATGCTCCGGTGCTTACCTTGGCCGTAACTTCAAACACTATTCCGCTCGCCCAGGTGGAAGACCTCGTGGACACGAGGTTAGCCCCCAAGATTTCACAATTGACCGACGTTGGCCTCGTCAGTATCAGCGGCGGGCAAAAGCCTGCTGTCCGCATTCAAGCCAATCCAGCGGCCCTCTCTTCCTACGGAATCAATCTCGAGGATCTCCGCACGGCGGTAACACAATCCAGTGTCAACGCCGCCAAAGGCAACTTTGACGGCCCTCGTCAGGATTACCAGATCGACGCCAACGATCAGCTTGTCACCAGCAAGGACTATAACAACGTCGTCGTCGCCTACCGCAACGGCGCGCCGGTCATGCTCACCGACGTGGCGAAAATTGTGGATGGTGTCGAAAATAATTTTCAGGCTGCCTGGATGAATAAGTCTCCCGCGGTCATCGTAAACGTCCAGCGCCAGCCTGGCGGAAACACCATAAGCGTTGTGCAGCGCATTAAAGCTCTGCTCCCTCAGCTCGAAGCAAACCTGCCCACGGGCATTGACGTCACCACCCTCACCGACCTCACGGCACCGATTAAGGCATCGGTTTCCGATGTTGAGTTCGAGTTGATGCTCACCATTGCGCTCGTTGTTATGGTCATGTTCCTTTTCTTGCGCAGCGTGTACGCGACAATTATTCCCAGTGTGGCCGTACCCCTCTCGCTCGTCGGCACGTTCGCCGCGATGTATGCCCTCGGCTACAGCCTCGATAACCTCTCCCTCATGGCCCTCACCATTTCGACCGGATTCGTCGTCGACGACGCCATCGTCATGGTCGAAAACATCTCTCGATATATCGAAGAGGGTGAACCTCCCATGGAGGCTGCCTTGAAGGGAGCCGAGCAGATCGGGTTCACGATCGTATCCCTTACGGTTTCACTCATCGCCGTCCTCATTCCGCTGCTCTTTATGGCGGACGTCGTTGGCCGCCTGTTTCGCGAGTTCGCCGTCACTCTGGCAGTCACCATTATCGTTTCCGCCGTTGTTTCCCTGACTCTTACTCCGATGATGGCTTCCCGCATTCTAAAGCGCCACACCGGTCAAAAGCAGGGACGCCTTTTCCAGGCGTCTGAAGACGCTTTTGATAGCATGATCGCCTTCTACGGGCGCACGCTGAAGTTTGTACTTCGCTTCCAGACCATCACCCTTCTCGTCGCCGTGGCCACTCTTTTGTTGACCATCTTTCTCTACATCGTCATTCCAAAAGGTTTCTTCCCCCTCCAGGACACCGGGATTATCCAGGGTATTTCCCAGGCTCCTCCCACCATCGGTCACAATGCCATGGCCGAAAAACAGCAGGAGCTTGCCAGCGTCATTCTCAAGGATCCGGCGGTTGAGAGTCTCTCCTCTTTCATCGGTGCCGATGGCACGAATATCACTACCAACAGCGGCAGAATGTCCATCAATCTGAAGGCGCTCGAAGATCGTAAAATAAACGCTTCCGACGTCATCCGCCGTCTTCAGTCAAGCCTGAATGATGTCCAGGGCATTCAGCTTTTCATGCAACCGGTCCAGAACATCACCATCGACGACCGTGTCAGCCGCACGCAGTTCCAATACACACTGGAAGATCCGGATCCCAATGAACTCAACGATTGGACCAATCGCTTCGTCGCCAACTTGAAAAATTTGCCGGAGCTGGAAGATGTTGCCACGGATCAGCAGCCGGGCGGCCTTGCCGTCTCGCTCATCATTGACCGTGCCACCGCCTCGCGGCTGGGCATTGCGCCCACGACCATCGACAACACGCTCTACGACGCCTTCGGTCAGCGCCAGATCAACACCATGTACACGCAGTCCAATCAATACCACGTCATTTTGGAAGCTCAGCCTCAGTTTCAGCTCGACCCCGACAAGCTGAACAAACTTTATATACAGTCCAACTCCGCTGCTAACACCACCGGGGCGGCCGCTTCCTCTACCGGCAACGGCTCTACCTCCGCGGGCTCAAACGCCCTGACCGGCTCCGCTCTCTATACCGCTTCCGCGAACACACTGGCTCCTCCCGCGAATGCCCTCACCCCCAGTACATCGAGCGCAAACTCCAGCAAAGGCGCGACGTCGGCCGGAGGCACGAGCTCTGCAAAAAGCAATGCCGTGCCGCTGGGTGCGTTCTCGCATTTTGAAACCAAAACAGAACAGCTTTCCATCAACCATCAGGGTCAGTTTCCGGCCATTACGGTTTCCTTCAACCTTGCTCCCAACGCGGCGCTCGGCGGAGCCATCACCGCCATCAACAAAGTTCAAAAAAATATGCACATGCCCGCCAGCCTTCAGGCCGATTTCCAGGGTACCGCGGCATCTTTCCGGAACTCGCTCTCCAACATGCCACTGCTCATCCTCGCCGCTCTCGTGACTGTCTATATCGTCCTCGGCGTTTTATACGAGAGTTTCATACATCCAATCACCATTCTTTCCACGCTTCCTTCCGCCGGCGTTGGCGCTTTTCTCGCGCTCATTCTGTTCGGTCAGGATCTCAGCGTCGTCGCCATCATCGGTCTGGTGCTTCTGATCGGCATTGTTAAAAAGAACGGCATCATGATGGTTGACTTCGCGCTGGATGCCGAGCGCAATCACGGAAAAAATTCCACCGACGCAATCTATGAGGCCTGCCTTCTCCGTTTCCGCCCTATCATGATGACCACCATGGCCGCTCTGCTCGGGGGTTTGCCGCTCGCATTCGGCAGAGGCATCGGTTCTGAATTGCGCCGTCCGCTCGGTATCGCCATGGTCGGCGGTCTCCTGGTGAGTCAGGTGCTCACCCTTTACACCACGCCCGTTATTTACATTTTCTTTGACAAGCTGGCGCAGCGGTTCTCCAGAAGATCGGAAGTGGCCGAGCCCGGTGCCGAGCCGCAACCCGCGGGTTCCTTATGAACGTATCCGAACCCTTCATCCACCGGCCCGTCGCGACCACCCTGCTGACCATCGCCATTGCTATCGCCGGCGCCATCGCTTTCGAAGTTCTGCCCGTTTCTCCCCTCCCCCAGGTGGACTTTCCCACCATCTCAGTCAACGCGAGCTTGCCCGGAGCCAGCGCCGAGATCATGGCCTCCTCCGTGGCAACTCCTCTGGAGCGCCAGTTCGGCCACATCGCCGGCGTCACCGAGATGACCTCCACAAGCACCCTCGGGACGTGTTCCGTCACAATTCAGTTCGATCTCAGCCGCAATATTGACGGAGCCGCGCGGGACGTCGAGGCCGCTATCAATTCCGCCCGAACCTATTTGCCGGCGAACTTGCCAGCCAACCCCACCTACCGCAAAGTGAACCCGGCCGATTCTCCCATCATGATCCTCGGCCTTACTTCCTCAAAATACGGCCCCGATAAGCTCTACGACGAAGCTTCCACCGTCATTCAGCAAAAACTCTCGCAAATTCAAGGCGTCGGCCAGGTCAACGTGGGCGGCGGTGCGTTGCCCTCGGTTCGCGTCGAGGTCAACCCCACGAAGCTTGCCAGTTACGGCCTGACCATGGTCGACCTCCAATCCATCCTCCGCATCCAAAACTCCGATCTCGCCAAAGGCCAGATTTCGGACGGCAAGACGACCGCAGATATTATCTCCAACGACCAGATTTCTCATGCCGTGGATTACAAGCCCATCATCGTTGGTTATAACAACGGCGCTGCTATTCACCTTTCCGATGTCGCAGACGTAATCGACTCCGTGCAGAATGTGCGCACCGCTGGGTACTTGAATGGCAAGCGCGCCGTATTGCTTATCGTCTTCCGCCAGCCCGGAGCAAATATCATTGAGACCGTGGACCGCGTCCGTGCCGAGATGCCTTCCGTCCAGGCATCGATCCCGGAAGGAATCGATACCACGGTCGTCCTGGATCGCACCACGACTATCCGTGCCTCGGTGAGCGATGTTGAGCGCACGCTGTTCATTTCGATCTGTCTCGTCATCGTCGTTGTCTTCATCTTCTTGCGGAATGGCCGCGCGACCCTCATTCCGGCCGTCGCCGTTCCCGCTTCTCTGATCGGCACATTCGCGGTGATGTATCTTTGCGGCTATAGCCTCGACAATCTCTCCCTGATGGCTCTCACTATCTCGACCGGTTTCGTCGTCGATGATGCCATCGTGGTCATGGAGAACATCACCCGTCACCTGGAAGAAGGCATGGACCCCTTCGCCGCCACCCTCAAAGGCGCGAAGGAGATTGGTTTCACTGTTCTATCCATCAGCATCTCCCTGATCGCCGTGTTTATTCCGCTCTTGCTGATGGGCGGAATCGTGGGCCGCCTCTTCCGGGAATTTGCCGTCACCCTCTCCACCGCCATCATCGTCTCCATGGCAATTTCCCTGAGCACCACTCCGATGATGTGCGCCTACCTCTTGCGCAACGAACACGCACAGAAACACGGCCGTCTCTATATGACCTCAGAGAGAATCTTTGAAGGGGCCCTCTCCTGGTACCGCAGAAGCCTTCACTGGGTTTTGGAGAATCCCGGGCTCACTCTGCTGGTTCTTTTCATGACCATCGTTCTCAACGTCGTCCTGGTCTATAAAATCCCCAAAGGCTTCTTTCCCCAGCAAGACACCGGGACCCTGGGCGGCGGAGTGCAGGGCCCTCAGGACTCTTCCTTTCCGGCAATGAATGACGCGATTCAGAAACTCGAGGCGGTCATCAACAAGGATCCAGCCGTTCAGAATGTCATGGCCTTCACAGGAGGCGGCGGCGCCACCAATACCGGAAATATGTTTATTGCGCTTAAGCCCCTGTCCGAACGGAAAATTGGAGCTCCGGAGATCATCAACCGTCTGCGCCCGCAACTAAACCGTCTGCCGGTAGCTTCCGCCTTTCTCCAGGCTTCACAGGATTTGCGCATCGGCGGGCGTGGCAGCAACGCTCTCTATCAGTACACCATCCAGTCCGACAATATTTCCGATCTCGCCACTTGGGGACCGCGCGTTTTCGCCGAAATGAAAAAACTTCCGGGCTTTCAGGATGTGAACTCTGATCAGCAAAATGGCGGCCTCGACATCCTGCTCAACTATGATCGTGTCACCGCCGCGAAACTTGGCCAAACGGCCCAGTCCCTCGATAGCGGCATCTACAGCGCCTTTGGCCAGTCCGAAGTTTCGATCATCTACACCCAGTTGAACCAATACTACGTCGTCCTCGAAGTCGATCCCCAGTACTCGCAGACTCCCGATGGCCTCAATAATATCTATTTCCATCCCGCGGGGAGCAGCAGCGTTACGGCCACCGGTAACGCTCCGCTCTTCACCATGGCCTCCACTAAAACGAATACAATCCCCCTCGCTCTCAATCACACCGGACTGTTTCCATCGGTCACGACTTCCTTCAATCTCGCGCCAGGAGTTTCTCTAAGCGATGCGACGCTCGCGATCGACGAGATGAAGCAACGCATAGGTGCTCCTTCCTCGCTCCGCGGTTTCTTTGCCGGCACTCTGCAGGCTTACCAGAACTCTCTCAGCAACGAGGGCTATCTTGTCCTCACCGCGATCCTCGCGGTCTATATTGTTCTTGGCATCCTGTACGAAAGCCTCATCCACCCCATTACGATCATTTCCACGCTGCCCTCAGCCAGCGTTGGCGCCATCATCGCTCTCATGATTTTCAAAGTGGATCTCAACGTCATTTCCATCATCGGCATCGTCCTATTGATCGGTATCGTCAAAAAAAACGCCATCATGATGGTAGATTTTGCCCTGCAAGCTGAACGCGAACAGGGCATGAGCACCGAAGACTCCATCTTCCAAGCTTGCATGCTGCGCTTCCGTCCCATCCTTATGACCACCATGGCCGCGCTCTTCGGCGCTTTGCCATTGGCTTTTGGGACCGGTACCGGTTCCGAGCTCCGCCGCCCGCTCGGCATCACCATCGTCGGGGGCCTCATCATGAGCCAGCTTTTGACGCTCTATACCACTCCGGTCGTTTACCTCACGCTCGACAGGCTCCGCCTGCGTCTTCTCAGAAAAGAGCGCGACACATTTCGTCCCACGGATGCGCCAGCCCCTAGCGCCGCGGATTAATTCTAAGGGCAAAAACTATGAACAATCGACGAATCAAAATAAAAACTCTAGCGAGCGCCACCGCCGCAATCGCGGCGCTGTCGCTCGCGGGCTGCACTGTCGGCCCGAAATATCACGCGCCAACCGCCACCGTTCAGCCGCCCCCCGCCACTTACAAGGAGTCGCCCGCCCAATTCACGAATTCCGGCGACTGGAAAGTCGCAGAACCCCAGGACGCCATGCTCCACGGAAAATGGTGGGAAGTTTACAACGACGCGGAACTTAACGCGCTCGAAGATCAGCTCAACGTCAACAACCAGAACATCAAGCAGGCCTTTGAAAACTTCATGGAAGCTCGCACTCTCGTTGCGCAGGCCCGTTCCCAGCTTTTCCCGACGATAGGAACCACGCCTTCCTACACCCGCTCCCGCACCTCCGCGAATCTCAGCAACGCCTCCGGCGGCTCGGGTTCAGGCGGCACTGGTACAACCACAGCGCCCAAGCTCCAGAGCCAGATTTTTTCTCTTCCGGCCGCTGCTTCCTGGGAACCCGATCTGTGGGGCAAAGTCCGCAACACCATCCACGAAGCCCAGTACAACGCCCAGCTCAGCGCTGCCGACCTCGAAAACGAGCGCCTCACCGAGCAGGCCAGCCTCGCCGTTTTCTTCTTCGAACTCCGCGGCCAGGACGCCCTGCAAAAAATTTTCGACGAAACTGTGGAGGCCGACAAGAAATCCGTCGATCTCTCCCGCGCCCGCTACGAAACTGGAGTCGACGACGAGATTTCCCTTGTCCAGGCCGAAAACGCGTTGCAGACCGCCGAATCCGAAGGCACCAATCTTGGTATCGCGCGCGCCCAGTTCGAGCACGCCATCGCCGTTCTCATTGGCGCGAGTCCATCCAGCTTCTCCCTTCCCGTGAAGCCTTTGAGCGCCGCACCGCCCGTCATTCCCGTAGGCGTGCCTTCGCAGCTTCTCGAGCGCCGCCCGGACATTGCCGCCTCCGAGCGCTCCATGGCCGCCGCCAACGCCCAAATCGGCATTGCCGTGGCCGCCTACTATCCCAACCTTACCCTCAGCGCCGAAGGCGGCTTCGAAAGTTCGGCCCTGCGGAATCTCCTCGCCTGGCCCAGCCGTTTCTGGTCCGTCGGACCGTCGCTTTCCGAAACCATCTTTGATGCCGGCCTCCGCCGCGCCACCGTCCAGCAGTTCATCGCCCTCTACAACGCCGACGTCGCCGGCTACCGCCAGACCGTCCTCACCGCCTTTCAGCAGGTGGAAGATTCCATGGCCGCCGTCCGCATTCTTTCCAAACAGATCCAGCAACAGGTAGACGCCGAAAAGTCCGCCGAGCGCTATCTCGAATTGGCAAGAGCGCGTTACTTTACCGGCGTCGATACCTATCTGAACGTCCTGGTTGCCCAGACCACCCTTCTTTCTGACCAGCAAACCCTCGCCTCTCTCCGCACCCAGGCCATGACCGCCTCTGTCCAACTGATCGAAGCCCTCGGCGGCGGCTGGGACCTCTCGCAACTCCCGACTCCTGCCCAAGTCTCTGAAAGAGTCCACGAATCCAAAGCGAACTAGCTTCGCGTTATGCTGCTTCGTAAGGCATCGCAAGCCAAGGGGTCGAGAAATGACAAGCGCTCGAGCTCTATCACCCGACCACCGCCAATCCCATGGGCATGCCCCGCAGGCGAATGGCACACCCTGCCCATCTTTCTTCCTGTTCTCCTTCTTGGATGAAACGTTCCCCGTGTATGGCTCCGCCCACTCGAGAGGTCAATACGGCAGTAATTCGGGGATCATATAGAAGGGTGGGGAAGCGCGCGAAAGAACAACCAGCAATGATCTTCGTGACAAGCAATTAGCGGCAAATCCGCGGTTAACTGGAACTCACTCGAAGTTGTGTCGGAGACGCTGCACAAAGTGGCGGCATGCGGCGCAAGATTTCTCGACTATCGCGCCATTTTCTGAAGCGTGTACAACAGCAGCTTGCGGCCATCCTCGTCCGTCTTGCCCAGCAGACGCCGAAGTTTGTTCAAGTACTTCGCGTCTTTGCCGGTACTGCCCCACGCAATGTCCTCCGAGGATTTTCGCGTGAGCAGATTTGGCAACTTCGGAGGCTGATCCCCGTCATAAAACAATTGATACATCGGCACTTCGAAAGCGCGGGCCAGCTTCTCCAGTGTTTCGATGGCCGGAACGGTATGCCCGTTCTCAACTCGGGAGATGTAGCACCGAAGCAGCCCTGTGCGCTTTTCGATGTCACCTTGACTTAGTTTCTTTTGTTCGCGAAGTTCGCGGAGTCTGTCGCCTATGACCATGGTCGGATTATTTCACCAAGATGCCTGGAAGGCAAGTACGCTTGTTTCCGGCCAGCAGTTTCGGAAGCTTAGCAGGGGGCAGTCTTAGACAGCCGGTTTCGCCGGGGATGACCAGCTGGAGCGGGCGCTCTTGGCGATCGCACCCTATTTTCGCTGCCCGAATTTGCCGGCCAGCGCGC
>Ga0210391_10000139_pt1 | contig 86322 bp, 70 predicted proteins | sample IncBWC12OmetaG_FD_160573 | JGI IMG/M metagenome (GOLD analysis project Ga0210391, IMG submission 160573) | Forest soil microbial communities from Barre Woods Harvard Forest LTER site, Petersham, Massachusetts, United States - Inc-BW-C-12-O ...
GAGAAAAAAATGCCGGCCCCACAATATTTGCATAAAGCGCAGCTGTGCGAACTGATCAACGGTACTAAGCCGGGACCCCCCGTGACGGTGCAGTTCAATCCGCAGAGCCTGAAGTCGAACTACTCGAATCAGTCATCGGGCGGCGACCAGAAGCAGGGCTCCTCGCCGCAGTTCGTCGCCACCGGCGTGACCAAGCTCAGCATGGAGCTGTGGTTCGACGTGACTCTGCCCATGTCCGAGGGCACGCCGAACCCCGGCGGCGATGTGCGCAATTTGACTAAGGCCGTCACCTACTTCATGAAATTGCAGAACACCAACAGCGCCGACCAGCAGACGCGGACACCGCCCAAGATGAAATTCCAATGGGGCTCCTTCGTCTTCAGCGGCGTCATGGATTCGGTGGATGAGACCATCGACCTGTTCTCGCCCGAAGGGGTGCCGCTGCGCGCCAGTCTCACCGTCAATCTGTCCAAGCACGATCTGGCCTACGAGTTCGCGCAGGGCGCGACCGGCAGCCCCAATTCGACCGGCACCACGCCGCTGACCACCGCCAAGGCGGGCGACTCTCTGCCGCAGATGGCCGCCGCCGCCGGCATCAGCAACTGGCAGGGCGTGGCGCAGGCCAACGGCATCGCCAATCCGCGCCAGTTGCAAACGGGCGCAATGATCAATCTGTCGATCAGCGTGTAGGAAAGGAGAAACGACGATGGCCATCATCATCAACGACCTCGAAGTGGTACTGGATCCGCCGCCGCCCAAGGCGCAACCGGGCGGCCAGGCGCTGCCGGAAAAGCCGCAAGTCAATCCGCAGGACCTGCTTTCGGTACGCGAACGCGAATTCCGTAACGCCCTGCGCCTGCAGGCCCACTGAGAGACGACAGATTCATGCCCGATGCAGGACAAGCCCCGGCAATCTACAGCTCGCGCCCCGTGTTGACCGTGGGCGGCAACACGCAGACGCTGCTCAGCGACCGCCTGCTCGGACTCGTGGTCGAGGAAACCGTCGAAGGCCTGTATCACGCGGAGGCAACCTTCGCGAACTTCGACCTGGTGAACGGCAACATGGGCTTCGTCTACTTCGACCGTTCGCTGCTCGACTTCGGCAAACCGTTCGTCGTTCAAATGGGCGCGGGCATCGCAAAGGCCACCATTTTTACCGGGCGCCTGATGGCGCTCGAAGGCCGCTTTCCGCACTTGAAGCCGCCGCAGATTCTGGTCGAGGCCGAGGACCGCCTCCAAGACCTGCGCATGACTCGGCGCACGCGCACCTTCACCAACTTGAGCGACTCGGATCTGTTTCAGCAGATCGCTTCCCAGCAGGGTTTGACGGCGAACATCGACGTCAGCGGACCAACGTACAAAGTGCTCGCCCAGGTGAACCAGAGCGATCTGGCGTTCATGCGCGAGCGCGCCCGTGCGGTGGATGCGGAACTGTGGGTCGACGACACCACGCTCAACGTGCAGTCGCGCGCCAAGCGCCAGTCCAACCAAATGACGCTGACGTACGGGCAAGGCCTGTTCGAGTTCTCCGCCATGGCCGATCTCGCGAACCAGGCCACCGGTTTCAGCGTGACGGGGTGGGATGTGGCCGCGAAGCAGCCGCTCTCGTATCGCGCCACCAGCTCCACCCTCGCGGGAGAGATCAACGACGATCTCGCCGGCAGCGCCACGCTGCAGCAGGCCATCGGCGCGCGCGAGCAGCAGGTGGTGCACGAGCTGCCCTGCACGTCGCAGGAGGCGCAGGCATTGGCCGAGGCCAGCTATCGCCGCTGGGCGCGGCGTTTCGTCACCGGCACGGGTCTCGCCGACGGCGACGGCCGCATTCAAGTCGGCACCAGCCTCACGCTCCAAGGGCTGGGCACCCTGTTCAACGGGGCTTTCTACGTCACCGCCGTCCGCCACATCTTCGATCCGGAAATCGGCTACCGCACCTGGTTCGCCGTGGAGCGGCCCGGAATAGGGCAATCGTCGTGACCCCCGCCACGATCGAAATGGATGAATTGCTCCGTTCGCGCGAACCGCGCGGCTACGGCGGGCGTTTCTACGGCGCATATCCGGCGCTGGTGCTCGACATCGTCGACCCCGATGGCGAAGGCAAGGTGAAGGTGTCGCTGCCCTGGTCGCCGGACACGAATGGCGCGAGCGGCGGCTCCTATGCCACCTGGGCGCGCCTCGCCACCATGATGGCGGGCAACAACCAGGGCAGCTGGTTCATACCCGATGTCGGCGTCGAAGTGCTGTTGGTGTTTCTCGGCGGCGACCCGCGCCAGCCCTGCGTGGTCGGTGCGCTGTGGAACGGTCAGGATGCCCCGCCCCAGTCGATGGACAGCGCCGGCCAGAACAATATCAAGCAGCTGCGCTCGCGCGACGGCGTCGCCATCACGCTCGACGACACCCAGGGCGCCGAGGCGCTGACGCTTCAAACTCCCGGCGGCAACAAGATCGTGATGCAGGACGGACCCGGGTCGATCACCATCACCGACAGCAACGGCAACTCCATCACGCTCGATTCCAGCGGCATCACGCTCAACGCATCGGCGCAGATCACGATGTCGGCGTCGCAGACGCAAGTCACCTCGAGCCTGGTGACGGTCAACGCCGGCATGTCGCAGTTCAACGGCGTGACCAACCACGACACCGTGATCACAAGCAGCGTGGTGAGCATGAGCTACACGCCAGGCGCGGGGAACATCTGGTGATGACACCCATGAAAGTCGCCCCGAACGCCCCATTGACGGCGCACATCCAGTGGCTCGCGCCTGCGCCCCTGTGGCAGGAATTGAGCGCGGAAGGCGATGCGACGGCCTTTCGCAGCCCGACGATCCTGCGCTTTGCCACCGACACCTTCATGCAGGACCTGCATAGCGTGCTCTTGAATGCACCACAGACTCTGCGCAACTACGTCGCGCAGGCGGAGACATGGCGCAATCCCGGCGCGGGCCTCGACTACAGCGCCCCGGCGCCGGCGCCGTCCTTCAAGCTGTTCCAGCCGACTCACCTGCGCTACTACCTGGTCGCATCCGCGCTCACCTGCCGCAAGCCCGGGCTCCCCGACCACACCATCAACACCAGCGCGGGCGAGGCCGTGGCTTTCGTAGTGCGCCAACTGCGCCCGAACACCGGATACACCAATGCGGATTGCGCCGTCTACAGCCCGGCAATCTGCACGGAGTACGCGTGGATACCGGTGACCGCGGGCGCTCCGGCCGCCGCGACTGCGACTGTCCCTGCGGCAACGTCGCCCGCCCTGCAGCCCGGCTGGATCCAGGCGGCCGGCGCCGCACCCATGCCGGGCGAGGAGCAGATCCCGCTCTCTATCGCCCACACCGGCAGCAACGGCAGCTCGCGCAGGATTTTTCTCGGTCTCATTCCCGCTTCGCGCCGCCAGCAGTACATCGGCGCGCAGACGCTGCCGTCGAACGGCAGCGTCAATGGAACCGGCAACGGCACCACCACCACGGGCGGCGGCACCCCCGCCGATCCGCGCATGGACATGTTCTACCGGCAGGTCATTGCGCCCTGGTGCAACCTGCAGGACTGGTGGAACAACATCGACACAACCACCACCACGGCGAATGTGGCGTCCGAAAACAAAAAGAACTCGGGTCTCGCGTCCGCGCTGATTCTGTACGATTTCGCGACGTTTCTCGAACAGAACATCCCCGATGTCTGGGATGTCATCAGCGGCACGGCATCCCCCTCGTCGCTGATCGGCGCGGAGGCCACGCTCTACCAAACCCTGAGCTACGCTTTGCAAGCCGCGCTGGCCAGTGCCTACCAATACGGCGCGCAATTCGAGTCGATGGGACCGGCCAACGATCTGCCCGCCGGTTACACCGCCTACCCGCTCACCGATACGGCGAACCGGCTGGCGCCCATGAGCCTGATAACACCGATCACCAACGCCCTGCCGCCGCTTGGCACCGTAAACGTGCCGGTACTGCCGCCCATCTCGCAAAAGCCCGCGAACCCCTTGGGCGACTACTACTTCATCGTGCGCTGCGTATACCAGCGGCCGCAGTGCCGCTGCAACGTGGTCAGCCCGCCGTGCCAGCCGTTCCTGCTGTCGAATTTCTTCGACCCCGACGCGCCTGCACGCCGCATTCAAGTCGCGCTGCCCGTCGATACCTCCGCCGCCGCACTGCGCAAGTACGACAAGGGCGTCTCCTTTCTGATCTCCGATGAGCTGCGCAACCAGATGGGGAAAGTCGCAAGCCTGTTGGATCTGGCGAACGGACAGATCGGCGGCTCTCCGGGAATTACCGTGGGCTGGATCTGCTCCTTCTCCATTCCCATCATCACCATCTGCGCGATGATCCTGCTGCTCGTCATCGTGATTGCACTGAATCTGGTCTTCTTCTGGCTGCCGTTCTTCAAGATCTGTCTGCCGGTTCCGCAATTGAAGGCAAAGAGCTGAATGGCCATCGACGACGCACAAATTTTCGGCGCCGGGGTGTCCTTCCCGCCGCACCTCGACGCCACCGGCGCATGGGCCATGTCGGTGGGCGCGCAGAATGTGCGCGAGTCGATACAGCTTCTGCTGCTCACGCGGCTGGGAGAGCGGCTCATGTACCCGAGCTACGGATCGTCCCTGCGGGACAGCCTATTCGCGCCCAACAATGCCGCCACGCGCAAGACCATCGAAGAGGCAATCCAGGCCGCGCTCAAGCAATGGGAGCCGCGCATCACCGTCAACTCCACCATCGTCGCGCAGGATCCCACGGATGCGCAGGCCGCGATCGCCACCATCGACTATCAGCTGGTCGCCAACCAATTGCCGAACCAGATCACGCTGACCTTGCAGCTACAGAGCTAGACCATGTCCATGCTCCCGCCACAACCCGCGATCCAGCCACAGAGTTACGCGCAGATCATCAGCGAAGCGCTGGTGCGCATCCCGGTGCACAACCCCGAGTACACCAACTACCAGAACAATACCGACCCGGGCGTCACCATTCTGCAGCTGTTCGCCTTCATGGTGGACAACCTGGGCTACCTCTGCAACCAGGTGCCGGATCAGAACCGATTGAAATTCCTGAACCTGTTGGGCATTCCCATGCAGCCGCCGCAGGCGGCGTCGGGCATGGTGACGTTCGACAATTCGCGCGGCCCTCTGCAGACGGTGACGCTGCCGGCGCAACTGCCCGTCTCCGCGGGATCGACGGGGTTCGTCACCAGCGACGGCCTGAACGTGCTCCCGGTCGACTCGATGATTTTCACCCGCTCGGCGCTTGACGCCGCGGCCCAGGCGAGCGCCTCGCAGACCTACACGCAGCTGTATGCGGCACAGGCCGTATCAGCCGCGGGACTGCAGTTCTACCAGACCGAGGTCTTCGAGGCGCCGACATCGGCCGCGAATCTTCCCGTGGCCACGTTGAGCGACGGCAGCATCGTCGACCGTGCGCTGTGGATTGCGCTGCTCAAACGCGGCGTCGACTCCACACTCACCAATCAGGCGGTGTTGAATGCGATCGGCGGCAGCACCATCACGCTCGGCATCATGCCGGTCCCTGCGACTTCAGAGATGGTGCTGCAGCCGGCGACCACCAGCACACCGGCGACCTCGCCGCTCATCTACGAGGTCTCGACGGGGCAGACGGACCCCTCGACGGGCGCGCCCGTCTATCTGCGGTTGAACAGCATTGCAGACGGCGATCCGCTCAGCACGCCGACGCTGGTGCAGCTCACGCTGCCGCCGGCCTCCGCCATGGGCGTATGGTCGCTCGGGCCGCTGGAGGAGGGCGTCGGCGACTATCCGCCCTCGCTGCAGGACCAGACCGGCATTGCTGCCAACTTGGTCGCCTGGGTACGCGTGCGGCTGCCGCTGCCTGCCGATACCCAAGGACCGACCAATGCGGTCGCAAGTTTCAACTGGCTCGGCATCAACGCAACCAAGGTCTCTCAGCAGATCCAAGTGCCGGTGGAGATCGTCGGTACCGCCACGGGCGAGCCCGATCAGATCTACACGCTCATCAACACGCCGGTGATCACCTCGACCGTGCAAATCACGGTGAACGGCGTCGCATGGACTCAGACGGACGACCTGCTCGCCGCACCGTCTGAGATAGCCAACGCCACCGGCTCGCAGGTCTACACCGTCGACAGTGCCTCGGGAACCGTCACCTTCGGCACGGGCCTGCAGGGCGCGCGGCCGGCGGCTGGAGCCGTCATCATCGCCGGCTACTTCTATGGCGGCGGCGTGGCGGGGAATGTAGGGATCGCCGCCATCAACGCCAGCACTCAGCTGCCCGCGGGCTTTCAAGTGTCGAACCCGCTGCCGACCGCCGGAGGAACCGCCGGCGAAACCGTCGCCGACGCCGAGCAGCGCATCCCGCTGTACTTGCAGAATGGCGGCCGTGCCGTCTCGGCGCAGGACTTCAGCGACATCGTCGGCACCACGCCGGGCATCGACTTGGGTCGCGTGGAGATTCTGCCGCTGTACCAGCCCGACACGGGAGTGAACGCGCCCGGGGTGGTCACCGTGCTGGTGATTCCCAACGACCCCACGACGCCGCAGGGTCCGGTGCCCGATGGCGCCTTTCTGCAGAGCGTCTGCAACTATCTCGAGCCGCGCCGACTGCTGACCACGGAAGTGCACGTGGTCGGACCGGACTATCAGGACCTATCCGTCTCGGTGGGGTTCGACATCGTTCCCGGCAAGGACGTCGCCACGGTCACGCAGGGTATCAAGACCGCCATCGGCAATTATCTCTCGCCGCTGATCGGCGGACCGAGCGGCACGGGATGGCCGCTGGGCAAGCCCGTGATCGCCGGTGAACTGCTGGCGCAGGCGGCGCGGGTCGACGGCATTTCCGACATCGAAGAGGTGCTGATGTGGGACGGGTCGAACAACGCAATCACGACCCTGCCCATTGCCAACATACAACTGCCGCGTCTCGACCAGGTGGGCGCAAACATCGGCGCGCCCACCGACTTGAGCGTCACCAGCAGCGCCAGTCCAAACCTGGTCCCAGTTCCGGTTCTTCCGGCGAGTTGCTAGGCCCATGGACGCGAACCAAACACGTTTCCAACTGGTGTTCGGACAGGCCGACTGGTTCGGCCCCAACGTCGCGTCGCCTCCGCCAACGCTGGGGCTTGAATGGCGCGCATCCGATTCGACGGTGGGGCTCACGCAGAACCTCTTCGTCTTTCCCGTTTCGTCGAGCGCGGCCCCGCTCAATGCAAGCGACCGGCGTGGCGCTGCGCAGGATCAGTACGGCAACTACTACTGGGTCGGACCCGCGCAAGACGAAATTTTGTTCCAGGGCGCAAGCCAGAACAACGTGCCGCAGCCGGCGCAGCATTTCTGGTCGGCGCAAGACCTCACGGGTTCCCCCGCGCAAAGCACCGTAGGCGCGTTCACCCCCGTGAACGCCGAGCCTGCAGCCAGCTACCTGTTCGGCGGACTCGCCGTCACCACCGATCACTATCTGTTGATCGGCATGATTCAGCCCGCAGGTCTCATGCTGTTCGATCTCTTCACCGGCGGCGCGCCGATGCAGTATCTCTGGCCGGTCGATGTGCCCTTTGCACCGTTCGCGATCGCCGCCGGCATCGACGGCGGCGCATGGATTCTCGATCGTATGAATCGCCGGTACTGGGGCCTTGATCCCTTCTTCCGAGTGCTCGCGCCGCAGGGCGTTCCCGCGGCCGCGCCCATGCCGGCCGATTTCCAGCCCGCCGACGCACCGGCCATGTACCGCTCGCAGTGTGAACCGGAAGAACAAGTCGCGAGCCAGCAGGCCATGCCCATCGTAGTGCCCGCACCCATCGGAATCGCTGCGCTGCCCGACGGCAGCGTACTCATTCTCGATAGCCAGCCGGCACTCGGGTACTCGCAAATTTATCGCTACCGATTGCAGAGCCAGCTCGGCGCGCCGATCGCGCTGAACCAGATCGATATCGGCCCGCAGACGCCGCCCTATAAGCTGCTTGGCCAGGACCTGGCCTTCACTTCCGGGGTCACGTCATCGGCGAGCGACGTTCAAGGCATGCTCTACATCGCCGACTCGCTCGGTGCGCAAACATTCTCCTTCAACTACGACAGCGGCGACCCCGGGTGGGCGCTCGAGCCGAACCCACAGTTCCTGCCCATGCTGCGCTATGGCGGCATGGCGCTGGTCGCAAGCGTTTCCGGGGTCAGCTATGACTACACGACCTCGTCCGCGACGCAGAGCTTCTCTCCGCTGGTCGCGCAGCCGCGCGCCAGCTACGACACACAGGTCATCTGGCAGCTGCCCATGCGCGACGCAGATCCGGACTCAGACCCGGCCAACTGCGCCTTTGATGGTAAGGAACCCGGTTGTATCTGGCACCGGCTGATGATCGACGGCACCATTCCTTCAGGCACGCAGGTGCTGGTGCAATCGCGCGCCGCCGACTCGAAATCCGCGCTTAATGCGACCGCGTGGAACCCGGAACCGCCGCTGTATCTGCGCTTCACCGGCGCGGAGTTGCCTTACTACCGGCCCGCGCTCGGCTGCCGCTCGAACAAGACCGGCACCTGGGAGCTCTTGTTCCAGGCCGCGGTCGGACGATACCTGCAAATTCAGCTCACGCTGATCGGCAATGGCCGCAGCGCCCCCGCGCTGCAAGCGCTGCGCGCGTACTATCCGCGCTTTTCGTACCTCAGAAAATATCTGCCCGCCGTCTATCAGAACGATCCCACGTCGGCCAGCTTTCTCGAACGCTATCTCGCCAATCCCGAAGGCTTCTTCACCGTGCTCGAAGGGCGCATCCAGGACGTGCAGGAGCTGTTCGACCCGCGCACCGTGCCGCCCGAGTATCTCGACTGGCTCGCGAGCTGGATGGGCATCAGCTTCGACTTCACCTGGAGCACGGCCACGCGCCGATTCTTTATCGCCAACGCCCCAAAATTTTTCCAGTCACGCGGCACCTCCGACGGTTTGGTGCGCATGATTCGCATGGCGCTGGACCAGTGCGCCAACGCGTCGCTGTTCGATCCCGCCGACTTGCAGCACTTCTCCGTGCGGGTGGTGGAAAACTACCTGTTGCGCAGCGCTCCGGGGGTGACATTCGGAGATCCGACGGCGACCCCCGGGAGCATCGTCAGCGATTCGAATTGGACGGCGGCGCAGGGCAGCGCGCCGCTCGATGCGCTCTATCGCGCCTATCTCGCCGGCGTGTATGCCGACATCACCGCACTCAATCAGGCGTACTCGACCGGCTACGCCGGATTCAGCGACCCCACGCTGCGCATGCCGGCGTTCGAGCCCGCGCAGGCCGCCGCCGCTGCGGATTGGCAGCAATTCATCGGCTCGGGTCTCGGGTTCACCTACGCCGCAGTGAGCGGCGCCGACGAGCCGGCCTTCGCAAACTTCCTCACCAGCCGCTACCCGACCGTCGCCGATCTCAACCAGGCCTACCAATTGTCCGGCAGCGCGGTGCTCTTAAGCTTCGCAGACATCCAGGACAATCTCTGGAACACCACTCTCGCGGCCGGGCTGCCGCTCGGCGGTGCGTTTCTCGAGGACTGGATCCTATTCGTATCGGTGGTCATGCCTACCAGCCAGAACGCTAGCCGGTTCACAGTCGTCGTTCCGGTGCAGCTCAACGCCAGCGTGACCACGCAAACCCAGCGCCTGGCGCTGGCGCAACGCATTGCGCAGAACGAAAAACCCGCGCAAACCGCTTTCGACGTGAAGCTCTACTGGGCGGCCTTCTGCGCCGGGCAGGCGCGAGTCGGCATGGAGACCGTGGTCGGCCCCAGCAGTCGATTCGCCGCCATGGTGCTCGACCAGGGCACGCTCGCCGGATCCTATCTCGGCTTCACGCTGCCTTGGAACGTACGCGGCCGGCTCGTCGCAGGCCGCGATCAAGTCACCGCGGGATCGCGGGCCGGAATGCGCGTCGGAGGACCGTCCCTATGAGCACACCTTGCGCAACCGCATCGCCGAACATGCAGAAGCTCGATCCGCTGAAGCGCGTGAACTACACCTTCGGCCTGGTGCTCGGCGTGGAGGAGTTCGTCCAGACGGACACCTACTTCCTCGCCAAGCACCACGCCGAAAACCGCCTGCTGCACGGGTACGGAACCGTCTGCGGTCTCGACGTGGTCACGCAAGGCACGCCGCTCAACGAAGTCCAGGTGACACCGGGCTGGGCCATCAATCCGCGTGGACAAGAGATCAAGGTCCCGCAGCTCATGTGCGTCGAGCTCAACGATTGGCTGTCCGCGAACCTGGCGGGATTGCAGTCCGCACTCCTCACCACCGCTCCACCGACGACGCTGAACCTGTGCGTCGTGTTGTGCTCGCGCGAATGCAAGACCGACACGGTCCCCATTCCCGGCGAACCCTGCATGACGCAGTCCAGTTCGATGGCCCCTTCGCGCATTGCCGACTCCTTCGATTTGATGCTGTGCCTCGACTATGCGGCATCGCCGCCCGTCAGCTCTCCGCCCAGCACGCCGCCGGGCGGACTGTGTCTGACGCGGCCGGCGCAGCTCGAGGACGATGCCATTCGCGCCCTGGCGACGCTGCTATCCGAATTCGAGGTTTCCACCACCGGCCCGTTCCTGACGGTGTCCCAAGTCGAGCAATTGGTGCTGGATCTCGCGCAACCCCTGGCCTCTCCACCGGCCGGTTCACCGCCCAGCGGCCCGCCCTACTTGATGGACGCGCTCGATGCAGGCGAACTGCGCCGCGCCGCGCTGCGCACTTGGATCACGCAGGTGCGTCCCTTCGTCTGCGCGGCACAAGGCTCAGGTCCCTGCTGCCCGCCGCCGGAGAAGTGCGTGCTGCTCGCAGAGCTCGCGGTCAGCCTCACCGGCGGCGCAACCGAGTGGATCGCGACCAACGTGATCGTGGACGACACGAAGCGTCCGTTCCTCGTCCCCACGCGCTTGCTGCAGGAGATTCTGCTCACCGAGACCGCGGCCACGACCACGGCCGGCATGCTCTATCAACCGGTCGCGGCCGGCTATTTCTCCATGACCGGGACGCCGATCGACACGACTCTGAACGGTCTGACCGCGACTCCCGTTGCGGTCGGCAGCACGGAATACCTTTTGAAATTTGCCGGCTACCAGAGCACGCAGAACTACATCGTGAAAGGTACCGTGCAGGGCCCTGCGACCCCCGTTCCCGCCACCGCACCGGCCTCGACATTTGAGTTCGTCGACTTCGAGACCTCCGGTATTCGCGTCCGCATCCGCAGCGTCTCCACGGCGGCGCTGCAAAACCAGGGCTTCATGGCGGAGATCACGCAAATCGGAGCGGCGCCATGAGCGCGGTGAACCTGCTCACACCGATCCTGAGCGGCGGCATTCAGAACGTCAACTTCGTGAATGGCCGCGTGCTCGCCGCCGAAGACATGACGGCCGAGCGCACCGCCACTCTGCAGCGCCAGCGGCTGATGGGTAACTGCATCGGCGACGGGGTTGCATCCGGATTCGAAGTCACACTCTCGGCCAGTTCCGTCGCCTACGGCCAGCAAGTGGTGCACATAACCGCGGGCGTCGCGGTGAACCGCAATGGCGACGTCATGCAGCTATCCTCGGACACAGATGTCGCGCTGACCGCTACGCTTCCGTCTGCCACGGTGAACGGCCTGTTCGCGCCCTGCACGCCGCCGCAGACCCAGCTCACGAACCCCGGAGTCTATGTGCTGACCGTGCTGCCGGCCTCCGGATATCAGGGTCAGGCGCCGGTGACCCAGCTCAATTCGGCCGGCGTCGCGACCTCGTGCAGCAGCCGCTACAAGACATCCGGCGTGCAGTTCCGGCTCTCGCTGGTGACGCTCGCGAGCACCGGCACGGGGCTGCAGCCCACCCTGTACGCATTGGCCAATCAGATCCAGGCGCAGCTGAACACCGGCACGGTGACGGCCGCCGCGCTCGCCCCGCAGCTATCGCAATTGCAGAACGGACTGGCGCATGCCTGCTTCGGCACCGATACGCTCGCAACCTATGCGGCGAACCCCTTCGCCGGACTGCCCGGAGCGTCGAGCTTCGACACCTACGGCCTGATCGACGCGCAGCGCACTGCGGGTCTCGTCACCGATTGCGAAGTGCCGCTGGCGCTCGCCTACTGGTCGCAGCAAGGAATTCAGTTCATCGACACGTGGTCGGTGCGGCGGCCCGTGATTGCGGCGGATGCTTCAGAGGAATGGCCGCTCTTTAGCGGGCGCAGACGCTGGACGGAAGGCCTGGCGATGTTCCAGCAATTCCAGGACCAACTGGCAGGTCTTCTGTCGACCTTGGGGGCGGCAGCTATCAGTGCCGTTACGGCGGCAAGTTACTTCTACTATCTGCCCGCGGTGGGATTTCTACCGATTGGAAATACGAATCCCGCCGCCGGATTCCAGTATTTGCAGTTTTTCAATCAGCGGACCTACCGCAATCCCGTGTTCATCGAGGGAACGGAAGTCGACCCGCTGCTGCACACGGCGTTCCTTTATCCGCCGATCGACCTTGGCAGGCAGGAGATGCTGTGGTTGTACCAGGTGCGCGAGAACCAGCAGGCGATTGACTCGGGCGGTGCCGTCGCACCTTCGGCCTATTTGCTCTTTGCCAACGGGCAAATCCGCTTCCAGGGCGACACGAGATACGACCTCAACTACTTCAACTACGCCAACTTTGTCTAGGACCGGCAGCTGATTCAGGAGCATAGCGCGATGTCAAACTTCACTCCGGCAAAACCAGGCGACTTGATTACCGCGAACTACTTCAACCAGATCTTCGCATCGTTCGACAGCCGCATCAGTGCGCTCGAAGGAGCGACCATCTCGACGGGCGCAGCCGTCATCACCGGCATCTCACCCTCAGGACCTGTGCAGGTGGGCCAGCCCCTCACCGTGACCGGACGAAACTTCGGCTTCTCGATAGGTGCGCAGCAGGTATTCATCGACACGGTGCAAGTCAATGCCTTTCAAGCGGGCTCGAGCGATCAGCAGCTGGTGTTCATCATCCCTACCAGCATCAGCAATGTCCCGGCTCAAGGCCGGTCTGCGATACTCTCCATCTCCAACGGGATACCGCCCGCCGCCACGCAAACCATCTCGCTGCTGCCGGGATTTACTCTGGCCGGCGGAGTGGACGTCAACTATGTCGGTCCGTCCACGACCGGTGCGGTCGTTGCCGGATCACCCTACGTACTGCAATTCACGTTGAATTCGCGCGCCAACCTCGACGCCACCTATGCGGTTCAGCCCCTCGTGACGGGCCCGCCCAATGCCGCGGCATTCAACAACAATCTACAAGTGTTGGATGCCTCGCAAAATGTAATCCCGTCCGGTTCGATCCAGCTCTTCGCCGGGCAGCAGGTCACATTCTATGTGAGCATCAATCCGGTCCCGGCTGGGTCGACGGGCGCATTCAGTCTGACGGTGAACGCTTCGGCCGGAGCTGTCTCGGGCAGTTCCGGTGCGCAGTCGTTGACGGTCGGGGCCGCCTCTCCGGTTCCGGACACCACCATCACGGCGAACTATTCGAGCAGCGCCATTCTTCCCGCGGGCGGCGGAACGGTCACTGCCAGTCAGATTCAGCTTGCGCCAGGAGCGCAGGCGAAGGTCACGATTCTCGTCGTGTTCACGGTGGCGGCCTCCTACAACGTTACCGTTGTGCAGACCTCGGGAAGCGGCTGGTCTGCCAGCCTGTTCGCTCAGACAACGGTCACCCCACAGGTCATCCAGGCCTCCGACTTGAGCAACCCGACCAGCTCCGCCAGTCGATATCTGGACTTTCTAATAGCTCCTGGCGCCAACGCCAGTAGTACGGGAACGCTGCAATTCAACATACAAAATGCAGGTTTGACGACGATGCGCTCGTATCCAATGAGCCTTGTTTTGAGTTAGGTCCAACCAGACTTCCTCGTTCGAATGGAGATATCCCATGCAGAAACTAAAACTCGCTGATGTTTTGAGCGGGATGAAACGCCAGCTTCGCCGCGCTACCTGCCCGCTAACCGGAACTTTCCTGCTGGCCCTACTCTTTGCATTTTCCATGCCCGTGAGTGCGCAGGTAGCGTGTATCTACCCTGCGGTGGGTGTGCCGGGTCTACCGGGTCCGCCGGACTGGATAGGGACCTTCAATCCGCCGCTCAATACCAACCTCAACGATCCGCGATGGAACAACGCGTCCAGTATTACCTGGGCAGATGGGACTTCCGGAGATACCGCACGCTTCAGCGCCCTCTATTCCGGGGGAAATCTGTATCTCTCCTGGTCGGTGCTGATAACGCCGAATGGCAATCCGCAGGCCAATGTGCTCTACGTTGGATTTGTCCAGAACGGCGGTACCACGCCAGTCAATTTTGCAGCGACCATCACGCTGACCAGCCTCACGCCCGGCTCGGATACGTCGACCTACGCCCCGGCTGCGTTCCAGGTAGACGGCACTACAGGTAACCTGACACCCCAGGCCACTGTGCCGGCCTGGCTCTCCGCAAATACGCGCGTCTGGATTACGGGCACGGGTTTCACGGTGCAGATGATTGTTCCCGTCAGTACTTCGGGAATCAACACCGGCCTCAATCTGGGAACCGACTTCAGCATGTGGTTCGAGATGCAGGAGGCCCTGCCGCCAAGCTCTCCCAACACTGTATGGGACGCCGTTTTCCCCGACGGTCGAGGCGGCACACCGATCGCTGCGGATGTAGTTTCAAACGGTTTCAACACCGTCTACCCAATCCCTGGTTCGTGGGTCGCCTTTCATCTAGCCTCCGGGGTCGGCGATCCCAAGTGCACGCTGGGGGGCGTCTCTTTGTCGGCAGTGCAAATTGGGACACTGAATAACGACCCAATCACTGGTCTCCCTGCGCCGAATGAGATCCTCTTCCCGGCGACCGGACCCGCGAACCCCGCTCTGGTCAATACGTTCTTCGCCAGTCCCACGAACGGAATGACCACCGCGATCGCTCCCGGCGGCATTACCGCGACATTTCGCATTGCCGACTGGGGCAGTGTCGCCGACCCTAATGCACCGTGGACCACCATCCCCGGTGGACAGGATGTCCCAAGTTCCATAGCCATTGGGGCCGGGGCCACCGCGAGCAACAACACGATCAACTTCAACTGGGAAGTGGCGAACACATCGAGTGAGAACTGGCTGACCGAGTTTCAGAGTGGCTCGAAACCGGCCCACCAATGCATGCTCGTTGAACTGGCAGGCGGCGCCTTGTCCACGTGGGTCGCAACTCATGCGTTTTCAGCAGGCGCGCAGATCGTTGACCCGAATGGAGACCTGCAGGCTGCCACAACAGCCGGCACGTCGGGGACGATCCAGCCGTCGTTCAGCGCAATCGTCGGAGGGACGACCGTCGACAGCACGGTGACTTGGACGAACAAGGGGCCCGCGATCGGCCCTGGCCTGACCTTCCTGAATAACAGCGTGTTCCGCAATATGGAATTCACCCACGCTTCCGAATTCAGCCGGGATGCGGCGATCAATATCATGGGACTCAAACCGCTGAGCGCTGCTCCGCGCGACGTCTACCTATATGTCCAGACGGTCAACATGCCTTCCGTCGTCAACGCAGAATGGAAGCGCCTGTATTACGGCTCCTTCGGTACACCAGACGCCCGAAATCCTGAAAAGACGCGCGGGGCCCTCACCCAGATGAGCAGCGCGCAAATGGACCAGATCTTGCCGGCCTACCGCGTCTACGTGTTTCACGACGCAGGAGAGAAGATCTCCATCGACTCGACGGATTATCACATCGTTCACGCGCAGAGCGGCTTCGGTTACTACGTCCTGCCCGATGAGGATGTGAATTATTGGGTGCACGGTATCAAGGGCGCGACCGAGATCGCCCCGAATTATTACCGGATCGCGGTACCCAACAATGGAGTTTCGCACGTCACGACCACCATCGCGGGGCTTGTGACTGCTCCTTCCACAGGCGGCCCCCTCAGCTGGTGGCTTCTCGTCATCGTCGTGCTGATCATCGCCTACCTTGTGTACCGCTTCCTCAAGAAATGAGGACAAGGAGCAATGCGCCTTGGTGATTTGCACGCGCTGGAGAGCGTTACCCTGGAACACGTTCGCCTACGAGGGGCGCAGATCGCTGCGCCCCTCGCACGGCAGCGTTTGTCGTATCTGCTGTCCTCGGTAGCGTTGCGTCCATCGCACATGTCGCCTTCCGCGGTTCTCGTCGTGCGCTCGATAAGCGATCCGCTGCCGGGTGCGATCGCGAAGCAGTTGGACTCCGCCGCGTATCCAAGTTCCGCTTGGGAAAGTGCGGCGCGGGCGCGGCTCAGTGCGTTGTACGGCGCGGCCGCGCGGCCGGCCCGATCGCTCGTGCGGCCAACCGCCGAGGCCGTGCTATTTGCCGATTACAGTGAACTGCTGGCGTGTCTGGCGCTGGATCTTGCGACGGGCGCGGGACCTGCCTGGTGGTGGAAATCCATCCTGCGCCGTCAGCTCGCACGGTTCTCCGGTGCCTCTGCGGACATTTGGCCGCAGGTATGGGCTGAGCACCCGCTGTATGTACCCGCAGCCCTGCAGCTATTGCACGAGCGAGGACAGGCGGTGCGCGTGCTCGAACGCATCGACGCGGCGCAAGCGTGGAAGCTGTTGCTCGTCGTGGGGCGTGCGTTTGGGATACGTGCCCTCGAGGAGGTCGGTCAACCGGCGGCAATGGTCGACTTTACGAGAAGATCCCGCGATGGACCCTCGTATGCAGCGACGCAACCGCAGAGCGACAGCGAGCGGATCGTGGCGCCTGGCCTTGGGAGATCGGTGGAGGCGAGTCAATGGCTGATCGTGCCACCGTGGGAGCCGAGCGTGGCGACCGACGCTGCCGCAGTTTCATTAGGAGCGGAGCGGCGCGCGCTGCTCGGCGTCTCGCTGCTGTTGCACCAAGCCCCGCAACGGATCCAGAAGCCGCACTTCGCGCCGCAGTTTCGTTCGTGGCTCGCGGCCGAGCTCCGGCGCGAGGCCGGGATCACCGAACCGGACGTGGCCTCATCACCGCGGAGCCCGCTGCCGGGACTGCGCGTCGGCACCATCACCGTCACCGAGCCGGACGCGAGAACTGCGCGCTCCAATAATCCACCTATGGGGACACCACCCTCGGGTCCCAATGATGAGGCGACAACGGATGAACTGGGGGAAGCGCGAGTACCAATGGAGTCGCAGACCGGAGCGCAGACCGTCGCGCAGACGGTCTCAATCCTTCGTGCAGCCGACCGTGCAGCCGACAGCGCCGCCTCAGACGTAGCCGCCGAGTACCCCGGTAAGGCGGACTCCATCGAGACCGCTCCCGCGGCGCTGAACAGACCGAACATCACGGAGCTACAGGTTGCGTACGAAGACGGCTGCTGCACGACTGTCGGCGGGGTTTTCTTTCTAATCCATCTCTTGCTTCGTTCCGAGCTGCTCTCCTTCGACGTCGGGCTGCGCGGCTGGGCATTGCTGGAGCTGCTGGCCCGCTGCCTTCTCCATCGCGAGTGGCAGGCGGTGGCGGACGATCCGATTTGGGATGCGCTCGCGATTCTCGATTTCCGTGAACCGGGGACACATCCGGGGGCGGAGTTCACCCCGCAGGAAACGTACCAAGCCCCGGAGAGCTGGCTGCGCGGTCTCGATGACTCGAAGCGCTGCTTCCGATTTCGCTCCGCACGTCTGCAAGTGTGGCTGGAGGAGGGATTTCCGATACTGGATTCGGCGGCACGGGCGGCCACGGCTTCGTGCGCGCGCATGACGCACTGGCAACGCCGCGCCTTTAGCAAGGGCGCGAGCGTCTGTGCGCCCGGCCTCGAGCTCGCAGCGGAATTGCGGCGATTTCTGCACTTCCTGCTGCCTTTCGTGCGCTGGCGTCTGCGCCGCGCGCTGGGCGGAGCGAGCCTCACGGACATCCTGCGGCGCAGGGGGATGCTGTACATCACGGGCAGCCATGTCGACCTGGTGATGCATATGGAGCAGATCAGCATGCCCGCACGCTTTGCCGGTCTCGACTTCAATCCAGGCTGGACGCCGGAGCTGGGTCGAGTGATCCAGTTTCACTTCGTCGATGGTTTTGGGGAGCGGGCCTTCAGCAGGGGCGGCCGATGAATGCGGCACACCTGGAAAGTGCACTCGAAGCCCGCCCGGCCTTCTCCGATGTACCGCGCGATGCCCGCGGTCATCTCGGGTTGTTATTTTACGCCGCCGCTTTTCATCTCATCTACTACCTGCGTTCGCGCGTGAGCGATACCGAGCGGCCGCTCGACGAGGTGCTGCGCGAGCACCCGTTTCTTGCAGCCTACTTCACGCAGATCCGCAGCCGATTGCCGGACGACATCGACTGGGAGCAATCGCTGACGTGGCTGCGTGAGGGGATTCTCGAGTGGGAGTGCGGTACTGCGGCCGTGCTGCCGCTGGTCGCGTTGCGCGAAGCCCTGGACCTTGCTTACCCGGGCACGCTGGCATTTCTCTTCGCCGGTTTGGTGGAGGAGCAGGCGGAGTTCGGCGCCCTGTTCGCGTCCATGCAGAAGTCCGACCCGGGGAATCGCGTCTCACTCGGCGTCTTGCAGCGGGTGCTGCAAGACGAGGAAACCCCCGAGGCGTGGGTCTTCACGCGTCCGTTAATAGAGAGCGGGATCATCCAGGTGGTCAATCGGGATGCACCACGCTCGGCGTGGACCTTGCGCGTGCCGGCCGTGCTGTGGAACGCCGTCCGCGGCGAGTGCGCAGAGAAGCCACTCGACGGCGTTCGCTACCATGCCGCGGAATCGCTGGAAGCGCTCGGTGAGCTGCTCATCGACCGGGCGCTGCGCGAGCGGTTGGGTGAACTCACGCGCCTGGCGGCGGCGGGCCGCGTACGCATCGTCATTCTGCGCGGCATGCCGGGAACGGATCGCCTGGGCGCCCTCGGTGCGCTCGCCCGCGGACTCGGCCGCGGGGTCATGGAGATCGATTGCGGTGCCAATTTCGTGGGGCATGTCGGCACCGCCGACGAGAGATTCCGCATGATTGGCCCTCTGTGTACGCTCACGCACTCGATGCCGGTGTTCTCGCTCGAGGCGGGTCCCGGGGAGACCTTCGAGATGCCTGCGCTCGCCGGCTATACCGGCCCGGTCGCCGTGATGCTGGGACGCGAAGGCGGGGTGCTCGCGCCGGACGCGGCCCAGGCAGTCACGCTGCAACTCGATCTCGAAGTGCCGGCGGACCGCGCGGAGCTATGGAAGAGGGCCCTGGGCAAGAATTCCTCCGCCGACGTCTCGCAGATTTCCGCAACGCTCGCCTCTACCTTCTGTCTGCCCGGCCGGTACATTCGCCAGTGCGCGCGCCTCGCCGCCGACTACGCCGCGATGGAGCGGCGTCAGACCGTCTCGGTATCGGATGTGCGCTGGGCCGCACGGGCCATGAACCGCCAAGTGCTGGACAGCCTGGCCGCTCGCGTCGAGGGCGATGCCTCGTGGGCGCAGCTGATCGTGAAGGATGCAACCAGCCGCGAGTTGCAGGTGCTCGAAGGCCGCTGCCTGCATCGCGAACAGTTGGCCTCCACCTTCGCAGCCAGCATGCCGGGAGGCATGAACCGGGGCGTACGCGCGCTGTTCGAGGGACCGAGCGGCACCGGCAAGACGCTCGCGGCGCGCGTGCTTGCCACGGAGTTGGGCCTCGACCTGTATCGCGTCGATCTCGCGGCCGTGGTGAATAAATACATCGGGGAAACGGAAAAGAATCTGAGCCGCGTGCTCGGTCGCGCGGAGGACCTGAATGTCGTCCTGCTGCTCGACGAGGGCGATTCGCTGATGACGCGGCGCACCGAGGTGAAGTCGGCCAACGACCGCTATGCGAATCTGGAGACGAACTATCTGCTACAGCGGCTGGAGCATTACACCGGCATCGTGGTGGTGACGACCAACGCCGGCCACGCGATCGATTCCGCGTTTCGCCGCCGCATGGATGCGGTGGTCAAGTTCCATCTACCCGATGCGCTGGAGCGCTGGCGTCTTTGGCAGGCGCATCTGCCGAACGGTCATGACATCGATCCAACGGCGCTCGAGGAGATCGCGCAGCGTTACCAGCTGACCGGAGGGCAGATCCGCAATGTGTGCGTGAATGCCGAACTAGCGTCACTTGCCCGGGACGACGAGCAGCTTGCCCTGCCGCAATTGCGCGCGGCCATCCAGGCCGAACATCGCAAGGCCGGGTCCAGTTTCATTGAAAGCGCCGTGGCGCCGAGGTCGCAAATCCAGCGAAAGATCGCCGAGTTCATGGGAGGCCTCAGCTGAGCTACGCAACCCTGCAGCGAAAGCCGCACCGCGGCGTCGTTCGCCGCGCATCGAGCGACGGCCCGACCCACGGGTCCGAGGCCGGCGCTTCCGCCGTCGCTCGAAAGGCCGGCGGCGCGGAGAACATTGCCTCACCGTTCTCGCTCATCGGAGTGCAGCGACAGATCAAGGTCGGCTCGGCGGGCGACGCGGCGGAGCATGAGGCAAATCGCGTGGCCGAGCAGGTTTCGAGCGGCCCGTCGAGCGCCAAGCCGACCATCTCGCGCCTGGAGACCATGCAGCGCGCGGAGGCGCACGCGACCCAGCCCGATGCGACCGCACAGCGCTCGCCCTGTGGCGAGTGCCAGGCCGGTCAACACGAACAGCAGCAGCCGGCGCAGCGGCCATCAGGCACGGCCTCCGTCTATTGCAAGCCGCACGATCAAACGCCGTCGTCTGCCGACAATGAGCTGAATCACTCGGTGCGCCGCAAGGGGGACACCGGGGGGCAGCCCACCGGCAACATGGATGCCGCGGCGGCACACGCCGTCGCCACCAAGGATGCGGGCTCACCGCTGCGTCCGCATGTGCTGCAGAAGCTCGAGTCGCGCATGGGCGCGGACCTCAGCGGTGTGCGCGTGCATGAAGGGCCGGCGGCGCAGGAATCGGCCGCCGCCCTGCAGGCGCGCGCCTTCACCCACAAGGGCGACATCTGGCTGGGCAAGGGCGAGTCGCAGGAGAACACGAACCTGATGGCGCACGAGGCAACCCACGTGGTGCAGCAGGGCGCGGCAGTGATGCGTTCCGCCAATGGCGGCAGGCGCCAGGACGATGTGCAGACGACCGGCGCACCTGTGGTCCGCAGAGGCATATGGGACTCCATCACGGGCGCGGCAGGCGCGGCTTGGGACGCGACCGGCGGCCGGTTGGTCGATGCTGCAGGGCACATCATCCACGCAAGCGCGGCGCTGTTCTGGCGGCTGGTCAAGCGGGTTGTACCGGCGCCCATCATCGAGTTGATCGAGGACATTCACGATGCGGGCGGCGTTTTCGCCTACTTGAAGGAGAAAGTGGGCGGCATATTCGGCAGTATATTCGGCGGCCTGCGCAATCTCGGCGCATTTATTCCCAACCTGATACAGACCTTCGGCAAGCTCGCGAGTAGCGCCCACGACATCATTGGCGCGCTGGGGCGCGGCGACTGCAAGCCGCTCTTCGACGCTCTCTCGCGTCTCGGCGATGTGCTCAGCCAGATGGCCGGCGCCGCGTGGGACAAAATCAAGGAATTCTTTGCGCCTATCGGTGCCTTCTTCAAGAATCTATGGACGAAGTTCGCTTTACCCGCGCTTGAGTTCCTCGGCGATTTCGCCAAAGGCGTGCTGAACAAGATCAAGGACATTGGGCAGAGGATCTGGGACTTCACCCAGCCCGTACGCGACGCGGCCTCGGCTGCGTGGAATTGGTTGAAGCGCCATCTCGGCATCGACGGCGGCGGAGAAGACGGGGAGGGCGGGAACGGTATCGTTCACTGGGTGATGGGTAAACTCGGCGACGCCTGGAACTGGGTCAAGGACCAGCTGGAGCCGATCATCGGGCCGATGAAGGCGTTCTACGAGAAGGTTATATCCATCCTGCCGTTGGACGCCATTCTGAACCTTCGCCAAACGGTACATGAGTGGCTGCACCATATCTCCCAGATGGCGACCGCCATGCGCAATCCCAAGGGAGTGACGCAGAATCAGGAAGCGCTGCGGGGGCAAATACTTCCGGCGGTCAAGGCGGCCATCGTCAGGTTGCGCAGCAGGATCGTGAGCGCGGGTAGTTGGATCAGCGAACAGATCGACGGTATCGCCGAGACGGTCAACGGTTTTTTCGCGGGCCTGCGCAACAACCGCATACTAAAGCTGTTCTCGGGCGCAATCCAATGGGTGCAGGACAAGGTCACCTCACTCTCCACCTGGGTGCAGAGCGGGGTGATGGGGCTCTTCAACACCATTGGCGCGGGTGTCGGGAAGCTCGCCGACTTCGTGGAACCGGTGCTGAATGCCTTGAGGAAGATCGTCTCGGTAGTGGCGAACCTCGTGAAGGAGTTTCCCGGTCTGGTGCTCGGGCCGATCTGGCACGCGATCCCCGCCTGCATTCGGGACCCCATCAAGGACTTCATCATTCAGAAGATCCTGGCCCAGATCCCGGTCATCAGCACTTTCCTCAAGATCCCCGAGATATGGGGCAAGATCAAGCAGCTGGTAATGGGCCTGTTGAGCGACGTGTTCGTGAATGGCGATCTCGCCGGCGCGGCATTACGAGTATTTCGCTTCGTCGTCGAGGCCGCCGGCATCAACTACGACCTGCTGTTGAGCGTCTTCGCCAAGGCGGCCAGCTCGCTCGACGACATCATCATGCATCCGGTCAAGTTCCTCTCCAACTTGGCCGGAGCGGTGGGGCAGGGACTGAAACAGTTCGTCCTCAGGCTTCCGGTTCATCTGGCAACCGGCCTGGTCAACTGGCTGGTGAAGCCGCTCAAGGACCTGGGTGTCGAACCCATCAAGGACCTATCGCTGACCAGCATCCTCACACTGGTGATGAGCGTGCTCGGCGTCACCGAGGCCAAGCTGCGCGCCAAGGCGGAAAAGGCCGTCGGGCCCAAGGCGACGAAGGTGCTGGAAAGCGCGTGGACTTGGATCAAGACCCTGCTCACCAAAGGCCTCGGCGGCATTTGGGAGGAGATCAAGGACCAACTCTCCAACCTCTACAACATGGTAATCGGCGGCATCACGAAGTGGATCACGACCGAGATCGTCGAAGCCGGCGTCGCCAAGCTGATCAAGCTGTGCAATCCCGTCGGCGCGGTCATCGAGGCCATCCAGACGATCTACAAGACCATCAGCTTCCTGGTGGAGAAGGCGAACGAAATCTTGGAGCTGGTGGATTCGGTGCTCGACTCGATCGGGAAGATCGTGGCGGGCGATATCCCCTCGGCGGCCGCATGGATCGAGAACTCGCTGGCGCGTGCCGTGCCCACGGTGATCGCGTTTCTGGCCAAGTGGCTGGGCTTCAGCGACCCCGGACCCAAGGTGCACGAGATCGTCAAGGGCATCCAAGACAAGGTCGATGGCGCGCTCGACTGGCTGGTGGACAAGGCCGTCGCCATCGGCCAAAAGATTGCGGGAGTCGCGAAATCCGTTGCGGGCAAGATCGCAAGCCTCATCTTTCCCAAACGAGATTTCAAATCCAACGATGAGGACCACGCGGTCGAGGCTGTTGAGCACGGCGATGACTATGACATCGTGATTCGCAGCGACCCGCTGACCATGGACAAGTTTCTCGTCTTGGCGGCTCAGGAAGCTCCCAAGAAGGCGGGTCAGCTTCAAAACGCCTACAGCGCATACCAAGCGGTCAAGGTGGATTCGAGGAAGGCAGCGGAAACGCCGGAGCGGGAAGCGGAGCTCGATCTGAAAGGCAAGTCCAAGGTCGAGAAATACAACAAGGTCGCTGATCTCATCGCGGAAATCTATCCGATGATTCCTTCGCTGGCCGGAGGGGGCTTTGAGACGAAGATCATTTACGGCAAAACGGATGACCGCGGAGGATCGATGATGGTGGCTCACCCGCTGGCGGGCGACAACGTGGGGAAAGGCTCGGATCCGAGCCAGAGTTCGGATTTCCCGGCAATTTGGCCAAGTATCACCCAAAAGCGCCCGGGCAGTGATACGCGGCTCTATGTCAAGGGCCATCTCCTCAACAATAGGCTGGGCGGAAGCGGCACCCTGCTCGAGAACATTACTCCACTGACTTACAGCGCCAATGGGACGCACGCTTCCCATGTTGAGTCTGAGCTGAAGGACATCGTCACGAAGAAGAGCAAGAGGATGGTGCACTACGAAGTGCATGTAAATTACCCATCCTCGCGGAAGACCGTTCCGGCGAATGTGAACCCGGAAGAGGGTCGGCTGGCAACCAGCATCTCGACCAGCTGGTATGAACTAGTCCCCATAGACAAGAAACTCGTCGCCCAGGGTTCGCCGCGCACCGAAACCATTACCAACGTTCCGCCTTATCCGCACGCTTGAGATCGACCTGCAAGCGGAAGAAATAGTGCGCATACGATAGCCAGGCCGACCAATGTCACGAATCGCCATCGGTATCCATTTCGACGAGGGCGCGGACCGTCTGCGCGGCACGCTGGCTTCTGTCCGCGCCAATACGAACATCGGATACGACTGGTTGGTCCTCGCGGATGGGCCGCTCGATGCCGCGACCCAGCGAGTGACCCAGGAGTTCGGAATCTCCGTGTCCTCCTCGAATGCGCCCGTGGGCGCTGCCGCCTGCTTCAACCGCCTTCTCGCCGGCGGTTCGGCGGAGGTTTTTATTTTTCTGGAAGCCGGCTGCCTCGTTTCCCCCAACTGGCTCGATGCGCTGCTGGCCGCGCTCGACGCGGACCCACGCAACGGACTCGCCGGTCCTTCCACCAATCGCGTTTGGAACGGGCAATGCGCCTTTCCCGGCGCGCCGGGCGGGATGCACGCGGTTGCCCGCACGGCGCAGCAGGCGCGCCAGCAGTTTGGCGCCGCCGCACACACACTGGGGCCGCTGCATAGTCTCGCCGATTTCTGCTACGCGGTGAAACGTGAAGTAGTCGAGGCCATTGGCGCGGCCGACGAAAGCTACGGATTCGGCCCATGCTGGGAGATGGATTACAACATCCGCGCTCACCGCGCCGGGTTCCGCGGCGTCTGGGCCCGCGCATCGTATGTCTACCGACCGCCACTATCCGCGCGTCGCGAGCGCGATGAGACACTGACTCTCGAGGCCAGCAAGCGGCGCTATCAGGACAAGTTCTGCGGTCTGCGGCTCACCGGCGCTCGGCCGGACTATGAATCGCATTGTCGCGGCGACGAGTGTGAACACTTCGCGCCCCCGGCGCTGGTGAAGCGGCACCTTCAGCTGCCCAAGGCGGCGCCGATCGTCAACGGTAACGAGCAGCCGCTGGTCAGCTGCATCATGGTCACGCGCGACCGCCCGGAGTTCGTGCTGCAATCCATCCGCTACTTCGAGCGCCAGGACTACCCACATCGCGAACTCATCATCGTGGACGACGGTGAAGCAAAGCTGGCCGCGGTCGTTCCCAATCACGGACGCATCCGCTATGTGAAGCTCGCTGGAAAACACAGTATCGGGGCGAAGCGCAACCGCGGCTGCGAACTGGCGCGGGGCGGCTTCATTGCCCAGTGGGATGACGACGATTGGTATGCTCCCCACCGCCTTAGGCTGCAGATGCAGCCGCTGCTGGAAGGCCACGCCGAGATCACTGCGCTGCAATCCGGCACTTTCTTCGATCTAGCCGGTTGGAAATTCTGGCGCTGCACCGAAGCGTTGTATCGACGGCTCTTCGTCCAGGATGTCATCGGAGGCACACTGGTCTACAAACGCTCTTGTTGGCAGGCACAGTCTCGCTACCCGGAGACTTCGATAGCCGAAGATGCTGCCTTCCTCTCTCGCGCGATGCAACGCGGCGCGCGGCTGAAGCGAATCGCGGCTGACGGCGCGTTCCTCTACTTGCGGCACGCCGGCAATACGTGGTCCTTTCAATGTGGCAGCTTCCTCGATCCCAGGGGCTGGCTTCCCGTCCCCGAGCCGCCGCTGCCCGCCGAGGACCGTGCTTTCTATGCCGCGCGTTCCGCTCGGGCCCCGGCGGCGCCTGGTGCGCACACCGAACGGCCCCTCGTCAGTTGCATGATGCCGACGGCCAACCGGCGACCCTTCGTCCCACAGGCGATCCAATATTTCCTGCGCCAGGACTACCCGAACCGCGAACTGATTGTGCTCGATGATGGCGAGCAGGCGGTCGATGACTTGATTCCCCACGATCAACGGATCCGCTACTTGCGGCTGCCACGACGGTACAGCATTGGGGCAAAACGCAACCTGGCCTGCGAAGAAGCCCGCGGTACGCTGATCGCGCACTGGGACGATGACGACTGGATGGCTGGGCGTCGCATCTCCTACCAGGCCGGGGAACTCGCCAGGGCCGGCGGCAAGAGCGTTTGCGGCCTGTCGCGTCTGTACTATTTCGACCCCCGCCAACGACGTGCATGGCTCTACAAGTACCCCGAAAGGCAGAAGCCGTGGCTGGCCGGCAATACACTCCTTTATCGCAAGGAACTGTGGCAGCGACATCCGTTTCCCGACCTTAACGAGGGCGAAGACACAAGATTCGTGTGGGGTCTGCCTCAATCCTCCGTCCTACCGCTGGACGACTGCACCTTTTTCGTGGCCACAGTGCACGAAAAGAACAGCAGCCCCAAGCGAACGCAGGACGCGCGCTGGCTGCCGCGGACGGTCGATGAGATTGCTGGTTTGATCGGCGGGGATTTCTCCTTCTACGACCAATGGCCGGGGTCACCGGCTCATTGAAGATCGATGTCGCCGCTGAACTCGACCTTGACCTTGAGTCCGCCAATCTCCAGCGTCATTGTGGCCGGAAATGATTCCGTACCCTTGATGGTGCCGTCCGCCGCAGCCTTGGCGACCGCGTGTTCGATTTCACGCTGCGAATTGATGCCGACCGTTTTCAGGAACTTGCGGATGCTTAAGTTCAGCGCTTCTTCGTTCATGGAATCTCCGCAATGCGAGTGCGTGCTCCCAGCGGGGCTGCGCCTGTGCGCAGGCCCCGCGGGTTGACTCCTCATCAGCGCCGATGATCACCGTCATGGTGGCCATGGTCATCGTGGCCGCGACGGTCGCGACGATCGCCCCAACGGCCGCCGCCGGCATAGACCACCGGGGGCGGTCCGTAGTAGCGAGGCGATTCGTAGACCACCGGAGGGGGTGCTCCCCAACCAAACGGGTTCAAGTCGACGTTGAGGTGTACGTTGGCGTAGGCGGCCGTGCTTGCCATCAGCGAAAGCGCGGCAATTCCAAGTGGCAGAATTCCAATTTTCATAATAAATCCTCGTAGCTGTTGCGGCGCGCAGGGTGCGCCCGTCATCACGCCATGCATTGATTATTGCTTCGCCACTTTTGCGTCATGACCGCCATGGCTGAATACTTCGTCGGCTTCCTTTTTCTGGTCATCGGACATCACGGAATACAACCCAGAGAAGGCACCCGCGAGCTTCTTAACCCCGTTCGCATGGGCTTGGGCAATTTCCGCATACGCGTTCAAGTCGTCGACTGCCGACGCATTCGCTTTGTTTGCGGCACGCTTGTCAATCGCTCGGTCAAGGTCCTTGGCGTTTTCGCGCATGGTTGCCGCGACGTCGCCCCACTGGGTTTCCTCCGCAGGAGTGATCTTGAGCGTGGCGTGCATTTCCTTGATGTGTTTCTCCACCGCGGCATCGCGCTTGGTGTCGGCAGTCGCCATCGCCGAGGTTTGGGCCGCCGTTTGTGCCATTGCACTACCAAAGGCAAACGTGGATAGAAGCACTGCAGCAATTACTTTCATAGAGTTCTCCATAGGGATACGCGATCTGAAGAGAATTCAACCATGGCTGAAGCCAGGTCGTCGGTGCGCTGCCGGACACAGTTGGTTAATGCGCTGACCTACACGGGTCGGCGATCACAGTAGCGTAGGGGTCTCTAGCGAAGATGCAGGACAAATGCGCCATCGCGCATGGCGATGCGCCTACACGCAATGCCAATTCCGGCATCCGGCGTGCGGGTAGGGCAATTCAGTCCTCGCTCGTGCTGGGATCGACGGCGGGATTCGCCGCGGTGGTGGGCTTGGGTTTCGGATGGATCTGGACCGCTATTCGATCCGCGCCGCGGGCGTCGCGATCCATCTTCTGCTGCTCGCCGGGGCGCTCTCCCTGCTGTTGGTCGGCCGCAGCCACTCGGCCACGGCGCTCATCTTCTACGCCGTATGCTTCGGCGTCACCCGGCGCACCCCGGTGCATTGGCGCTGGTCACGACAACATGCATTTTTGATCCGCTCGGCAAGTGCTATAAACCATGGCCCACCAACAAAAACTGGGGAGAAGAAAGCCATGAGAACTTCAATCGGATCATCCTCGATCGGCGTCGGCGTTCTAGTGTTCATCGGCATGTGCGCTCATGCCACGCAACCCCCGGACGTCGTAGTGAGCGACGGCAGCGGCAATACCGCCATGGGTACCGATGCGCTGCAGTACCTGACCACCGGCACTGAGAACACGGCGGGCGGCTTCGGTGCCGCAACGGCCAACGCCACCGGCAGTTCGAACACCGCCTTCGGGTCGAACGCGCTGTTCGGCAATGTGTCCGGCATCGGTAATACCGGGACCGGGTTCTTTGCAAACAGTCAGAACAACGGCAGCTACAACACGGCCAACGGCTACCAGGCGCTGGGCAGCGGACCCAAAAGTGCCACCAGCAACGACAACACCGGTATCGGGGCCTACGCTCTCGAAGTTGCGAGCGGCAACAACAACACGGCGCTCGGCTATCAAGCGGGTTTGAGCCTGACCACGGGCAGCAACAATATCGATATCGGCAATGAGGGGGTGGCAGGGGAAAGTGCCACGATACGCATCGGCACCGCCGGTACGCAGACGGCGACGCACATCGCAGGGATCGATAACTCCGTCGTGACCGGTTCGGCGGTCTACGTCAACTCCAATGGCCGCTTGGGTGTGCTGTCCTCATCGGAACGCTACAAGACGGCGGTCGCGCCGATCGGCCCAAGCAACGACAAGCTGCAATTGCTTCGGCCAGTCAGCTTCCACCTCAAAGTCGATCCGGACGGTGCGGTGCAGTACGGATTGATCGCCGAGGAGGTGGACAAGGTCTATCCGGAACTGGTCATTCATGACGGCGCGGGCAGGATCCAGGGTGTGCATTACGAGGAGCTCGCGCCGCTGCTGCTCAACGAGGCGCAGCGGCAGGCGGTGGAAATCCGTACCTTGAAGCGTCAGCTCGACCTCAAGCAAAAGCAGCTCGACTCTCAAGGCGCGCGGCTCGACACCCTGCAGCAGCAAATGTCGCAGCTATTGGTGGCGCAGCGCTGAGCGGGATGTTACGCGACGGAGCGCGCCAGCGCGCAAAGCGCTTCGTCGCGATGGCGGCGGCCCACGAGTTGCAGCGCGGCCGGCAGTCCGCCGGCCGCAGCAACCGGCACGCTTAAGGCAGGATGTCCGGACACATTGAACTGCCGCACGAATGAGGTGGACAGGAGCGCCGCGCGTGCATCGGCGGCAGCGGCAAGGGTGAGAGGAAAATCCGGCATGGTCGGCAGGGCGAGTGCATCGACCTGTGCGAGCGCCTCATCCACTTCGGCCCGAAATGCCTCGCGCACTTTCTCGGCCGCCTGCACGTCGGCTGAAGTAACCTCGCGCGCCGTGAGCAACCGCGCCCGTACATCGCTTCCGAGCGCTTCGCAGGCGATCAAGTGGCCGAACGCCGTCCAGTTCTCGGCGCCGATGATTGCAATCCCGGCCGCAAATGCCGATTCGAAGGAGGGCAGGGTGACGGGGCGTAGCGAGATGCCCGCCTGCTCCAGCGCGCCGCGGGCGGCGGCGGCGACTTCCGGGTTGGCCGCCACTTGAACCCAACCCACCGTGCCGTGCGCCGGCGGAGCTTCTGGATGAAACGAGCTGTCGAGCAATTGCATGGCTCGCTCCAGCATCGGGACGTCGCGCGCGAAGGGACCGACGCAATCGAGCGATGAATGTGCGGGATGGACTCCCGAGCGACTCACCCTTCCGTACGTGGGCTTGAGGCCGTACACACCGCAACAGGCCGAGGGTATGCGGATGGAGCCGCCCGTGTCGGTGCCGACCGCGAAATCGACCAGTTGCATTGCAACCGCGACCGCGGATCCGCTGGAAGACCCACCCGGTACGCGTCCCGGTGCACGCGGATTGACCGGCGTGCCGGTCCAGAGATTGATGCCCGTCACCCCATAGGCGAGTTCGTGCATGTTGGTCTTGCCCACGATACGGCAGCCCGCATCCAGGAGCTGCCGCACCACCTCTGCATGCCGTTGGGCGGGAGGCGCATCGGCAAAGCAGGGGCAAGCCAGGCGCGTCGGCACCCCCTCGATGTCGATGGAGTCCTTCACCCCCACTCGAAGGCCATCGCCGCCCAAATCCATGGTTTGCACGAATACGGAATCGGTCATGCGGCGGGCCTCAAGGTTGTATGCGCATGCCGTCTTCGGCCAGGGTCACGGGGCCTGCGAAGTTCTTTGCGATGGACTTCAATACCGCGTCGTGCATTTCCACAGTGGCGGGAGACAGATGACTCAACAACAGCCGCTTTACGCCGGCGCTCCTGGCCAGCTCGCCGATGGCGTGTGGCGGCGTGTGCAGCGTGTAGAGCACCGCGGGAGAATCGGGCGGGTCGAGCACAACCGTGTTGAAAACCAGCAGATCGCTGGCTCTCGCGATACTGCGTAAGTTCGCAAGCCCCGCCGCGTCGATGTCGCCCGAGAAAGTGACGCTCCTGCCGCCGTAGTCGATGCGGTAGATCACGGCGGGCGCATCGCCATGGTGTCCTGCAATCGCCGAAACACCCAGGTTGTTTTGCTTGAATATGAACTGCGGCCGCGCATTCGCGTCGACCCGCGCCGGTATGTCATGTGCCTGAATGGTCATCGGAGCGGAAAAATCACTCAGGTAGGCGAACGCGCCATTCGGTCCGAACAAGAGGTGAATGAATCGGCTGGTGGAGGGGAAATAGGCACCCTGACCCTTCGCGGGCGAACCCTCCGGGCCCCACACCTTGAATACGATGGGGCCGGAACTCGACACGGCACGCGCCTTGAACAGGCCGGCCAGCTCACCGGCATGATCGATGTGCAAATGTGTCAGCAGGACGATATCGGTGTTCGCGAGGGAAGCCTTTGCTTCGCCCAGCCGGGCGAACGATCCCGGGCCGGCGTCGACCAGAATTCGGGGAGTCCCGTCGGTGAGAATGAGATAGCTGGAGGCCGCTCGCCCGGTGGCGCCCGGTCCCCCGGAGCCGAGTACCAGGACCTCAAGGACAGGTGCGGAGGCCTCCGCGCCACCTAAGGCGCCGGCACCCGAACCTAGCAAGACAAGAATTGCGGACAGATGAAGGTATTTTGACCGGCGCATGAAATCAGACGCTCGACAGGGCTGTCCCGAATGACCACGGAGCGGTCTCGAAATATCGCCTCTGACACATGCAACTTTCCATTGAGCCCAGTGTTATGTGAATCAGGGAACGGAAGACTCTAATGAGAAACACCGCTGGTAACTTTATACACCTCAGCCTCAACCGTCGACCGGTGCTGACGGTCATGATGGTGTACTCGGCCGGCTTCTGCGCCGTGGCTTTGATGGCGGCGGTCGCCGTGTGGCGGGCCAATTCCAGTTGCCCGTTGTCACATAGGTCCGAGCAGCCTTATGTGGTGCAAAACCTCAACCTTAGCCAGGAATCCCCATGCGCAATCATTACTTGAGTTTGCTAGTTGCCATACCGATGGCTTTCCTTCCCTCTCTGAGTAGTGCGAAAGGTTGCTTGAAGGGCGCCGCGGTGGGCGGGGTCGTGGGCCATGTGGCAGGCCACCATGCCGTGGCGGGTGCGGCGGTCGGTTGCGTCGTCGGGCATCACAGCGCGAAGGTGAAGGCCAGAGAGGCGGCTCAAGGGGCGCCGCAGACTCAGTCGGCGCCGCCTGGCGACACCACCCAAAAGTAGCGGGATGTTCAAGGGTCGACCGGACCCTCGCGCCGACTCCTTTGGATTGGGACTCGGATTTGGCTCATAATCGCCGCTTCATATCCAAAGGCCTGCGGCAAGGAGTCCACCGTGAGTAAGCCATTCAGTAGAGTCCATATTCGCGCGCTCGTGGCCGCCGCCGGCCTCATCGCATTCTGCGGAGCGTCCTTCGCCGCCGACGTGAAAGTGACGTTGATCGGCGCCGAAGAGACTCCTCCCGTGACCACGACGGCGACCGGTAAGGGAACCATCACCATTGGCGCGGACAAATCCGTCAGCGGCACCATCAAGACGATGGGCATCGTCGGCACGGTGGCGCACATTCACGTGGGCGCGCCCGGTCAGGCCGGACCGCCCATCATCACGCTCGACAAGACCGCCGATGGCGTGTGGGCGGTGCCTGCGGGGTCCAAACTGACGGACGAACAGTTTGCGAGCTTCAAGGCCGGCAATCTTTACGTGAATGTACACAGTGCCGAGCACAAGCCCGGGGAGATTCGGGGGCAGCTGAAACCCTGATTGAATTCAGCGCGACGCCAGCCGGTCGCGCTTCATCGATTCGGGTACCGCCGCGATTTTCTCTCTCACGGCATGCAGCTCCCGCTCCTCGACCACGCGGGCGCCGCCCGGCTGCTTCATGGCGCGTTCGAGCTGCGCCTGCCGCATGAAGAGTTCCAACAATTCGTTTACCGTTTTCATGTCCACGTCTTTCGCTGATTGCATGGAGCGTATGCTGGGGCAGGACGAGACTGAGTCAGCGTGATCCATTTCGCGGTAACGACGGCATTCCCGCTTCTGTAAAGCGCTCGAGCGAATCACTGTCGCCGCGCGCAGACTGCGACCAAGCCGCGTGTTGGGCTATTGCCGGTCGTTGACAAATAATGTCAGTGGATATGTAACCGCCGAGCGGGATAGCCTGCATCAAGCGACGGGCGATTCCTTCAAATTCCAGATTTGGTCGGCGTACTCGCGAATGGTGCGATCGCTCGAGAACTTGCCGGAGCAGGCGACATTGATGATGGCCTTTCTGGACCAGACTTCGGGTGAGGCGTAGCAGGTATCGAGCTCCCCGTGCGCCCGGCCGTAGTCCGTGAGATCGGCGAGGTTCCGATAGTGATCGCCGCCATCCAGCAGAGCGTGGCGAATCGGCTCGAAAATGCCGGGTTCGTTGCGGTTGAAATGATCGGAGAAGATGAGATCGAGCGCCGCCCGGGTCTCCGGCTCGTGCGCATAGTGCCAGTGCGGGTTGTACCACCCGGCACTCTCCGCGACCTGCTGCGCCGTCAGGCCGAAGAGAAAGAAATTCTCCTCGCCGGCCTCCGCGGCCATCTCGATGGTCGCTCCGTCCCTTGTGCCGATGGTGAGCGCGCCGTTCATCATGAATTTCATATTGCCGGTGCCGCTGGCCTCGAAACCGGCGGTTGAGATCTGCTCGGACACATCGCTCGCCGGAATGAGCCGTTCAGCCAGGCTGACGTTGTATTCGGGCAGGAACAGAACCTTGAGGCGGCTACGCGTCGCGGCATCGTCGTTGACGGTCACGGCGACCTGGTTGATGAGCTTGATGATGAGCTTGGCGAAGTGATAGGCGGGAGCCGCCTTGCCGGCGAAGAAAAACGTATGCGGGGTCATCCGCTCGCCGGCGCCGTCGCGCAGGCGGTTGTAAAGAATCACCACGTGCAGGACATTGAGCAGTTGACGCTTGTACTCATGCATTCGCTTGATCTGGCTGTCGAAGATCGTGTCGGGATCCACGACCACGTCGCTGGTCGCCTTCAACCAATCGGCAAAGGCCACCTTGGCCTCGTGCTTGGCCGCCCGGAATCGCGCGCGAAAGGCGGCGTCGTCGGCCAACGGCAGGAGCTTGCGCAGCTTCGACAGGTCGGTGATCCATTCCGGTCCAATCGCCTCGGTGATCAGCCTCGACAGGCAGGGATTGGCCTGCTGCAGCCATCGACGCGGAGTCACGCCATTCGTCTTGTTGTTGAAGCGCTCGGGATAGAGCTCGGCGAAGTCGTGCAGCACCCGCGTTCGCAGCAATTCCGTGTGAATCGCCGCCACTCCGTTCGTGCTGTGCGAGCCCACCACCGCCAAGTGCGCCATGCACACTCGATGCGTGGGACCCTCCTCGATGAGGCTGACGCGCCGCACCCGAGCGTCATCGCCGGGGTAGCGGCGTCGAACTCCATCCAGGAAGCGGCGGTTGATCTCGTAGATGATTTCCAGCTGCCGCGGTATCAGTGCCTCGAACAAATCGACCGGCCATTTCTCCAGCGCCTCCGGCAGCAAGGTATGGTTGGTATAGGCGAGCGTGCGCTGCGTGATGTCCCAGGCTTCATCCCAGGCCAAATGCGCCTGATCCAACAGGATGCGCATCAACTCGGCCACGCAGAGCGAGGGATGCGTGTCGTTCATCTGCACGGCGATGCGGTCCGGGAAGGACGTCCAGGTCGCATGACCCGCGGTAAAGCGCGCGCAGATGTCCTGCAGAGAACAGCTCACCAAGAAATACTGCTGCAGGAAACGCAGAGTCCGGCCCGCCTCGGTCGAATCGTCCGGGTACAGCACCCGGGTCACGGATTCGGCGGCGACGTTCTCAATGACCGAGCCCGCGAAATCGCCATGCGAGAACTCGTCCAAATCGAAGAAATGGGGCGCGGTGGCCGCCCATAGCCGTAGCGTATTGACGCAGTTCGCGCCGTAGCCGATGACCGGCCGGTCGTAGGCCATTCCCAGCAAGTTGGAAGGCTTGTTGCGCGTGATATTGACGGAAGCGCCGCGCAGCTCGAACGTCGCCTGCAGCGGCACCACATAGACTTTGCGCGGCCGCGGAATTTCCCAGGGATCGGTTTGGAACAGCCAGTTGTCCGGCATTTCGATCTGCGATCCGTTGCGGATCACCTGTCGAAAAATGCCGTATTCATAGCGCAGGCCGTAGCCGATGGCTGGGTATTGAAGCGTGGCGAGCGAATCGATGAAGCAGGCCGCGAGGCGGCCGAGGCCACCGTTGCCCAAGCCCGCGTCCGGCTCCTCCTCGATCAACGCCTCGAGGTTCCAACCCTGCTGCAGCATGGCCTGGCGTACGATCGCATCGGCGCCGAGGTTCATGATGTTGTTGCGCAGGGTGCGGCCGAGCAGGAATTCCATCGACAGATAGTGGACGCGCTTGGGATCGGATTTCGCGCGCACCCGCCGGGTCATCACCCAGCGGTGCGCAATCAAGTCGCGTATGAAGCGGCTGGTGGCTTCGAACTTCTCCCGGACGTTGGCCTCCAGCGGGTCGGCCAGTTGTTCGCACAGCAGGTATCGCTCCGTCCATTGCCCCGGCCGATCCGCCAACCCCAGACGCTCCAGCCGCCGATCCAGGGCGGGGTCCAAGTGACCTCGATTGTCGGGCAGGAACGGCTTCGGAACGGCCATTCAATACACCTCGGGCACGAGCATCTCCGCGGGTACCGCCTGCCTGGAATAATGCTCGTGATGCTCGCGCTGCGGCAAGGCAATCGGGGGCTTCGGCGTCTCTTCGTAGGGAAACTGCTTCAACAGATGATCGATGAAATTGAGGCGCGCCCGCTTCTTGTCGACGGCGTGCACCACCCACCACCGCGCTTCCGGGATGTGCGAGCGCTCGAGCATCACTTCCTTGGCCTTGGTGTAGTCCTCCCATCGGCGGCGCGATTCCAGATCCATCGGACTCAGCTTCCACTGCTTCAACGGATCGTGAATGCGGCCGAGAAACCGCATGTACTGCTCCTTGTCCGTGATCGAAAACCAATACTTGAGCAGCTTGATGCCTGAGCGCACGAGCATGCGCTCGAACTCCGGCACGGAGCGGAAGAACTCCTCGTACTCTTCGGGGGTGCAGAAGCCCATCACCCGCTCGACGCCCGCCCGGTTGTACCAACTGCGGTCGAAGCAAACGATTTCGCCCGCGGCCGGGAGGTGCGAGACGTAGCGTTGGAAGTACCACTGCGTGCGCTCGCGGTCATTGGGCGCCGGCAGTGCCACCACCCGGCACACGCGCGGGTTGAGTTTCTGAGTGATGCGCTTGATTGCGCCGCCCTTGCCCGCGGCGTCGCGTCCCTCGAACAGAATCAACACCTTCTGCCCCGAAGCGACCACCCAATCCTGCAGCTTCACGAGTTCGGCTTGGAGCCGGAACAGCTGCTGAAAGTAATTTCGCCGGTATGCCAACTCGGCGGCCGGATCGGCGGATGACGGCATACCCGGGAGCGGATGGCGGTCCTCGATCTCCATCTCCAATTCCTCGTCGTAGCCGTCGGCCAGATCGCGGCGGATGCCGCTGATCAGCTCGTCGATTTGGAATGGGGGCGAATCGCTCATGGACGGCTCCTGGCTAAATGAGGGAATCGTCTCCCACATTTGTTTCAGTTTGGATACTGGCCATGCGGTGCGTACGGCGTCAAGCCCCGGGCGGCCGTGGCGGCGCGTTGCCCGCCTGCGCGGCAAAAATCTTGCGCACCGACTCCAGGGTGTCGGCGTCCTCAGGGCCTTTGTCGTCCCGGTAGCGCTTCACCCGCGCGAGCCTAAGTGCCAGGCCTGCCGGATAACGGGGGCTCGTCTGCAGATCGCTGAAGGCTATTTCCACCACCAACTCGGGCCGCACGTACACCGTCCATTGGTCGCGGTGCGTTTCGCGTGCCAGCAATTCCTTCGATTGCCATTCGAGCATGGCGTCCGTCAGACCCTTGAAGGTCTTGCCCAGCATGACGTATTCGCCCTTGGCCCGGTCGAGGGCGCCGAGATGCAGATTGGACAGCTTGCCGGTGCGCCGGCCGTGTCCCCACTCGGCCGCGAGCACGACGAGATCGAGTGTGTGCGAGCGCTTGATCTTCAGCCAGCTCGCGCCCCGATTGCCGGCCTCGTAGGGCGCCTCCAGCGATTTGGCCATCACTCCCTCGTGGCCGGCCTCGATCGCGGCCTCATAGAAGGCGCGGGCCTTAGGTTCTGCCGACGTGACCAGGCGCGGAACCCGCATCGATGCAGGCACCGCCTCCGCGAGCTCTGCGATGCGCTCGCGCGTGGGCCGATCCACGATGCTGCGGCCGTCGATCAGCAGACAGTCGAAGAAAAACGCTCTGATCGGCAGTTCGGCCTGCAGTGCTTCGACGTTGAGCTTGCGGCCGAAACGGCGCATGGTGATCTGAAAGGGATGCGGCCGTCCCGATGAGTCGAAGGCAATCGCCTCACCGTCGAGCACCAGGCTCTGCGCGGGGAGGGCGCGCACGGCGTCGACGATTTCCGGCACGGCGACCGTGACCTCGTTCAGCGAGCGGGTATAAATGCGCACCCGGTCGGCCGCCTTGTGCGCCTGAATGCGGGCGCCGTCCATCTTCCATTCGAACGCCGCGTCGCCCTCGAGCGCCGTCAACGCCTCCGCCACGTCGGCGGCGGTTTGCGCCAGCATGGGCGAAGCGGGCTTGAAGAGTTCGAGCTGAAATGTCGAGAGCGCCTCCGCCCCCTCCTGCAACGCGACGCGCGCGACCGCGCCCAAGCTCTGGGAATACATGGCGGCTTGCCGCACCCGGGCAACCGGCACCGCGGCGGCCGCCGCGATGGCGTCGATCATCAGCCCGGCGAGCGCGCCCTGCCGCAGCTCGCCGACCATGAGATGCCGCAGGAACTGCTGCTCATCGATCGTCGCGCGTGAAAAGAGATTCTGCAAGGACTGCTCGCGGCGGGCCGCGGACTTGGGGCCGCGGATCTCGGCAATTGCCGCCAGCGACCTATCGGTCTCGGCGATCGACAGCAGCGCCTCGCCCGCGGCCTCGGTCTGCGAGGCTGCGTACAGCGTCTTGTAGGCAATGCCCATCTTCCCCTGCGAGATCTCTCCCGACAGAAAGTGCACGGAGGTTTCAATCTCGTCGGGGGGCAGGGTCTTCAGAAAAGCGGCGAGTTCTCTTACCTTCGCTCGCCGCGCAGTCGCGGTCGCGACGCGCCGCGAGGTGCTCACCAGTCCTGCCAGAAGAGACATGCAGCGATTGTAGCCCTTGGGCGATGCCCGCGATCCCGCTATCATTCAGGGGTGAAACCCACATTCGAGGCGGACTGGGATCTGCCGGCGCCTTTCCTCGCGTACGTCGCCGTCTCTCGGACGGATATCGACGCCTATGAACACGTCAATAATTCCGTCTACATGACTTGGTTCGACCGCGCGGCCTGGGACCATTCGGCGGCGCTCGGACTGCCGATCGAGGCATGCCTGCAACTCGATCGAGGCATGGCGGTGGTGCGCAGCGTGATCGCATACCTTCGTCCCGCCCTGTTGGGCGATGCGATTCAGGTGGCGACCTGGCTGCTGCCGGCCGGCGGCAAATTGCGCGTACGTCGGCGCTTCCAGGTGCGGCGCGAAGCCGAGGGCACGACGCTCGCGCGCGCCGAGATCGAATACGCATGCATCGAGTTGTCGAGCGGGCGCCCCGCGCGGTGGCCGCCCGAGTTTCGCGAGGGCTATGTGGCCCTCGACGAGGTCATGCACGCGAGCGCGGCGTTGGCGCCGGTCTAAGTACGATTCTCCGCAAAGCTCAAGGTTGCGAAGCGGCGTGCTTCGTCCTGGCCCAGCTTCTTCTGCGCGCGAATCTCATTGACGATCTCGAGCGCGGTCTTCGGCGACGGCGGCAGTTCGGCGTCGCAGGGTTGCAGCGGCGTCGTGCGCTCACCCCAGCGAATCAAGTGCGCGGACAGGGTCAGTCCGCCGCCGAATGCGGGCATGAGCAGCAGATTCCCGGGGGCCACGCGACCTTCCTCCACAGCCTCGACCAACGCGACCGGCGCCGTGGCCGCGCTCATGTTGCCGTACTTTTGCACCGTCAGATACACCTTGTCCGGACCCGCGCCCGCCCGCTTGGCCACCGCGTCGATGATGCGCAGGTTCGCTTGATGCGGCACGACCAGCGCGATGTCATCCATGGTCACGCCGGCGCGGCGCATCACGTCGAGGCTGGCTTCGCTCATGCCCTGCACGGCCTTGCGGAAGATCTCCTGACCGTCGAAATCCCAGCAGGTCTGCCCGTACTCCACACCCAGATTGGCATACATCGTTCCCATGCCGCGCACGCGCAGGATGTGCCGCGAGTCCGCGTAGCATTCGAGCTTCTCGGCGATGACCCCCGTCTCATGCTCCGAGGTCTGCAGCACCATCGCGGCGGCGCCGTCGCCGAACAGCACGGCCACATTGCGGTTGTCCCAGTCCAGGTATTGCGAGATGAGTTCGACGCCGATAATGAGCGCGTTCTTGACGATGCCGCTCTTGATCATCGAGGAGCCGATCGACAGCCCGTACATGAAGCTGGTACAGGCGGTGTTGACGTCGAATGATGCCGCGCGAGTCGCGCCGATGCGTTGCTGCACACCGGAGGCACTGTTGGGAACGGTCTCGTCATTGCTGCAGCTGCCGTAGATGACGAGTTCGATGTCCTCGCCGCGCAGGCCGGCGCAGGCGATGGCGCGGCGTGCCGCGGTGATGGCGAGTTCGATTCCGGGCACGTGGGAGATACGCCTCTCCTTCATGCCGGTCCGCGCCGTGATCCACTCGTCATCCGTGGGCAGGAAGGTGGCGAGGTCGTGGTTGGTCAGGATGGACGGTGGCAGGCACTTGCCCCAGCCGATGATTGCAGCGTGAGTCACTGGAACTCCCCAGGGCGATTGCGTTGTGCCGCGCATTGTCGCCGATATGGGCCCGGCACGCACCTCGTGCCGCAAAATGACCTCAATTTCCCATGTGAAGAAGCTGCAATCCGGCCGTGGCGCCGTAGGTCACCGCGGGGACGAGCACCGCACGCACCATGGGTTGCTGAGAGTAGGGCGCGAAAGCGCCGTCGCGCAGCGAGGTGACCCGCTCCGACAGCCGATCGAGTTGCGCCGCGCCGGCCTTGCGCTCGCCTGAAGGGTCGAGCGAGGAGAGACGTGCATCTTCGAGCTTCAAGAGCACGTCGCTGCGCCAGGACTCCGCGACCCGCCGCAACATGATGGCGGCGCTCACCACGAAGCCGGCGCTGATGACGAGTGCAATCGGATTGCTGGCAAAGCCGAACTCTCCGAACTCCACCGTCAATGCGGCAGCGGCCATGGCGGCGATCACCAACGACGGATACCAGATCAAAGAGGCAATCCAACTGGTACGCCCGGCGATCAGCCGCAAATCGAGCCACAGTGTCGTCCATTCCGCGGCCAGCCCCAGATCCTTCAATCGAGGCGCGATCACCGCCTCCGGCCAGCGCGGCCGGTCCTCCTTCAACGCAAGCACGAACGAACGGGTGAGCAACATGGCGTCCGCCACCCAGAAAATCAGGAACTGCACCGCCAGAAGATTCAGCAATGAGATGAGATCCTCGATACCGCGCTCGACGTAGTTGGTGTCCACGAGGGCAAAACCTCTGACGAAGGAGATGCCCAGATTGAATTCCAGCAGCATGAGGATGTACTCAAGAACGAGCAGTGTGAACGAGGCTACGAGCGTGACGAACGCGACTCGCATCAGGCGCGCCCGCCATCGTCCCCGGTACAGGTACTGCGCGATGAGGTTTTCCAGCGGCGACATCTCGTTGGAGGGCAGCGGATCCTTGGTATTGCCGGACAGGCGCCGCAGCGGAAACCAGATACGCTCCTTCAAACGCCGACGGCGTGGGGTCGCCGGCAGCCGCAGCCAGGCGCAATAGGAATCCATCATCTGCTCGGGGGATACCGGAAAGCCGAACTTGTCGAGCAATGCTGTGGCGTTGGCCCCGAGTTTTCGCTGTCCGCGAATCACCAGGGTGACGACCACCAGAATGGACAACGCCTCTACTATGCTCGCGGCCCAATGACTTGCGCCGCTGAAGATCGGCGGCGGAACCCGCTGGCCATGATTGGTAACGGCGGCCACGAGCGTTGCCCAGGCCCAAATGGACACGAGCGCAATGGCGATGAGCGAAACGGCCGCGGTCACGAGCCTTCGACGGTCCTGCGCACTCGAGCCGCGCGAATACAGGGGCGCCAGAAGTTGGCCGACCCACGCACCGCCCATGGCAACACCCGCAATGATGGCGACCACCAGCATCGCCAGGGAGGCGACGATCAGTTTCGAGCCGGCGGATCCGGTGCTCCACAGAGGCGGCGATGCGGGGGCGGCGATGGAGCGGCACTTGATCTTGGTTTCACACAGTGTTCCGGCATCCTTGTCGACGGTGAGGTCGAAGGCCTGAGTGCGGCCGATCTCGAAGACGCGGGGACGGCGGGTCCACTTGTCGATGCTTGCGCCCGCGCCGTTGTGCTTGCCGAATGACTGCTCGACCGCATAAAACGTGCTGTAGTAGGTGGCGGCTTGATAGCTGTCTCTGAAGGGCGGGATGCTGCCCTGGAGCTCCGGCCGCAGCGACAGTCCCAAACTGGAGCCGACCACCAACTCTTGCGTCCATGCCAGATTTTGTTGATCGGTGAGTCGGGCGTCGAGATCGGTCGTGAAAAAAATATACCGCGGAAACGCGCCGCGAAGCGCCTGCAGAATCATCAGCTTGTCGTAGAGGTCGCTGCCGACGATGCCGATGGCCTTGATGCGGCGCGCGCACCCGAAGGCGACGCTGGATTGGTCGACCAGATTCAGTTCCTTCGAGATCCACCGGCACCTCGGGTCATCGCGCTGCGAGGCCAGCTCCATCGTCATTCGGCGCAGATAGTCGAGTTGACTCGGACCGGTCGCCGCCTCCGGCGCCACGGGAGCTTGCCCGGTCGAGCCTGCGGCCGTGCCTGTTTTGGAGGCGGTCGAGCGGGCGGAACCCGTGGGATCCGGGGCAGGAGGCGTCAGCCCGTCGAGGCCTCGCAGATAGGTGAAGCACAGCGGCTGCGATTTGTCTTCCTCGCCCCTGACCGTGAATTGAGTGTCAGCCGGGTCGGCTGGGTTCGCTGGGTCGGCCGGGTCGGATCCGCCGCAGCCGTTGAAGTACCGGCTGATCAGACGCGCGTACAAGGTGTCGCGCTCCGTGATCAGCGCGATCTCGCTGATATGCTGAATGCCCCGGTATTCGAGCTCCTTGTACAGAGCCTTGACGACGGTGTAGTCGTTGGAAACCGTGCGATACAAGTTGACGTGCTCGCAGCGGTCGTTGAAATGGTCGGCGTGCGGTTCGGTTTGAGTGTCCGGATAGCGCTTCTTCACCGCATCGCTGACGATCCACCAGTTGAGCGCCGTGGCCCGGGGCGAATAGATGGAAATATCGCGCGATGCCGCCAGGAAACTACAACCTGGATCGAGCTCGCTGCTCATTTCCTTGAGGCCATCGGAATCCGCGGGACCCAGTATCACCTCGGACACGGCTCCGGAGTGCTTCTCGACCGGCGCGATGACCTTCACGATCTCGGAGAACCGATGCAGCGGTTCGCCACGAAAATTGTTCTGGTCCAGCCACAACACCAGTACGCGGGGCCGGGATGCCGTATCGCTCGGCGATTCGAAATGAAACCATTCGTAGGCGGCGATTTCGTGCGCCGCTGCGGCATCCGCCTGTGGCGTGTCCAGCGTCACGTAGCCGATATGCTGATCGTCGTCCGGCACGTATCCCGCGGAGGACAATCCGGCCAGAACGGCATATCGGGTACGGCGCCGAGTTTCGATGTCGTCGGCATAGGGAGCGCCGGACACCATGGTGCCGAGTATCACCAGAGGGTCGGCGAGCTGTTTATCCTTCGCCTGCAGCCTCACCAAACCGTGCGCCGCCAAATCGGACACCGCCGCTGCAGTCGCCTGAGTCTCCTTGGCTTGCCGTGCGGCCGCCACCGCCGTCAGCGGATCGTCCCACTGGCGAGCCTCCACGTCCTGGCCATTGGCCGGCGTTTGACGATACGCGGGGGCGTTTTGGTTCTGCGGCCGTACATCCTGAAACGGGTGGTGGTTCACGGCGAGAGCGCCGACCAAACTCACGACCAGCACCACCCATATCGTCGGCGGAAGCCCGCGCAGACTCGATGATTGATCGGCCACTGGGACAACTCCATGTCGCGCAATAATTAGATCTTTCGCGCGCGATTCGCCGCTGAATCGCGCTTCCTTCTATACTAAAGAATGTCGGCGACTGCAAATGCGCGAAGGTCACGTCGCGCCGCGCTATGCCCCGCACTGCAACACCGTTTCGTCCGCGCTCATTCAGATGTCCCTTTATTTAGATAGTTCCCCGTGCTAACTTCCGCGGAAAATCGGAAATCGTACTCAGGGACAGAAACGATGCCGCGCCTCCGCGTCCCAGAATCTACTCGCCGACCGCTCCGCGTATTCGCCTTCGACCCCAGCCGCGGCAAGCAGCTGGGAAATGAGATGCAGATCGATGTGCGTTACCGCCATCTCGCGCCGGGACCGGTCGACCTTACCAATGCCCACGATAAGATCGCCGTCGTCGATTATGATGCGTCGCGCAAGAAGTACTATCTCCCGGTCGATCTGAACGACCCGACCATTCTCATATGGAATGGCCTCACACCGGCGGAATCGGATCCCTGCTTCCACCAACAGATGGTGTATGCGATGGCGAGCGATGCCATCGAACAGTTCGAGCACGCGCTCGGGCGCCGCATCCATTGGCGCCGCGCGGAGCGAGCGTGGAATGCGCCCAAGGGATGGCTGCCGGAGGATATTCTCTGCCTCTCGCTATTTCCGCATGCGATGTACCAAGCCAACGCGTTCTACAGTCCCGACGCCCACGGCATCCTGTTCGGTTATTTTCGCGCCGGCGATAGCGCCGTGGGGCTCAACATTCCGGGGCAGAGCATTTTCACCTGCCTCTCGCACGACATCATCGTGCATGAGATGACCCATGCCATTCTCGACGGCATGCGCAGCCATTTCATGGAGCAGACGAATCCCGACGTGGCGGCATTCCATGAGGGATTCGCCGACCTCATTGCTCTGTTTCGCCATTTTTCCCATCGCGAAGTGCTTCTCGACACCATCGAGCGCACCGGAGGGCGGCTGTATTCGCCGGCCCTCAAGCAAGATCCGCTGCGCGACCAGGCAAGCCAAGCATCGCTGGATCCGGACGACGATAGCGCCAACCCGCTGATCGAACTGGCGGGGCAGTTTGGTGAAGCCATGGGAGCGCGCAAGGGATTGCGATCGGCCATTGGTACGCCGAAGAGCATGAAGCAACTGCTGCAGCCGATGGACTGCCATGAGCGCGGCTCCATTCTGGTCGCGGCAGTGTTCGAAGCATTCTTCACGGTCTACCTGAAGCGCGCCGCCAACCTGTTTCGGATTTTCCGTTCCGCCGGCGGCGTCGATCGCGAGGATGTGGCCACGCCGCTGGCCGAAGCGCTGTGCGATGAGGCCATGAGGACAGCGGACCAGTTCTTTCGCAGCTGCGTGCGCGCCGTGGATTACCTGCCGCCGGTCGACGTGACATTCGGCGACTATTTGCGCGCGGTCATGACATCCGAGGCGGACTTTGACCATGAGGACAGCGATGGGATTCGCGATGCCTGGATGCGGGCGTTCAGGCGGCGGCAAATCCTGCCGGACAATGCGTCGTTCTTTTCCATGGATGGACTGCGGTGGCCGCAGCCTATTAAGCCGCTCACCGTGGAAGGCTTGCCCTTTGGGGGGCCGCTCGGTCTAGCCTATGCTGAGCGCAAGAAGATGGCGCGCGTACTGCGGACGTTCATCAATGATCCAGGCAACAAGCGACTGCTCGGCCTCGATCCGGCGCTCGACTGTCGCATACCCTCGTTTCATCCGCTCTATCGGACCGACCGCAGCGGCAGCGTACGCTGGGATCTGATCGTCGAGGTGGTGCAGACTTCGCCCAATCCGCCGCAAGGATATCCGCTGCGCGGCGGCACCACCCTGATCATCTCGACTCACGGCACCGGAGGTGTGGGTGGCCGGGGCGCTCCGTTCGTGCGCTACTCCATCGCCAAGCCGCTGCATGGGCCGGAGGGCTCGCGGCGGGCGCAAGGGCAGGCGGCGTTTCTAAAGCAACAGGGGATCAAGCCGGACATCAAGGCAAACGGCTTGCGCATCAATTTTGCTCTCATCCATGGAGGAGCGTAGTCATGGCGGCGAAACCCAAGCGCAAGCCGGCGAAGGCCAAACCTAGGCCCAAGCCCGCGAAGGCGAAGCGCAAGCCGCCCAAGGCCAAGCCCAAGCCCGGTAAAAAACCCGCAGCGGCGCCCATTGTCATACCTCCCGGCACCGGCGGTTCGGGAGCGTGGGATCGCGCGGCCGGAGAGGTGGGAATTCGAGTGCGGATGTACCGGGTTGGGTTCGGCGATTTTTTTCTGTTGTCGTTTCTATCCGAGGCGGACCAGCCCGTCCACGTCATCATCGACTGCGGCGTGTTCAAGGGGAAAAAACAGACCGGCGATATTGGAACCATCGAGTCGGCGGTCGCCGACATGGTGCAAACTACCGGCGGCAACGTCGCGCTCATCGTCATGACCCATCGGCACGCCGATCATATTGCAGGGTTTGCGCGCTGTGTGGCGACTTTCAAGAAGTTGACGGTAGGGGCGGTGTGGATGTCGATCTGGGAATCGCAATACTCGGCCACCGCCGTGAAATTTCAGGCAGAACTCACGCGCACCGCGCTCGCACTGCAAAGTCACTTCGCCGCACGCGGAGCCGCCGCGTCGGAGGGCGAGAATACCGCTCAACAGTTCATGCTGAATGCGACGGGCGAGGACGGCGGGGGGCCGAAGGGATCGAACGCAGTTGCTCTCAATCTTCTCAAGCAGGGGTTCGCCGGAGTTACTCCCAACTACTATCAAGCCGGCGATGCCGCCAAGCTGCCGCCGGCGCTCGCCGGCGCCGGAGTGGCGGCTCAGATCCTAGGACCGCCGCCCATTGCCGATGCGCTTCTCATGAAGCTCATGGATGTGAAAAAAGGCGTCGGGGAATATCTGACTCAAGACTCGGCGGCACAGACCGAAGTGGGTTCTCCCTTCGGAACCAATTGGGAAGCGGTGGCGCCGACTTCCTACGGGCCGGACTCCTTTCGCGAGTGGCTGCCGACGCGGGTGGACGGGCAGTCCGTTTCGATTCAGGACGCCAATAACGCGCGAGCCGCGATGGAGGGCGTCCTGGAACAGGCGCAGCCCGCGGCGGCCCTGACGGCGGCGAAACAGTTGAATTCCTTCCTCAACAACCAAAGTCTCGTGATCCTATTCACGTTCAAAGATAAGAAACTCCTGTTCGTGGGCGACGCTCAGGCCGGCAATTGGGAGCATTGGCTGTTCGAAACCGACACTCCCGACAAGGTGGGGAGCGGTGCGATCAAGACCGCGGCCCAACAAATCCTCACCAGCCTCGATTTCTACAAGGTGGGCCATCATGGCAGCGGCAATGCGACCCCGAAGGCGGCCGTGCAGGCGATGGGATTGAGCAGCAAGAAATTCGCCGCGATGTGCTCCACGCAGGCCGATGTATACGGCACGGAGGATCCCGACGATGAAGCGAAGGGTACGGAAGTTCCCCGCGACCCCTTGCTGAAGGCGCTCGGCGCCGAGACTAACTTCGTACGCAGTGATCAAATTCCCATCGTGGTGAATAACACCGTTCTCGTCAAACCCGAGGTAATCGCAACACTGCCCTCGGCCGCGACCGGCACTCGGTTCAAGCAGGGTCCGATCTGGGTCGACTGTTTTCTATAGTCCAATCGCGACCAGCAGTGCCGGCCAGGCAATTTTCGCGAAGTCCTTGACGGCGGGATACGCCCACCCGAAGTTGTCCTTGACGAACTTGAGAATGCCCTTGCCCTCGTCGGCCTTGGGCGTGGATTCCGCGGCCCTTTGCTTCAGGGCTGCGAGCTGCAAGAGCGCGGCGTCGAGGTCGGCGGCGGAGATCTTGAGCGTGGCGGCCGTTTCCGCGATCGCGGCATGAGATGCCTGGTATTGCTGCTCAACGGCGACTGACACCGAAGCATGGCCCGTGACCGTGTTGCGGTCGCCTTGCACCACGTTTCCGAATGCGGCGTTGCCGCCGGAGACGTTGATGTTGAGCTTGTTGCTCATTTCTTCGCCGTCCCGACGGCCGTATTGATCCTGTTCACGGCGCCTTGGATCACGGAGCCGAAATTCGTCTGGCCGCCCGTGACATTGATATTCAGGATGTTGCCTCTTTGCTGCTTGAGATCGCTGGTGTCGATCCCCAGCGAATCGAGCACCTCCACCAACGTTTCGAAGGCGACGTATTGAAGCTCCCGTGTGCTGTTCAAAATATCCACGGCATTGAAGAATCCGGGATACACCGACTTGAGCCCATGCAACGGGTCGAATTCGCGCCGCAGGTACGGCAGGATCTGAAACGGCACTCCCATCGGAGACAGGACGTATCGCCAGAAAACCTTGTTGGGGTCGCGCAGGCCGCTGAGCAGTATCCACCAACGAACGCCCTGGATATTCGAGGTGCGCGTCAACGCGCAGAGCAGAACGAAGCCCGTCTTTCGCGCGGTCTGCGCCGCGTCGGTACGCAGAAATGTGCGGCTCTCGGGGGTGGGGAGTTCGCGGTCCACGTCCTTGAAGACGATTTGCTTGAGTTCGGCGCATCCGAACTTGGTCTTCAGCGATTCGTTGAGCGCCCCCAGCAGCGATGCGGAGACATCCTTCTCGGAGTAAAAGACGTAATGGAAACTGCCCCATTCGCTGCCGATGCTCGCCAGAGCACCGGATTGCGAAAACTCCACCCCGGCGCCGGCGCTGCGTGACTCGGCGGAGCTGATGAAATTCCGCGTGATGATCATGCAAACGATGCAGTAGATGGCCACGATGATAGTTACACCTACCGAGATGCCGAGTAGAAAACTCAGCAGCAGCAGGTAAATCACAACCGCCGCGACGGCATTGCGGACATGAAATTTCATGTGCCGAGGATCTCGTCGCAGGAGCGTGCGGATCGCACGGCATCGTTGCCGTCCCTTGGCTGCGTGTTGGGCAATGTGGCTCTAGTCATCCTGGACCGCCCCACTCGTTGTTGCCCCGATTATCCGGCGGCGCGGGCCGAAAATCCATGAATTCCCGCGAGATTGCGAGCCGCGTTGCAGCATCCCGGGAATGTGTTCAGAACTTTTAGGGGTGCAGGCGCTGCGAGTTGGCGCGATACTCGGCCGCCACCATCCGGTCATCCATAGCGAGGGACAAGCCATGGCTAAAGTTACTCTCAAGGGAAGCGAGCGCATCGCAGTGCAAGGCGCGCAAATACTCGCCCCGGCCGATCCGAAGGAGCGCCTTGAAGTGAGCGTGATCGTCAGGCGCGGTGCTCGGACTGCGTTGCAGACGCGAGTGGCCGATCTGACGGCCGGCAATCGCTCGGTCGAATACTTAAGTCGTGAGGAGTTTGCCCACGAGCACGCTGCCGATCCGGCCGATCTGGCGGCGGTCCGCAAATTTGCCGCCGCCCATGGCCTCATCGTGGCTCTGGAGCACGCGGCGCGCCGCACTGTGGTTCTATCGGGCACGGTGGAACAATTCAGCGAGGCGTTTTCGGTTCAGATGCACCGATTTGCGGCAGATTCGGGAGTCACTTATCGGGGCCGTACGGGAGCCATCCAAATTCCAAAGGAGTTGGACGGCGTCGTCGAAGCCGTACTCGGGCTGGACAATCGGCCGCAGGCAAAACCTCATTTCAGAATGCGGCCCGGTAACGCCAAGAAAAAACAGGACAGTGCCAGGCCCTCGGTTTCCTTCACCCCGCTGCAGGTAGCGTCCTTGTACGGCTTCCCGGCCGGCACCGGTGAAGGTCAGTGCGTAGCCATCATCGAACTCGGAGGCGGGTACCGGGCGGCGGACTTGAATGCCTACTTCAAGGGAATGAACGTCGGATCGCCCAAGGTCTCGGCAGTGTCGGTTGACCACGGCACGAACGCACCCACGGGCCAAGTAGACGGTCCGGACGGTGAAGTCATGCTCGACATCGAGGTCGTGGGGTCCATCGCGCCGGCGGCGAACATCGTCGTGTACTTCAGCCCCAACACGGATGCGGGCTTTCTCGATGCGATAACCACCGCGATCCACGACACGACCAACAGGCCGTCCGTCATTTCCATCAGCTGGGGTGGTCCCGAGTCGACTTGGACTGCGCAGGCGATGACGGCCATGGACGAGGCCTTTCAAGCTGCGGCAACCATGGGTGTTACCGTGTGCGTCGCCTCCGGCGACAACGGTTCCTCGGACGGCGTCGCCGATGGTACGGATCATGTGGATTTTCCGGCTTCGAGTCCGTACGCCCTCGGCTGCGGCGGCACGAGCCTGCAGGCCTCGCAGACTGCAATCACCAGCGAAGTGGTGTGGAATGACGGGACCAGCGGCGGGGCGAGCGGCGGCGGCATCAGCAGCTTCTTCCCGACGCCGGGTTGGCAGACGGGAAAATCAGCAACCCATAGCAATGGCACGGCTGTTCCTCTGACGAAACGTGGAGTACCCGATGTCGCCGGCGACGCCGATCCGGACACGGGATACATGGTACGAATCGACGGCACCGACACCGTCATCGGCGGAACCAGCGCCGTCGCGCCGCTATGGGCTGGGCTGATCGCGCGCATCAATCAAACCACGGGGACCAATGCCGGGTATTTGAATCCGATGCTGTATGGCCGGCCGCAGGCGCTGCGAGACATCGTCAGCGGCAATAACGGCGACTTCGAAGCGGCCAAAGGCTGGGATGCGTGCACGGGCCTCGGATCTCCGAACGGTCCGGCGCTGCCGAGTTCGAATTGAGTAGCTGAGAACACTCCCCCGAGCGATACCGCTCGGGGCGGACTTGTCATATCACCCGTCCTTGGAATCGTGCACCGCGACGCTGCGCCCGCGAAGGGCGCGCGGCCGGCCTCCTGTAAGATAGGCGTGCCGCGTCGGCCGGCGCCACCCAGAGGCTAAGCAGTGCGAAGATTTTTCTTCGGGATCCTATTTGCGGCGTTCATTCTGTGCGGCACTCCAGCGGCCCGCGCGGCGGTCACACCGGGATTGCAGCACGCGATTCGCGTGGCGACGTTCGAGGTGGTGATGAAGAAGCCGGAAAAGGATTCGGTGAGCTACGAGAAACCGTTGCCGCTGGACCTTCTGCCCTTCATCGAGCGCAATGACGCCTATCAGTCGATCGGAACGGCGTTCGCGCTGGGAAACAATACCTACGTCACCGCCGCCCATGTGATAGCGGCGGGTATTGCCGGTCAGTACGGGATGCCGGCCCTGCGCCGGACGGATGGCACGGTGTTCGCGATCGACCGCATCCTGAAATTCTCTCAGCACGAAGATTTCGTCATGTTTTCGCTGCTCAACGATCCGGCCCCGGTGGGTTTCGCAGTCAATCGGCAACCGAAATTGGACGATCCGGTGCTGGCGGTGGGCAATGCGCTCGGTGAGGGGATCGTGATCCGCGACGGTTTGTTCACCTCGGAGACCGCCGAGGAGCAGGACGGACTTTGGAAATGGATCCGCTTTTCCGCCGCCGCGTCGCCGGGAAACAGCGGGGGACCGCTGCTCGACAGCGACGGCAAAGTCATCGGCGTGGTGATCGGCAAGTCACCCAATGAGAACCTGAATTACTCCCTGCCCATCGGCCGCGTCCTGGATGCGGAACATGGAAAGGCGCGCTTCGATCAACGGGAACTGGTCGCGCTGCCTTTTCTGCACGGAACCTACACTTACTCGTTCAAGGACGGCTTCAATCTGCCCATGAGCTGGCCGGACTTCGTCAAGTCCGTGCAGGCTCTGATTGCGCGCCACAACGACGAGGCACGCACTCTTCTGCTCAACACCTATGCGAGCACACTTTTCCCAAAGGGCGAAGGGTCGGAGGCCCTGCTGTTCGACGCCGAGGCGAATGGGTTTCGCCCGCGTGTGATCGTCCAGCAAGCCGACGGGATTTGGAGCGCGCTCGAACCCCCTTACACGACCACGGATCTGCCCGGAGACGGTTCCGTGAGCGTGGCTGCCGCGGCCACGGGAGCGATCCTGCGCCTGGTGCGCTCCAATTCTGCGGCCGACGATGCGTTCTACGGCGACTCCAAGGCGTTCATGGATCTCGCGCTCAAGGCATTGAATCTTCGCCGCCAGGTGGGCTCGGATCAAGTGAGGGTTACGTCGCTCGGAGCGGCGCAAAGCGACACGGTGTACGTCGACCCCTACGGCCGCCAATGGCAGGAGCGCGTGTGGGCAGTGCCCTTCATGAATTTTTACCTGGTGGCGCTGTTGTTGCCGACGCCGGATGGCTACGCCGGTTTCGTCGAATACGCTCCTTCCGCCGCGCTCCATGAGGCTCTGGATCGGGGCCGGTTGGTCGCCGGGCAGGTGGATATTTCGTACATCGGCACGATGGCCCAGTGGCGCTCATATCTGCGGCGGCGCGCGCTGCTGCCCGTCGGTTTGAGCGATGTGAAGCTCGAGTCGACTCCGAAGTGGACCCTGCGATCGCGCCGCTTCGTATCCGCCGTCCCGCCCGAAGTGCTGTCGATCTCCGACAAGAGTCAGCTGAGCCTGACCATGGGATTCATGAAAGACGGGCCGAAAGTTACCTGGGAAATCAAGGAAGCATGGTGGAACCGCGACGACCGCAAGATCGCGGCCGTCGGGGTCTGGCGCCGCGAGCGACCGCCGGGCAGCGCCAAGCTGGAGCTGCGCAACAAGTTCGCCAGCATGCGCGACCGCCGCAGTCCGTACGACGGCGAGATCAGCCGAGAAACGAGCGAAGAATATGCGGTGTCCCGTGTGTTGGACGTGTCCGGGAAGAAATCGGGAACGGTGTCCTCGGACCTCCTGTACGGCTTGACGCTGCACCTCGATGGGCATCCGACGCGCAGCGATGCGGATCGGTCGCTGCAAGCCCTCGCCGCGGCGACCCAGGTACTCGAGCCCGCCCTCGGCGATGACCTGCCCGCCGCGCAAGCCGCTGCAAACTGACTTTCTGAAAAGCGCCTCGGGTTACCGGGACGAACCCGTCGAAGAGCGGGACGATCTCGATGGCGAGCCGCGGACGCGGCCACCCTTGTGCGAGTCTCATTAGGTGCGCGGTCTGACGCGCACTGAATGGGGAGATTCGCCGCGATGCGCCTGCTTGATAGAGTTGCCGGCTGTCATGGGGCGCTGCGTTTGGCGCTCGATGGCGTTTCGGCGGTCCCGTTCGAGGTCACGAGCCCCGGCGACTATGCGCCGCAGGTCGCCGGTTGCCCACTGCGCTACGTGCTCGACGACGACTTGACGCGCGTCTGTGCGCAGCTGGCATTTGCGGACGGCGCGCGCCTGGCGGGGTGCCTGGATTTGCTACGCGTGCCGGCCCAGCGACTCTGGGTGGAATGGAACGATGCGGTCCACAAACAGGTGATCTACGAGACCGGGGCGGTCACCGAGTACGACACGGCTGCGGCGGGCCGGCGAGTCGGAGTTCTGTTGCAAAGCTCGGCAGACGGCCACCGTGCGGTCGCCAGGACCTTCTGGGTCGATGCCGCAGCCGACGAGTCCGCGGACGTGGTCCTGTCGCCCCTCGAAACACACCTCGACCTGCGCGGCGAGCATTCCTTGGCCGCGGATCTACCCGGCGTGCTGGCAGGCGGCTTCGCGAGTCTCAAGGACCCGGCCGATTCGGCGATGGCCTCGCTGCTCGACCACGTGAGATTTCGATTCGACGAGCCATGGGCGGCCTACTATCGAGCCGCGGCGCCTACCCCAACGGCGCAGCGTCACGTGCTCCACGGGTGTCTGGCGGGGGTAGCGCGGGATGTGCCCCTGCTGCTGGCGTTCTTTCTCCTGCTGTCAGCCAAGGACGCGACCCGTTCCATGCCTGTCTCCCGGGCGGCGCTCAATCGAAAAAGGCTTGGGAACGGCCGTCCGCCGCTGCTCGATCACATCGAAGTGCGCGCCTCGCTCGACGCGGTTCGGGAGGCCGATGCCGGCGGCACCGAACTCACCGGCCGGCAGTCGCCGCGGCTACACCACGTGCGTGGACACCTGGTACGACGCGATGACCGCGTGTTCTGGCGCACGCCGCACCTCCGCGGCAGCGGCATGCGCGGCATGGTCCGCTCGCGAACCGTCTGCCTGTCCTTCGCCAAGGCCAGAGGCGGCGAGGCTCACGCGCGCTCGCGCCGCGAGCTCTATCACTGATCGATCCTGTTCAACAGCGTCTCGAGACGATCGAGGCGTTCGCGCCAGAAGGCGCCGTACAAACTGACCCAGTCGATCAAAGGCGCGAGTGCCCGCGGCCGGGCGCTGTAGTGGGTCTCGCGTCCTTCACGCCGGTCGCGCACCAGGCCGGCGAGCTTCAATGCCCTTAGATGTTTGGACACCATGGGCTGCGATACGCCGGCGCGATCGGTCAGGGCATGCACGGTTTGCTCGCCGTCGCGCACCAGGCGCTCGAATATCGATCGACGGGTGGCGTCGGCCAGGGCCTTGAAGAGCTCGGGCGAGGCGGCGCGCATGCCAGAATCATAACTATTTGGTTATGAATAGCAACCAGAGCTGCATCCGGCCGATTCGGTGAACCCGATCCGACCCGCGCCTGTTCCATATGCGAAGTAGTTCTCACCTTGAGGACTTGGCGGTAGCGGTAGACCAAGGTTTGGTCGTTGACGGCATCCAAAATGTGATCCAAGCCATCTCGCGAAATTCCTATTTGCATGAGGATCTTGCAGGCACGGCGAGAATCTTTCCGACGTTGCTGGATATTTGAATTTGCGGTGCAACAACAGGCATTCGCGGAGGGTATCGGTGCAGAGCGCAACCAGGAAAAGTGAGTCCGCGGCGATAGAGATCGCGGGACGAAAAACTGCGCCCGCAGCCAAGAGGGCCAAACTCTCGGTACTCCTCGTCACCCGCGACGATCAGTTGTGGCCGCAGATCGGCTCGCACCTCGGCAGCGACCTGATCCTCAAGCAGGTCGACTCCATCGACGAGTTGATCACCCAAACGCCTGCCGGACAACCGGCCATCGTGCTATTGGACGCTCGGGGTGCGACAGACTCCGCGGCCCTGCTGTCCCGGCTGCAACTGCATTCGCCGCGCTTCGCAGTGGTCGCACTCGACGAGGTGGGCAGCGCTCACCACTGGACCAATCCGATTGCGCTGCGCCAAGTCATCGCTCACGTCGCGGTGCCCATACAGACCGACAAGCTGAAACTGGCCGTCGAGACCGCGCACGAGGAAGTCAATGCGCGCGTGGCCCTGCTCGGCGAATCCGGTGGGCACGGCGAGTCCCGCTCCGCCCCGGCCGGTGCGCCCGGCGCGGCTGGTGCGTCCGGTTCGTCTGCAGCGTCCGACGCACCGTCCAATGCGCGCAGAATTCCGTGGATTCCCGCAGTCGTCATTGCAGTCGTGCTCATCGCCGGCGCTGCGGCATACGTCTTTCTGAGACCGAGCAATAGCTCGCCCAAACCGATGAGCGCCGCGAGCCAGCAACCGGCTGCGCTTGTATCCACCAAACCGGCCGCTGGGCCGTCGCCAACTCCTGCCGCGACTGCGGCCGCGGCCGCCGATGAGAAAGTCGATCTTCTCATCGAGAAGGCGCAGCAGGCGATGACGGATCGGCACTTCATCGACCCGGCGGAGGGCAGCGCGCTCACGCTGTACCGAAACGCATTGCTGCTCGATCCCCAGAACGGCGAAGCGCGCCAGGGTTTGCAGCGCCTCGCCGAGATCCTGTTTGCGCGAGTGCAGTCCGCCTTGGACGAGCGAAAATTCGACATTGCGCTTCAGGCGCTCGAAACCGCACGCAGCATCAATCCCGGCGACAGCCGACTGGCGGCGCTCGACCAGCGTATTACCGCCTTGAAGGCCGAGCTCGGCCCGGCGCAGATATTGGCGACCATCAATGCCCAGAATTTCGACCGCGCGGCGCAGCTGATCGACGAAGCGGCCCGCAGCAAAGCGCTCAGCAGTGCGAAAATTACGCAGTTGCGCGACGAGCTGCGGCGGCGGCACGATGAATCCGACATCGCCAATCTGGTGAAGCTGATCGACACTCGGTTGCAGCAGGACAAATTGCTCGAACCGCGCAATGACAGCGCCGCGTACTACCTCGCCCAAGCCCGGGCCGCGGGCGCAACCCCCGCCGCGCTGCAGGCGCAGTCCCAGGAGATCTTCAAGCGGCTTGCGCAGATGGTGCACGCCGACATCGACCAGCGGCAGTTCAACGACGCCGACCGGGTGCTGACCGACATGCACAGCGCCGGCTTCCCGGCCGCCGCAACGGCGGGCTTGCAGCGAGATCTGACCACGGCCCGCGCAGCGCAAGCGGCCGCCGTGCCCGCACAGCCGCAACCGCTCGATCTCGCGCAGTCGCGCCTGGCGCAGGGCAAGGTGGCCGAACCCGACAACGACAGCGCGCTCTACTACTTCAATCAGCTGCGCGCCGCGGACCCGAAGAACAGCGCGCTGCCCAAGCTATCCAGCGCCATCCTGGCGCAGATTCTGGTGCAAGCCCGCGCCGCGCTCGACGCGAATCAGCCCGACAAAGCCGGTGCACTGTTGACAGCAGCCGGCGGCCTGGGCGCCTCCGCGGACTTGAGCGCCCTCAACGATCGGTTGGCGAAGATCAAGCAGGCCAGCGCCGGGCCGCCCGAAGTGGTGGAAGCCTCGTTGACCCGCAGCAGGCAGCTCGAGCCCGAATACCCCGACGGGGCCCTGCGCAAGAATATCGAGGGCTGGGTCGAGCTTTCCTATGTGGTCACGACGGACGGCAAGGTCACGAACATCAACGTTCTGGATTCAAACCCCACGGGGGTGTTCGAGGCCGCCGCCTCGAAGGCGCTATCGCGCATGCGCTACAAGCCGGCGATGCAGGCCGGAAAGCCCATCGCGGTCGGCACGAAGTTGCGAATCGCGTTTCGAATGAACAAAAAGTAGCCCGATGAACAACACTTCCACAATCACCGAACGACGCGAACCGACCATCTCGGTGCCCATTCTCAGGCGCGCATCCGGCCGATGCCTGGTCGTGCATGACGACCTCGAGCTGCGCCTGCGGCTCGCGGCGCTGGTGCGGCGGGCGATCCCGAAAATGGATGCCGATTGCCTCAGTACCGCGAGCTTCGACACCCTCGCTCCCGACCGTGTGGCGGGCTACCTCGCGCTGCTGCTGATCGTCGAGTTCAGCCTGCGCGACGACGCAACGGATCCGCTGGCGCGGTTGGTGCGTGCCCGCAGCCAGGCGCCGCAAATGCCCATATTCGTTTTCGCGCGCGGCGGCGACGAGCGCAATGCCGCACGCACCATCAAGCTGGGGGCCAACGATTACTGGCCCATCCACGCCGTCAAGATCGGCGAGTTGACCGAGGTGTTGCGGCCGCTCGCGGAGCCCGCGCGCGACGCCGGCGCGGCCGCGAACACGTCGGGCGCGACCACCATAACGGTGGATTCATGGCGCCAACCGCAGATCGGCGGCTACCGCGTGCTGAAGACCATTGCGCAGTCGACCACGGCGGCGGTATATCTCGCGCGCAACGACGAATTGTCGCAGCCGGTCGCGCTCAAGGTTCAGGCGCTCCGGGGACACGTCGTCACCGACGCCGACCGGCAGCGATTCGTCCGCGAATGCAAAATTCTGTCCTCGCTGAATCACCGCTCGATCGCCGACGTGCTGGATTACGGCATCACCGACGAGTACTCGTATCTTGCGCTGGAATACTTTCCGTGCGGCAGCCTGCGCGACCGGCTGAAGAATCCGGTGAGCGAGGCCGACGCCATCAACTACGCGCGGCAGATCGGCGAGGCATTGCAGGTGTTGCATGCGGCACACGTGGTGCATCGCGACCTCAAGCCGTCGAATCTGATGCTGACGGACGACAATCGGGTGGTCTTGATCGATTTCGGCTCGGCGACCGTGCAAAGGGAGGCGAGCGACCTGTCGAGGTCGGACCTGTGCACCGGCACTCCTTATTATGTGTGCCCCGAACAAATCGCCAATCGCGATCCGGACGGGCGGGGCGATCTGTACAGCCTCGGCATCGTGCTCTACGAGATGCTGACCGGCGTGCTGCCGTATCAGGGCGAGAACCTGGGCGAAATATTCGCGGGCCATCGCTCATCTCCCGTGCCGCGCCTGCCTCGGCACGTACTGCGGTATCAACCGATCATCGATCGGCTGATGGCCAAGTCGCCCGACGACCGGTACCCCTCGGCCACCCTTTTTCTGGAAGATTTGAGCGCGGTCAGCGCACCTATTCGAACGTCCGTCGATGGAACCCGCCCCATGGGAGTGAGTAATACATGATGTCTCGTGTAATCAAGGTCCTGAGCCGCCTCGGGTCCCCGGCCGGACTGCTCGTGCTCGTCGTCATTCTCGGCATGAGCTTCGTCGCCGTGGTGCTCGTGCCCGGACTCGAACTCGCAAGCGAGGTGGCGGACAGCTCGACGGCGCTCAAGCTGCTGGGCGAGCAGCAGCGCCAGCCGACCATCATCCGCGCGGCTATCGAGTCCCTGCACGATCGCCTGGGCGCCCGGGGCTACGTTCAGGAATCCCTGGACGAGTTGCGCGCCTCGAGCACTCAGCTCGATGCAGCATTGCGAGAGATGACCAAGACGCGACCGGCGAGCTGGGTCTCCCTGACGGCGGACACCGGCGCGGTCGCCGCCCCGATCGCCGGCAAGCACGCGGCGATGCTGCTCGACACCTGGGCACGAGAGCAGGTGGTGCTGGCCCCGCTGTTGGAATTCCGCGGCGTGCCGTACCAGGACAACGAGTCCACGGGGACCAACTTCAACGAGAGCGGGCGCCAATTGGAGCGCGACGTCGCCGCTGCGATGCGCACCGGCCATCATACTCTGCCGTTACTCGACAGCGAATTCACAACCATCGCGGCCGAGCTGCAGGCGACCAACTTACGCTCGGCCACCGAGCTGCGGCTGGTGATGCTGTCGGGCCTGGTCATCGCCCTCGCGCTGGTCGTGCTCGTCACCGTCATGCTCAGCGCGCGGCAACGGCAGGAAAGCAGCCTGCGCCTGGCGCGCCAGCAAACCATCGACATTCTGCGCACGGTCAAGGACGGGCTGTTCCTGCTCGATCAGAACCTCATCATCGGTGCGGCTTATTCAGGCGCCATGGAAGCGCTGTTCCAGCGCAAGGACTTCGCGGGCGTGCCGTTCGAGAGCCTGCTGAAGAACATCGTTTCGGAAAAGACGCTGGCGACGGCCCTTAAGTTCGTCAAGATTCTCTGGGCGGAACGCACCAACGAGAAGCTGGTCAAGACCATCAACCCCTTGGGCGAGGTGGAAGTTCACCTCGACGGCGGCAGCGGCAAATTCGACACTCGTTATCTGCAATTCGAATTCCACCGGGTGCGGGTCGACGGCGAGATGACCCACGTGCTGGTGTCCGTATCCGACGTGAGCGCCCGGGTGGAACTGGCGCGGGAGCTGCAGAGCTCGCAGAACCAGGCGCAGGGCCAGGTCGATACGTTGCTGGGTATTCTGCACATCGATCCCGCGCAACTGACCTCGTTCTTGAACGACTCGAATGCCGCGATGAAGATGATCAACGCGGTGTTGCGCGAGCCGACCCGCGAGGAGGGCGTGTTCCGCAAGAAGCTCGACACCCTGTTCCGGCAGGTGCACTCGGTCAAGGGCGAGGCGGCAGCCCTCGGCATGTCCTCGATCGAAAGCCGCGCGCACGCCTTCGAGGGGGATTTGAAGGCGCTCAAGGACAAGCCGAGCCTGTCAGGAAACGATTTCCTGCCGCTCGTCATCAAGCTCGACGATTTGCTCACGCATCTGCAGTCCATCAGCGACCTGGTCGCGCGCCTGTCGCGCCTGCAGCACCCGCAGCACGACGTCGCCCACACCGTTACCGCCGTGATCGACACCGGCAAGGATAAGCAGAAGCCCATGCAGCCGGCCGCCAATGCCGACGCCGGGCTTGCAGCGACGCTGCAGCAACTGGCCGCGCGCGTGGCCCGTGAAAACGGCAAGGAGACGGTACTGCAATGCGTCGGCTTCGAGGCGATACCCGACGACTTCCGGCGCGCGGTCAAGGACATCGGAGTTCAGGCAGTGCGCAATGCCATCGTCCACGGCATCGAGGCGCCCGCCACGCGCCTGGCCGCGGGCAAGTCCCTGCAGGGCGTGGTGCGCCTGACGTTCCAAGACCTGGCGGACGGAGGCTACAAGCTCATCGTCGAGGACGACGGTCAAGGCCTCTCCACGGAGCGCATCAAGGAAGCTGCGGTAAAGAAGGGGTTCATCTCGCCGGAACGGGCCCAAACCCTAGATACGAAGCAGGTCTTCTCGCTGCTGTTCCATGCAGGATTCTCGACCCTGGAGACCGCGACCAAGGATGCGGGACGGGGGGTCGGCATGAATTTGATTGCCGATCTGACCAATCAGATGGGCGGAAAGGTTTCTGTCGCGACCAGCGCAGGGAAATTTACGCGGTTGACGATGACCCTGCCGCGCGCCGTGAAGCGCGCCGATGATACGGAGGCCGCGTAAGGGCTATGGATGACGGAGCCAAACCCACCCTGAAGCTCATGATCGTCGATGACTCGAACATCATTCGACGCAGAATCGAGCGCTCGCAACAGATCGCCCGCCTGGAGGTGGTCGGTGCCGCGAGCAACGGCCGCGAGGCCGTGGATCTGTTTCGCCGCACGCAACCCGACGTCGTGACCATGGATCTGACCATGCCGGAGATGGACGGCGTGGAGTGCGTGCAGGAACTCGTGGCCATCAACTCCAATGTGTTGATCCTCGTGGTCTCGGCGCTGGCGGACAAGGCGACTGCGGTGGACGCCATCGAAAAAGGAGCGAACGGCTTTTTGTGCAAACCCTTCACCGATCGTCAGCTCAATGACGCATTGGAAGAGCTGCTGTCGGGGTCATGATGCTCAAAGAAGCGGAAATCCGCACATTCATCGAGGGAGCGACGAACTATTTCGAGACGTCGGCGCAGCAGTCGGCAACGGTCGGATCGCCCTACCTAGTGACCGACGGGAACCCGGGGGCCTACGAATACACGGGCATCATCGGCATTTCCGGCAGCCGCAAGGGCGTGGTCTACTTCACCGCCCCGCGCGGCATGCTTACCGTCCTTCTGATGCGCATGCAGGAAACCGACACCAGCGATGAAAACATCAAGGATCTCGTGGGCGAGGTGGCGAACACCATCTCCGGCAATGCGCGCCGGGATTTCGGCAAGAATTTCGTCATATCGGTGCCCGTGATCGTTGCCCACGAGACGGATAAGGTGACGGCGCCGCATACCCGCTCCTACGTGATTCCCATCAACTGGCGCACTCACTCCGCCAAGCTCGTCGTCTGTCTGGAATAGGCATCCAACCACGCCACGATGTTGGCGACGGTGTCGCGATAGAATCGCTCATATAAGCCCCGAGACACGTACCCGATGTGCGGCGTCGCGAGCACCCGCTCCAAGCGGCGAAAGGGATGATCGGGCGGCAGGGGTTCGACGTCGAACACATCGATGGCGGCGCCGGCAATCCGGCCGCTCGCCAAGGCCTCGATGAGAGCGCTTTCGACGATGATGGGTCCCCGCGAGGTGTTGACCAGGCGGGCGGTGGGCTTCATCAATTGCAGCTCGGCGGCGCCGATGAGCCCCCGGGTGCGGCCGCTCAAGACCAGGTGAATCGATACCACATCGGCCTCGCCCAGCAACTCCTGCTTGGACACCAGACGAGCGCCCGCGGCTGCGGCCACCTCCCGGGTCAGGTTCTGACTCCAGGCGATCAGCTGCATGCCGAACGCCAGCCCCACCTTGGCCACCTGGGCCCCGATGTTTCCCAATCCGACGATGCCGAGGGTCTTGCCCGCCAAGTCGTCGCCGACGGATCTCTGCCAGCCGCCGGCCCGAAGCGAGGCGTTCTCCGAAACGATGTGCCGGGCGCCGGCGAGAATGAGTGCCCAGGTAAGTTCGACCGTCGGCGAGGAGGTGTACGAGGTGTGAACGATGGCGATGCCGCGTTCGGCCGCCGCATCGGCATCGATCGAGGCGTTGCGCATCGCAGTGGAGGCGATCAGCTTGAGCTTGGGCAGCCGCTCGATGACGGCGCGGCGCAGCGGCGTGCGTTCCCGCATGACACAGACCACATCGAAGGGAGCCAAGCGCTCGATGAGCGCCTCGACATCGTCGAGATGGTCGTTGAACACCGTCACGCGGGCCCGCGCCGTAACCTTCGACCAATCGGCGAGAGTCAGGGCGACTCCCTGATAGTCGTCGAGCACCGCAATGTTCACCGTGCGTTTCAAGAGGACGATCCCAGCGACTTGGAGAGACCGAAGAACAGGCCGCGCCGCGGTCCAAACTGCGGCGCGCCGACGCCGACGCCCGTGCCGTTGCGGATTTCGTAGACCTTGTCGAAGATATTGATCACGTCGAAGCGCACGGTAAGAGTACCCGACCCCGGGATGTCAAAGATATGGGTGAGCCCGGTGTTGACCTGGGTGTAGTAGGGCAGATGTTCGCCATTGGGAATACCCGTGCCCCCATAGGGCGTGGTCTCGCCGGGCGGCAACTCCAAATCGGCGCGCAAGCCCGACCCAAATAGAAAGTCGGCGCTGAAACGGGTGCCCATCCAGAGGTACGAAATCCCGCCCGATGCGGTTTGCTGCTGCTCGTGATCCAAATGAATGTAGTTGTTGGCGATGTAGGCCAGATCATCGGGCGAGAAATTGAATTGCGCCGAGTCGATCTGCTTGCCCTTCGCACTCTGCGCCGACAGGTTCAGATACGCCGTCAGCTCCCGCGTCGTGTAGTTGGCCGTGAATTCCGCGCCGTATTGCTTGCCGTAGCGGTAATTGAAGGGCGTGAGAATGATGGGGGCGCCGAATTGACCCTCATCGATGAGATTGGTGGATTGCTTGTAATAGGTGTCGACGCCCAGCGTGAGCTCCCGAGTGATCTTCTGCTGCAGGCCTAAATCGTAGTAATTCGCCCGCTCAGGCAACGGCGCTGTGGCTTCGGGGGTCAGCGGTGGAGAAGTGGTGTTCTGAAACAGGGCGATGTCCTTGCCGCCGACCAGTTCGAAAGGCGGGGGCGAGATGTATCGGGCATACCCCGCATGCACGGTGGTATCCGGGAGCGCCTGCCAGACCATGTTGAGCCGCGGGCTCGCCTGGCTGGCGCTGGTATAGGCGGTGAACCGGTCGAACCGCAAGCCGTAATTGACGGTGAAGGCGGGCAGAAGCTTCCACTCATCCTGAAGATAGGCGCTCTCGAGCCATTCAGTCTTGGAGCCGTTGTCGATGAGCGTCGTCGGCACGTCGCTCAAGGGAGCGCCGGTGTCGTCCGTCAGCAGCACCTGCGAACTCGTCTGGCTGATCGAATGATCCGTCTGCACGTACAGCCCGGACCGCAGCGTATGGCTGTCATTCAGCTGGTACGCCCCGTCGCTTTGCACGGCATAGGCGACGTTTTGCTTGAAGGCGTCCTGGGCTATCCCCGTGAACAACAGATCGCCCACGGGATCCGGGGTGAAGGTCAGACTCGAGTAGCGGGCGATGAACGAAGTCTGAACATCGAGCGCGCCGGCCGAATGCTGCCAGCTCAAGGCCCCGAACTGCGTGATTTCACGCTGATTCTCGTTGAGGCTCTGGCTGGGATACGTCGTTTGTCCGTCGACGGTGAGTCCGAGGGAGGGCTCGAGGCCGTTTTGGTTCGGAATCTGGAACTTGCCGACGGAGCTGCCGAGGATGAGGGACACTCGGTTCTCGTCATTGAGAATATCCTCGAAATAGCCGAAGCCATGATATTGCGTGGTGTGGTCATGAATCGGATCTGAGCTGCCGTCGGGCGATTCGATGCCGAGATCGTTGCGCAGGAAATCGCCCGACACAAAGTAGCTGTACTGGCCGGAGCCGCCGCCATAGTTGAAGCTGGGCTGGACCTGTTCATGGCTGCCGCCGTAGATCGAGATCGCGCCGCCCGGCATCTGGATACCGCTCTTGGTCGTGATGTCGATGATGCCCGCCGTGCGCAGGCCGTATTCGGCGGGCAGCGCCCCGGTGATCAGACTCATCGATGAGATCAGCCGCGGATCCAGGGATTGACCGAACACACTGATTCCCTCCGGCAGAATGATGCCGTTGATCCTGTATTGCAGCCCGTTGTGCTCGCCGCGAACGTGGAATTGGCCAAAGGAGTCCTGAGCGACTTCGGGCGCCTGCATTATCACCTGATTGAGCAGCGTGTTGTCCCCGCCCGGGGTCGCCGCCACGGCTGCCGCATCGATGGTATAGGTGGACGCGCCGGTCTGCGTCTGGATATGCGAGCGGCCCTCATCCAGGTGCTGCGCGGTGACGACGATAGCCGGCAGAGTCAACGTGTCGGCGCTCGATCCGGCCGATCCGGCGACCGTCGCCGCGTCCGTCGCAGGCGCGGTATCCGCGACCGGTGCGGTATCCGGGCTCAATACGGCATCCGTGCTCGGGGCGGCATCCGCGGCCCCGGCGAATGTGGCGGGTGAATGAAGAGTGGAAATGGCAGTGACGGCGCCCAAGGCTGCCGCCAGGAATGGAAATCTGGACATCGGAACAACTCCGCAATAGCTGAAAGAACGCAGCCGCAACCGATTGCTCGGGCGACGACGACAAGGCCTGATTTTTCAGCTAAGGGAGGGAGGACCGCGGCTACGCGGCCGGGGAGCGGCGGAATCTGCGGCTGCACAGCGGCGCTCGGAGATGCGCTCCGCCGGCGTGCGAACCAGCAAGGGGATGTGGAAGGAATGACTGAAGGCCGGGGTGACGACCTGTGCGAATGCAGGACACTGCGCGCACGTCGCGTCTACCACGCCGCCGGTGTTGACCCGCATCTCGGGCGAGCCGGAATTGGAGAAATGGCTCAGCTCGTGGTCAATAGCACCCTGCTGTGCCGTCAGCAGCAGCAGCAAAAGACCTAGTGCTTTGTACGCATTTCTCATTAAGTTCAACGATGGGCAGTCAGCCGGTACATCGGAACGCTAGCAGAATGCAAGATTTTTTGCAGCAGCTACCGTCTCAAGTCCGTCTAGACAACGGGCGATGCGGTTCGTTCGACCTTGCACATCCCCAAACTGGCGCGGACCGCGAAGCCCATGGACTCGTACAGGCAGCGGGCCACCGTATTGCCCTCGCTCACGTGCAAAAAGGACCCGACGCCGCGGCGCCGGTGCCTGGCCATCAGCGCCCGGGTCAGCCGCCGCGCGAGACCCCTCCCTCCGAAGTCCGGGTGCGTGCACACGCCGCTGATCTCTTGCAGGCCGGGCAGGGCCAGCCGCTCGCCGGCCATGGCGATCAACCTTTCCCCCTCGAATATGCCCAGGTAGAGCCCGAGCTCGGGGGTGCGCTCGCGGAAGAAATCGGGAAAGGCGATTCGGGTCAACTCCCGCATGGCGACCCTGTCGGCGAGCTCCAATACAGTGCCCGCCTCCTCGATCTCGGGTTGGTCGGCGCCCGGGAAGAGCTGCAGAATCTGGGAGCGCGACACGATCCGCCAGCCTTCGGTCAGGGAGCCCGGGCAGACGCCCACGAAGTAGGCCTGATCGCCCAGGCCGTGGCGGTGGGCCGATTCTAGATCCGGCACGATCTCCGCAGATGTCATCGCCACGAATGGCGCGATCGAGGGCGGATACCAGCGCAGCTCGCCGAATCGTTGCGCGAGTTCCCGATGCGGTCCGTTGAGCGCGGACCACACTGGGTTGTCGAGTGCCGCAGTGTCCACTGCTAGGCCACGCTTTCCGCGCTGTAGCGCGCCAACAGGCCGGTGCGCACGGCATGCCGGTACACCCGGGCATAGAAATACGCTGCCAGTAGCAACTCGAGCACGGCGACCGACGACCCCTGCAGCAACATGGTGCCGGGAAACGGCCGGCCGGCCAGCAAGGCCCGCATGCCCTCGAATACATAGGAAGGCGGCAGAAGGTGCGCCACCGCCTGCATCCAGTGAGGCAGCACCCCCAGCGGATAGAACACGGCGGCGAAGGGCGACACGAGCGCCGGCAGGGGCCACAGCAACCATTCGGACGCGGGGCCGAGGCGCAGCACGATGGCGCTCGCGAATATGCCTAGGGATATACCGAACACGAACAGCACCATGAGAAAAGCGATCAAGGGCAGTCCCATGGAAAAGAATTGCAAATGAAACACGGTGGTGGCGAGGAGCACCATCACGATCACCCCGATGATACTGGTGAGTACGCTCGTGATCACGAGCCCGGCGATGTACTCGGAAATCGACAGCGGCGAGGCGAACAGATTCAGGAAATTTCGCGACCAGACATCTTCAAGAAACGCGGTCGTGACTCCCTGCATGATGCGCGTGCAGAAATCCCACAACAGCACGCCACCCAAGAGCGTGGGTACGAAATCCATGCCGCTGCCGCTCACGGTATTCAGGTATCGCGTGATGAATCCCCACAGCACAATGTCGATGGCCACCCAGGTAATCATGGGAACCACGCGCACCGGGCTTCCGCGCAACAAATAAATTTGGCGCAGTACGATGCCGGCGATGGGGCGCAGTTTCACGGGGCCACCTCCGCCGCCGACAGCGGTTCGCGCGCCACTCGAATGAAAAGATCCTCGAGGGTCGCGGAGCCATGCTCGTGCGGCAGCGTCCGCGGATTCCCCTGCAGCAGCACCTTGCCGCGAGACAGAAACAGCACCCGATCGCAGACCTCCTCTACCTCATTCATATTGTGCGAGGTCCACAGGATGCCGCAGCCCTTGTCGGTCGCGAGGGTTTTTATTTTCGCCCGAATGATCTGTGCTGCCGACGGATCGAGCGATGCCGTCGGTTCATCGAGCAGCAGCAGCTGCGGCTTGTTGAGCAGCGCCTTTGCGAGCGCCGCCCGGGTCTGCTCGCCGGAAGACAGTAGTCCGCACTTGGTGTGGCGCAAGTGCACAAGATCGAATTCCTGCAGCAGTTCCTCGACGCGGGTGCGCAACGATGGAATGCCGTACAGCAGCCCGAAGAATCGCAAATTCTCGGCCACGGTCAAGTTGCCCGGCAACGCCGCGTACACGGCCGCAAAATTTGTGCGCGCCAGCGCCCGCGCGCGACGCTTGGAGATATCGATGCCGTCGATCTCCACGCTGCCGCCGGTTGCCGCGAGCACACCCAGCACCATGTTGATGGTGGTGGTCTTGCCCGCGCCGTTCGGGCCCAGCAGGCCGACGATTTCCCCGCGGTTGACCGTGAACGACACATCGTCGACCGCGGTCAGGCTGCCGTACACCTTGCGAAGGTGAGTGGCCAGAAGCGCGGGACGATCTGACTGGGTTTGCAAGACAGGCGCGGGCATGGCCGGCATTATGCCGTCCGGCATCGTAGCGCGAAGATCTTTTCTCCGCGAACCGGGCATTTAATTGGATGTAAGTCCTCGACCGACTCTCTCAAAATGCCTGCCACGCGACCAAGGGATATCTCGAGTCGCCCACCACATCAGACAAGGAGTAGTCATGAATAGCTTCACCGTAACCGCTGTCGGCAATCTCGCCAGAGACCCCGAACTCGCCGTCAAGGGCGATACCACCTATACACGGTTTTGCCTGGTCGGAAACGACTACGCAGGTAAGGATGAACACGGCAATGCCCGCGAGACGGTAACCACCCTCTGGTTTGTGGCGTTCGAGGGTCTTGGAGAGACGATTGCCAAGAACGTGCGCAAGGGCGATCAACTCATCCTTCAGGCGCAGGTCCGCTCCAACAATTGGACGGACAAGGAGGGCGAGAAGCAGTACGACCACTCATTTGTCGTCCAGACCTTTCGCTTCGGCGCACCGGGCAGGATCAAGCGCGAGGAACTGGCGGCGCGGCGCGACGAAAGAGAAGGGGCGCTTGAAACCGAAGTCTGAAGGCAGAAGGCAGAAGTCTAGAGAAAATGGACCCGCGCGGCGCCCTCGGGCCGCGCGCCTCAGCGAGGAAAAGGAATTCCGCCGTGCATCACCCCCGATCAAGCCGCTTTGCCGCGCAGCATCTTCTGCTGCCGCTGTTGCTGACCATCATGCTGACAGCCACCCCCGATCTTGCGATGGCCCAGGCCTCGCCATTCATGACGGGCGCGACCGCGTTGCAGACCAACCTTCTCGCATGGTTGACCCCCGTCGCCATCATTCTCGTGATGGTGCTCGGCGGAATGGCAATGGCAAATCGAATGTCCTGGGGGTGGTGCATAGGCGCAATTTTGGGGATTGCGATTGGTTTCGGAGCGCCGCAGATCGTGACGTGGGTGCGCGGCATGTTCGGAGTCTAGGAGCGTGCAATGAACGAACTCAACCAAGGGCTGATCGCTGACCCCTTGTTCGTCGGCGCGACACGACCGCCGATGCGCTGGGGTGTGACGTACTCGGCGCTCCTGTTCAACGTGGTATTTACCATGGAGGCCTTTCTCCTAACAAAGAACCTGTTGACCTTGCCGCTCTGCGCGCCGATCCACGGTGTATGCATGCTGCTCTGTGCGCGGGATGCGCGCTTTTTCGACCTCATGTTGCTGTGGGCGAGAACGAGGTTGCCCGCGCTGTTCGCTAACCTACGCGTTTGGAAGGCGAGCAGTTATTGCCCGCTGGTCCTCGATCTGCCGAGTCGGCGGGGCCGTCGGCGATTCGAGGTCTAGGAGTGTCATGCGTAGACTCGCCATTTTGGACACGAGCAGCGTACTGGTCTATCGTATCCATTATGAGTAATTCGGTAGTTACCGTTTCTCCTGATGTAATGAGCGGGGCTCCGGTTTTCCCGGGCACTCGCGTGCCTGTTCAGACGCTGCTCGAGTACCTTGAGGCTGGCGATTCTATTGACGAATTCCTTGCGGGGTTTCCCTCGGTGTCTCGGTCGCAGGTGGTTGCTTTTCTTGAGCGCGCAACCACCCTTGCCGTCACTGATGCCGCTTGAGAGTCCTTCTCGACGAATGCGTCGATTCTCGCTTGGCGGCCAGCCTCGGCGCCTTCGAAGTTCTTACCGTTGCGGATCAGGGTTGGGTGGGAATATCGAATGGCCAGTTGCTGAGCCTGGCGGCAGCAGAATTTGACGTATTTGTTACGGTTGATCGGAATTTACCGTTCCAGCAGCATTTGCCGAAATTCGACATTGCCGTAATTCTGCTGCGCGCCAGGACGAATCGGTTCGCAGACCTCGTCGCGCTGGTTCCAGAGTTGGTTTCCGTTATCCCGAACGCCAAAACAGGCGAGGTCACTCCGATCGGCCTCTAACAATCGTAGACTAAATACGTAACTTGGCGATCAATCTCGCGATTCACAGGACATTCCCTATTCGCGAATAGGGAATAAAACACTGTCCCTAATGTTAGGCCACAGGACGCCTCAGTGATCGAGGTCTCCCGTCGGTCTTTATTTTTCTGCGCGAATTCAGCATTTAATTGGATTCAATTTCCGCGGAGCTTCTCCCAGACTGCCTGCCACGCGACAGACGAGATTTTTCGCACCGCGCAGCACAGCAATCAAGGGGCAGTCATGAGCAAGGAGGCTTGATTATGCGGACGCTCAAGCGCGTAGCGGCCATGCGCCGCGAGTTCGCGACCGCCGACTGCATCCCTTACACTGCCCATGTCGCGCCGACAGTGGTCAAGACAGGATTCGGCGACTACCTGCAGGTATTCAAGCTCGGCGGTGCGAGCTTCGAAACTAGCGATGACGGGGAGCTCAATAACTGGCACGAGCGGCTCAATGTGCTGTGGCGAAATGTAGCGAGCCCCTGCGTCGCGCTGTGGACGCAAGTGATTCGTCGCCGCGCCGGAATTCCTCCAACCGCCGAAGAAACTGGCCGGCACGAGAGCGCAGGACGCCCATTCTCGTGCGCTCTTCATGCGAAATACCGGAGTCGCCTGGAGAAGGAGACCTTGATGATCAACGAGGTCTATTTGGCCGTCGTGTACAGGCCGACCTCGGGAGCCGCAACCGGATTGGCATCGAAGATACTGGCTCGCGCGCAGCGCGATGGACCGCGGCAGGTGTTTGCCGATGCAGTGGATGCCTGTGAGAAGCTGGCACAGACGCTCGCGGCGTCCCTGGCACGGTATGAGCCGGAGCTCCTAGGTACCTACCGATCCGGAAGCCTCTGGTGTTCGTCGCTGCTCGAGTATCTCGGACTGCTGATCAACGGTGAATGGCAGCGCTCGCCATTGCCGAACGGGCCGATCAATCAGGCGCTCGCGACCACGCGTTTGCTGTTCGGCACAGAAGCCATTGAGTACCGTTCGCCCACCGCGTCGCGCGTAGGCGCGATTCTCGGCATCAAGGAGTATCCGACCCCGAGTGTGGTGGGTATGCTCAATCGCCTCCTGTCGGCGCCGTTCACCTTCGTCCTGACGCAGTCCTTCACTTTTCTGACCAAGGCGACGGGGCAGGCACTGCTGCAACGTCAATACAATCGAATGGCGAATGCCGGCGATTTCGCCGTTTCGCAGGCAGCCGAGCTCAGGGACGCCCTAGACGCACTGACCAGCAACGAATTCGTCATGGGCGATCATCACTTCTCTCTTCAGATATTGGCCGATGTCGAGGAACCCGGTGACGTCGCCTCGGGAGACGGTCGCCTCAAGACCCTCAATGATTACATTGCGTCGGCTCGCAGTGTTCTCGCCGATACCGGCATGCTGGTCGCCCGGGAAGACCTGGCGCTAGAAGCCGCCTTTTGGGCGCAGCTGCCGGGAAATTTTTCCGTACGGCCGCGCAAGGCGCCGATCACATCTAGAAATTTTGCGGCCATGGCGCCGTTTCACAACTACCCTGCCGGCCGAGCAACCGGCAACCACTGGGGCGACGCGCTCAGTGTGTTCGTGACCAGTGCGCGCTCGCCGTACCATTTTTCGTTGCATGCCAGTGACCCTAAGGACCCCGACGGTGGAAGTCGCAAAGATACCGGTCATACCCTCATTTGCGGTCCCACCGGTTCCGGCAAGACAGTATTCATCGGCTTCCTGATCGCCATGCTCGACCGTCAAGGTGCAACTCAAGTCGTCTTTGACAAGGATCGCGGGCTCGAAATTCTGGTGCGGGCCCTGGGCGGCGAATATCTGCCATTGAAGAACGGTGTTCCAACCGGATTCAATCCTTTACAACTGCCTATCACGCCGTCGAACGTCGAATTTCTCAAGTCTTGGCTGCTAATCCTGAGCGCTCGGCCATCGAGCGCCGGGCCATCGCAGTCGCGGCACGCAGGTGCCGTTCGCGAGACCGCCGACCTGGATCAGGCGCTACGGGGCACTCTCTCGCTCGAGCCTGCAGCTCGGCGACTGTCCCGGCTGGTGGAGTTCTTGGACCCGACGGATCCGGAGGGCCTGCACGCGCGTCTTTCTCGCTGGTGCGAAGGATGTCGCGGAGAGTATGCCTGGGTCTTCGACAACGTCCGCGATACCGTGGTATCGCGATTGACCGGCCACTCCGTCATTGGGTTCGACGTTACCGAATTCCTCGATCATTCGCTCACGCGATCTCCGATCACCCTGTATTTGTTTCATCTCGTGCGCCAGTTGCTCGATGGCCGCCGGCTGGTTTGCTGGATGGATGAGTTTTGGCGGCTGTTGGCCGATTCCGCGTTCGAGAATTTCGCGAAGGACGGACCCAAAACGTGGCGAAAGCTCAACGGCGTAATGTGCCTCGCGACGCAGAGCCCGAGTGATGTACTCGATAGCCCCATCAGCCGAACCCTCGTCGAACAGACACCCACGAAGGTGTTCTTCCCAAGCGGCGACGCCGACTATCGGGAATACACGCAGGGACTGGGGCTGACAGAAAGAGAGTTCAAGCTCGTCAAGGATCAGTTAGAAGCGGGCTCACGGATGTTCTTGGTGAAGCAGTCGCATCACAGCGTGGTCTGTCAGCTCGATCTCAAGGGTTATGACGCAGAACTCGCCGTGATCTCGGGTCGCGCCAGCGAGGTCAAGCGAATGCACCAGATCATGGCCGCGACCGGACCCGATCCGGCCGTCTGGCTACCACGATTCATGGCCGTGAGCGGCCGGTAACCGGTGTTGCCAATTCACTCACTCAAAAGGAGATGCTCATGCTTACTCGCAAAATTTATTTAGCCGCAATATGCCTCGCGGCATCGATCGCAATTGCCCCGGCCGCCCGGGCGCAATGGGCAGTCGTCGATGCACCGGCTCTCGTGCAGCTGATTCAGCAAGCGAAAAGCATGCAACAGCAATTGACGATCGCCGCCAATCAGCTGCAATCGGCGCAGCAGGCGTTGCAAGCCATGACGGGCAGTCGGGGCATGGCAGGATTGCTCGGTGGCACCAACCGCAACTATCTGCCCGCTAACTGGACGCAAATCGTCAACGCCTCGCAGGGGAGCGGAACGGGCGGATACGCCTCCCTGTCCAGCGATGTGCAAAGTGCCATCGCCGCCAATGCGGTTCTGTCGCCGCAGCGCTTATCCACACTATCGCCGGCTGATCAGCAGCTCATTCAGGCATCGCGTCAATGGAGCGCCATGCAGCAGGCGTTGGCGCACGAGGCGCTCGCGAACTCGAGCAGTCGATTTGCCGCGATTCAAAGCTTGATCGCCGCCATTTCGACCGCGGCAGATCAAAAGGCGATCCTCGATTTACAGGCGCGGATCAGTGCCGAGCTCGGTATGTTGCAAAACGAGCAGACCAAGAATCAGGTCCTCTACCAGGCGACCCAGGCGCAGGAATCGGCTATTCGGCAACAGGCCCTGGAGCGCGTCATAGAAGGACAGGGATCCTTTGGCACCCGCTTCCAGCCGGTTCCCTGACGAGCCCCTTTCCTCCGAGGCGTAGTCATGGGTTTTTTTTCGACATTTTCGGCATGGCTCAACACGCAGCTGGCCACGTACATTGGCGACAACACCGCGCGCCTGGCGTCAGTCCTCGAGCCCGCCGTTGTTACGCTGGCCACGATTTACGTGATGGCGTGGGGCTATTTGCACCTCACCGGCAAGATCGACGAACCGGTCATCGCGGGGTTGAAGCGCATCCTCGTGCTGGCTCTGATCCTGGGGGTGGGATTGCGCCTTTGGCTCTACAACACCGTGATTGTCGACACTTTTTACATCGCGCCAACTCAGCTTGCGGCTGCGATGGTTGGAGGCGCAGACCCAGTCGCAACCATAGATGCCATCTGGGATCGCGGCGGTACCGTGGCAGGTATTCTCTGGACCAAGGCTTCGAGTTCGTCGATTCTCGGGAGTATCGGCTTCTACATCGCCGGTGCCCTGGTGTGGTGCCTGATAGGCCTCTTGTGCGTGTACGCGATGTTCCTCCTAGCCCTCTCGAGTATCGCCTTGTCGGTTCTGTTGGCCGTTGGCCCGCTGTTCATTGCGCTGCTGTTCTTTGATGCCACCAAGCGATTTTTCGCGGCATGGATTGCGCAACTCGCCAACTACGCCTTGATCACCGTGCTGACCGTGATGGTGGCGGCTCTCCTGCTGCAAATCGTGAAGTCCTACGCCACGCAAACTGCGGCGCTCGGAACGGCGATTTTCACGGTCGACATCCTGCACATGCTGTTGGTTGCCGCGCTGGTGTTCTTGGTGCTGCGCCAAGTCATGCCGATTGCGGCGGGTCTGGCCGGCGGTGTCTCCTTGAGTTCCTTCGGCCTTGTGAGCCGCGGCCTTAGGCTCGGCGGCCGAGCTTCGGCTCCGGCGCTAGGCTTCGCCGCACTGCATGCGGCGTCCGGCGTAGGAGACGCGGTGCGCGGCGTGGGCCGCGTGCTGCGCCCGTTCATTCAGCCGGTTCGCAGTGAGGTCGTTCAATCGAGCCGGCACGTCGATCGGTCGGCCGGCCCCGGCACTGAAGCGCTCGGCCGAAGTTGGCGCAACCCGCGCAGCTGACGGCGACACCAAGGAGGGTTGAATCATGCGTCTGATCGTTTGTTTGATACCGCTGCTGTGCGGGTGCTCGGCACCCGCCTTACGCTGCGATGCGCACCTGCAGCCGATCAATCCACCCGCTGCCCGCGCGATTCCAGGCGCCGTGGCGCAGCCTTCTTCCGCACGGAGGGCGCCTTGATTACGGGGCCCACGATCGACGAGTATTTTCGCGAAGCCGAGTCATGGGACGCGGACCGGGCCATGCAGTTTCGCCGCAGCGCGCACACCGCATGGTGGGTGGCCGGAGCCGGTTGGGTTTGCGCCGTGACGAGTGCGAGCGCGCTCTGTCTGCTCATGCCGTTGAAGCGGGTCGACCCCTTCGTAGTGCGGGTCGACAACAGCACGGGCATCGTCGACGTGGTGCCGGTGTACGCCGGCCGCGCGACACCCGAGGAGGCCGTGACCCGTTATTTCCTGACTCACTATTTGACCGTGTGTGAGCGCTTCAATTTCGCGACGGCGGAAAGCGACTATGAGGAATGCGGGGCCTTTCACTCGGCGCAACGCAATCAGGCTTGGTACGCGCTGTGGACCGCCACGAATCCCGCATCTCCACTCAACGTGCACAAGGACGGCAGCACGGTGCGCGTACAAGTCAATTCGGTGAGCTTCTTCACTCGCGCCAGCGGATTGTCCGATCTTGCCCAGGTGCGCTACCTAAAAGCGGCGCGCCAAGGCCCCGGCGCCGAGGAGTCGTTCACCCACTGGATAGCAACTATTCAATACGCCTACACCGAGCCCGCAAAGGACCCGAAGACGCGCCGCTGGAATCCGCTGGGATTCAAGATCGTAGATTTTCGCTCCGAGCCCGAGGTTCTTGTCGACCAATCGGCCGCGAAGGAGACGCACCATGAGCAATAGAATCCCGGCCGCGGCATTTGCTCTATACGGCATCTTGTTTTCCCTCGGCGTGGCGGCAGAAACGGTGCCCCCGAAGGGGATGGTTGACAGCCGCATCCGGGTGTCAGCCTACAACGGTGAGGAGGTCTACAAGCTGCGCGGCTTCGTGGGGTACCAGATCGATATCGAATTCGAGCCCGGCGAGATCTTCGCCGGCCTCGGTGCAGGGGATATTGAGGGGCTGTCCTTTGTGGGCCAAGACAATCACCTATTTCTGAAGCCGAAGGCTGCAAGAGTGGCAACGAATTTGACCGTCCTCACCAGCCGGCGACACTATCAATTCGATTACTCGGCGACGTCGCAACGTCCGGCGGCGGACGACCCGACCGTCATCTACGCATTACGGTTCACCTATCCACCACCGGCCTCGCAAACCACGGCTGATCTCGCGGCAAAACGGCTCGATTCGCAATTGGAGGCCGCGTCGGCCGCGCGAGCGAAGAACATCGACTACTGGTATTGCGGCAATCCCACCTTGAAGCCTATTGCCGCCTCGGACGACGGCTTGCACACGCGACTCAGGTTCGCGGCGAATTCTGACCTGCCCGCGATTTTCGTTCGCAATGAGGACGGCAGCGAGTCACTGCTGAACTTCAGCATGGATGAGGGCGATGTCATCGTGCATCGCGTCGCGAAGCAGTTCGTTCTGCGGCGCGGCAGGCTCACGGGATGCATCGTGAACCAGGGATTCATCGGCGGCGGCGCGCGTCTGGAGTCCGGCACCGTGGCACCCGGCGTCGAACGCCGGGTGCAAGGAGGAGTGCCATGAGCGATGCGGACCCGCAGCAGGACGAGGTGCGCGGCGAGCGCCATGAAACCTCCGTCAATCGCAGGTCATCGATGCAATCTCGCATCAGCAACTTATTGGCGATTGGGCTCATGAGCATCCTCGGATTGGGAATGCTCACATGGTATTACGCCCATGCGATGACCCGTGGGAGCCGAGCAAGGCAATCCGCGCAGACACTGGCGACGAATCGCGCACAGGGCGAGATGGCATTGCCCAGCCTGGGACGCATCGATCCGCCACCCCCGGATCTACTGTCCTCACCGGTTCTACCAAGCCCCACGACCCTGCCCGAGATCCCGTTGGACTTGAGTCCCGCGACCAGCGCCGCCGGCGTGTCCGGTGCGCCTCAGCCCAAGACTGCCGAGCAGCTGGCGCTGGAGCGCCAACTGTCGGGGGCCGTGTATTCGACACAAGGTTTGATTCCGAACACGACGGTTGGCGTGGCCGCGCCGGTGCCCTCTGCGAGCGGCCCCCAAGAACCAGGTGACTTGGCCGCATTGCTGCGTCCTGCGACGAGCGCCGCGGTGCGCGCCCAAGTGCTGCCGACCCAACGCTTGCTGCTGCCCAAAGGGGCATTCATCGATTGCACGCTGGAAACTGCGATCGATTCGACGCTGCCGGGCATGACCACTTGCATCATGGCGACCGACGCCTTCGGCGTCGACGGCCGCGTGGTGCTCCTGGAGCGCGGCACGAAATTGATCGGGGAGACCCGCGGTCAAGTGCAGCAGGGGTCGGCCAGAGTATTCGTTCTATGGGATGAGGCGCGAACGCCCACCGGCGTCATCGTGCCGTTGGCCTCACCGGGCGCGGACGAACTGGGCCGATCCGGCCTTCCGGGCACTGTCGATAACCATTTCTGGCAACGCTTCGGCGCGGCGATGCTGGTCTCCATCATCGACGCAGGTGTCGAGGGCGCGGTGCAGTCGACCCGCGGCGGCAACGGTACGGTCATCGTCAATCCATCAGCCACGCAGGGTGTGTTGACCGAAGTGCTCAAGGGCACGATCAACATCCCACCCACGGTCACGAAACAGCAAGGGGACCGCATCCAGGTATTGGTGGCGCGCGACTTGGACTTCAGGTCTGTATATGAACTTCGATCCGTCGCTGCCGAGCGTTAGTCGCGGCGATGAGATGTCGGCGCTCGACCTCAACCTGCGTGCGCTGCGGCCGCTGCTCGCGAACTCCGACGTGATGGAGCTTTGCATCAACCGGCCGAAGGAAGCATTTCTGGAAACTCGCGACGGCTGGCACTGTGAGCCGTTGCCGTTTGCGGATTTCGAATGGTGCAGTCGATTGGCCAAATTGATCGCTAATTCCACTCAACAGAGGATCGATGCCACCGCTCCGCTGCTGTCCGCATCCCTGCCGTCGGGCGAGCGCGTACAAATCGTCATACCGCCGGCGACCACGGCGGGCTGTGTGGCGATTGCGATTCGCCGGCCGGCGGATCAGGTGTGGAGCATCGAAGACTTGGGGCGCCGCGGAATTTTTCGTGCAACCCGGCAGGCCGGTCAAAGACTCGATGATACCGAAGAGGAGCTGATGCGTTTGCTGTCGGCGTGCGCCTTCGAGGAATTCATGCGTCTGGCCGTGCGCTGCCGCAAGAACATTCTGGTTTCCGGACCGACGGGGTCGGGAAAGACGACGTGGACCAAGGCGTTGATTCGTGAAATTCCCTGCGATGAGCGCCTGGTTTCTATCGAGGATGCAAAGGAGCTGGTGCTCGACCGGCACCCCAACCATGTGCGCCTGTACTACTCCAAGGACGATCAGGGAGTCGCGCGAGTCACGCCCAAGCAGCTCCTGGAGTGCTGCCTGAGAATGAAGCCGGACCGAATCCTGCTCGCGGAGCTGCGCGCCGAAGAAGCGTTCGACTATCTACGCAATGTCAATTCCGGTCACCCCGGCTCCATCACCAGCGTTCACGCAACTAGCGCCGAACTCGCCTTTGAGCAACTGGTTCTGCTGGTGAAGCAGAATCCGAGCGGCCGAGAATTGGCGCGCACGGACATCAAAAGCCTCTTGTACCTGCTCATCGACGTAGTGGTCCAGTTCGGGGTCGAGCGGCACGAGCGCTTCATCAAGGAAATCTGGTTCGATCCGGAGCGCAAGCACCGATGATCGACACACTGACTCATGGGTGGGCCGGAATCGCAACGGCGTACGCGGCGGTGCAGGCGCCGATGATCGTGGGGCTGATCCGCGCGCGGGCGCAATGGCATCATTTTGTCCTTTCCCCGCTGGTCGCCGCGCCATTGACCGGAATTGCGGCTGTCGGTGTTGCCGCGTCGAACTCCCTGCTTGCGCAGTTGGGATTCGGTTACTACGGCTGGGTGCAATTGACCGTCGGCACCGGCTTGGGCGCGGTGCTGGGCTATGCCGGCGGCAAGGGCCGCGTCCAAGGGGCTGATTCGGACAAATCGCATAAGCGGGGCTCCCTGGTCGCGGAGGGCCCGACGTTCGCAGGCGCGAAGTCCAACAAAAGCGCACGCGATTCGCGACTCACATTGGCCGGCATAGCAGTGCCCGCGCGGGACGAAGCCAAGCATTTCAAGGTGATCGGTACGACAGGCACCGGCAAGAGCACGGCGATCAGGGAAATGCTGGCTGGAGCACTGGCGCGAGGAGACCGAGCCGTGATTGCCGATCCTGACGCCGGATATCTTAAGCGATTCTACCGCCCGGATCGCGGCGACGTGTTGCTCAATCCCTTCGATGAGCGCTCAGTGAAGTGGGATCTATTCTCGGAGATCAAGACCCCATACGACGTCGAGCAGCTTTCCAGATCCCTGATACCCGATAACGGCGATCAGGATCGCAGTTGGCGCGATTATGCGCGAACGTTTTTTACGGCGGTGACGCGGCAGGCGCACGACGCGGGCATCAAGGACGTGGGTGAGCTATATCGGCTGTTGGTGGCCGGCGATGTGGGCGAACTCAGGGAACTGGTGCGCGGCACCGCAGCGCAGCCGTTCCTGGACGAGCACAACAGCCGTATGTTCGACTCGATTCGTTCTGTGACCAGCTCGGCAGTCGGCGCGTTGGAATACATCGGACGTCAGGAAGGACAGGGTTTCTCGATTCGTGAGTGGGTCAAGAAGAAGGCTTCCGGCGTCCTCTTCATGCCGTATAAAGCCGGGCAAATAGCAGCCCTGCACTCGACCATATCGGCGTGGATGAGATTGGCCATCTTCGAAGCCATGGATCAGGAGGAGCAGAGCGAGGAAGGCGCGCGCGACGCGAATGGCAGTTTATGGTTCGTCGTCGATGAATTGGACGCGTTGGGCCAAATCGACGGATTGAAAGATGCGCTCGCTCGATTGAGGAAATTCGGCGGCCGGTGCGTGCTTGGCTTTCAATCAATCGCGCAGGTATCGAGCACTTACGGCCACGGTAGTGCGCACACTATTGTTGAGAACTGCGGTAACACCCTGATTCTGCGCTGCTCGGCCAGCGAGGGTGGAGGGACGGCTCGGTTTGCCTCGCAATTGATCGGCGAGCGGGAGGTGATGCATACGACGGTATCCAAGAGCCGCCGGCGCACAGAGCTGTGGGGATCCGTGACGCACAGCCAACACTTGAGCTTGGAAGCGGCGGTACTGCCGTCGCAAGTCGAGCAGCTGCCCGACCTCGCAGGGTATCTCAAGTACGCATCGGATCCGGTGTGGCAGAAGGTCCGCCTGGATGCCCGGCAGACCTGGAAAGAGTATCGCGAACAGTCTCAGTTGAGCGCAAATGCGGATCGGGTGATTCAAGGTAGAGACCATGAATGACCGTCCGACAAATGGATAGCGGCAGCCAAGCCATGGATGAGGCAGCCATGAAGTTCGGTCTCCTTATGGAGAGTGCGCAAGCTCATCAAAAGCTCGCCGAAACGCACTTCGACAAGCTGCGTGCGCACACCCAGGACCTGGACGGAGTGGTGCGCGACGAAATACGACGAACGCTGGTCGAGGAACTTCAGATGTTGACCGCGGAAAGCAGGCGCGCGGCCGAAGTCTTACGGAGAATCAGACACAGCATCGGCCTGCGTGTTGCGGTTTTCAGCATTGCCGTCGCAATCCTTTGCACGGGAATCCCAGTTGCGATCGCGCGTTGGTTTCTGCCGTCGGAGTCCGATATCGCCGGGATGCGGGCGCGACGCGACGAGCTGACGGCAAGCATAGCCGCCCTGGAACGACGCGGCGGACGCATCGAATTGCGGCGCTGTGGTGAGACGGCGCGACTTTGCGTGCGCGTGGACCGCACCGCGCCCGCCTATGGCGAGAAAGCGGACTACTACATCGTGGAGGGTTATTGAGACCATGGACGATTCGACCCGCGCGGTTCTCATGGCGACGGCCGTGGCACTCGGTCTCGGCGGGTTCTCGAGGCTGGCGCGCCGAGAACCGCAGGATACGTACAAGCGCGGCGTGGTGCTGGTAGACGGACGGGCATTGCAGCGCCGAACTGCCCGCATGAAGCGATCGAATCCCGCGCTCCTGACCTTGGCAGGGACCGCGATCGCCGAGGCGGATGAGACCAAGCATTTCAAGCTCATCGGCACGACAGGTACCGGCAAGTCGACCGCCATCCGAGAGCTTCTCGGCGCGGCGATGGCGCGTGGCGACCGTGCGGTGATTGCCGACCCGGACGGCGGCTACCTTGGGCGTTTTTACAACCGCTACCGGGGGGATGTCGTACTCAACCCGTTCGAACCGAATTCCGTGAAATGGGATATGTTTGCCGAGCTCCGAAACAGCTATGACGTCGACCAGCTGGCTGCCGGATTGATTCCCGCAACCGAGGATTCGTCGGCGAGCGAATGGCGCGGCTACGCCCGGACTTTTTTGTGTGCTGTGGTGCGGCGCTGCCTTGGCAGCGGGCTGCGAAACGACGCCGAACTATGGCGATTGTTGACCATGGCATCCATGGAGGAGCTGCGGCCAATCGTCCACGGGACGCCGGCTCAACCCTTTCTCGACCCAGACAATGCCCGCATGTTCGGTTCGATCCGATCGGTGATGGGATCTGCAATTGCAGCGCTCGAGTACATTCAAGCCCAGCGGGCCGCGCCGTTCTCGGTTCGCGAGTGGGTGCGCGCCCGAGCGCCTCCGGGCGCGCTATACATTCCGTACAAGGCCGGACAGATCGCGGCGCTGCGCTCGATCATCGCAACTTGGATGCGGCTCGCAATATACGAGGCCATGAGTCAGCCGGAGGGTCGCGACCAGCGCCTTTGGTTCGTGGTCGACGAATTGGATGCGTTGGGCGCCATCGACGGCCTCAAGGACGCGCTCGCACGCCTGAGAAAATTCGGATGCCGTTGTGTGCTGGGATTTCAGTCCGTCGCACAGGTCTCATGTACCTATGGACAGAGCGCGGCGCAAACAATAGTCGAAAACTGCAGCAATACACTGATTTTGCGGTGTTCCGCCAGCGAAAACGGCGGCACGTCACAATTCGCGTCCCGTCTCATCGGCGATCGGGAGATTCTCAGGTGTCAGGTATCCCGAGGGAGAGATCGCGAGGCCGCGCTCTCGAGTCGCGGCGCTCGCCGCTCGCGCAGCATCACCGAACAGCACGCGACGGAACCGGCCGTGATGCCGTCGGAACTCGAGAAACTACCGGACCTCTGCGGCTACTTGAAGACCGCCTCCTCTCCCCGGTGGCTGAAAGTCACCTTTACCCGCTGAATCCCCTGGAGAGCGAACATGCCGGAATTTCGATCACTTCCCGACGCCAATGTCCGCTCGAAGACCTATTACGTGGCTCGCACCGAGGCCAAGTGTTGGCACTGCGGTACGCCGACCCATCTGCTGGCTCTGGCCATGCCCCACGGACACGAAACTCTGGATACGGAAGGGCCGGCCGACGGCGGCCAACACTTCGCGCCGGGTTCATGGCATCGCGCCGGCTTCAACGCATTTCTCTTCTTTGTGGAACGCCTGTCCGATGAAGTCCAGAGCCGATTAAGCAAGGTATCGCAGTCGTTCCGTCTGGCCGACTGCGCAGCGACCTTGAACTCCTATTGGGCGAATCATTGCGAGCATTGCGGCGTCCTGCTGGGCGATCACGAACTGCATTGCGAGTTCGACTGCGCTTTCATGCCGTCGAGCGAGTCCAACGCGGCGAATATCGAGCTGCTGCACGTACGTGAACCGCTCGAAGCCACGGCAGCTGGATATGCAATCGAGCCGGAGTATTTTCGATTCATGTCCCGGAGCTGATCGGGATGGCCATCTATTTTCTCAATATGAAAACCTTTGGGCGCGCTGGCGGCAGCAGCGCCGCAAGCGCCGCTGCCTACAGAGCCGGCGAACGCATTCGCGATGAGCGCACGGGAAGAACATACGATCATTCCGAGCGACAGGACGTGATGCACAAGGAAATCGTGTTGCCCTCCAAGTTTGCGGGCGACGACATCGCCTGGGCGCGAGACCGAAACAGCCTATGGAATGCTGCGGAAGCCGTGGAAACGCGCCAAAACGCGCGCATCGCCCGCGAGTACCTCGTGGCGCTGCCGGTCGAGCTTTCACCCCAAGGGCGCGTCGGGTTGGTGAGGGGTTTTTCGCAGGAATTGGCGGACCGCTACGGCTTTGCGATTGACTTCGCAATTCATGCCCCGCGGGATTTTCCGGGAAGCGATCCGCGCAATTTTCATGCGCACCTGCTCACGACTACCCGCGAGGTGGCCCTTGGGGGGTTAGGCGCGAAGACGACCCTCGATATGAATGACGGCAATCGCCGCAAGTTGGGTTTAGGGCCCGCTATCAATGAATTGCTGCACGTCCGGGAGCGATGGGCTGCCGTCACCAACGAAGCCCTGCAACAGGCGCGTATTGCCGCCCGCGTCGATCATCGCAGCCTCGAAGCCCAGGGGATCGATCGAGAGCCGCGGCCTCAGATTCCGCGCGCGGCGTTCGAGATGGAAAGGCATGGATATCGAAGCGTGGTCGCTGACCGGATGCGCGAAGACTATCAGGCGCGAGTGCAGGCCCGTCTGGGTAAGGTTGCTGAGTCCGTAATGTCGGGGCCCGCCGCCAAGCCTCAGAGTCTCGAGGAGATTCGGCGCGAAGCCCGCGAAAACTGGCTGCGCATGCGGCAAGACCGGATCCAGGACCGCGCGCAGGATCAAGCGGAATCCACTTCGGCGGCCCCTACGATCCACAAGGCACTCGATGATGACCACGCGCTCTGAAAAGATTCGTTTGAAGGCCGGTGACTCGCGACGCAGCCCTTAGATTGCGCGTGAAGACCACTCCATATTTTGACGCCATTCGTTTATGCGCGGATCGAATTGCCATCCAGGACGCGTGGATCGAGCGTGCTATTCAGGCGCCACTACGCGAATGGATTCAAGCAAATGGACGAATTCGTCGATGGATCGAGATTCCGGAGATGGAAAATAAGTATCTTCGGGTTATCCTGTTGTCGGACGCTGAAACTGTCCATAACGCTTTCTTTGACCGCAGGTTCGCACCATGAAAGTACGTTACTTCGCCGACACGGATACCCTGCTCATCGAGTTTCGGGAGTCGCCGGTGGCGGAAACCCGCGATCTCGGTGAGAACACTGTACTTGACGTGGACGCTCAGGGAAATATCTGTTCGATCACGGTTGAGCATGCCTCGCTGCGTGCCGGTGCCCCCCACTTCTCCCACGAGGAAGTTGCCGCTTAAATGCAGTGCCGATCCTGACACGGGCGCATCGGCGTCGCCAAGATGCAGCCCATCGACGCCAAAACTCCGCCGGGTAGTCGGCCTCTCCTCAACCTGACTCAGGGCGATGTCACGAATCGATTGGTGCGGGCGTTGGCGTCAGCGGACGGGCTCACGGGCGCGCATTGCATTCATGAACTGTGGATGCGCGGCGAGATGTCCCTTAACATCGAGCGGGCGCTCGAGAGACTGTGGGCGAGGGCGGCGCCGTCGGTTCCGGACTGGCTGCCCATGCGGTATATAGAATGGTTGCCGACTTTGTATGAGGTCGCTCTCGAGTTTCGGGCCTCGGCCAAGGGGCGCTCGAACATTTACTTGGTGCTCCTCGACTATCAGGACCGCGACGGGGCGTATGGGGTCTACGTGGGAATGAGCAAGTACAGTCCGGCGCAGCGCTTCGATCAGCACAAGGCGGGCATCCGCGCGGCGGGCAGCGTGCTGAAGCGGGGGGTCGAGGTGCTGACCGGGCCCACCCTGCACTTGCAGTACATCAAACGCTCTGAAGCCGTCCGCATTGAGGAAGAACTGGCGCTGGCCCTCGCATCGGCGGGGCTGTTGGTGAAGGGAGGTCATTGATGATTCTCATTGGCATGTTCGATTCGCCTTTCGTGCGCCGCGTCGCGGTGAGCATGAATCTGATCAAGATGCCCTTCGAGCACCGCAACTGGTCGGTGGGCAAGGACTTCGAAAAGATTCAGCAATTCAATCCCCTGGGGCGCGTGCCCACCCTCGTGCCTCCCGGCGATGAAGCCCTGATGGAATCCAGCGCCATTCTGGACTATCTGGATGAGTGCGCCGGTCCCGAGCGCGCGCTCATCCCGCGTTCCGGCAAGGAGCGCCGCGAGACGCTGCGCATCATGGCGATTGCCACGGGGGCGGCCGAGAAGGGCGTGGCGCAGGTGTATGAAACGGTGTTTCGGCCCTCGGAGAAGCGCCACCGCCCGTGGACGGATCGTTGCAACACTCAAATGCACGCGGCGCTCGCCGAGCTCGATCGCGCAGCGACGGCCCGCGCGGGTTCATGGCTGGTCGGCGATCGCATGTCTCAGGCGGACATTACGGCAACCTGCGCGTACACCTTCCTGGTCGAGGCACCGGCCGCGGCTTGCGCGGCATCCCGCTATCCGGGGCTCGCCGCCATCGCGGCGCGTTGCGAGGCGCTGCCGGAGTTTAGCTCGGTCAAGGTCGAGTTCTTTCCGCCGGCTGAGGGTTGACCGGGACTGGCTGATCGAGCGACGCGGTGTTCGGGGCCGCGGAATGTCCTACAATACGGCGATGATCGTCGTGCACCACCTCAACAACTCGCGGTCGCAGCGGGTCCTGTGGTTGCTCGAAGAGTTGGGCCTCCCCTATGAGGTCATCCGCTATGAGCGGGACGCGAAAACGATGTTGGCGCCGCCCTCGCTCTTGGCCATCCACCCGCTGGGAAAGTCACCGGTCATCGTCGACGGCGGGGTCACCGTGGCCGAATCGGGCGCCGTCGTCGAGTACCTCATCGATCGCTATGGCGGCGGACGCTTGATACCTGCGGTGGGCACGCCGGAGCGTTTGCGCTACACCTATTGGCTGCACTACGCCGAAGGGTCGGCCATGCCGCCGCTCCTGCTCAAGTTGGTGTTCGATCGGGTGGCGAACGCTCCCGCGCCCTGGCCCATCAGCGCCATTGCGCGGCGCATCGCGGGCACGGTGCAGAATTCGTTCATCGGGCCACAGTTGAAGCGGCACTTGGATTACATGGAAGCGGAGCTTACCGCCCGCCCCTGGTTCGCCGGCGAGGAGTTCACCGCGGCGGACATACAAATGAGCTTCCCCTTGGAGGCGGCGGCATCGCGCGCGGGCTTGAATGCCGGCCGGCCCCGGTTGATAGGATTTCTGGAGCGCATTCACGCGCGCGACGCCTACAAGCGTGCGCTCACGCGCGGCGGACCTTATTCGTATTGAGGTGAAGGCTGGTATATCGACTATTAATAAGTATCGACGGTAAATAACTAGAAGGGGAGTGGCCATGTGGAAGTCGCTGAAGGCTGGGGCGGCATTGTCCGGACTATTGTTTCTCGGAATTTCAGGCTGCGGCCAATCGCCGCCGCCGAAAACGGCGCCGAAGGCCATCTCGCAGGCCAGTCAGGCCTGGAACAAGCTCACCGCGGGCTTCATAGAAGAATATTTCCGGGCTCAGCCCTTCTTCGCCGCGCAATCCGGCCGCCACGATTTCGACGGGCAGCTGCCGGACGTCAGCAATCACGGAATCCGGCGCGAAATCGCCCGCCTGCACGATGCGCGCAACCAACTGGCCGCGGTCGATCCGGCCACTTTGGAGCCGCGTGAACGCTTCGACCGCGAGTACCTGCTCGCCGTCGTCGACAAGGACCTGTTCTGGCTCGAAAAGGCGAAGTTCCCGTTCAGCAACCCAGCTTGGTACATGGACAAGCTCGATCCGGACATGTACCTGAACCGCAATTATGCGCCGCTCGATGTGCGCATGAAGGCCTACATCAAGTACGCACGCGGCATTCCAAAGATGGTCAACGACATCAAGGCGAACCTGCAATCGCCGTTACCCAAGACCTACGTGGAGTTAGGTATAGCCGAGTTCGGCGGATACGCGGACTTCTACAAGAAGAACGTCGCGGCCACCTTCGCCTCGGTGAGCGATGGCGATCTACAGAAGCAGCTGACCGACGTCGATACGGCGGCCTCGCAGGCCATGGATGCGCTCAAGGCGACCTTGGAAGAGGCGCTCAAGAAATCGAACGACAAATTCGCGCTGGGCCCGGACCTGTACGCGCAAATGGTGGCACAGACCGAGCGGGTGAACCTGCCCGTGGATCAGATCGAAGCGGCGGGGCGCGCCGACCTCGAGCGCAACACGGCGGCACTCAAGGCTGAGTGCGCCGCCTACGCGGCCAAGGCAAGCTTGCAGCAGTGCATCGCCAAGATGGCGGCCGACAAGCCGAAGGGCGGCGCGGTCGAAGGCGCACGCGCACAGCTGGTGATGCTCAAGGACTTCGTCGTCAAGAACAACGTGGTCTCCATACCAAGCAATGACGAAGCATTGGTGGCCGAGGCGCCACCCTACAACCGCGCCAACGCCGCCTTCATCCAGGTGCCGGGACCTTACGATCACGGAGTGGTCTCGGTTTACAACATCGCGCCGCCAGACCCGAAGTGGTCCAAGGCCGAACAGGCCGCCTACATTCCGAGCGAGGCGACCCTGTTGTTCACCTCCGTACACGAGGTGTGGCCCGGACACTTTCTGCAATTCCTGCACGCCAATGCCAACCCCTCGAAGCTCGAAGGTTTGTGGGTGGGCTATGCGTTCGCAGAAGGGTGGGCGCATTACTGCGAGGAAATGATGTATGAGAAGGGTTTGGGGAAGGGCGAGCCGGAGAAGCACATCGGCCAGATCACCGAGGCCTTGCTGCGGGACGTACGTCTCCTGTCCTCCATCGGATTGCATACGCACGGCATGACGGTGGCTCAATCCGAGAAAATGTTCAGGGAACAGGCATTCCAGGATCCGGGCAACGCACGCCAGCAGGCGGCGCGCGGCACTTACGATCCGGCGTACCTCAACTACACGCTGGGCAAACTCATGATCAGGAAACTGCGCGCCGACTGGATCGCCAAGCATGCGGCCGCAGGCGCGGCGGGCGCGCCCGCCGACGAGCAGGCAGGTTGGCATGACTTCCACGACCAGTTTCTGTCCTATGGAGGTCCGCCCATTCCCCTGCTGCGCAAGGAGATGATGGGCGAGGAGGGCAGCCTGCTCTAGGCGCCCGTCAATCGATGGCGACGATGATCCCGCTGTCCGCCCAGAGCCCCAACAGGCCGGCGGCGCGCAGCGGGATCTCCTCATCGGGCAGCCATTCGGCGAGCACCGCACAGATCTCACCGAAACTCTCGCCGCGCAGCGCAGACTCGAGCGCCGCCGCCTCGTCGGCCGGCATGGACCGAAAATAATTCTGCAGATCTTGCCGCCATAGCAGCCACGGCACCGGGTGCTCGGCACACTCAGGATCGGGCGGCGTCTCCTCATGGCTCATCGCCTGCCATACGGCAGTGGTGTTCCACTGCAGCTCGAGGCGCCGCAGCGAGGGGTGGAAATCGAACTGAAGCTCGCTCCACGCGGATGGGTCGATGGCGGACAGTGCCGCGCGCGGCAAGGGTTGCGCGTCCGCCGCGTCGAAAACCTCCGCCAGCGTCCATTCGAGCAGCGCGAGCTCGGCGAAAATGGGTTGCTCGGCAAAGGGTGGCTGCTGCTTCAAGAACTCCGTGAGCTCGCTTCCGTACCAGCGAATCGAGCGATGCACGGACGGATGGGTGGCCACGAATTCCTCGCCGAGGGCCATGAAGACTTCGTCGCCGAGCAC
>Ga0210391_10000140_pt1 | contig 84851 bp, 88 predicted proteins | sample IncBWC12OmetaG_FD_160573 | JGI IMG/M metagenome (GOLD analysis project Ga0210391, IMG submission 160573) | Forest soil microbial communities from Barre Woods Harvard Forest LTER site, Petersham, Massachusetts, United States - Inc-BW-C-12-O ...
ACGCCGAGTGCAGTCTGGTTCGAATGATGACCGGAACCAACCGTGCCGGTGCCCATCGCCAGGCGGCTAGTCTTGATGCCGGTGCCACCCAGTGTGACCGTATCGGTAGCAGAAAACTTTTTCAACGGAGGCTGAACGGCAAGCGCGGCCAGCACGTCTTTTGAGGTGAGCCAGGCAGCACCGAGCCCGGTGGCTGAGCGAATAAGGAATTCGCGGCGTTGCATAGGAATCTCCTACCCGGTACTGATTTTTCCTATGATACTCCGGCCGTAGGATTATTCGAACTGCTTACGGAAGGCCGCAAGCTGCTCATGGATTTCGGCAACTTCTTTTCTTAATTCTAGAACTTCGTGTTCGAGGTGCGCGAGGCGGTCGCTTTCGCCCGAAGCTCCGCTGATGGCACGAGGAGAATTTAAATCTACTGGCGGCGCATCGCCAGCGAAAAGATGCATGTAGCGCGATTCTTTTGTGCCGGGTTGTCGCGGCAGAACGGCCACCAGCGCGGGTTCGCGCTGCGCCAGACGGTCGAGAGTGGAGACAACGTCGTCGAGAGCCTCAAAGCGGTACATGCGGTCGGTACGGCTGCGAAGTTCTCCGGGAGTTTGCGGACCGCGGAGAAGAAGAACGCACAGAACAGCAATCTCGCGGCGATCAAAATTAAAAACTTCCTGCAGGCGATGCTCGTACTTGGTGACACGGCTGTCGGCGCCGCTGGCAGGACCGGCGAAACGTTTTTCCTGCAGAGTGGAAAGCACATCGCTGACCGCGTCTTCGGCGAGCGTCATTACCGGATCGCGGTTATTCTTCTGATTACAAGCGTTCACCAGGGCGTTGAGCGACAAAGGATAATAGTCGGGAGTGGTGATGTCCTTTTCGATCAGCGCGCCCAGAACGCGAGTTTCGATTACGGTTAACAGAAGACTCATGGACCGACAATTCACCTAAGAAAATCCGCTGTGGTTTTGGCCCACCGGCTTTTGGCGGACAAGAGTGTCCACCCACACAATCTAGAACAATTTAAAACAGTGCAGTCGGGCGGCGTTTCCAGGGCTTGCCTTTTTCCTGGGAGACCTTCTCCACGTCGTTGACGTAGGCGCTGGTCTGCGTGAGGACGTGGTGCAGATCGTTGCCCACGCTGATGAAGGTGAATCCTTTGTCGAGAAATTCGCCGACGCGGGCCGTACCGAACAAGAACAGTCCGAGGATCACTTTATTCTTGCGCGCTTCCTCGACCAGCTTCTTGGTGGCAGCGTCAAGTTCGGGCGATGTGTACATGTGGGGGAACTCATACTTGTTATAGAGACCCATCGACATGCAGAGATCGTTTTGCCCTAAGAAAAGAATGTCGACACCGGGAACGGCGGCAATCTCCGCCATGTGCTCGATGCAGGAAGCAGTTTCCACCTGCAGAGCGACGATGCCGTTATTGTTGAAATTGCCGGCGTAGCCGAGCAGGCCAGCTTTGTTCATACTGCGTTGCGGAAAGTAAACCGAGCGCGTACCCACCGTAGGATATTTCGTGCAACTGACCGCCTGGCGGGCTTCTTCAGCCGTATTAATGTAGGGAATGAGAACGCCATCGGCGCCCAGATCGAGCGCCTGCTGAATGCCGGGCCGGTCATTATATGCGCCGACGCGGACCAGCGATTTGGCCCCACCGTTCGCAATACCGCTCAGCATCGCGGAAAGTTTCTCGTTCTGCATAGGGCCATGCTGGGTATCGACGAGCAACCAGTCGTAGCCGCTGTGCGCGAGTTGTTCGACCACGGTGGGACTGTGGGAGTTGATGAACAATCCCATCTTTGGAATTCCCTGATGCAGTTGCTTTTTAAATTCAGCGCCGCTCAGAGCGGGTTCGGACATAATGAGTTTCTCCTTAGCACAATCGAATTGTGTAGTTTACCGCAGCACAGACCGAAGGCGGAGGCAGTCAGGTTAATTATTTGTAAACGCTGTGACCTGGGGACACGAGTTCAATTCCTTGGTATAGTTCCCGAGGTGAGTTGCAGCAGCAAGATACTACGCAAGGAGAGCAAATGCGGCTGCTCTTGAACTGGATTCTGAGTGCGCTGGCAGTATGGATCGTGTCGCAACTCGTGCATGGTGTTTCTGTGAGCGGCATCAGGGGAGCATTGATTGCCGCGCTCGTCATCGGCTTCATCAATGCGACCATCGGCGCGCTGTTGAAGATTCTGACGTTTCCTTTGACGCTCGTGACTCTCGGGCTGTTCTGGCTCGTGATCAACGCTCTGATGCTGGAGCTCGCGTCCGCGCTGCTGACACCGAGCTTTCAAGTGCATGGATTTATGGCCGCATTCATCGGAGCGATTGTGCTAAGCCTCGTCAACATGGTGCTGAAGTGGCTGGTCTATCCGTCAGAGGCCAGGCGCTCTTAGCGCCACTTCCGCTTCTAGATCCTAGCCTTTCGTCTTTCTCGGCTTCATGGATTCCCAATCTTCATCGTTGAGCGCGCGGCCCAGGCTGGTGAACTCTCCTGCACCTTGCAGAAACTCGCCTCCATCCATGCGGACGACTTCTCCATTGATATAGCTGGACCCGTCGCTTACCAGAAACGCGGCGAGATTCGCCAGCTCCTCGACCGTTCCGAAGCGATGCAGCGGGTTGCGATCGAGCGCGAGCTCTTCGAGTTCGGGGCGAGGCAGAAGGCGCGAGAAAGCGCCTTGTGTGGGAATCGGGCCGGGAGCGATGGCATTCATGCGAATTCCGCGATTGCCCCACTCAACCGCCAGACTGCGGGTAAGGGCTTCGACTCCGGCTTTCGAAATTGCGGATGGAACAACGTAAGCCGAGCCAACGGGAGCATACGTGGCCGAAATACTAAGGACGGTGCCGGCGTGCTTCGCTTTGAGCCAGCGGCGCCCGCAGGCCATGGTTGCGTGCAGCGTGCCCATGAGCACAATGCCGATCACGGATTCAAAGGCACGCGGCGAAAGTTCCTCGGTGCGCGCGATGAAATTTCCCGCGGCATTGTTGACCAGGACATCGAGCACGCCAGCCTTCCAGATCGAATCGATCATCGACTCCACCGCCTCGAGATTGCGGACATCGCAGGGGAAGGCGTGGATTTCGCCTTTAGCGGAAAGTTCGGCCGCAGTTTTCTGCAGCACGTCCTCGCGGCGTCCGCAGATGTAAATCTCTGCGCCGAGTTCGAGAAAGCGCTGCGCCATGGCTTTGCCGAGTCCGGTACCGCCGCCAGTGATGAGGATGCGCTTCGAGCGGAGAAGGTCGGGTTGGAACATGAACACTTGCCCCAGGTTGAAATTGAGAAAATTGGGTGATTTAGTAATTTAAACGTCTATTAAGAACGGCGCCTCGAATTTTGAATTACTCAATTACCAAATTTCCCAATTACCCGGTGCACGCCACGCGAAACCCGTAGTCCACATACTGAAACTCCGGCGGAATGCTGGAGCGGGCGGAGCAGCGGGAGACTTTCACGTGATGGCGCCATGATCCGCCCCGCGAAGCTTTGCGCGTGCCGTGCTCCGGCCCGCGTGGATTGCGCTCCAGCGAAACCGCATAATAGTTCGGATCGTACCAGTCGCTGCACCACTCGTGGACGTTGTCGCAGATATTGTAGAGTCCGAAAACGTTGGGCGCGTAGCGTCCGACCGGCTCTGGGCCAGTCTGCCATCGGCTTGCGTAGTCCGAAAGAGATTGCGGTCCTTCGTTGCCCCATGGAAAATTGTTTTGCTCGAGATTGCCCCGTGCTGCTCGCTCCCACTCCGCTTCGGTGGGCAGGCGGTACGCGTGGCCGGTCTGCGACGTCAGCCACCGGCAATAACCATCGCCCTCGAACCACGAGACGCCGGTGACGGGTTGCTGCGGATGATTGAAATTCGGGTCGCGCCAGAACGGCGGAGGCTGCGATCCCGTCGCCTGAAGATATCGTTCATATTCGGCATTGGTGACTTGCGTAGCGGCGAACAGGAATGCGTCGACCCAGACGCGGTGGATCGGCAGTTCGCAATCCTGACCGGAATCGGACCCCATGAGGAACCACCCTTCAGGAATCTCGACGAGACACGGCTCGATCAGCGTCACAGTGCTGGATCGGATGTGCGCATGAGTCGCCGTCATCGGTGTCTGATTGATCTTGCTGCGGGTTCGCGCTCCGATTAAAGTTTAGCAGCATGGGAATGAGGGAGGGTTGATGGCAAAGCTGAAACTCAAATTCACCGCAAAGATCGACGGTCGAGAAGCGGGTGTCGTCGCGGCAATCACTCCGCCGGTCGACGTCCCGGAATTCTTTGGAACGCGAGCCCGCGTCCCCATTCGTGGGACGATCAACGGATATCCTTTCCGTTCGTCGTTAATGCCATGCGGCGACCGCCACATGATGCCGGTCAACAGCACGTTGTGCCGAGGCGCAGGAGTGAGGCCGGGCGACCACGTGGAAGTTGTGATGGAGCGTGACGAAGAGAAACGCACGGTGGACGCGCCGCCGCTACTCCAGAAGGAACTGGCAAAGAACAATGTGGCACGGGCAAACTGGGAGAAGCTCTCGTTTACGCACAAAAAGGAAATGGCACAGGCCATCGTGGGGGCGAAGCAAGAGGGAACTCGCGTTCGACGCCTCGCCAAGGTAATGGATGTTCTGAAGACCGGCAAGAAGTGGACGGGCTAAGAGCTTCCGTGCCAAAAAGAACGGGGAGGGTTATCCGTCCCCGGATTCGATTGATGGCGGCGCTTGAAAAGATTACTGCGCCTGTTGATCATCCAACTCGATGTTGTCGCCGGCGTGCACATCTTCCATGGCGAAAACGATCATTCCCGTGGCTGTGGTAGACGTTGTCCCGATGACGACAATCTCGGCAACAGCCCGCCGCGGCAGATCCCTCACGTGAATGATCGGGCCGTTTGACCTCGTCAGGAAATTCGGATCCACAGACGCTTGCTTCTTCTGCGTATCTTCGCTGAGCGCGGCCTTGAACGACAAAGAATCCACCGGATCATGCAGATCCGCCTCATAGTTCCGAGTGGCGCGGAAATAATCGCCGACCTTCACGCCCTGGTTCGAGCCCACGTTGAAGTAGACTTTTTGCCCAGTCCCCAGCTCGGAGTCAAAATCCCTTGCCATCACGATGCGGCCGGAGACTTTGCTGCTGGTGGGCAGAAAGCGGTCAAAGCGAATCGGCGGATGAAATGCCACCATGCTCTTCTCTGTGAAAGGAATAGCAGTGTCCCCAGGATTGATGGGGTCGCATGAATATTCGACCTGCGCTACGGCCGTTCGGCTACGTGTGTCGATGATGCGCACGCGGCCGACTTCTTCATATGGCTGCCCCGTAGCCTTGAGCAGCTTGGCCTGGCCGGGAAACAGCTCGTACTCGTTGATATCCTTCAAGGCGCGCACAATCTCATACTCCGCCCCGGCGTTGTAGCCTGTTCCTTGCAAGTAAACGAGATCGTCCTTTTCGAACTTGGTAGTCGTGGGGGTTTGCAGACCGCCGGCCACAAAGTTGGCGTCGGGCAAGCTTTGCCGGTTAATGAAGCCGGCGCAGTACACATCCGCATACGTGGGCATCTGCACGCGCTGAATTGGGAAACTGGCCGTGGTGGGCAGAGTTCCTTGCGGCGTTTGGGATCCAGCCGTATTGCCCTCGGATTGGGCCCCGGCCGTGGCAGTGATCAAAACCAATAACAGGCTTATTTTCTTCATATTACCTCCGCGAAAGAGACACGCGCTGCCCCTTCCCTTATACAATTGCCGCGAAATTAAACTCAACTGGAAGGTAACAAGGGGGTAAGAGGGGGTCAAGGTTACGAGGGTGTTAGGCTGCCGGGAAACAGGTTTCGGCTTAAATTATTAATCGGGTGTTGCATCTGGAATTCCATCCCTGTAAGATTCGCGCCGAACCTATTCGTTCAAACCATTGATTCAAGATGATTTCTGCTGCCAAAAGCTATCCCCCACGCTTTCCCTTAAGGCTGCCGCGCGTCTGTGTTGCCGTGGCCGCCTCTGACTCCGCCGAACTGGTCGAGAAGGCGGACAATCTGGTTCGGGATAACTCCTTCCTGGAGTTCAGGTTGGACTATCTCTCGAAGCCCGCTCTCGCGCTGCCGAAGGTCAAGCACTTCTTCGATTCTCATCCAGGTATCGTGGTAATTGCCACATGCCGCCGGCAAGCCAGCGGAGGTAAGTTTCGCGGCTCCATTGCCTCGCAACTCGAGATCCTATCGAAGGCTGCGGCAGCAGGCTGTCAATTGGTGGATGTTGAACTTCAGACCGCGCTGAAGTGCAAGCCAGCACAACTACAGAAGCTTAAGAGCCGTTGCTCTCTGGTTCTTTCCTTTCACGACTTCCGGGGTACGAAGAAGCTGGACCAGACTCTGGAAAAAATGCGGGCCTTCCCCGCCGACTTCTACAAAGTGGTCAGCACGGCCAGCACTCTTTCCGACAATGTTTCGATGATCCAGTTCCTGGCGCGTGAGAGTGTCAACGATTCTCTAGTCGGCGTTTGCATGGGCGAACAGGGAATCATCAGCCGCGTGCTAGGAGTTCGCGCCGGCAGCGTGTTCACTTTCGCAGCTGTAAGCCCCGGAGAAGAAACCGCTCCCGGACAAGTCACCGCGCACGATCTCCGCAGCCTTTACCGCATTGAACAAGTCGATGCCGCCACGCGCGTATACGGCGTTGCGGGAGACCCCGTGGCGCACTCGTTCTCGCCCGCAATCATGAATGCGGCCTTTCGTCGCGAAAATGTCAACGCCGTTTACCTCGCGCTGCACGCTAAGACACTTAAAGACCTGCTGACCTGCGTACGCGAGATTCCCATCCACGGTCTCAGCATCACCATGCCATATAAGGAGGCCATTCTTCCTTATTTGGATAATACAGACTCGCACACCACAAAGATCGGCGCGTGCAATACCGTCGTGCGTGCACAGGATGGAAAACTCTACGGCTTCAACACCGATACGTCCGGAGTCGTACGTCCGCTCGAGCGCCGCTTGAGCACTCTACAGGATGCGAAAATCCTTGTTCTCGGAGCGGGAGGCGCAGCTCGCGCAGCCGTTTTCGGTCTAGCCGAGCGTGGAGCAGAAGTCTTCATCTTGAACCGCAGCATCGAGCCCGCGAAGAAACTAGCCCGGCGTGCCCATGCGAGATCGATCAAGCGCGCCGACCTCAAGAAGTTTTCCTTCGACGTCATCATCAACGCAACGCCCGTCGGCATGGGCAACAACCGCGAGACTCCGCTGCAGGAAAAAGAAATCAATGCGCGTTACGTCTTCGACATGATCTACGATCCCGCCGAAACCCGCCTGCTGAAACTGGCGAAAGAGCGCGGCGCGCAGATCATCCCCGGCATAGAAATGTTCGTTCATCAGGCCGCCCGCCAATTCGAAATCTGGACAGGCAAGCCCGCGCCGCAGGATGAAATGATGCAAGTCGTGGCTCTAGCCATGCAGGAACGCGCCGCCAGAGCGGTGGCGTTATCGAAAAAATAAAGGTGGATGGAGACAGTCGCCACCAGCTTACGCGATTGGCGGTGCTGTCCTATTGCTTCAAATGCGCTTAATTCCTAAATCGGCTGGGCGGCGTCCTCGCGCAGGACAGCATCCATTGCTCTTATGAAAAGATCCGCATCGGCCTCGGAAAAGACCAGCGGGGGGCGGAGTTTGAGGACGTTGTGGTGCGGGCCGTCGGTGCCGGCCAAGATTCCGCAGTCGCGCAGGCGGTTGACGATGTAGTCAGCCTGCTTCGTGGCCGGTGCATGCGTTTCACGGCCAAGCACAAGATCGACGCCAAGAAATAAGCCTAAGCCGCGCACATCTCCGATGATTGGGTGGGATTGTTGAAGCTCCAGCAACCGATCTTTGAGATAACTACCCACGCGCAGAGCATTCCCTTGCAGTGATTGCTCTTCGAGAACGTCGAGAACCGCAAGCCCGGCTGCGCATGCGACGGGATTTCCGCCGAAGGTACTGAAAAACTCCATTCCGGTGGCAAACGATGAAGCGATTTCGCGCGTGGTGATGACTGCCGCGAGCGGAAAACCGTTGCCGACCGGCTTGCCGAGGACGACGATATCCGGAACGACTGACTGCGTTTCGAAACCCCAGAAATGCGAGCCGAGGCGCCCAAAACCAACTTGCACTTCATCCGCAATGCAGACTGCTCCTGCGCCACGGACATGGCGGTACACTTCGGCAAGGTAGCCTGGCGGGAAAACGATTTGCCCGCCGACACTGGGCAGCGTCTCGGCGATGAAGCAGGCGATATGGCGTTCGCTGGCGTGAGCTTGCTCCAGAATCTCGGCAACATGCTGCGCATATTTCGCGCCAGCGTTTGCATCATCACGACGATAGGGGCCGCGATAATCGTCAGGCACCGGCGCGACGTGCACCCAGGGTTTGCAGCCGCTTCCGCCGGGGCCGTTGAATTTGTAAGGGCTGATGTCGATCAGCGTTGTGGTGTGACCGTGATAGGCGTGGTCGAGCACAATGACGTCTTCGCGCCGAGTGTGAGTACGCGCCAAGCGTAGGGCTAGCTCGTTAGCTTCGCTGCCGGAGTTCACAAAGAAACACACACGCAAAGCCTCAGGCATCAGGCGCGTGAGCCGCTCGGCGTATCGGTTCACGTAGTCATGAAGATAACGCGTGTTGGTATTCAGCAGAGCGAGTTGCGCCGTGGCAGCTTGGACCACCCGAGGATGGCTGTGGCCGACGAGCGGAACGTTGTTGTAGACGTCGAGGTATGCGTGTCCGGTTTCGTCGTAGAGATATTGCATCCAGCCACGCACGATTTTCAAAGGTCGATGGTAGGAGACGCTGAGGTTTTGTCCCAGTGACGAACAGCGCCGGGTGAGGGTTTCGGCGAACTCCGGCTCCGGCAGCGGAAAACGATCCGCTGGCAAACCGAACAAAAGATTCGGATCGGGAGACAGGCTGGTCCAGATCTGGCGCTCCGAGAAGCGAGCGACACCTGGAAAGTCAGTGCCGAGATCGAGTAGGTCGGAGATGATTTGAAAATGCAAGTGGGGCGGCCAGCCTCCATTTTCAGCGGATGCACCGACTCGCGCGAATGCTTGTCCCCGAGCAATGCGCTCTCCGATTTTCAGATTTTGCAGCGAGTCCTCGGAGAGATGTCCGTACAACGTGAAGAAAGTCGCGTCGTCTGTGTCTGATTCGATCGGGTGTTCGAGTATGATGACCGGGCCGTAATCGAGGTGCGCTCGGTTATTCGCAAAAGAATGGACAATACCATCGAGCGGGGCGTGGACGCGACTACCGGAATCGACAAAAAAATCCATACCGAAATGAAGGGTACAGCGCTCCTCGGCAGGCAAATCGTCGACTGTTTGATCGTTGGCACTAAAGAGCGGCGAAGTGTAGATCAGACGCGCCTCGTCGTAGCGGCCAATTCCTACCGCCGAACCTCTGCGCCGCATTTCACCGAAGATTGCATCGGTTAGATCGGGCAATTCTGAATGAGTAGGGTCTGCACCGAGAAATGTACTTCCAACGCTTAAATCAAGAACACGGAGTGGCGCCGTACGCAAATCCATCGGCAGAACCGAGGCCGCGTCTCTCGAGCTATTTTTCAGTCGACGCTGAACAGCGGCTGCTTTAGGCACCGCCGGCAGACCGCACACGTCACGAAATGTGTAGTGAGCGAATCGCGGAGGAATCTTCGAGAGGCGTTCGAGGGCATCCCAAGCGGGTTTCTCGCTCACCGTGACGTAATCATCGCCCGGTTTTAAAGTTTTGCGATACGCGGAATTGACAACGCTGACTGCCAGCCGCATGCCGATGAGTGCATAAAGTACTTCGATTTCGAGTTCCTCCAGCGGATAGGCATGGTGATATCCGGAAATGACCGCTGCCGCAGCTGGCAAGAGGCCTCTCTTCCCCAAGATTGCGTAAGCCGCTGCGATCGCCGGTTCTGAAGCGGTGATGCCGTGGTGCATGTCGCCAAAATCGATGACCGCAACCGCTTCCCGGGGCTGCGGCCAGGGGGCGCTTACCAAAACGTTGTAGTCATTGGCGTCGCCGTAAATTACGCTGCGGCGCAGCTTGGGCATCGCAGTTACAACTTGCGATTCAAATAGGCCGAGAAAGTGCTCGACAAGCTTGAGACGGTGCCCGTCTACTACGTGCGGGATAAATTCACGGATCCAGGTGGCTCGGGAGGAATCCCACTTTAACTCTCGCGATGCGGCGGGATGCGAAAATCCGGCAAGAGCTTTGTTGATCTCACCCAGGAGTCGGCCGACGCTATGCAAAAGCTCTGGCGAGTGCGGGCGGGCATGAGCAAGAACCGTTCCCTTCACAAATGTCAGGAGCCAGACAACACGCGTGGAACCATCATTGGCAGTGACGGAAGTAAATAAGTGACCGTTCGTCGTGGGCACGACGCGAGGAAGCTGGCGTTGCGGCAAATTTTCGGCGAGATGCTGCAAAGCGTGGGTCTGCATGTCGATGAAGGATTGCTCTCGGGCGGGATGCATGACCTTGAGAACAAAAGTGCGGCCATCATGAGCGACAAGATGAAAATTGTTGTCATGCTCTCCGGGCAGAGGTCTGGCCGACACTTCGAGGCTGTAGAGATCGCGAGCCAAGCGCACAGCCTCGGCTTCGGTGATTGGGTTGACGGCGCAGTCTTCCAGGAGCATGCCGCAAACATTGTAGTCTTCATTCCCTTAGCACACTTTTTTGTGGCTACATTCCGCAGGAGCCGAAATTCTCCTTATCGACCTCTCAGGTATGTGTCACAATATCCAGACCGTTTTGACTCTGGCCGCGAATGCGAGATTAAGCTCGGGAAACATGAGTGCCACAAATATGGGTGCGCGAAAAAAAAGCGGCGGCAAGAACAAAGCGGATGAAGTCTTCATCCCTGACAAACTCTACTTTCGCATTGGTGAAGTGGCCAGTCTGTGCCGGCTGCCGGCCTATGTGCTGCGTTTCTGGGAGAGCGAGTTCCCACAACTGAAGCCGGTGAAAAGCAGCACCGGGCAACGTATGTACCGCCGGCGCGATGTGGAAAGCGTCCTGCGCATCAAGCAACTGCTCTACGACCAGGGATTCACCATCGTAGGCGCCCGTCAGCAACTACGTTCAGAAGCGAAATCCGAAAAAGGGCAGGCTGCAATTCCGTTCCCGGCGCAATCGCCGGCTGAAATCCAGCATATCCGGCAGGGGTTAAAGGAGATTCTGCACCTGCTCTCCACACGGCGCACGGGATAATTCGCAGGACAACTTGGAGCGCCATGCCGCCAAGCCGTTTTGCCTGCGAGAAAAACACTTCTTTTAGTCTGCCCGTCCACAGAAAATCCGTGGGATGTCCACAGCTATCTTCCTTTGTTCGCCCTCTTTTCGCTCAATGCTCCGTTACCTTACTGTTCGCCGATGTCGTTCGCCCCGCAAGATCACGGCTAGGTTCACAAGTCGGGGCGCTCTTCACAGTGGCGGTTACCCTAAAATAAAGTATCATTCGCCTTATATTCGCTACATTGGATCGTTCAGGCGTAAGGATTGGTGTGGGGCCAATGGCTGCAACCGACTACAACATAAGCACTCTTCCCGCCAACGTAGAAGCGGAGCGCTCGATTCTGGGGGCGATTCTGCTTGACAATTTTGCATACAACCAGGCTGCGGAGCATTTGCGCATCGAAGATTTTTCGCTGGATTCGCACCGGCGGATTTACGGGCGCATGGTTGACCTGGCGGAATCGTCGCGGCCGATCGACATGATTACGCTGATCGAAGAACTCGACCGGCATAAGGATCTGCAACCGATTGGCGATGTGGGCTATGTGTCGAGCTTGCTGGATGGCGTGCCGGACCGGCCGAGTATTGAGCACTACGTCAAGATCGTGCGCGATAAGGCGTTGCTGCGTGGGCTGATTCATGCGGCGAATACGGCGATTGCGCGGGCGGCCGATCAATCCGACGCCGCTGAGGAGGTACTGAGCGATGCCGAGGCCGCGATCTTTCAGTTGTCGGAGAAGCGCATTGGGCGCGGCTTCATGGGCGTGCAGGAGATTGTCCGCGAGTCGTTTGGATCGGTCGATGCACTCCTGCAACGCGGCCAGCGCATTACCGGGCTGGCGACGCACTACACCGACTTGGATGAAATGACCAGCGGGCTGCAGAAGTCGGATCTGGTGATCATTGCGGCACGGCCTTCGATGGGCAAGACGGCGTTTGCCATGAACATCGCGGAGAACGCCGCGGTGGAAGATCAGCAAGTGGTGGGAGTGTTCTCGCTGGAAATGTCACGCGAGGCATTGTTGATGCGCTTACTGTGTTCGCAGGCGAAAGTGGACGCGCATAAGATGCGTACTGGTTCGCTGTGGCAGGATGACACGCGGAAAGTCGTGCGCGCGATGGAGCAGTTGGCGCATGCGCCGATTTTCATCGATGACACGCCCGGGATCACGCTGAGCGAGATGCGCGCTAAGGCACGCCGCTTGAAGCAGGCGCAAGGCAAACTCGATCTACTGATTGTTGACTACCTGCAACTCATGTCGGGTGGCAGCAAGCGCTATGAAAATCGAACTCAGGAAGTGTCCGCAATTTCGCGCGGGCTGAAGGCGCTGGCCAAAGAACTCAGCGTGCCAGTGATCGCGCTCTCACAGCTGAGCCGTGCGCCGGAGAGCCGTGGCGGGGATCATCGTCCGCAGCTCGCCGATTTGCGTGAGTCGGGATCGATCGAGCAGGATGCGGACCTGGTGATGTTTATCTTTCGCGAAGAAGTTTATAAGCAAGACGATCCTGACCTACAGGGCAAAGCCGAGATCATTATTTCCAAGCAGCGCAACGGCCCTATCGGAAGAGTCAATCTGGCATTCCTGAAAAACTGCACCAGATTTGAGACGATGGTCGATGGCGGTCTGCCGCCCGAGGAGTAAATTCGCTAGTACAGCAATTCCTGTACTTTTAGGTGGTAAGTACCTTATGCGATTAGGTTTGGCATGCGTAACCTTCCTGTGGAAAAGCTTGTGGAATGGATGGCGAAGGGAAAAAGCCAGCGACAGAGAGCTGAGATGCAAGGCGCGCAATATGGTATCTCAGACTCCTAAGGCCCTGAGTAGTAACCAGTTAGGCAATTCACTCGGCATTAACATGGAACGATTGTTGAAAACGTTGAGAGTTCCGGTTTTCGAGGTTTTGCACATTTCGCGGTTTCTGACCCTTTGATTCCGCAACCGGACTAACCACCCCGACCTAGATCGGCAATCTATCACAAGGACTAGGGAAGGGTCAGTCGCTTCCCTCACCAACCTTGAGGACAGCTAGAAAAGCCTCCTGAGGAATATCGACGCGACCGATCCGCTTCATTCGTTTTTTGCCTTCCTTCTGTTTCTCGAGGAGCTTCCGTTTGCGCGAAATGTCGCCGCCGTAGCACTTTGCAATCACGTTCTTACGAATGGCATGAACCGTTTCGCGGGCGATAATTTTTGCGCCGATGGAGGCCTGAATCGCAACTTCGAACATCTGGCGGGGAATGAGTTCCCGCATTTTCGAGACCAGGAGTTTGCCGCGATCGTAGGCGAAATCGCGATGCACGATGATAGAAAGCGCGTCGACCGGTTCGCCGGCCACGAGAATATCGAGCTTCACCATGGGCGACTCCCAATAGTCGGCGAGATGGTAATCGAGCGAAGCGTAGCCGCGGGAGACCGACTTCAGGCGGTCATAAAAATCGAGGACGATTTCATTCAGCGGTAACTCATAGTGCAACATGACGCGCGACGAGCTGACGTATTCGAAGGTCTTCTGCTTGCCGCGCTTTTCCTCGACCAGTTTGAGAATGCCGCCGACATATTCTTCGTTGGTGAGGATGGTTGCGAGAATCACGGGCTCTTCGATCTTGTCGATTTCGCTGGGATCGGGCCAGCGTGAGGGATTGTCGACTTCGATCATCACGCCGTCAGTTTTGTAGATCTTGTAGCGCACGCCGGGCGCGGTGGTGATGAGTTCGAGGGCGAACTCGCGCTCCAGACGCTCCTGAATAATTTCCATGTGAAGCAGGCCGAGAAAGCCGCAGCGGAAGCCGAAACCCAGAGCTACCGAGCTTTCCGGTTCGAAGAAGAAAGAGGAATCGTTCAAGCGCAATTTTTCTAGCGCCTCGCGAAGGCGGGTGTGCTCGTGCGCGTCGACGGTGTAGAGCCCCGCGAAGACCATCGGCTTGATTTCTTCGAAGCCGGGAAGAGCTTCGAAGGCGGGGTTAGCGTCGTCGGTGATGGTATCGCCGATTTTCGAGTCGGCGACATTCTTGATATTTGCGATCAAAAATCCGACCTCGCCGGCTTTCAGTTCTTCGATTTCAACCGGCTTGGGGTTTTGCACTCCGAGGGTTTCGGCGTCGAAGGTGGTGCCATTCGACCATAGGCGAATTCTCTGGCCTTTGCGCAATGTGCCCTCGAAGACGCGCGTGAGGATCACCACGCCGCGATAAGCGTCGAACCAGGAATCGAAAATCAGCGCCTGCAGCCGGTTTTCGGGATTTCCTTTCGGCGGCGGAACGCGCTTCACAATCGCTTCCAGAACGTCGGGAACGCCCTGTCCAGTCTTAGCGCTGATCAGCACGGCATCGGACGCGTCGAGGCCGACAGCGCCTTCGATCATTTCTTTGGTGCGGGGAATGTCGGCGCTTTGCAGGTCGATTTTGTTGATGACCGGAATGATTTCCAGACCGTTGTTGATGGCGAGGTAGGCGTTGGCCAGCGTTTGCGCTTCCACTCCTTGCGACGCGTCGACCACGAGCAGCGCGCCTTCACAGGAAGCGAGCGAGCGCGAGACTTCGTAGGAGAAGTCGACGTGGCCGGGGGTGTCGATTAAATTGAGCTGGTAGGTCTGTCCATCGTGCGCGGTGTACATCATGCGGACGGCGTGGGCTTTAATAGTGATGCCGCGCTCGCGCTCAAGGTCCATGGAATCGAGGACCTGCGCCTGCATCTCGCGCGCGGTGAGCGATCCGGTAAGCTCGAGCAGGCGGTCCGCCAGAGTGGATTTACCGTGGTCGATATGCGCGATGATGGCAAAGTTGCGGAGGAAAGCGGCGTCCATAGGTTGAAGGCTGATCTTTACGGGTTAACTTTTGATTTTAACAGGCGTGGAGTGGGACTCAGTACCGGGTCCCAAGTACCTAGTACCTGGTACCTAGTACCCAGTATCCAGTGCTTCGTTCTAACTTGGCAGTTATCGGTTAGAGTGACAGGATGAGCGAACCGTTATGAGCGAAGCGCCATTTAGCGCCATTGATCATGTGCAACTTGCGATGCCTGCCGGCGAGGAGGAAAAGGCGCGAGCTTTTTATGGAGGGTTGCTGGGGATGAAGGAACTGCCCAAGCCACCGGAGCTCGCGAAGCGCGGCGGATGCTGGTTTGAGAGTGGCGATGTGCAGATTCATCTTGGAGTGGAAAACGATTTTCGTCCGGCGAAGAAGGCGCATCCGGCTTTGCGGTGCCGTGACTATGCGGCGCTGGTGCAGAGATTGCGGGATTCCGGAGTGGCGGTGAATGAGCCGGGCGACATTCCAGGAGTGAGGCGTTGTCACGTGCATGATCCATTCGGGAACCGGATTGAGTTGGTGGGCTAGGAGGCAGATCTTGATATCCTGCTTTCCCGCGCACTGGCGACGTTCAGGCGTCCCTCCGGGACGCGTCACAACTTGCGACTTTATCCGGCGCTGAACGCGCCGGGCTACTTTCAAACGCCCCTCCGGGGCGTAATCGATAATGTCTTCGACGCTATTTAATACGCCACCGCGCAACACACCCTCGCCGATGCTTTCTTCATCCGGTACAATCCTGCGACTAGATTTTTCTACACGAGGTGAGACGTATGCGGAAGCTGGCTTTCGTATTGGCTTGCGTCTTAGTTGCCATCGGAGTTGCGGCCGGCCAAACTCTATCGCCGCAGGTGCGCAGCTTTGTGAAAGTGGATGCTCCTGTGGTCGCGCTGACACACGTGCGCGTGATTGATGGTACAGGTGCGGCGGCGCGTGAAGATCAGACTGTGGTTCTCAGCCATGGAAAGATCGAGTCAGTGTCCGATGCGGCGTCGGCGAGCGTTCCTAAGGATGCGCAGGTACTCGATCTGCACGGTTACAGCGTGATTCCTGGTTTGGTCGGAATGCACGATCACCTTGTTTATCCCCTGGGCAATGGTATTTACGGGGAGATGGCTTACAGTTTTCCGCGGTTGTATCTGGCTGGCGGAGTGACGACGATTCGCACGACGGGTGCGCTTGAGCCCTACACCGATATCGAACTCAAGAAGCAGATCGATAAGGGAGAAATTCCGGGGCCGAAAATCCACGTGACCGGACCTTATCTTGAGGGGGCGGGAACTTTTGCGCTGCAGATGCACCAGCTCAACGGGCCTGAGGACGCGACGAAGACCGTCAACTATTGGCTGGATGAGGGCGTGGACAGTTTTAAGGCGTACATGTTCATTACCCCGGCGGAGCTTTCCGCAGCGGTGATTGCGGCCCACAAGCGCGGCGCCAAGGTCACGGGACATCTTTGCTCGATTGGATTTCGGGAAGCGGCTGCGATTGGAATCGACGACCTCGAACACGGGTTGCTCGTGGATACGGAATTTTTCCCGTGGAAGAAACCGGGGGGATGTCCGGATAAGCTGGACGACGATTTCATTTCCAAGCTGGATGTGCAGAGTGGTCCGGTACACGACACGATTATCGATCTCGTACAGCATCACGTCGCGGTGACGTCGACGCTGCCGGTGTTTGAGATGTTTGTGCCGGGACGGCCTACAATTCAACAACGCGTTCTCGATGCGCTTTCGCTTGACGCTCGCAGCGCATTCCTTCACAACAAGGAGCGCGTGAGCGATATGAGCCTTATCCGACAGCGTTACCACAGCGATACTTCGCCCTGGGCGGCAGCCTTCAAGAAAGAGTTGGAATTCGAGCACGCTTTCGCGCAGGCTGGGGGCCTGTTGCTGGCGGGACTCGATCCGACGGGCATGGGAGGTGTGATTGCGGGTTTCGGCGATCAGCGCGAGGTGGAGTTGCTGGTGGAAGCCGGATTCACACCCGTGGAAGCGATTCACATCGCAACTGCAAATGGTGCGCAGTTTCTGGGAGAGTTGGACCGCATCGGCACGATCGTGCCGGGAAAGCAGGCGGATCTGGTGGTGATCAAAGGCGATCCCTCGAAAAAGATTGAAGACATTGAAAATGTGGAGACTGTGTTCAAGGACGGTGTCGGATACGACTCGGCGAAGCTGATTGAATCGGTGCGCGGAGTGGTTGGGAGCCGATAAGGCGGAGTTCCTCAGGGGCTAAAGCCCGCGTGTTTTTGGTTTTGGACGGCACGACTGAAGTCGTGCCCTTCCCAAGACCATTTCGTCGCCTCGGTTTCTTCCGCTAGAATCTTCTCGCATGATTGTTCTCGCTTCTGCTTCACCGCGACGTCAGGAATTGCTGCACAGCGCTGGAATCCCGTTTACGGTGCAACCGGCGGATATCGATGAGACGCCGCGGGCTGGCGAAGCTCCACGAGATTGCGCGGAACGGCTGGCGCGGGAAAAGGCGCTGGCGATTTTTCGGATTCGACCGCAGGAATATGTTCTGGGCGCGGACACTATTGTGGTGATTGATGACATGATCCTGGGCAAGCCGCGTGACATGGTCGATGCGGGCCGCATGTTGCGATTGTTGTCGGGACGGGCACATGCCGTGATCACCGGAGTGTGCGTGGCAGGGAAAACAGCGGCTGGTGGTCCGGGGTCAGTGGACGGCGAAGCAGCGGAGGGGCGGGATCTGCAAACTGCTTCAGAGACTACGCTGGTAACGATGTGCGAGCTTTCCGACGATGAGATTCGCGATTACGTGGCGACTGGCGAGCCGATGGACAAGGCAGGAGCTTATGCGATTCAGGGTCTCGCCTCGCGCTGGATCCCGCGAATCGAGGGCGACTACAGCAATGTGGTGGGACTGCCGGTGGCCTTGGTGTATCGGATGTTGCGGGAGCGGGGAGCAATTTGATGCTCAAGCGTGATCGAAGATCTAGGACTTCTTTTCTTCTTCTTTCTTTTCCTTTTTGTCTTCTTCGGGCTCCTTCATTGAGGCCTTGAAGTTACGGATGCCTTCGCCGAGCCCTCTGCCGACCGCGACAAATTTACCGCTGCCGAAGACGAGGAGAGCAATCGCGATCAGTAACAGCAAATGCAAAGGCTGAAATAGTCCTTCACCCATAACTCCTCCAAGGTCTTTCGGACGCTTCCGCTACGAAACAGGGGAACTGTCCTGTAAAAAGTCTAGGCCATGCCAACTTCGGAGTCAAAAGAATGCGGGCTGGTCTCGAAGCGGGCGAACGTGGCGCTTACCAAGCCGCGCTCTCGAAGTCTATGCTAGAGGGTAAATGTTTCCCGGAGGCTTGCCGTGATTCTTAGGCGTCGCGCTCTAATGCTGGCGCTACTGGTTTTATGCGGCGCGGTGTACCACGTTTTCGCGCAAGAGCCAGCACCGACCGCCCCTCCCGGCGAGCACCGGAAAACCAGCGAACCCTATACGGGCGATCTCACCATTTTCGACTCGCCCGGGCGGGAACGGCGTTTGCAGATTGACCGTGTTATGGACATTCTTGGCATCACGGCTGGCAAAACGGTCGCTGATATCGGAGCGGGATCAGGATGGTTCACGGTTCGAGCGGCGCGGAGAGTAGGTCAGAGCGGTACTGTTTATGCGGAGGACATCAATCCGGAAGCGGTCCACTATATTGAGGCTCGCGCACAAAAAGAGCACTTGAGCAACGTCAAGACCATCCTTGGCAAAGCCGACGACCCGCTGCTTCCAGTTAGCAGCGTGGACGCAATTTTACTGCTGAAGACCTATCACGAAGTTGCCGAACCGGTTGCTCTGTTGCGGAAGCTGCGGACGTCGCTTCGTTCCGGCGCCAAGCTCGGAATCATCGACCGCAAAGGCAATGGTGAGGATCATGGAGTTGGACGCGAGGTCGTCCTCAGTGAAGCTGAGCAGGCAGGCTACCGGTTGCTTAAGCAGTATGACTTTGTGAAGGGCGACAAGATGGATTACTTTCTGGTCCTGACTCTCAAACAATAGTTCCCAGTGAATAGCGTCGCTACTAGACTGCTTCGATCATTCCTGCCAGTAGCAACGCACGGCGCGGCAGTTCGGAGATCACGATGTATTCATGGATGGCATGCGCGCCTGCGCCTACGGCGCCCAAACCATCGAGCGTAGGAACGCCGATGCCTGCGGTAAAGTTTCCGTCAGAGCCACCGCCTACAGCCGCTTCCTCAAGCTTCCATCCGAGCTGGCTCGCAACCTCCTGCGCTTTTTTGTAGAGCTTCACGACGCCCGCGGTTCGCTCCATTGGAGGGCGATTGATGCTGCCGGTCATCTTGAGCTTGCAGTGTTTGTCGAAGGGCTTGAGAGAGCGAAGCTTGCGATCGAGCGCCGCGGCCTGGTGCATGGCCTTGATGCGAACGTCGATGGCAACCGAGGCTTCGGCCGCTACAACGTTGGTACGCGTTCCTCCCTGAATTACGCCAGCATTGACGGAGATGCCTTGCCGGAGATTATTCAATTTCGAAAGTGCCACGATTTGCCGCGAAAGCTCAAGAATAGCGCTGTGGCCTTTGCCGGGGTCGAGACCCGCATGCGCCGCAATACCCTGCACCTGAAGCGTGAACTCGCCCACACCCTTACGCGCAGTTTTGACTGCGCCGCGAAGCCCTGCGCCGGGTTCGAGCACTAAGACGCCATCGGATTCTCTGGCTAGCGATTCGGTGACCTTGCGTGAATAGTGGCTGCCGACTTCTTCGTCGGAGACGAGAAAAACTGTGACCGGACGCGGCAGGCCGCCATGCCATGCCTGCAACGCAGCGATAGCGTGGAGCATGAGCGCAATGCCGGCCTTCATGTCGAGTACGCCGGGGCCATGCAGGTTGCCATTCTCGACCTTGCATGGCATGTTGGCGAGCGTGCCCAGCGGATAAACCGTGTCGTGGTGACCGAGCAGCAGGATTGGGCGACGGTTGGCGGATTGCGCGCGTGAGGGCGGAACGAAATCAATTTGCAAGCTGTCGCCAAAGTCGGAGCTGCGATGGAGTTTCGCGTGTCCCCCGAGCGCTTCGAACTCAGAGGCGAGCACGGAAGCCATGCGGTCGGCCGACTGTTTGTTATCGCTGGGAGATTCGATTTCGACGAACTTGCGAATCGTTTGGACTATGAGGTTCTGATGCTCGGAGAGATAGCGCAGGCGATCGGCCCATGCGGGCCGGGTTGCGGATGATGGCATTTTCTTGGCGGTCTTATTGGGCACAATTCCTCTGCTGGTTGAAGTTCTAGTTTCTCACTTTGCTGGGCGTGTCGAGCTTCGCTCGACGGACAGCCCCTTCGACTCCGCTCAGGGCAGGCGAGGGCGGCTGTCCCACATGAGCATTTCCTACGTGAGCATTGGATCCGACGCGGTACAGTATAATCTTCAGGCTGATTGAGACGAACTGTCCGAGAGGAACATGATTGAGAGTACCCCACCCGTGACCGACGCGCCCGCAACCAAGACGGGGCTCGACATTCACGAGATCCTCAAGATTCTGCCGCACCGTTATCCCCTGCTGCTGATCGACCGCGTGCTGGAGTTGAAGCGCAAAGAGAGCATCGTCGCGATCAAGAACGTCACCATCAATGAGCCGTTTTTCAACGGACATTTTCCGGGGCTTCCGATTATGCCGGGGGTGCTGATTGTGGAGGCGATTGCGCAGGCTGGAGGCGCGTTGCTGCTGACCGAAGTGGAAGATCGCAACGACAAAGTGATGGTATTCACTGGAATCGATCGCGCGAAGTTTCGCCGTCCGGTGAGCCCGGGCGACCAGCTGCGAATCGAGGTGGAAGTGAAGGGCTGGCGCGCGATCCCTCGCATGATCGCGGCGAAAATGCACGGTGTCGCGTATGTTGGGGGCAAGCGTGTTGCGGAAGCGACGGTATCGTGCCAGCTCATCGACAGCTCACGCGGGCGCGGCGACGGAGCCGACGGGAACGGCGAAGGCGCGACTGCGGAATGAGGTCTGACCTCGGCCGGAAGTTGAACTTGAAAAAATCCATCACTCATGAACGTTCATCCCACGGCGATCATTGACCCCCGCGCAAAAGTTCCGGCGTCGTGCAAGGTTGGTCCTTATTGCGTGATCGGCGCGGAGGTTGAGCTTGGCGAGAATTGCCGTCTGGTGTCGCACGTCGCGATTGAGGGGCCGACGAAAATCGGCGCCGACAATATCTTCTTTCCGTTCTGTGCTATCGGCATGGCGCCACAGGATATTTCATACGCGGGCGAACCCACGCGATTGGAGATTGGCAACCACAACGAGATTCGCGAGAGCGTTACCATCAGCCGCGGCACGGTGAAGGGGGGCGGGTCGACAAAAGTTGGCAGCCACACGCTGATCATGGCCTACGCGCACATTGGGCACGACAGCGTGATCGGCGACCACTGCATGCTGGTGAATGGCGCAACGCTGGGCGGGCATGTGACGGTGGAAGAGTGGGCGGTGGTGGGCGCGCTGTGCCCGGTGCATCAGTTCGTGCGCATCGGGGCGCACGCTTATGTTGGTGGCGGGACCACGATCACGCAGGATGTGCTGCCATTTTCCATGACGTCGGCTGCACGGAACACGCATGCGTACGGAATGAATAAGGTTGGCCTCGATCGCCGCGGATTTTCGAAGGAACGAATTCGCAAGATTCATCATGCTTACAAGACTCTGCTGGCGTCGAAGATGAATACTTCGCAGGCTTTAGAGAGTCTGAAAGCCGAGACGGATAAGGGCGAAGATGTGGAGATGCTGATTCGGTTTATCGAGGCGAGCGAGCGGGGAGTGATTAAATAAGCGATGCGTTAAAGTACCACCTATCCTTTCGAAAGAATTAACCTGTGCCAAGAGTGGAGTCGACTTTGACTGGGATTCAGTTCGTTACTGACGCAAAAGGCCACTGCGTGGCTGTACAAATCGACCTGAAAAAGCATGGGGCTATCTGGCAGGATTTCTGGGAAGGGCTTATTTCCGAATCGCGCCGCAAGGAAAAAAGCATTCCCTATGAGCAATACCGCACCAACCGCTTGAAGCGCAGCCGGTCGCGTGGCTAACTATTCCGTCGTCATCCCTGGGGTGGCTACAGCCTCGCGGCGTTACGCATCGATTCGGGAGCTCCATGCTGACGCTTGATACTAATTGGGCCCATTGGATCTATTCTCGGCTAGCTGCTGTGGGCATCTCCGCGGTCGTCACAGCGGCGGGCGGTGTCATCATGTGGTACTTCGGGTTTCGCAAGGCGAGGCTGGATAACGAGAAGCTTGCCCTTGAACTTCAACGCCTGCGCATGGAGCTGCAGAAACTCTCAGCGGATGAGGTGCATCAAGCCGAGGAGAGAAGGGCCGCCGCGGTCAGCAGTCGCATTTTCGAGTTGGCCCGCGAACGAAAGCAAAAGGCGCACTACCCAGGCAACATCCTGCTCCGGGAGGGGGAACTCGCGAAGACTTTAGAAGAACCCGCCGCGATCGTCCGCATGGCACTTCTTGGCTTGCGCGACAAGGGCTTTGTGCGGTATCACTCGTCCTCAGACTCGTGGCTCGTCCTCTGAGGCTATCGATCTACAGATCAACACCATCTGCTCGCGTCTGCCAATTTCTCGAACGTTGTCGATCAGGAATCTGCGCTGCTCGTACACTACGGCCATTCCATCCCTTAGCCCTGGAATATGGTGCAGAGTGAACTGCCCGTTCCTGCTTGAGACTGACGCCTTAGCCCACACCTCTATTTGCAGGTCGTCTAGGAAGATTCTGCTCGACATTGCTCCAGCATTAATTCTTCCATCACTTGCGACCGCATCGCTTAGTCTTGACAGTGGCATACTGCTGCCTCCTCATAGTTCGATCGATCAATTCTGACTATCGCCGTTGGGCTGCACTACTGGAAACGTCCGAGGCCCCACACTTTGGTAACTCCTGGCCCTTGGGTAGAGTGTTTCCGAGGATGACGCCGTTGACCAGATGCTAGACTGGCTCGTCATCCGATTCGCTTCATGCCTTCCCAAAACAAAAAACTTGGCCTCATCGCTGGCAACGGTAAGTTTCCTTTTCTCGTGCTGGATGCGGCACGGGCGAATGGCTACGAGGTCATTGTCATCGCGATTAAAGAGGAAACTTTTCCTGAGATTGATTCGCGCGGCGCCGTGGCGGTTCACTGGCTGTCGCTGGGGGAGCTTTCGAAGCTGATCGAAACTTTTCATCGCGAGGGCGTTCGGCGCGCGATCATGGCTGGGCAGGTGAAGCACAAGCAGATTTTCTCCGCGATCCGCCCGGATTGGCGGCTGGCCAAGCTTTTGCTCTCGCTGACCACGCGCAATACCGACAGTTTGCTGGGCGCGGTGGCCGAGGTGCTTGCCGAAGAAGGCATCACTTTGGAGAGTTCGACTTCTCTGCTGGAGCCGCTGCTGGTGAAAACCGGGGTGCTTACGCGGCGCGCGCCTACTGAGCAGGAGCGCAAGAACATCGACTACGGCCGTGCCGTGGCGCGGCAGCTGACGCAGCATGACATTGGCCAGACCGTGGTGATCGCGGAATCGGCTTGCGTGGCGGTGGAAGCGATGGAAGGCACGGACGCTACCATCGAACGTGCGGGACAGATTATGGGATCGCTGCGCGGCGATGCGTCCACGCTGAGCCGCGCGCTTACGGTGGTGCAGATTGCGAAGCCCGATCAGGATATGCGGTTTGATGTGCCTGTGATCGGGGTGAAGACCGTTGAAGTGATGCGAGCGGCGGGCGCGACTTGCCTGGCGCTGGATGCGGGGAAGTGTTTGCTGCTGGATGGAGAAAAGATTATGGAAGCGGCGGATGCGGCGGGGATTTCGATTGTGGCTGATGAGGCTTGATTGTAGGAGATGCGATGAAATGAAGCCGAAAATTATGGGTATCGGGAACCGAGAACCTACGCTGATCGCCGACCAACTGCGCCGCGCATTCGATGGTGTTGCGTGGCATGGCCCTGCTTTACTTGAATTACTGCAGGATGTGGACGCCGTGATCGCAGCGGCAAAGCCTCTGGCCGATGTTCACAGTATCTGGGAACTCGTGCTGCATGTTGCGGTTTGGGACGATGTCACGCTGCGCAGAATCGCGGGAGAGAAAACCCAGCCCGCCGGAACCGACAATTTTCCGCTCGTTCCGAAGCGGCCCACCGAAGCCGCGTGGCGCAAGACGATCGCTGACACGAAACGCACCCACGAACGGCTGGTGAAGACGGTGGCGGCATTGTCCGAGGCCAGACTGCGCGACCGCGTCCCCGGAAAGCGTTATGACTTTTATCACTTGCTGCACGGGGTTGTGCAGCATGAGCTTTATCATGCGGGGCAGATCGCCATACTGAGGAAAATTGAGCCATCGGGCCATTGAGTGATTGAAAATCGAGTGGCCTATCCACCAAGAAACTTAAGGAAACCCCTAATTAACCCATCGAGTTATTGGCGACTAGATTTTCAATGACTCGATGACTCAATCGCTCAATTTCTTACCATTGTTTGAAGATCACTCCCACGGCGGCCACGATCATGGCGAATCCCACCGCGTGGTTCCACTTCACGGGTTGTTTCAGGTAGAGGACTGAGAATACGGAGAAGACGACCAGCGTAATCACTTCCTGGATCGTCTTGAGCTGTGCGGCGCTGAATTCGTAGGAGCCGATGCGGTTGGCCGGCACCTGGAAACAGTATTCGAAGAAGGCAATCATCCAGCTGATCACGATCACCTTCAACAACGGCACGTTGCGATACTTTAGATGGCCGTACCAGGCGAAGGTCATGAAGATGTTGGAGACTGTGAGCAGCGCGATGGTTCGCATGAGATGGGAGGCTCCTGATTGGCGATTGAGCGATTGCGCCTTTCGCGATTTGAAATCTTGCTCCGGGGTTTCAATGACCCGATGACTCAATCGCAAAAATGACTCAATCTATTCCAGATGCTCTTTCCCGGCTTTACGTTTACAATTTGTTGTTCCTGGTGGCAATCAGCCCCGAGAGTTCCTGCCTGCATTCTGAAAATCCGATTCTCGTCGCAGTGGTAGGGGTGGGCGTCTTTGGACGCAACCATGCCCGGGTTTACAAAGAGCTTGAACAGCAGGGCGAAGCGGTCCGGCTGGTGGGCGTGGTCGACGTGAACCTCGAGCGCGCGGACGCGGTGGCACGCGAGTTTGGCTGCAGGGCTTTCGGTTCAGTCGAGCAGATGCTGACCACGCACAGCGAAATCCGCGCGGCGACGGTCGCGGCGCCGACTGTGCATCATCTTGAAGTGGCGCGCAAGCTAATGGACTCGGGTGTGGACGTTCTGATCGAGAAGCCAATTGCGGCTTCGCTGGCTGAGGCGGACGAACTGGTGCAATTGGCGTCCACTCACAGGCGTGTCGCGCAGGCCGGACACCTTGAGCGCTTCAATCCAGCGGTTCGCGCCACCGTTCCGCTCCTCACCCAACCCATGTTTTTCGAAGTTCACCGGCTGAGCGTTTTTACACCGCGCTCGCTCGATGTGGACGTGGTTCTCGACTTGATGATTCACGACCTGGACATCGTGCTTTCCTTTGCTAATTCTTCCGTGAAGGAAGTGCGCGCGGTCGGGTTGCCGATTCTTTCGGGAAAGGTTGACATCGCCAACGTACGGCTGGAATTCGAATCGGGATGCGTGGCGAACTTTACCGCGAGCCGCGTTTCGACCGAACGTGTGCGCAAGTTGCGCTTCTTTCAGCCGAGGCAGTATGTATCGGTGGATTACGGACGACAAGAGGTGCTGGTCTTCAGTATCGGAGAAGATGGGCCGGCAACGGGCACACCAAGCGTCAATCCGCAGATCAAGATCGGCAAACCGGCGGTGACTTCGGAAGAGCCTCTCCATGCGGAGCTGAGGTCATTCCTGCATGCGGTGTGGGAGCACTCGACACCTGTGGTGCCACTTGCCGATGGCCAGCGCGCGCTCGCGCTGGCACTCGATATTGTGGCGGCGATTGGCGAGCACGGGAAGAAAGTGGGGCTTGCCAGCATTGCCAAGTCTCAACCATGAAGAGACCCTTATCGCAAGCAATTTTGAAAAGCAGAAAGTTTCCCTCTGATCGTAACATCTGTTTTTACAAATGTTTACATACGTAAGTCTCCCGCCATTTGTCAGCAAGCATAATCGATGGAAAGGTGCGAAAATGAGACTAGCTTGGCCGCGCTCGTCCGCTGCGGACATCCGATGGAAGCCGGATGCAACGGAATGACGTGGGTTTGTGTCTAACGGACAAGCCGGAGCTCGGACAAGTTTAGTTCATGCCCATCACGCAAATTCCATTCCAGGATCCGGTGGCTCCGCCCGAAAAGCCTCAGCCAGAACAGCTGGGTCTATACGACGCCCAGGGATGGGAAACCGCTTACAAGGATTTGGATGACGATGCGCGCGTACCGCATTTGCTCATCCAGTTGCAGGATGACCTCACGCGTTCGCGGCGTCGCGAGGCGGCATGGATTTCGATTATCGTCCACCTCATTTTGATCATTCTGCTGGCGAAGATTGAGTGGATTGAGAAATATCTGCCCTGGCATTCGGCGGTTGCGGTGAAAAAGCTGACCACGGACAAAGATGTAACGTTCCTCGAACTGCCGCCGGATCTGCAAAAGCTGCAACGCAAGCCGAATACGAACATTGCCTCCGACAAGAACCGTACAGCGATGACGCGGCATCCTCAGCTTGACGTCAAAGAACTGCGCAAGATTCTGCAGACGCCACCGCCGGGAGTGCCGGGAGCGAGTGCGCCTCAGATTGCTCAGCAGCCGCCTGCTCAGTCGCAAGGATTCGCTCAGAATCAGCCCGCGCCGCAGCAGCAGACGCAGAATCAGCAGATCGCGCAGTTACCGCCCACGGCGAAACCCAACATCGCGAATGAATTCAAGAAGTATGCCAACCCCATGTCTGCGGGTTCGGCGATTGACCAGGCCGCCCGGGACACGGTGGCGGGACGGGGCAACGGCCAGCAGATCGGCAACGGCGGCGATCCCTACGGATTAGGGCAGGGCGCGCACGGCCGCCAAATGGGCAATCTTGAGGTGCTCAGCGACACCATGGGGGTGGACTTCGGTCCCTACCTGCAGCGCGTGCTGCACGACGTGCGGCAGAATTGGTACACCGCGATTCCGGAATCCGCGCAGTGGAAAAAAGGAAAGCTGACGATTGAGTTCGCGATTACTAAAGATGGAAGAGTCGCTGGCATGAAGTTGGTGGCTACTTCCGGGGACTCTCCTCTTGATCGCGCGGCCTGGGCGGGCATCACAGCGTCGGACCCGTTTCCTCCGCTGCCTAGCGAATTCGGCGGACAATATCTCGCGCTGAGGTTTACGTTCTTCTATAACCCCAGCAAAGAAGATTTGGAATAGTTCTGCGGACCTGCAGCCGCATTAGTCCATCTGCGTAAACGCCCTCATATATGCCATGCGCACAAGTGTTCGCTCCGAGAAGGGCACATAGAGCAGGGCCGCGCTGGTTGCGAGAGCCGCGCCGAGGCCGATTTTCTGCATCAACAGAAATGGAGCGATCGCCCAGAGCTCATCGAGTGCCAGAACCACGGGAAATATTTGCAAAAATTTTCCGCCGAGACGCTGGTAGTCGAATCCGACGGCGGAGAGCAGGTAGCAGCGCAGCGGAATCCCGCAGGCCGCAGTCAATGTCACTGCAACCACAAGCGCGGTTGCCCGCCAACCGGGCAAAAAAGAATCCGCTATCGCCAGCACAGGATGAAGATGGAAAAGCGCCGTCAGGTAGAAGATGAGATACAACAGTTGAATCAAAGCGAACAATCCGCGCGTCAGGCCGCGCCGCGGAATGGGGACCGCCAGCTCGGGGTGCAGGGAGTTCGGAGAAGCTTTCGCTGTTTCTGAACTTGGCGTTTCCGAACTTGACCCAGGGGCCATCTCAACGTTGGTTTGCACCGGGGCGATGAAGCGGTAACCGCGGCGAGCGACGGTCTCGATGTAGCGTGGGCTGGACGCCGAATCCCCCAGAGTCTCGCGCAGTTTGTTTACGGCGGTGTTCAGGCTGTGGTCGAAATCCACGAAAGTGTTGGAGGGCCATAGCTTCTGCTGCATATCCTCGCGGGTTACCACATCGCCGGCGCGTTCCAGTAACAGGGCCAGCACTTGAAAAGGCTGTTCCTGCAGGCGAAGCTTGGCCCCGTTCTTGCGGAGTTCGCTCGCGTCGAGATTCAGTTCAAAGACCCCGAAGCGTGCGATTTTGACGGAGCGATTCGTCTGCGAATTCGGCATAGGAATCTAGGCGACGCGCGATCGCCAGCAACGCGCGTAGTGTAGCATCCGAGCCCTCGCCACGCGCGGAGCTTGATTCAGCAGGGAGGCTTACGTTTTCTGCGCCTTCCAACAAGCGGCGTACAATTAAATCAATCGTGAATCTCCATCGGCAGAACGATTCTTCCCGCCACGGCGCGCACAAGCACCGCCATGCAATCTATGCGACGGAAACTTCCGGTCTGCTGTTTGTCGCCTTTCTGCTGCTCGTACTGATTCTGATCCGCTACTGGCACGCCATTCACTGGAGCGTGCGCTAACGGTGGCTTCGCCGCCTGATCCGCTGCTGGTGGTTGTGCTTGGTCCCACAGCCAGCGGAAAGACCGCGCTTTCTCTGGCGCTCGCCGAGCGCTTCCACGGCGAGATCGTGAATTGCGATTCGGTCGCGATGTATCGCGAATTTGACATTGGGACGGCTAAGCCCACCGCTGCCGAGCGAGCCCGAGCCCCGCACCATCTGATCGATTGCGTTGAACCGTTGAGCTATATGACCGCCGGGGAGTACGCGCGCCAAGCACGGCAAGTAATCGAGGAAATCAAGACGCGTGGACACCTGCCGATCGTCGTTGGTGGAACCGGGCTCTATCTGCGCGCGTTGCTTGAAGGACTTTTCCCGGGTCCGCAACGCTCGGAAGAATTGCGGGAACGATTACGCGAACGAGCCTCCAGCCGGGGTTCCGGCTATCTGCACCGCATCCTGAGCCGTCTCGATCGTGCAGCGGCGGATAGGATTCATGCGAACGACGTGCCTAAGCTGGTGCGCGCGGTCGAAGTGTGCCTGGCCTCGCGCCATAAGATGACGGAGCTGTGGCAACAACAAGGGCGCGATGCTTTGCGCGGCTTCCGCATCTTGCGCATCGGTTTGGATCCAGATCGTCAGGCGCTTTATGAGCGAATCAACCAGCGTGCGCGAGAGATGTTTGACAATGGCCTTATCGAAGAAACCCAGAGCCTGATTGAAAAGTACGGAGATGCCGCCGGCCCGCTCTCTTCCCTCGGCTACAAACAAGCTGTTCAATTTCTTCGTGGAGAAGTTGGCCGCGAACAGGCGCTGCAAACCGCTCAGCAGGCACACCGCAATTATGCCAAGCGGCAGATGACCTGGTTTCGGCGCGAGCTGAAAGTGCACTGGCTGCGAGGGTTTGGGGATGAGGAGCGCATTCAGCGTGATGCTGTGGAGTGGGTCTCGGGAATCTGGTGTTAAGAATCGGAGCTTAGGTCTTACAACCCAAGCCGCTCGTCCGCAACATGTAGAACCTGATCATGGCCGACGATCACGCGGTACCTAACGGCTGTGGCTACAGTTCCGGGATAGACGCCAGATCCTCACCCGCGCGCAAGAAAAATTTGGGCGCCGCGAGGATCGTGTTCAATGCGCATGATCTCCAAAATGTTCTGTGAGGATATTCCAGCATCCGCAGCTGCTTCTTCCATCTGGCAATTTGGTGCCAACCAGGATTTGCGTGTTGCCGTTAGGGTCAATGATCGCCACTGGCACCTCCATTCTATGATTAGGCTTCCAGCCTGGATGAACGGCCTTCTTGGGCAACTTGGGGACTTCAGTGGCGAGAGGCGTACGGACAAACTCCGGGTCTGAGCATCTGAATATAACAGGCTCAAGATTAGGATTTTTCTCAATCCATTGGGGTCCATGCTCAATCGTAATACTCGAGCGAAGAATGCCATTGACTCGTGTCACTTCCCACTTCTCCTCAAATACACCATCCCGACAGCTTATTGAGACGGTATAGTGCTGACGATTTGGATCAAGAGGATTCCAACTAAAGGCCCCGGCTGATTCTTCTGGGCCACTTTCGGCAACATGAACGCGCTTTCGCGACTCCCCTGCCAGTCCGGGCGGTGGAAATGGCGAATCCGGATGTGCAACCAACCACTGGTGCTTTATGTTCTTGCGATCGTCATCATAAAAATCAACGCTACAATTGTGCGCAGAACCAGGGCCGTAGTGTTTAAGCATCATTATCCAAGTGGAAGAATCGTTGTCTCCTAATGGTGCACCAAAGACAAATAGAAGGCTTGGTTCGGGCTCACCTATTTCTTGGATGCCTTCGGGGGTTGCTCCTCCTAGTAAGGTCGCTTGCTTAAGCTCGGAGTCATCCTCGCGTTGCAAAACCCATTGCACGACGAATGCGATGGAAAGTACTCCAGCGGTGACGTATCCGAATGGACTGTCGAGCGCTTTGCCGAGAATGATTGCCAGGAGCACAAGCCCAACCTGAAAGACAAGCTCCCTAGCTCTCTTCATAACGCGGAATGTTATCTCGCGTTGCCTCTTGCGTTCAAATGCATATTTCGGGCCCGACAGCCTGCCTTCTGCTATCGTTTTCTGATGCATCGCATACTTGCCTTGTTGGTGCTCACACTCACTCTCCCGACAGCCACATTCGCCAAGGATAAATATCAGCGGCCCGGCCCGATCCGATTAACGCACGATGGCGAAAAGTGGGCGGAGAAGACGCTGCACAAGATGAGCGTGCAGGAAAGAGTTGGCCAGGTGTTCATGATCTGGTGCCGTGCCAGCTTTCTGAATGTGGAGAATCCGGAGTATCTCCAACTGCTCGACGACATGCGGAAGTATCACGTCGGCTCGTTTGCCATGACCGTACACGTGGACGGTCCGTATCTTCTGCGCAGCGAGCCTTACGAGGCGGCGGAGCTGCTGAACCATTTGCAGAGCGAATCGAAGCTGCCTTTGCTGTTTGCGGCCGATTTTGAACGCGGGCTGCCCATGCGCCTGATAGGAGCCACGGTTTTCCCGCATGCCATGGCTTTCGGCGGAGATGGCAAGCTGGAAGATGCCGAGGGCTTTGGCCGAATCACTGGAGAAGAGGCGCGCGCCATCGGAATTCATTGGAATTTTTTTCCTGACGCTGACGTCAACTCGAATCCGGCCAATCCCATCATCAACACGCGGTCGTTCGGAGAAAATCCCGCACAAGTTGGCGATCTGGTTGCGGCCTATATCAAGGGTGCGCATGAGGCCGGAATGCTGACCACGGTAAAACATTTTCCCGGCCACGGGGACACGGCCACCGACTCGCATCTGGGCGTTGCTAGCGTGACCGGCGATCGAGCGCACCTCGATTCCATTGAGCTGCCGCCTTTCCGGCGGGCGGTTGAGGCCGGCGTCGATTCGGTGATGGTGGCGCACGTCACCGTGCCAGCGCTCGATTCCGATCCCACCCATGTGGCAACGATTTCGTCAGTTATGGTCTCCGATCTTCTCGAAAAACAAGTCGGCTTTCGTGGAATCGTCGTCACGGACGCGCTCGACATGGCGGGACTTACGCATCTTTTTGCCAATGATATTGGCCGTGCAGCGGTTGAGGCTTTCAAGGCGGGCAACGATCTGCTGCTGATTCCGGCCGATTTTCCCGCCTCGTACAACGCGATGGTTAAGGCGGTTGAGTCGGGTGAAATCTCAGCCGAACGTCTCGACCGCTCGGTGCTTAAGATATTGAAGGCGAAGGCGTCTTTGGACCTGCAGAAGGCCCGTTTGGTGGACGTGAACGCCATTGCAACGTCCGTGGGAAAGCCTGAAAACCTGGCCTTCGGGCAGCGTGTGGCGGACGATGCGGTCACTTTGGTGCGCGACAACGGCAAGGTTTTGCCATTGAAATCCAAGGGAACCGAGAAGGCCGGCCTGCCGTATACAACACAGGAGGAGACTCATAGTCAGGTTGTGGCTGTCGTCTTCTCTGACGACGTGCGGACGGAGTCTGGCCGCGCCTTCAGCCGCGAGCTCCGCGCTCGCATTCCCGATGTGCGCGTGATGTATGTGGACCCGCGCATCGCGGCGGGGATGAGCAGCGAGGTGTTGAAGGCGGTGGACGAAGCGGAAACCGTGATTGCGGCCGTCTACGCGGTTCCGTCGGCGGGCAAGATGGCGAACACGGTTGCGATGACGGACGAAAGCGGCGCGCTGCTGCAGCAGCTGGTGGAACACGCAGCGACAAAGACCGAAGTGGTTGCCATGGGGAATCCGTACCTGGCGGCGAACTTCCCGAAGGTCGAAAATTATATGTGCACGTTTTCGAACGCGTCGGTTTCGGAGATCAGCGCAGTGAAGGCGTTGTTTGGGGAAATCGCAATCCGCGGACATCTTCCCGTGAGCATTCCGCAGATCGCCGAACGCGGCGCCGGAATCAGCCGTCCGGCGCAAGTGGCGGGTGGAGGGACTCAACATGCGCAAAAATAAACTTTTCGTCTTTGTGGTTGCCAGCGTGGCGGGAGTTATTTTGCTGCCGGCGTGCAGTGTGGACGTTAAGAAAGAGGCGAATGGCCGGGATAAGCAGGTGGACATCAACACGCTGGTCGGAGGCATCCACGTCAGCAAACAGGCGGACGTCGCCGATACCGGGCTGGCGGTTTATCCTGGCGCGCACTTGAAACAGAAAGATTCGGACGGCAGCGACAAGAGCGCCAATGTGAATATTTCCGGCTTCGGTTTCGGCCTGAAAGTTATCGCGTTGGAGTATGAATCCGACGATGACCCGGCCAAAGTTCTGTCTTTTTACAAAGATCAGTTGAAGAAATATGGCAGTGTGCTCGAGTGCCGCAACGTCGGCCACATGAATCTGGATACCGACTTCAACATTCATGGCTCCGACGATGGCTCGCACGAATTGACTTGTAGAGGCGAGAGTGGCCACGACACTGAACTCAAGGTGGGCAAGAAAGACGATCAACACATTGTGCAGGTCAAGCAAGAGGGCAAGGGTTCGAGTTTTGCGCTGGTCTATGTGCGCACGCACGGTAAGAATGCGGATATTTGAGACGGCTGTTTCTTAGCGGCAGTCGTTTACCTTGATTGGCCGCCGCTTGAAGGAGGGAATTATGCTTCGAAGACTGTGTGCGATGGGCTTCGGCCTTGCAATCGCAATTTCCAGTGTCGCCGCCCAGCAGGATCCGCAAGAGAAGCATGTGGATATTCAAAGCTCCGCCGGTGATCTGCACATGGGTACGGATGCGGACGCCCGCAAAGCCGGGTTGCCGCTCTATCCTGGCGCGCGGCTTACTCGCGATGAAGACAATCGGAATGCGATTAACCTTGGTCTGCTTACCGAGGCTTTTGGCATGAAACTGGTGGTCGCGAAGTACGAGTCCGACGACGCGCCCGCGAAAATTATCGATTTCTATCGTGAGCAGTTGAAGAAATATGGCAAAGTGCTGGAATGCCACAGTCGAGATCATGGTGAGCACGCCGATTTTGATGACGATAAGAATTCGAAAGAGCTGAAATGTGAAGGCGATAATACCGGGCCGGTTACCGAGTTGAAGGTTGGCACGCAGAGGAACCAGCACGTAGTGGCCATCGAGCCCAAAGAGGGGCACAGAGGCTCGACCTTTGCCTTGGTCTATGTTCACGCTCGCGGCAAGCAGGGCGACATCTGAGGCAGGCCCGCAGCCGCTTCACGGCGACGATCCGAGCCCGCCAAGATCTCCCAGTTAGAACTCCCGCTGAGAACCGAAGTACCACTCCGCTTCCTTGCGTGTTGGTTCAACGTGCGGTACTTTCAAACAAGCTCTACGAGCTCCCATGGACCACCCTTGCTATAAGTGCGGACAAAATATCGAAGATGGCAAGCCGTTCTGCCCGCAGTGCGGAGCGCCGCAGATTCGCGTGACAATCTCAGAAGTGGCAGTGGAACCGGCGCATGCCGGCGATATCGCTGCGCCTGCTCTGGGCCGCGAATTGAGCCTGGAAGCTTCCGGGGTTCCGGCCACGTCGCTGGCGCGGTGGTCTCAGGCGCAACCGGCCGCCCTAGCGGCGGGGGCCGCGCTGCTGTTGATGCTGCTGCGGCTCAACCCTTTTGTGGCGGCGCTCGGCACGGGATTTCTGGCGGTGGTTTTCGCGCGAGGCCGCAACGCCGGAGGAATCCGTACCATGGCGGGCGCCAGACTGGGAGCGCTGAGCGGCCTGTTGTTTTTCGGCATGCTCACTTTTCTCGAGACCCTGGCGGTCGCCGTCCTGCATAAAGGTGCGGAAGTGCGCGGCCAATTGATCGACAAGATCCAGCAAGCGGCGGCGCGCTATCCTGGCCCGGACATTCAGCCCTTTCTGGACTTCGCAAAATCCCCTAGCGGTCTTGCGTTCCTGCTGGGAGCTTCGCTAATTTTTGGCTTTGTGGCCTTTATTGCCCTCGGGGCTATCGGCGGGGCGTTAGGAGCGTCGTTTCTAGGAAGGCGCGACCCGCCGTAGAGGTGGTCCCTGATGAGGCGGTGGCGAAGTCCAGTGGCCGTGACAGTGAGCCGAGAAATGGCATGATTTTAGAGGCTTGCAGCGCCTCGAACTGCAAGATTTAGATCGACCCTGGATAACCACAGAAAACAAATGTAAACTATTGACAACGCAAGATTAAGGGTTATGATTCGGGAACCAAACGGTTTAAACAGACCGAAGAAAAAGAGAAAGGCAGTACCATGGCGGACAGAAAACAATTCCTCGGAACCATTAAGGTCAATCCAGAGTTGAAGAAGGTGCTGGAGACCTCGCGCGGCAAACAGGTAACAGAAGAAGAACTGCAAGAACAGCGGATCAGTTTCGCCTTCGGCAACGCGCCAGCTAGCGCCGAAAACATCACGAAGGAGAGTGTTCGCGAAACCTCGAAAAGAGTGCGCCTACTCACATAAACCAAAGAACCGTGGCCTGCCTTTTCTAGCAGGCCATGAGCAAAAATATGTCGGTTCGCGAAAAAGACGATCCCATCCTGTTTCAGCGCGTTCAAGAGCAAAACCTGTTGCGCCAGTATGACCTCCTCTCCAATTGTGTTGAAATCGGTCTCAAGAAAGGGATCGAAGCATTTGACAAATACACTCTATGGGCTCTGAATTACGCCGCAGTGTCGAACATCGCGCAATTTGGCGGTCGCTTTCGCGAAGAACCTGTCTACGTAGGCGATCACATTCCACCACACTTTAAGGAAGTCCCGCACCTAATGGACCAGTTCTTCTCTTTCATTCATGAGAGTTGGACACTGGATGGAATTGGAGACCACCCAACATGGCTTGCCGGTTACGCGCTTTGGCGGCTGAACTGGATTCATCCGTTTGTCGAAGGCAATGGTCGCACTGCGCGGGCCGCTTGCTACTATCTGATTAGCTTGAAGCAGAACAAAATCCTTACCGGCAAAAAGATTGTGCCAGAACGCATTCGAGAAGATCGCAGGCCTTACTACGCGGCATTGCGAGCAGCCGATCGCGCTTGGGATGAAGGACATCTTGATCTTTCGGTCATGGCTGACTATCTAGAACGCCTTCTATATGGGCAACTCACCGAAGAATGATCGAAACTGAGATCTTTCTGGCTGGGCACCAAGCCTTGACACCTCTTTCTGCCACCCATTATGCTTAACTCTAGCTCCTAGCGGTACTTGCGCCTTTCTGGCGTGCTTCCGCGGGCCTGGAGCGGCATTTGGGCGGGCGCGGAGGTCTCCCATGTTCTTCGAAATCAGAGACTTGGAACTTCATCCCGTAGAGTTTGCGGAGAAGTTTGATCCGGGCGTGATCGACCTGGGCACGGATTATCGGCAGATCGTCCCCATCGAGAGCAGCGGACGGGCGGACCTGGTCGAAGAGCATCACGGCAAGCACAAGATCATCAAGGACATTCGGATCAAGGGCCGGCTGACGACCAGCCTGGAATCGAACTGCGCGCGCTGCCTCGAACCGATCATTCAAGACGTAAAGAGCGATTTCGACCTGCTCTACCGGCCTCAGGGCGCCGACGCGGGGCGGGATGAGATGTCTGTAACCGACGCGGAAGCGGAGATCAGCTATTATGAAGGGGAAGGAATTCTGCTCGACGATGTGGTGCGCGAGCAGGTTCTGCTGGCTGTCCCGTTGAAGGTGACCTGCCGCGAGGATTGCAAGGGCTTGTGCCCCCATTGCGGCAAAAATCTGAACCAGGAAAAGTGTGACTGCGCCGTGGGCTTTGAAGAGCCGCGATGGGCGGCGCTCAAAGAAATCCGCGGCAAGCTGGCGCAAGGAAATTGAGTAATTTGGTAATCGGGTAATTTTGTAATTTGCAACGCGCCGCGTTCGAAGGTTTCAATTTACTCAATTTCAAAATTACCCAATTACAAATTTCAATCAAGAGATCATGCGAGGCTCGCGCCTCAGCGAGAGGAATCGATAGACTATGCCAAATCCAAAACGTAGACATTCTCAACAACGCACTTCGACCCGCCGGGCGCACGACGCGCTGAAGAGCCACTCGCTTTCCGAGTGCCCGAACTGCCACGAGAAGAAGATGCCGCATCGGGCATGCGTGAAATGCGGCTACTACAAAGGCCGCGAAGTTCTGGAAGTTCAAGAAGCCAGCTAGTTCCCTGTCACCATGCCTAGCGTGATCGCGCTGGATGCGATGGGTTCGGACCGGGCTCCCAAGCCTGAAGTCGAAGGTGCGATCCTTGCCGCGCGGAATTATGGCGTGCGCGTGTTGCTGATCGGTCCGGAGCCTGCGATCAAAGCGGAACTGGACCGTCACCCGGCAGCCGCCCGGCTGCCGCTGGAGATCGTTCACGCCAGCGAAGTCATCACCATGGAAGATAAAGCGGTGCAGGCAGTGCGCGCCAAGCGCGACTCCTCCATGCGGGTTGGCTTGCGGCTGGTGCGCGAAGGGCACGCCTCAGGCTTTGTCACGGCGGGAAATACCGGCGCGGCGATGGCTTCCGCAAAAATGGTCCTGGGCGCGTTGCATGGTCTGGACCGTCCGGCTCTGGCGGCGGTTTTTCCTACGGCTCCAGGAACGGCGGCCATCCTGCTCGACGTGGGCGCGAACGTAGACTGCAAGCCGCACAATCTCGAACAATTCGCGGTGATGGGCGAGATCTATTTCCGGTCGATGTTTGAGCATGCAGGGTTTGGACGATCGGGCTTCGGCTCCGGAAAACGGCCGCGCGTGGGCCTGCTTTCGATTGGCGAAGAAGAGACCAAGGGGAACGAGCTGACCCGCGAAGCGTTTCAGTTGCTGAAGCGTTTGCCGCTGAATTTTGTGGGCAACGTGGAAGGCCGCGATCTGTTCAACGGCCGTGTGGATGTGATCGTAGCCGATGGCTTTGTGGGTAATGTGGCTCTCAAGGTTTCCGAAGGGGTGGCGGGTTTGGTTCGCGCTGCCCTGAAAGAATCATTGAAGGCTACAATTACGCGGCAGGTGGGCTATTTGCTCTCGCGCAGTGCGTTCATTGACTTCAAGAAGCGCATCGACCATACGGAATATGGCGGCGCGCCTTTGTTGGGAGTAAAGGGCGTGTGCATTATTACGCACGGATCGTCGAACGCGAATGCAATTAAAAATGCCGTGCGCGTAGCTGCGGAGAGCGCCGAACGGCAGATCAATGGGGCGATTGAGCGTGGGTTGGCCGCGCTTCGTCCCGCACGGGTGGAAGCGGAGGTTACGCCCGTTCACTAGTTTGCAAAAACTCAAACGATGACAAAATCAGAAAACATTTCCCCAATGGCGGCAACGAAGGTCGCATTCATTTTTCCCGGTCAGGGATCACAGGCTGTGGGAATGGGCAAGGACCTGGCCCAGAAATATCCCGTCGCACGGCAGACGTTTGACGAGGCGGACGCGGCTCTGGGTTACAAATTGTCGCAACTTTGTTTTGAGGGTCCGGAAGACCAGCTGCGCCTGACCGAAGTGACGCAGCCGGCGATTCTCGCGATTTCGATTGCGACCCTCAGGGTTCTTGAAGGCCGCGTGCCCAAGCCAAGTTTTGTGGCGGGCCACAGCCTGGGCGAGTATACGGCGCATGTGGCGGCCGGTACGATGAGTTTTGCCGATGCGGTGCGTACGGTGCGCAATCGCGGGATGTATATGCAACACGCGGTTCCGGTTGGCGTTGGCGCCATGGCCGCCATCATTGGGATGGAGTTAGCAAAGGTCGCCGCCATTTGCGAAGAAGTTGCAGAGGGCGGAGTGTGCGCTCCGGCGAATATTAATTCGCCGGAGCAAATTGTGATCTCCGGCAATATGGACGCAGTGAAGCGCGGTGCGAAGCTGGCCAGCGAGCGAGGGGCGAAGCTGGCCAAGTTGCTGCCGGTGAGCGCGCCCTTCCACTGCTCGCTGATGAAGCCTGCACAAGACCGCCTGGAAACGGATTTGAACGCTCTGAAAATGCAGAAGCCGGTTTACCCTGTAGCGTGCAATGTTGAAGCGTCTTTGGTGAGTGATGAGTTGCGAGCGCGTAGCACGCTGGTGGCCCAGGTAACCGGCTCGGTGAAGTGGGCGCAGAGTATGCAATTGCTGATCGAGCGGGGCGTGCAAACATTTCTGGAAATCGGTCCGGGCAAGGTTTTGTGTGGATTGATGCGGCAGATTGACCGGTCGAAGACCTGCATGCACATCGGAGACGAGGCGTCGCTAGAGAAATTTTGGCACCGTCTTGAGGCGAAGGAACACGTGGCGGTCCCAGCGTTGAGTTCTCGCGAGGTACTTGTGCGTTAGACGCGGCAGGCTCTTGGGTGACGATTCTCTCGATGTACTCCGCTCAGCGAAATTCCAGATCGCACGGCGGCGAGCTGATCGTCTTATCTGTCTTATCCACGTACACTTGGGCGTGTTGCGCGCGATCGTTCACGATGACGTCGACGACCACGCCGGTCCCCCCCCCGGGACAGTTGCTCGTGCCGTAGATCTGATAGCTCTTTACGATGCCCCACTGCCCGCCCGGTCCCCAGTCCTGTTTGAATTCGTTCAGCGGATACTGCGTGTGATTCTGCGGATGTTGCTTCCACGCTGGATCGGCGTAGTAAATTCCGTAAGCGGTTTCAAAGTCTTGTTTTTGCAACGAGGCGAAAAATTTGTCAGTTACATGTTTCTCTGGCCAGAAGCGATTCCACCAGCCAACGCCTACCAGGACTAAAACCAAAACGATTGCGGAAACAATCTGAGCCTTCTTCTTGCGTTCTTGCTCGGGATGGTACTCTTTCGCGTCCAGTAGAGTCATCGCTCTCTAGCATAACGGACGCAGCGGGGAAGTCAAAAGTTCCCGACGGCATTGAGTGATTTGGTAATTGAGAAATTGGGAAATTGAACATCACAACCTCCAGCTGATGAGCGTATAGATAGAAGTTTGCCAATTACAAAATTTTAAAATTTCCCAATTGTTCAACGCTTTTTACAGGGTTCGCTTGAACAGCGGGATGGCGATGCCAAGAGCAACGGCGGCGAAGATCGAAAGAAAAAGCATGTCTCCCCAGACCGCCGCCAGCGTGGTTTCTTTCAGCAGCAGACACTTGAAGCCGTCCACGGCATAGGTGAAGGGATCGACTTTTGCGATCGCCCGCAGCCACGGCGGAAAGGCTTGGATGGGATAGATCGACCCGCTGGGAAAAAATAAAAGCGTATTCAGAATGCCGAACATAGCCCGCGGCACCAGCGGATCTTCGATGCGAACCATCAGCAGGAACATCATGGTATTGAAGGCAAGCGACGTCAGCACAATCATGATCAACAGGCCGAACATCGTGACCGGATTGAAAATCGTACTCACGCCCGAAATCAGCGATCCAATCACTGTGATGATGACCCCCGTCATTACCGCTTTTACGGTTCCGGCGAGGTTGAGGCCGAGGACAAGTTCGAGCTTAGTGATAGGAGTGACCAGATAACCTTCGTGCACGCCGCGCGCCTTGTCATCGATGTACAACATGCCGCCGCCAATCATCACGGAAACGAACATGGCGAGCGAAAGAGAGCCGGGCAGCAGATATTTCATGTACTCGATGTAGGGATAAAGCTCCACAATCGAAAGCGCGGTCTGTTGCAAGATGCGAGGCTCGACGGTGGGCTGGTTCAACGAGGCGACCAGATCGGTGAGCTCCGACTCCAGCGCGGAGCTCATAAAGTTGTCTGTATTATCCACGACGACTGCAATTTGTGGATGGTTGTCTTCGTAAACTCGCCGCGAGAACTGAGGAGGGATGATCACCGCGCCGTCGAGCTTGCCGTTGCGTACGTCTTCCACCGCTTGTTTTTCGTTGTCGTAATAGACAGGTACGAAGGTGCGAATGTTGGCGCGCACTGAGTCGAAGGCTTCGCGAATCTTCAAAGCCTGCGTGCCTCCGTCCTGGTCGACGATGGCGAGACGCGCGTCGCGGATTTTTCCACCGAACGCGTTGCCGAGGATGATGAGCTGCACGAGCGGAAAGATCATCGACGCGAGCATGAGCGCCGGCGACCGGAAGAACTTGCGCATCTCGCGCTCGACAATGGCCATCATTCGATTCATAAATTTAATAATCTTGCGTAGCGGCGGACGCATTCGTCCGCAAGTCGTCTGACGTCGGTTACGGTCTTAACCCCGGACTCTGCGGCATGGTGAAGGCATAGGCTTTCTGCAGTTCGTCACGCAGCTGCCGTCCGGTGTAATGCACGAAGACATCGTCGAGCGTAGTGTTTTGCACGGAAAGCGACTTCACCGCAACCCCTGCCTCGACGGACATTTCCACTAACTCGGTTGTGGTTCGCGAGCCATTGCCCGTGAGCACGCGATACATTCCCGCGCCTTCGTGCTGAACGGACGTAACCTCGTCGAGTGTATGCAGGCGCTGCTCCCAATCGTCAGGAGGATTTTCAAACTGGGCCTCGATCACGTTTGAGCCGGGGACGCTCGCCTTCAACGCCATCGGCGCATCCAACGCAACCAGTTTTCCGTGATCGACAATGGCGATCCGATCGCAGAGCCGGTCGGCTTCGTCCATGTAATGGGTGGTGATCAAAATCGTGAGCTGCCGCTGGCTCTTGATGTTGCCGAGCATCTCCCACACGGCTACGCGCGAGACTGGATCAAGTCCGGTGGTGGGCTCGTCGAGGAAAAAAATCTTGGGATGATGCACCAGCCCACGCGCAATCTCCAGCCGCCGCCGCATCCCGCCGGAAAGCGTCTTCGTCTGCGCGCCACGCCACTTGGTCAAGTCGACTAAACCAAGAAGTTCGTCGATGGAGCGCTTTCGTTCTTTCGCCGGGACATCGTAGAGCTTGGCGTAGATATTTAGATTCTCTTCCACCGTAAGGTCGATGTCGCTGGTGAGAGCTTGCGGGATCACGCCGATCGTACGCCGCACGTCATCCGGGTCTGTGGCAACGTCGTGCCCAGCGATGCGCGCGATGCCAGCAGTAATCGGAATCAGCGTGGTCATCATACGGATCAGGGTGGACTTACCGGCGCCGTTGGGTCCGAGCAGGCCGAAAATCTCGCCTTCTTTTACGTTGAACGAAACGTCATCGACAGCGGTGAAGTCGCCATACTTTTTGACAATGTGCTCAACCTCGATGGCGTATGGGGTTTCCACGCCACGCGCAGGTGAACCAGAGCCATCCGGCTTGGTGTTCAGCTCCACCATAATTATTGCTGCCCCGCTGCCGCCGCGCTCTGCGAATCGCCCTCGTCCTTGAGTTGCGCTGGCGAAATCAGAACCTCCGCCGTCATGCCCGGCACGAACGCGCCTTTGGGATTGTCCAGCCGGACCTTCAGAACGATTGTTTTGATGTCCCGCTTGCGCCGGCTCACGTCGCGCTGCGTGGCAAAGTCACCTTCTATGCCTTTGAAAAATACTTTGCCTTTGATAATCGTCCCACCCGGCATTTGCACGCGCAGCACATCACCGTAACCGATGTGGTCTGCATATGTTTCAGGAATCGCCACGCGCGCCCAGGTATCCGTGAGATCGACAATGGTTACGATGGGAGCGCCGATATTGACCACTTCTCCCTGGCGAGCGGCGCGTACGGAAACCGTGCCGGTTACAGGAGCATAAACATTGGTGTAGCCCAGCCGGACTGCCGCTTGATTTTTCTGCGCGATGGCGTTCTTGAGATCAGCTTCAGTGGATTGCACGGTGCTCTTCGCCGCGTTCGCCTGCTGGGTGCGAGCGATCGCCGAATTCAAGTCGGCCTCTGCGGCCTTCACCAATTCCTGTTGCGCCTGCACCGTAGCCTGCGCCGCCTGCAAGTTGGTTTCCGCTTGCACGCGCTCCTGGTCGGATTGAACACCAGCTTTGGCCAGTTCGATCATGCGGTGGCTGTCGCTTGCGGTGCGGTCGAGAGCGGCTTTGGCTTGCAAAAGCTGCGCCTTCGCAGAAGAAAGTTTCGCCCGCGCATTCGCCACGTCACTCGACGTGGATCCTGAGGTCGACAATTCGGTGTGTTGCATCTCTGAAACTTTGTTCTGCAAACTCGCGATGTTCGCGGTGGCGGCGGCTTCCTGTGTTTGCAATTCGGAGGGATCGAGCACCGCAATGAGGTCTCCGACCTTTACCGGCGTGCCTTCATCCACGAGAAGTCTCTGGATGCGACCTTCCACCTGCGCGCTGACGATCACCTGATTGGAGTCAACTGTTCCGATCAGCACGAGATCTTTGGAATGGTTGGTGGAGAAAGTGTAGTAGATCACCGAGATCACGAAGATGATGCCGAGAAGGGTGAAGAAGCGGTTGCGAGCACTCATTTGCGTACTCCTAATTTGACAGCTGCTGGTCCGGCGCCTGCGCGGGATTGAAACAGCGCCGCGGAAACAAAGTCCAGAACTGCGGCTCGCCGTTCGGCGATGCGCTGCGGGGTGAGCGGATTGAAGTGAACGATCCGTTGCATCACGGGAGCACTGCTGAAATAAAAAACAATCATGGAGATCATGGAAGGAACAAAATGCGCCGGGTCTACCTTGCGGAATTCCCCATCGGCGATTCCCTTGCGCAACAGGTCTCCGACCCGCTTATAGATCGGCTGAAAATAAGTTTTCACGAGTCGGTCGATGTGCAGCGAATTGCCTTCGCGCGCCCGCATCATTTCACGCTGCATCAGTTTGGGATAAATCTGGTTTGAGGCAATAAAGTCGAAGTATGCTCCTACGTAGGCTAGGATCTTTTCGCGCGGGGCTAAATCGCTGTCGAGCACCCGGAAGACATTCGACTTCATTCCAGTAAAGGCATGATCGAGCACCGCGCCATAAAGGGTTTCTTTGTCCTTGAAGTAGTAATAAAGCAGGGCCTTGTTCACTCGAGCTTCGCGGGCAATCGCGTCCGTACGGGCACCGGCAATGCCGAACTCAGCAAACTCGTGGGCCGCCGCCTGCAGGATCGCGGCGCGGCTCTCTTCGGGCTGGCCGCGTGAACCCATGCGGGGGGAGCGTTCGCGATGATTGGAGGAGCGTGTCATGACTAATTAACCAGTTAGTTAGATCATAGCACACAGAACCTCGGATTGGCGACAACAGAATCACGCAGATCAAGCCGCACTGATCAAGGTGAGAATTGCTTAATCAGCTTGCCTTAAGTTCTTTCTTCTTTTGCCGATCTTCCCCCGATTGCAGTGCGACCGGGTCGAGGAGTAGGCCGTTATGATTTCTATCAAGAAATATCTCGATATGGCCTCTCAGCCCACGGCCACGGATCCTGCCGGTTCTGCCGACTCGAATGGAATCGTTGCTGCCTTGGTGCAGTCCTGCCGCTTCACCATCGCTTCGATGGGAAACAACGGCGCTCGTGCCTGTCCTGCGGTTGGTGCTGACCCGCAGCGAGGACTTGCCGACTTGCAACGGCGATTTGACAAAGCGCTCTCTTCGACCCTCGCCCTGGAAATCGCGAAGGATGTATCTGAGCAACTGGACCTGTGGGGCGGACGAGCCTCCGAATATTTCAAAGCGAAAAACTGGTGAAGTCAAGGAGTTGCTGGTCGCGCTCGCTCGTATGGCCGAGTCGATGGGCGCTCGCGACCAGCGCTACTCCGAACAACTCGGGCAGTTTACCCTGCAATTGCAAACCATTGCCGACCTGGACGATTTGGCGCTGATCCGCAGTTCATTGGTACGCAAGGCAGCCGAACTCAAGGTCTGCGTGGACCAGATGGCGGAGGAGAACCGGAAGGCGATCACGCAGTTGACGGCGGAGATTTCGGGCTACGAGACGCGGTTGCGCGAGGCGGAGACACTGGCCTCGAAGGACGACCTCACGGGCTTGCTCAACCGGCGAAGCATCGAGAGCCGCATCAAGGCTGCCATCGCAGTCAAGCGGCCATTTTGTGTCATCATGTTCGACCTCAACGGGTTCAAGCAAGTAAACGACACTCATGGTCATGCCGCTGGAGATTCTCTGCCGACGCAGTTCGCAGAAGAGCTGCGCTCAAATATTCGCGCTTCTGATATTGCCGGTCGCTGGGGAGGAGATGAATTTGTACTGCTGCTCGACTGCGACCTGAAGACGGCACGGGCCCAGATCGAGCGAATTGAGAAGTGGGCGTTCGGCGAGTACACGCTCGCGGTGGGAGCGGGATGCGAGTCACTGAAACTTCAGGTCCGGGCCTCGGCTGGAGTAGCGGAAATAGCCTCCCGGTGACATGCCAGCCCAGCTCATCGAGCGCGCTGACCAGGATATGTACCAGGAGAAAAAACTGGCGCGCAAGCAGAACGCCTAATTGCGCGCCCGTTTCGATTACACGCCAACTGCCGCGCCAACTCCGTGCGCAGCCTCGACATGCTCGGATGTTTGCTGCAGATAGCTCTCAAATTCAGCGAGCTTGGGTGCGATCGGCCGCTCCGCCTCGTAGACGCCTGCCAGCACGTCGGTGGTCTTCAGTCCGTTTCCGGTAATGCACAACACGGTGGTTTCTTCCGGCAGAATGCGGTCCTGGCGATAAAGTTTGCCGGCACAGCCCACGGTCACGCCGCCGGCGGTTTCGGTGAAGATCCCTTCCGTCTCCGCGAGCAGACGGATCGAATCGATGACTTCGGGGTCGCTTACGTCCTCGCTCCACCCGCCGCTATGCTTTATGGTCTTGATGGCGTAGAGGCCGTCGGCGGGATTTCCAATCGCGAGGGAACGCGCAATGGTCGCTGGCTTCTGCGGATCGATCTCCGAGCTGCCGATTTTCACGGCCGTTGATATCGGAGAGCATCCCGTAGCTTGCGCGCCAAAGAACTTCACTGGCTTCTCTTCGACGAAGCCAAGTTTTATCAGTTCGTCGAACGCCTTTTTGATCTTAATGATCAGCGACCCGCCGGCCATGGGCACGACCACGTTATCGGGAAGACGCCAGCCGAGTTGTTCGGCAATTTCGAAGCCGACCGTCTTCGACCCCTCGGAGTAGTAGGGCCTCAGATTCACGTTGACGAAGCCCCAGTTGCGCTCTTCGGCAATCTGCGAGCACAGCCGGTTTACCTGATCGTAGTTGCCGCCGACGCGTACGACGTTGGCGCCAAAGACCTGAGTCCCGAGAATTTTTGCGGGCTCGAGGTCCGATGGAATAAAGATCCACGCTTTGAGTCCTTCGCGTGCCGCATGCGCCGCAACCGCATTTGCCAAGTTTCCCGTCGAAGAACACGCGACGGTGTCGAAACCGAAGGCACGAGCCTGGGAGAGCGCTACAGCTACCACGCGATCCTTGAAGCTCAATGTTGGCAAGCAAACAGCGTCATTTTTAATGTAGAGGTTCTGCGCGAACGTGCTGTCATCCTTCTTGCTGAACAATCGCTGCGCCAACTGCGGCGCCTGGAACAGCGGCGTGAATCCGACCGGCAGCCGCGGTTGAAAGCCTTGCGGCAGCGGCAGCAACTCAGAGTAGCGCCAGATGTTCGGCGGCCGCTGAGCGATTCGTTCACGACTGAAGGCTCCCTGAGCAATCGAGGCTTGCAGCGCAGCATAGTCATAGGTGATTTCGAGGGGAGAGAAACACTCGTGACAGATCGAGCGGGGCTGGTTTCCCCAACTTTGGCCGCATTCCCGGCAGCGTAGTTCGAAGGCAGCGTCGTAATTTGGCATCGGGCCACTCGCTTTCTTTCCGTTGCTGCAGCGAATAGCTGGGAACGAGCACCCGGGAAAATTGCCCTAAAACGCAAAGGCCTCTTTTCCGGGAAATCGGGAAAAGAGGTATCGGAATGCAATAAAATTCAGATCTCGCATCCGAATCTCATGTTCCCCGTTTCCGGGCGGGAGTTGGCACCTGGCGGTCGGGATATATGATCCCGATCCGGTTGCCGTGGCGTCACAGGGCTCGTCCCTCAGCCACTCTGCATGAAATTCATGTCTGCTCCGAAGAGCAAACTTGTGAGTGTGATCTTTGCACAGGGGGCGGGGGTTCGTCAATCAGGAATTGGATCTAGGTGCGATGGTCTATTGACGACGGTCATGCAGCGCCATCTCGCGGGCGAGCTCCCGGGAGGTATCCTTCAGACGTTGCGACAGAAGCAGCGCAAGCGAAAGATAAAAGCGGGAGGCGAGGCGGGGAAAAGCTTCGAACATTTCGCGCAGTTCTCGCGCGTTGATTTCATCCACTTCCACTTCGTCATCTTTGGCAATCACACTGGCGGTAGCGCGGCCCTTTTCCAGGAAAGCCATGTCACCACAGACGTCATCCACGCCCAGTGACGCCAGGATGGCCCGTGTAGCTGTTCCGGCCAGTTCCACCGAAGCCTGGCCGCGGCGGATAATGAAAATGCTCTCAGACGGGCTGCCTTGCCGGATGATCTCTTCACCCAGCTTGAAGGTTCGCCGCACCGACTTGGCATTGATCAGGGTCCAATCGTTCGGGCTGAGATATTGCAGGCGATTGCCGGCCATAGTATTCCTATCGGCTCGCGTAGCTCTGTCGGCCACTAGCCGCTACACCGGTCGAGACGCGCTTCCGGGAATCGCTCATTTCCGGGTGTACAATTCTTGCCGGTCGTAACTTCCCACAGTATTTCTTTGACGAGGACTTGATCGTGAGATCGCTTTTCCTGACGCTGGCCACAGCCTGCATTTTAATACCTTCCACTTTCGCACAACAGACTGCCTCCCCGAAAACGCAGAATCAAAAGAAGGTGCCAGCCACGGCGTCCACCACAGAGCCTGCAGAAAACACGGCTTCTAAGCCCGACAGTCCGTCGGAACAAAGGCTTGCGACGCCGCCGGCGAATGCCGACAGGGACAGAGATAGAGATAAGGACAAAGAGGAGCACTTCGATATGACTGAGGCGCCTCCGGTCGTGACTCATCACCAGATCACGGTGGGTGGAAAGGCGCTGAAGTACACGGCGACCACTGGCCGGCTTCCCATCAAGCGAGGCGACGGCAAGATCGAAGCCGAAATGTTCTACGTCGCCTATACACTCGATGGCCAGGACGCTGCCAAGCGTCCGCTCACATTCGCTTTCAACGGAGGCCCGGGATCGGCCTCGATCTGGCTGCACATGGGAGCGCTCGGGCCCAGGCGCGTCGTGCTGCAGCCCGATGGATTCATGCCAGCCGCGCCCTACCGCATGGAAGACAATCCCTATACTTTGCTCGATAAGAGTGACCTGGTGCTGATCGACGCGATCGGCACCGGATTCAGCCGGGCCGGCGATTCTGAGCTGTTCAAGAAATTCTGGGGCGTCAAGGGAGATATCGAGGCCTTCAGCGAGTTCATCCGCTTATACATCACGCGCAATGAACGATGGCCTTCGCCGCTGTTTATCCTGGGAGAAAGCTACGGAACCACGCGCGCCGCCGGGATCGCGGGCTATCTCGCGGACCGCGGCATCTCATTCAACGGCATCACGCTGCTTTCGAGCGTCTTGAACTTTGAAACTCTCGAAGAAACCAATACCAACGACCAGCCGTATATTTTTCTGATTCCGTCGTTCACCATGATCGCTGCGTATCACCACAAGCTTGCACCCGATCTTGCTCAGGACCTAGATCGCGCCCGGCAGGAATCGGAGCGGTGGGCTTTTGGCGATTACGCCCAGGCGCTGGCAAAAGGAGACGCACTTACTCCACAAGAGCGGGAGAAAATTATCAATGAACTCGCACATTACACCGGGCTGAGCAAAGAGATTGTGGACGAGGCAAACCTGCGCATCAACGTCCGCAAGTTCACTCATTATTTGCTGATCGACCAGAAGCTGCGCGTTGGCCGCCTCGATGGCCGCTATACCGGTCCCGATCCGAACGGCTTGCTTGATACTCCGGCTTATGATCCAACCGGCTCCGCCACGCAGCCGCCCTTCACTTCGGTATTCAATAACTATGTGCGCACCGAGCTGGGTTACAAAACCGACATGCCGTATTACGTGCGAGCGCAAGACATAAGCTTCGACAAGTGGGATTGGGGATCGGCGATCGGCGGCTTCCCCGACACCGCTTCGGCGATGCGGCAAGCCATCGTAAAAAACCCATACCTGAAGATTTTAGTGATGGAGGGTTACTACGATTTAGCAACGCCTTACTTTGCGGCGAACTATGCGATTCAGCATCTGGACTTGCCTCCGAAATATCGCGACAACATTTCCTATACGACTTACGACGCGGGGCACATGGTCTATCTGCCAATGGCCGGCTTGAAGAAGATGAAGAACGATCAGGCGAGCTTCATGGAGAAGGCCGGGGCTCCGTAAGCCGCACAGCTTGAGGAAGTGGAGACACTTCAACGGCTGTACTGATTTTTCTTTTTGTCAGCGTGACGTTCCAGGCCGAGCTTGATCAGACGGTCGATCAGATCCTCGTACTCAAGACCGGACGCAGCCCATAGCTTGGGATACATGCTGATTGCCGTGAAGCCCGGCATCGTGTTGATCTCATTTACATAAATCTTACGTGCCTCCCCGGGGCCAGGCTCCATCAGAAAATCGACGCGCGCCAGACCGGAGCAATCGACCGCTTTGAAGGCCTTTACCGCCAGTTCCTGAATCTTCTTGGTCTCCGTCTTCGTGAGCTTTGCCGGAATGATCAGTTCTGAACCTTCGTCGAGATACTTCGCGTTGTAGTCATAGAACTCTTTGATGGGGACAATTTCTCCCGGCACCGACGCCATTGGGTTGTCGTTGCCGAGCACCGAGCACTCGATCTCACGCGCCTTATTTTTATTTCCGCCCACGCCTTGCTCGATGACAATCTTGCGGTCGAATTTCGCGGCCTCCTCAATCGCGGGGCCGAGTTCCTTGCGATTGTGCGCCTTGCTGATTCCGACCGAAGATCCCAGATTCGCCGGCTTCACGAACACCGGATACTTCAGCTTGCTCTCTACAAACTTCTCAACCTTCTTGGGCTCTTTCTCCCACGCGCTGCGGAGAATGGTGACATGCTTCACGATTGCGATGCTCGCGGCGAGGAACAAAGACTTCATGATGTCCTTGTCCATGCCCGCGGCCGACCCGAGCACGCCGGCGCCCACGTAGGGAATGTCAGCTAGTTCCAGCAGGCCCTGAATGGTTCCATCCTCACCGAACGTGCCATGCAGCACTGGAAAAATAATGTCGACGTTGATGGCGCGATCGCTGGCGCGACGCATAAGGGCCGCATCGGTTTGGAAAGGAACCAGCCCGCTCTCACGGTGCACGGGTTCGGGCGGCACCACGACAGATTCTCCCTGAGCCAGCACGGCAGCAGTGTCGGTGATGTCCGGATCGCCGGCGCGCAGTTGTCGCGCTTCCAGGACGAGCTTGCCCTGCAGCAGATTCTCAGCATGCTCCGCCGTAAGCCAGCGGCCATCCTTGGTGATGCCGATGGGCACGACTTCGTACTTGTCTTTGTTGATGGCGTTGAGAACTGAAGCAGCCGAGAGCAGAGAGACTTCGTGCTCGCCGCTGCGTCCGCCGAAAAGAATGCCGACTCGAAGCTTTTTCATGACACACCCTACAGAATTTTCTTCCCGAATGCCGACAATGCTAGCTCAACCGCCAGATCCGCCGTCTGATTGTGTTCGTCGATCACTGGATTTACTTCGACGATTTCGAAGCTCAACATGCGCCCGTGGTCGGCGATAATTTCCATCGCCAGATGCGCTTCGCGATAGGTCGCGCCACCGCGTACAGGAGTGCCAACGCCTGGCGCGTCTTCTGGATCGATCCAGTCCATGTCGAGCGAAATGTGATAGCCGGCGGTGCCGCGCCCAGCCATACGCAGGGCTTCTTCCATTACGGTGCGCATGCCGCGCTCGTCGATGTCGCGCATGGTGAAAACTCCGATACCGGCTCGACGGACGTTTTCTTTTTCGACGGCATCGATGTCGCGCACGCCCACGAGCACGCAGTTTTCCGGCTTCACCTTAGGAGAAAAATCGAAGATATTCTGCAGCTCCTGGGGGCCCAGCCCCATAAGTGCGGCCAGCGGCATGCCGTGGACATTGCCGCTCGGCGAAGTTTCTGGAGTGTTGATGTCGGTGTGAGCGTCGATCCAGATTAGCCCGATGCGCTGATTCTGACGGCGATAAAATTCGGCTACTCCCGAAACCGTGCCCGCAGCCATCGAGTGGTCGCCGCCGAGCGCTAAGGGAATTTTCCCGGCTTCAAGCGTTTTGATCACCAGCTCCGCATGCTTGGTGCAGGTTGCCGTGATTTCCTTCAAGTACTTTGCGTGGGTGTCGCCTTCCTTTTTCTGTTCAGGGATGGCAACCGCAACGTTGCCACCATCTTCAACCTCGTGCCCCAAAGCTTCCAGCCGCGCCTCAAGTCCGGCCACGCGAACGGCCGAAGGCCCCATATCGACGCCACGGCGCGACTGGCCGAGGTCGAGCGGCACGCCGATTACGCGGATTTTCTTGGCGGCGATGTTGGTGGTGCTGAGGGTCATAGGGATTTGGTAATTGCGTAATTTAGCAATTGAGTAATTGAAAAGCAGAAAGCGCCGGATTCTTAGCTCTTAAATAATTACTCAATTACTAGATTACGCAATTACTAAATTTCAGGGGTACAGTCGATGCAGCATTCTCGGGAACGGAATTGTTTCGCGCACGTGTTCCAGTCCACAGATCCAGGCCACGACGCGTTCGATTCCCATGCCGAAGCCGCCGTGGGGCACGCTGCCGTACTTGCGCAAATCGAGATACCACTTGAACGCCTCTTCCGGTAATCCGTGCTCGTGAATTCGCTGCACGAGCAGTTCGTGCGAGGCCATACGCTGCGAGCCGCCGATGATCTCCCCATAACCCTCCGGCGCCAGCACATCCACGCACAAAGCCAGTTCGGGCCGCTGCGGGTCGGGTTCCATGTAGAAGGCTTTTACCTTTGCCGGATAACGATGCACCATCACCGGCTTGTCAAATTGCGCCGAGAGATAAGTTTCGTCCGGCGAACCCAGGTCGCCGCCCCATTCGAATTTCGCTTCCAGTGCATCCTTCGCGTGACCCTCCTGCAGATTTTTTACCGCGTCGTCGTAACTGATCCGCGGGAAGGGCGGTTCAACCTTCTCGAGTTTTGAAACATCGCGGCCGATGATCTGCAAGTCCGCGCGCCGCCTCTCCAGGCAGCGCTTTACAACGAAAGCGATCAGGCCCTCGCCGAGATCCATTAAGTCGTCGAGGTCGGCGTAAGCAACTTCAGGCTCGACCATCCAAAACTCAGTGAGGTGACGGCGCGTCTTTGACTTCTCCGCGCGAAAGGTTGGGCCGAACGAATAAACCTTGCCCAGCGCCATCGCCGTAGCTTCGATGTAAAGCTGTCCCGATTGCGTGAGGTACGCCTGATCCTCGAAGTAATTGACGGGGAAAAGCGTGCTGGTGCCTTCACACGCGGCCGGGGTGATAATTGGCGGATCGGTAAGCGTGAAGCCCTGCCCGTCGAAGAAATCACGCACGGCCTTGATGATCTCCGCGCGCACTCGCAGAATCGAAGCCTGCCGTTGCGAGCGCACCCACAGATGCCGATGCTCCATCAGAAAATCGACGCCGTGTTCTTTTGGAGTGATGGGGTAAGGGTCAGACTCCGGCACGCGCTGCACGACTTGCACGTTGAGCACATCTAGTTCGTAGCCGCCGGGCGCGCGCTTATCGGCGCGAACCTTGCCCTCGACGATCACACTCGACTCCTGCGTCAGCGTCTTGATTGCGTCGAACACCTCTGGTGTGACTGCGTTCTTCGGCACGACGCCCTGGATTACGCCTGAGCCGTCACGAAACTGTGGGAACAATAGCTTTCCGCTCTCGCGCAGGTTATAAAGCCAGCCACGCAGGGTAACGGTTTGGCCTTCATGTTTGCCGATTTCAGCGATGGTAGTTACAGGGGACATAGTGAATTGGGTAATTAAGTGATTGAGTCATTGTGCGATTGAATTACGGTTGCACACTGCTTGAGTCAAATCACTCGATGACTCAATCGCTTGATCGCTAAATTCCTTCCAGCTTCTTGAATGTTTCTCTCAGTTTTTCCAGCGGATTCACTTTCTCATCTTCCCCAAGTTCCAGCAACAGTGGCGGGGTTTGCGGGGCAGAGCGCAGCAGCGCCATCGCTTCCTTCCAGTCGATTGTTCCAGCTCCGGGCCACAAATGCGAATCCTGCACCTTGTTATTGTCGTGAACGTGGGACGAACAGACCTGCTTGCGAAGAATCTCAAACGCCTCGCTCACCGAACCCATGATGTGGGCATGGCCGAAGTCAAAGCAAATACACACGTCATCAAAGTGGGCAGTTTGAATCATCTCCATTAACCGCTCCGGCGTGGAAAGTTCGTTGGGAATGTTTTCCAAAAGAATCCGCACGCCCAGCGGCTTGGCGAATGCACGCAAATGTTCTATGGAGGTCATTGCCGATTCGAACTTCTTCTCGCTGAAGGTCTCGTTGGGCACTCCCAAATGCTGAATCAGAAAGCGAAATGGAATCTGCTCCGCAATTTCGAGCGCTCGCTTCACCTCATCCATCGCCTCGACCAGACCGGCCCGGTCGGTGGACGCGAGATTCACCGGAGGCGCACCGGCCCGGCCCCACTCGTAATCGGCGTAGAGTGGCGAGTGCACAGAGTGCAGCGGAACTTCACTCCCGCGAAACCACTCGGCAATTTCTCTGACGTGAGCTTTGCGGTTGGCGTAATCGAGGTGCTGCCGCGCCGCGAAAATTTCGATCGCCTGCACTCCGCTGCGGGTCAGGCCATCCAGAATTCCCGGATGCAGACGCTCCCGCACATATAAATAGGTTGATACCGCTTTCAACATGCCCGGTCCTTGTCGAGGAATTGCTAATTGTTGATTAAGACCAAAATTTGGGAGCTCTCGATTTTTAATCAGCATCAAAAATCATTAATCAACAATTCTCTAATATCCCACTGCTTTCCCACCGTTCCTGCCGTCGCTGGCGCCAAGTCGCTCACCCGTCTTCGTGTCGATGGCGATGCACTCGGCATCGCTCCAATACGGACTGACGTTTCCAAACTCGTGCAGCCCGACCTGCACGTGATATCCCATCTTCTCTAAAGTCTGCACTGTGTCCGGCGAAAACCAGCGCTCGACGTTCAACACGTCCGGCATCCATTGATTGTGAAAGCGCGGAGCGTTCACCGCCTCCTGAATATTCATGCCGTAATCGATCACACCCATCAGAACGTTGGCCACCGTGGTAATAATTTTCGAACTGCCGGGAGACCCCAGCACGAGAACAGTCTGGCCGTCATGCACAACGAGAGTCGGCGTCATCGATGACAGCGGCCGCTTGCCCGGCGCGATCGCATTCGCCGCGCCTTGAATCAAACCATCGGAATTCGGCACGCCAGTCTTGGCGGAAAAATCATCCATCTCGTCGTTCAACAGGAAGCCGAGGCCTTCCGCTGTGACCCGCGATCCAAACCAGTCATTGATCGTGGTCGTGACTGCGACTGCGTTTCCCTCGGCATCCACTACGGAATAGTGCGTCGTGTGCGGCGATTCACGACTCGAAACCGGTGCCGGATGCGATGCGGCATACTGCTCAAGCTCGCTGAAAATCGCCGGACGCTTCAATTCTTTGCTGGGGCTGGCGTGGTCCGTTGCGATCGACTGGCCCCAGGCAACGCCATATTTCTTGTCAATGAGCTGCGCGACTGGAATCTTAGAAAAATCCGGATCGCCTAGGAATTCCGCGCGATCAAAAAACGCCCGCCGGAACGCCTCTGTCGTGTAGTGGATCGATTCTGCCGACCGGCTGCTCATCTTGGCCAAATCGTACCCTTCCAGAATGTTCAACGATTCAATCAGAACGGTCCCGCCGGAAGACGGCGGCGGCGCGCTGATGATTTCATATCCCCGATAGGTCCCACGAACCGGCTCGCGTTCTTTCACTTCATAGTGCGCCAGATCGTCAGCGGTAATCAGCCCCCCGCCCATCTGCAACGCCGCCGCCAACTCGCGCGCCATCGATCCGTGGTAGAAGTCGTCAGGATTCGCGGCGATTCGCTCCAAAGTTCGCGCCAGTTCGGGCTGTCGAAAAACTTCTCCTGCCTTATAGAAGTTGCCGTCGCGCTGAAAGATGCGCCGCGACTCCGGGAACGTGCCCAGATATTTGTCATGCTCAAAATCGCGCGCTTCAGCCCAGGTTAGAGCGTAACCGTCGCGCGCGAGCCGAATGGCCGGAGCGATCACCTGCTTCAACGTGAGCTTGCCGTATCTCTTCTCGGCATAGACCATGCCTGCAACCGAGCCGGGAACGCCGATCGCTTTATATCCGACCACGCTCGCGTCTTCGATCACGTTGCCCTGTGCATTGAGATATAGATCTGCCTTTGCCGCCGCAGGAGCTTTTTCGCGGTAGTCGAGGAAATGCACTTTGCCGTCCGCCATCCGAACCAGCATAAATCCGCCACCGCCCAGGTTCCCCGCGGGGGGATGCACCACCGCCAGCGCGAATCCAGTAGCCACGGCGGCATCAATGGCATTGCCGCCGGCTTGCATGATCTCGACTCCAGCGCGCGAGGCTAATTCGTGCACGCTGACCACGACGCCGTGTTGAGCATGGACGGGTTCGGTAGAGCCGAGGGCACTGGGCGACGCGCATACCGTCACCGCCGCCATCAGCAGCAAAATCAATGATTTTTGCCGGGATCGCATTTCGATCGAGGGTGTCCAGGAAAGGCGGACTCTTGAGGCTAGCCGACCGTGGCAAGCCTAGTCAAATCAAGGGTAGCACGAGGGTACGAGCACTCCCGCCTACAAGATAAGGCAGTCTTGCCCGCAAACTCCGTTCCGCGCCCGGATTCTCAAGCGCGCCTGGTCTTCTTGCGGGTCGTGCCTTTGGCGAGGCCTTTCTTTTTCTTGGACTTCTTCCCGGGCGCCTTTGCTAACACCATCTCGTACGACACCTGAATTAACTGGCGCAATTCGTCCCAACCCACCGCATCCAGGCGGTCGAGCATCACCCACTTATAGCGGCCGAGGTACGGTGAGGGCTGAATGTGCTCGCGTTCAATCAAGTCAGCAAACGTCTCCGGTGCGCACTTGAAGGACAAACGCGGATTATCCAATCCTAAGTACTGCGAACATTTTCTCGCTAATCTTGAAGCAAAGAGCATCGCCCCACTGCAGCTTCTCGGTGGCTTGGGGGAAAGAGAGACAGTACTCGCGAATGGTATCTACATTCATAGCGATCCGTTACTCAGAGCGCCTTTACACCTGTTCCCGGGCTTCGCCGAGCGGCACGTTCACATCCAGCTTTTTCTTGTTGCGGTAGATCGTGACTTTTACCGTGTCTCCGGCGCGGTGATTGTTCATCATCTGGGAGAGGTCCTGTTCGTCTTCGACCTTTTCACCGTCGATGGCCACAATCAAATCGCCGCCCAGCATGATCGGAATGTTACCCAGATAGGCGCGCTCGCTGCCTCCGCGAAGGCCGGCCTGGTCCGCCGAGCCCCCGGGAAGGACTTGAACAATCAGCAATCCGTATTCGACCGGTAACCCCATCTCATCGGCCAACTCGGCGCTGATCGGAATCGTCCTCACACCCAGCGCAGGCCGGCGAACACGGCCCAGAGTCATCAAATCGTTAAGCACAGCCTTGGCCGTATTGATCGGAATCGCAAAGCCAACGCCAGAATTCTGCCCCACGCTCGACAGGATCATGGTGTTGATGCCAATCACTTCTCCGTGCCAGTTCATCAGCGGCCCGCCGGAGTTTCCGGGGTTGATGGCGGCGTCGGTCTGAATTGCCTCATCGATAGTCGCGCCATTGGGCTCCCGCACCGGACGGATCGAACTCACAATGCCGCGCGTCATCGTCCCCGCCAGCCCAAAAGGATTGCCGATGGCGTAAACCTTCTGCCCAACCTGCAAGTTGCGCGAATCGCCGAGCACCGACGGAACCAGATCGGGCGCTTTGATCTGAATCACCGCCAGATCGTGCGCCGGGTCGGTGCCCACCACTGTCGCCTTGTACTTCTTGCGATTGTGCAGCGTAACTTCCACCTGCCGCGCATCGGCCACGACGTGATAGTTCGTAAGGATGTGTCCATCCTTATCGATCACAAAGCCCGACCCCTGCCCCTCCTGCGGCACCATCCCGTAGAAAAAGTCGAATGACATGGCTCGCGACGTGACGTTCACCACCGACGGGATATTCCTGCGATAGACGCTGATATTGTTCTGCTCTTCACTGTCCAGTCCCTCGCCCGGCGCAGCCTCGGTAATCTCCACATGCGCAGGATGGCTCAACCACCCCACCGGATTCGACGCCGCGAACTTCGCATTGGAACGCCAGGTCGTAAAGTAAAAGAATGCGCCAGCGATCACCAGCGCCAGGATTGCGGGTCGTATGAGTCTCATAAGAGCAAACACCTTGGGACGCGAACTTGTCCGGAGAACTTATCCCGAGAACGAGTCTCAGAAAAAGCCCACACTTAATTCTACGTTGAATTCTAACCAATGTTCCGCCGGGAGGGCACAGGCCAGGCTGGACCTCGGCATCGAATTTCTTGACCGAGGCAGATTCAAGGTCTCAAGAACGTCGGTGCAGACCTTATTTCTGGGAGACAACAAGCGTGCTAAGTTCTCCCCAGACCTGCCCAACTTGCTCGCGCGTCTGTTCGAGGGAGCCGGAGTTGTCGATTACGTAATCGGCGGATTTGATTTTTTCTGCGTCGGGCATCTGCGCGGCCATGCGGCGCTCGACTTCCTTGCGGGCGGCGTCGAGGTCGAGTTTTTGGCGCGCGGCGAAGCGGGCGATGCGCTGATCGTCGCTGCAGGTGACCACGATCAGGCGGTCGAAGCTTTTCGCCGCTCCGGCCTCGAGAATGAGCGCGGCCTCCACGATGGCGATGGCATGCGGATCCTGGCGTCCCATTTCTTCCATCCACTCATTCTGGCTGCGAAGCACAGCTGGATGCACGATGCGGTTGAGCTCCTGAATGCGAGACGGCGATGCGGAAGGTGTTGATGGCTTGCCTTCCGCGCCGGGTACTGATGGGCCGAAGGCTGCCTCAGCCAGCTTGCCGCGGTTTACGCTGAGGTCGGGATTGAGGATCGCGCCGCCGAAACGCCGCACCACCTCGTTGTAAACGGGCTGACCGGGCAACATCAGTTGATGGGCGATTCGGTCCGCCTGAACCAGGTGCGCGCCGAGGGCGACGAACATCTCGCCGACAACCGACTTACCCGATGCGATACCGCCCGTGAGGCCGACTTTCAGCAATAGGCCTCCGAACGAAGGGCTTTCACCACAGAGGCACAGAGACACAGAGAAGGACTTGTTCTTTCCGCCGTCGATTTTCTCTGTGCCTCTGTGGCTCTGTGGTGAAAGACTTTCATTTGCTGCTTAGTTTTGGCACGCGGTTCAAGCGACGCATTCTTGCTGCTTTCACGGTGTTGTACATCAGAAAGGCGATGGTGAGTGGTCCGACTCCTCCCGGAACGGGAGTTAACGCTCCCGCCACATCGGCCACTTCAGGGTGTACATCGCCTACCAGGGTCGATCCCTTCGTCCGAAAAGTTTCTTCGCGTTTTGCGTTGCCGGCGAACAGGCGCTGAAACTCCGCAGGGTCTTTGACCTTGTTCATGCCGACGTCGATCACACCCGCGCCGGGTTTGACGAAGTCGCGGGTGATCATTCCGGCGCGGCCAATTGCGGCTACGAGGATGTCGGCGCGGCGGCAGACGGCGGGCAGATCGTGGGTCTTCGAATGGCAGACGGTGACGGTGGCATTGCCGTTGAGCAGCAGCATCGCGACGGGCTTGCCGACGATGTCGCTGCGTCCCACAACCACCGCTTCCTGCCCAGCAATGGGAATGTTGCTGCGCTTGAGGATTTCGATGACTCCGGCGGGCGTGCACGGAACCAGGCCGGGACGCTGGGTCGAGAGGAAACCAACGTTGACGGGATGGAAGCCGTCGACATCTTTGGCGGGATCGACCGCCATCAGTACTCTCTTCGAGTCGACCTGCGGAGGCAGCGGCAATTGCACCAGGATGCCATCGATCTCGTCGCGACGGTTCAGCTCGTCGACCAGCGCAAGCAACTCGGCAGTGGTCGCGGTCTCGGGCGGCGTTAGCTGCTCGCTATAAATCCCTACTTCTTCGCAGGCCTTGATCTTGCCGCGAACGTAAATCTCCGAGGCCGGGTTGTGACCGGCGAGGATGACAGCTAGGCCCGAGCGCACCCCTGCGGCGGCCATGGAGTTCACGTCCGCAGCTACTTCTCGGCGGATGTCTTGCGCGATCTTGGTGCCGTCGAGGATTCTGGCGGGCATAGTTTCGCTTCGTGGAGATTCTATAACATACACGCAGCGAGAACGTTCACCACAGAGACATCGAGACACGCAGGACAACCGAGGAGCGGAGAAAGTTCTCATTTTTGTTTTCTCGGACCCCCTGTCAGTCGAGTGTGAGTCAGTGTCGTACAATGCGTCTGTCATGATTCCCAAAGACTTGTTGGAAATTCTGGTTTGCCCGAAGTGTAAGCAGGCACTTGAGTACCGCGAAAAGCCGGAAAGTTTGAAGTGCACGCAGTGCCACCGCGTCTATCCGGTGAAGGACGATATTCCCATCATGCTGATCGACGAAGCCACGATCGAGAGCTCGTAGTCTCGCGGCGAGGGTGGAAATTCCGGAGCCGCGGTCCCTAAGCGGCGGCCCGGAATCTGGTGCCCAAATCTTGACAGTCCTGTTCACCGTCGAACATCAATTTTTACTTCCCTTTGACATCCCGGACGTGTACCGGAGGTAACTTCTCCGAGACGCCAGTTCCGGGCGATGTTGGTGCCAACAGTAACGGTGAGCATTCCCGCCACAAACGACACTCTGTGTCAGTTTCGGGACTACCGGAGTACTTCGGAGATTCCCGTTGCCGGCGTGACGCTCCGGAACCTGACCGCAACTTACGATATTCACAGGGGTTTATGAATCTAAAGGGGCCAGCCTTCCGTATATGAAAATAGACGGAAGGCACGGCAGCTGAATTGCATGCAACTTGTATGGCTGCCGATGAGTCTAATAGGCAACAAGCGGTTGAGGTCGGAGTCGGAGGTGATGACGGCCATGCTGGACAAGGTGATGAACGACGCAGTTCACAATGACAAAGACAGATTCACGGCGACGGAGCTGGCTGCCTTGCGCAGCGATCTGCTGCAAGGCGGCATGATCGATTCCTACGAAGCCGCTGAATTATTGCAGGTTTTCCTGATGGGCCGTGGCTATGGGGTTTCGCCCAAGGCCGCCTTGGATGCAGCGGGACGGGTTGAGATGGCGGGGTGCGCCCTGCCGGTCCTGCAGCATGAGTTAGAGAACCTTGCGTTGGTGATGTAAGAGTTACGCTTTGGCTGCGGGTGAACCGTGGCGCAAAGTGGCGCAAGGCAAGTTGAGACGCAGCAAGTCTTGAGATTTCTGTGAGACGGAAACTCGGAAGTTTCAAGCCTTCTAGCTGCACCGAATTTTGACATTCTGGACCGGTAGTCAAAACCTAGACTGACTGGGCCAGTTCCACGCAAAGAAGAGCCGGGCCAACCAGCCCGGCTTCGTGGTTTTCGGCGGTACCAACTTATTTCTTCGTTACTCGGTCAGCTCGAATTCCCCGTGCAACGGCGCGGTTGAATCCTCGCCCACCCATACGTCGAATCGTTCCGGCTCGACCACCCATCGCTTTTCGGACGGACTCCAGAACTGCAATTCATCCCGGCCCAGCGTGAAATGCACGGTGCGTTTTTCGCCGGGCTGCAGAGAAATACGCTCAAATCCTTTTAGCTGGCGAATGGGGCGAGAGGCGCTGCCGGCGCGCTGGTGAATGTAAAGCTGCACCACGGTATTGCCGGGTTTCTTGCCGGTATTGGTCACGTCAGTCGAGACGTCGATCGTCCCCGTCTGCAATACCCCAACTCGCGCCTTGGGCGTTACTTGCAGATGGTTGACGGAGAATGTCGTGTAACTGAGACCATAGCCAAAGGGATAGAGCGGCGTGCTCTGCACGTCCCAATAGCGCGACTTGAAGTCGGGGTTAGTTTCTGGGTTTTGGGTGAGGTTATGGTTGTAGTAGAGAGGTAGCTGTCCCGAATTGCGCGGCCAGCTTACGGGCAGATGGCCTGCGGGGTTGGCATCGCCAAACAACACATCGGCAATTCCATTGCCGCCCTGGCTTCCCGGATACCAAGCCTCGACAATGGCGGGAATGTGCTCCGCGGCCCACGAAATATCGAGCGGGCGTCCGTTGACGAGCACAAGAACCACCGGCTTGCCTGTAGCAGCTACTGCTTCCAGCAAATCTTCCTGGCGGCTCGAAAGTTTCAAAGAAGAACGCGAAGCATACTCGCCGCTCATCAGATCGATCTCACCCAGCACCAGCACGGCAACGTCGCTTTGTCTGGCCAGAGCCACTGCGTCGTCAATCGCGCGCTGCGCTTCCTGCGCGGTCTGCGCGAGTTGTTCTTTCATATTCTTTGTCAGATCAAAGCCTTCGAAGGGCGAAGCGAAATCTCGGCTGATATTAGGACCGTGAGCAAAGCCCACATGAATTCCCGTACCGGCTTTTTCCTGAATGCCATGCAGAATGCTTACCGTCGGTCCCGGCTTCACAATCGCACCCCACATTGAGAGCAGATCGGCTTCGGCATCGGCGAGCGGGCCAATCACCGCGATCGCGTGAATCGTCTGGCCGCTCTTATCGAGTGGAAGCAGCGCGCCTTCGTTCCGCAGCAGCACGATAGAACGCTGCGCGGCGTGTCGCGCCACTTCCTGATGCGCGGGATCATTAAGCGTGGCCTCGATTCGTGACTCGTCAATGAACGGATGCTCAAATAATCCTAAACGGATTTTGGCCTCGAGGATGGGCAGTACCGCATCGTCGATCTGCTGTATCGAGATGCGCTTTCGCTCAAGTTCGATTGGCAAATATTTCAGGTACGTGCCACTCGCCATATCCATGTTCAATCCGGCGGTGAAGGCCTTGTGCGCCGCGTCCTGCAAGTCGCTCGCGTAGCCGTGGGTCCGCAGGCTTCGCACAGCGAACGCATCGCTCACTACGAAGCCATGAAAGTTCCACGCGTCGCGCAGCACGTCATGCAGCAGCCAGCGGTTGGCGCTGGCCGGGACGTCATTGAAATCCATGTAGGCACTCATCACGCTGCCGGCTCCGGCGTCCAACGCGGCCTTGAAGGGCACCAGGTAGGTATTCCACATCTGTTCTTCAGGAATGTAAGAGGAGTCGTAGTCGCGTCCGCCGTCTGCGGCCCCATAACCGGCGAAGTGCTTCACGCAGGCCAGCAAGTGGTCGGCCCCGCCGAGTCTCTTCCCTTGAAATCCCAGAACTTGCGCGCGCGCCATGGCCGCTCCGAGATACGGATCTTCTCCCGCGCCCTCCATCATGCGTCCCCAACGCGCGTCGCGCGCAATGTCGACCATGGGGCCGAACGTCCATTGAATTCCCACAGCGCGGGCCTCCTTCGCGGCCACGGCCTGCACTTCTTCCACCATCTTTGTATCCCACGAAGACGCCATGGCGATTGGCGAAGGGAAGATCGTGTGGTAACCGTGGATTACGTCCAGCCCGAAGAGCACCGGAATATGCAGCCGCGTCCGTTCGACGGCCACGTGCTGCAGGCGATTGATCTCTTTCGGATCGGAAACCCAGAGAATGGAACCTGCGCCGAACTGCTTGAGGACTTCTTCCATGGGCTGCTTAATGTTTTCTTTAAATTCGTCAGAATTAGTTCCGGGAAGCTGGGATAACTGCGCGGCTTTTTCCTGCACAGTCATTTGCCGCAGAAGATGTTCGGCCTTGTCGCGGACCTGCGCGTCGGTCAGCGAGCTGGCCAAATGAACGTCATTTTCCCTTGTGCGTGTCGCGTCGGCTTGGCCCGCGACTGGCCCCGGCAGACAGAGAAGCGTTGCAAATATGATCAGGATGAATAACCTAGCCGGTCTGCCCAGTTTCAGTTCCACGCTTCCCCCTAGGCGGCTGTATTCGTCGCAGCCGGATGGGAGTATACACTGACGATCCTCGGTTAACTCTCAGGTGTTTACCGTGCCGGTGAAGCTGCAGAAGGACGTGACCGCGCATTCGAAAGTTATGATTGAAAAGGGAAGAGGTGCCGGAGGTTTTCGCACGCTAATCGTAGACTTCGCGGCGGTGAGCGATTCGAGTGACGCTCACGAGTCTGGCCGTATCGTCGATGATGTAAACAATGCGCCAGTTGCCGATTCGGATCCGCCACTGGTCCTTATAGCCCTTGAGCTTCTTGCATCCGGCAGGCCTTGGGTCACCCTTGAGCGCCTCTAGCTTGCCGACAACTCGCGCTAGCACGGTATCGGGCAGCGATTCAAGTTCCTTGCGCGCCGACGGCTTTAGCTCGACGGCATAACTAGGCACGAAGCCGCCCGCGCTTAACGAGGTCTGCCTTGACCTTGTTCAGCGGTATCCCCGGCTCCTTGCGGCGGGATTCGGAAACCAGGCCGTCCCAAAAATCCTCGAGCCGTGCCCCGTGCCTTTTCAGATCGATGAGAACTGCGACCTTGCGGCCTTTGCCATCGGTTACGAATTGCACTCCAGTCATGCATTCATTTTACATGCACAGCCTGGGAGCCTGTAGCTGTTTTGCGATCGGACAGCCCAGGTGGCTATCCTTAACATTCTGTCTATCCGCTCTGTTGTGCCCATCCAGCCGTTGGCACTTGCTTTGCCAAATCAGGGTTCCCGCGATGTGTGCCTGTTCTGTCTCCCGCTAACCTATTACAAAACAGCCACCTACGTCTCCATAACCCCCCCGTCCAGCCTATAATTCATGCTCACGCTTCCACCGCTACTGCGTCTATTCCTATGCGAGCCCGGATACGGCACACCACCGGGCAGTATAGGGACATGACAAAAAATGCCGGCCGATGTTTGGGCAGTACCATTTGCAGTTGGTGAACGAGCCCGCTCGAAAGCAACGTACGGGGGAGTTGGGAAAGTCAGCGGTGGCATAGTTGGTGAAAAGCAGGACCCCACGCGGGGCCGCATGGCTGGGCAAGAACGCCGCATAGACGATACGATCCTCATCCGCGAGGCGCAACGCGGGAACCGCGCCGCCTTCGAGGAATTGGTGCGTCACTACGATCAGTCGGTCTTGCGGCTGGCCCTGCACCTCACCGGCACCGAGCACGACGCCCAGGATGTCTATCAGGACGCCTTCCTCAAGGCCTATAAGAACATCGGAAGCTTTCGCTTCGAGTGCTCTTTTTACACCTGGATTTACCGCATCGTGACCAATCTTTGTCTGGATCACCTGCGCAAGAAAACCGTGCGCAAGGAAGATGCGCCGGTGGTAAAAGATTCTTCCGGCGGCGAATATGATCTACTCGATCAGGTGGCCGACGGACGCGCCGGCGCAAATCCGGAGCGTGATTTGATGCGCCGTCAGTTAGGCGCGCGGATCTCCGGAGCACTCGAAAAATTGACGCCGCGCGAGCGCATGGTTTTTGAGCTGAAGCATTACCACGGTTTGAAGCTGCGCACCGTGGGCGAGATTTTGCACACGACGGAAGAGACCGCCAAGAATACCCTCTTCCGCGCCACGCAGAAATTGCGTGGCCAATTGGCGGATATGCGGTGAGCAGGTCTCAGGTCATGGGTCTTGGTTTTTAGGGTAATCCTAAGACCTGACACCTGAGATCGAAGATCCGTGAGATGAGTTGAAAACGTGAACCTATGCCGTAAGGGGGTGTTGGTTCATAGGTGCTAGGTCTTAGATTGGGTACGAGATTTTTGGTTTTTCCTAAGACCTAAAACCAAACACCGGGAGTTTAAGAGGTAAGCTAATGAACTGCGATTGGGTCCGACAAAATATAACGCTGCACGTTTATGGCGAGCTGGCAGATGATGCTCGTCATGAACTTGAGCAGCACATCGCGCGCTGCGCCGACTGCGCAGCGGAACTGAAAGCTGAACAGGAGTTCCACGCGCTGCTCTCCAGGGAACGGACGGACGAGCCCTCGGCGAACCTTCTGGCGGCTTCGCGTATGAAGCTGCAGGAATCGCTCGAAACCGCCGAGCAGGGCGGCTTCTGGCGGCGGCTGGCATTCGATCCCGCGAACTGGCTGCGGCAGGTCCGCTTCTCTCCCGCTCTGGCCTCGGCGATTCTTATCCTTGGATTCGCCGGTGGATTGGGAACCTCCTACAAAATATTCGCTCACCAGCCGCTGAATTCAGTCCCAACTCTAAGCGCGACTCCTGCCCCCTCCGAAGCTTCCATCACCGGTATCCAGTCCATCACGCAGAAACCTGGCACAAACGAAATCGATATCAAATACGACACGGTTTCGACGCTCGAGACGCAAGGCTCGCTGAATGACCAGCGCATCCAGCAACTGCTGCTGTTTGCCGCGCGCAACAACTACAATTCCGGCGTGCGCATGGATTCCGTCGACCTGCTCACCCAGAAGCCCGATATTTCGCAGGTGCGCGATGCGCTGATCTACGCGCTGCGTTATGACACGAACCCGGGAGTCCGGCTGAAAGCTCTCGATGGTCTGGGCAGTTTTGTAAAGGATGATGTGCGCGTCCGCGACGTAGTTCTGGAATCTCTGGTGAGCGATTCGAATCCCGGCGTGCGCACCGAAGCTCTGCGCTTGATCGAGCCGGTAAAGGCCGACGGCAGCGTGCGCGGCGTGCTGATGGCGCTCGCCGCGAAAGATCAAAGCCAATACATAAAGTCGCAGGCCCGAACTATGCTGGCGCAGTTGCCCGAGATTGATTGATGAGATTGAGTAGTCGATGGTCGATTCACGACAGCGTTGGATTATCGATACAGAAAGTAACGAGGCACATTATTTTGAAACGTTCGCCACAATTCGTCGGCCTGCTCTGCGTACTGGCCGTACTTGCGCCCCTTGCCGTGGCGCAGGAAGCGCACATAAGCCGCGAGAACGGCGTTTGGAGCCAGGTCTTTACAGGGTCGCTGGCCGCGGCCAAAAACATCAAAGTCAGAGTAGATGCAGGCGCAGTTGTGGTTCGCGGGTCGCGGCAGTCGGGCATCGACTATGCCCTTCACGTTCACTCTCACGCATCGTCCGAGGAAGATGCGCGTCGCCAGTTCCAGGCTTACAAGCTGAGCGCCTATGTTCACGGCGATACGGCCTGGGTGGTTGGCGAGTGGCAGGGTGGCCATTCAATGCGGCTAGGGCCGACGCGCGTGACAATCATGACCGGCTCGGAGCACAAGTTCTCCGGCGAACTCGTGGTTAACATTCCTCGCGACGTGGAGGTCGTCAGGATTGAAACAGGCGGGGGCGGAGTGGACGCCTCCGGTGTGGCTGGCCGGGTAGACATTCAAAGCGGCGGCGGCAAGGTTCGAGTCGATGATATTGGTGGTTCGGCAAATGTTGAAACCGGCGGCGATTCCGTCGACGTTGGCACCGTAGGTGGAGACCTGAAGCTGCAAACCGGCGGGGGCAACATTACCATTCGTTCGGTGAAAGGTGTGATCAGCGCTGAGACTGGAGGCGGCAACGTCACCGTCCTTTCCGGCGATGCGGGCGCGACTGTCCAGGCGGGCGGCGGCAACGTAGACATCAAGCACTGTTCCGGAAAAGTGAAAGCCACTACCGGCGGTGGCAACATCGATCTGGGCGACATCGGCGGCGCGGCAGAGATCGAAACCGGCGGCGGCAGCATTCGGCTGACTTCGGCGAAGGGCGCGGTGCGCGCCCACACTGGCGGAGGAAGCATTGAACTCTATGGCGTACCTTCAGCGCACGTGGAAACCGGAGCCGGCGGAATTACCGTGAAATTGATTAACACTGGTGCCGCGCGCAGCGACTCGATGATTGAGACTTCAGCCGGCGACATCACTGTCTATCTCGCGTCCGATGTCGCCATTTCGGTGCGCGCCAGCGTCGATCTCGGCAACGGACATCGGATCACGTCGGAATTGCCCGACATTCACGTCCACAGCGAAGGCGACCAGTGGGGGCCGAGAACGCTCACTGCCGAAGGCAAGTTAAACGGAGGCGGTCCGGTGCTGAAAGTTCGGACGACAACCGGCGACATCTGCTTCAGAAGGGCGAACCAGTAAACATACTTTAACCGCGGTTACGAAGCGAGTGCGGGCAGCGAACTGCGGTACATCAACATTCAGGAGATTGGCCATGCGCAAGCCCATTTTGACGCTCATTACTTTGCTGCCTTTGCTGCTCACTCTGTCGCACGCCTCACAACGGTGGACGGTAGACTCGGCTGCGCCCTTCGGCATCCCCAGCGAAGATTCGGGCACCAGTTCCTACCTCGGCGTGGACATCATGGACATTACCGGTGACCGCCTCGGCGCTTTGAAGTTGAAAGAAGAGCAGGGCGTGGAAGTGACCATGGTGGACCAGGACGCTCCCGCCGGCAAAGCTGGCATTAAAGAGCATGACGTAATTCTCACGATGAATGGAACGTCAATCGAGAGCAAGACGCAATTGCAGCGCATGATCCACGAGACTCCCCCGGGGCGCGTCGTAGCTCTTGGATTGAGCCGTGATGGCCAGTCCTTGACCATCAAGGTTCAGTTGGGTGATCGGCATGGCGAATTCCCGCACGTTGCGAAAGGCAAGGACTTCGAAATTAATATGGGGCCGATGCCGAACATCCCGGATTTCGATATACCGGAAATCAATGTCGTCGTGGTGCGATCCTCGGCCCGCAGCGGGTTGATGGTCGAGAACCTTACTCCGCAGCTCGGGGAATTTTTCGGGGCGAAAAGTGGAAACGGAGTTCTGGTACGGTCGGTCGAGAAAGGCAGTCGCGCCGACAAAGCCGGATTGCGCGCCGGCGACGTAATCACTCGCGTCGGCGATCAACCAGTCCATGACACCAGCGACTTTACACATGCTCTGCACTCCCACAGCGCGGGATCGGTTGGCGTTGCCGTGATCCGCGACAAGAAAGAGCAAAACCTCACGCTGATCTTGCCCGATCGCAAAAACTCCGGTGAACTGATTGATGAAGAAAGCCTCGACGTGCCAGAGTTGAGCGCTGAAACTCAGACCGCATTGGCCGAAGTACAAAACGAAATTGCCAATCTTCAGCCCCAGATTGAACTGGCAAAGGAAAACACTCGCAAAGCATCGCTGGAAGCGCGTAAGGCGCTCTGCGAGCAGCAGCAACAATTGAAGCAACAAGCGGAGAAGCTGAGCCGTGAAATCTCGCCCAAGGTGCGGGAAGAACTCGAAAAGAGCCGTTGGGAGTTGCAGCGGCAGGTGGAAAAGCTCCGCCAGGAGATGCAGCGAGATTGGCTGGATATCTAGACAGCGAATCGACCGCTATGCGCTAGCGTGCCCGCGCGCTAACGACGCCAGACAGACGCGGTTTCGTCCCGACTGCTTGGCGCAGTACAACGCGCTATCCGCGGCCCTCACCAACTCATCGCGGGTTGTGCCGTGTTCGGGATGAGCAGCCACTCCGGCACTGATGGTTACCGTTTGAGGCACACCAGGAAACTGCCACGTCTCTACTGTGCTGCGCAGTTTTTGCGCCACGCTCATCGCGTGGTCTGCGTTCACTTGAGTCAGGAGAATTCCAAACTCTTCGCCGCCGTAGCGGCAGACCACGTCGATCTTCCGTAGCTGCTGGTGAAATAAAGAAGAAACTTGCCGCAGCACTTCGTCGCCAAGCAGATGTCCGAACTCGTCATTCAAATGCTTGAATTGATCGATGTCCGCCATGATCACGGCCATCCCGCTACCATAGCGCCGGGCGCGTTCAATCTCTTCGAGAATGCGAAGCTCAAAAAATCGCCGGTTGAAAATTCCTGTCAAGCCGTCCAGGTAGGCGAGTTGTTTGACTCGCTCAACATAATGGGCGTTCTGAATCGCCGTGGCGCAAATGTCGGCCACTGATTCGAGCGATTGAAAATCTCCCTCGCAAAAAGCGTCCGGCTTGGAACTGTCCAGCGCCAGGATTCCCAGCACCTGTCCAAATGACACCAACGGAATGCAAATGCGCGAGGCCGATTCGGCGAAAAATTTCGCGGAATCCGGCGCGTCACTAAGACCTCGTTCCATGACGGTACCGCTCGCGGATAAGATTCCAGCCCATGGCTCCTCGCTCGCCGGAAAGCGGCCGCCCTCGGGAACGTGAGGCGTCAGCGTGCCGTGATGCGCCCGCAACACTAGGTCGTGGTCCTCACGCAGGAAGAGCGAGACGTGCGACACCTGAAACGCATCCTGAATCAGCTGGCATACGCGGCCCAACAATACCTCAAGTTCGAGAACAGCGGTTGTTTGTTGAGCGATGGCATTGATGGCTTGCAGTTGCCGCGCCCGTTGCTGCTCAAGCGAATACAAGCGCGCATTCTGCAAAGCGATTGAAGCATGGGTGGAGAACAACGTGAGCAAGTCGATCGTTTCCGGATCGAAATGATCGACCCGGTCGCTCTGGCAATCCAGCACGCCGACAACTTCATCCATCACCATCAGAGGGATGGCGAGTTCGGAGCGCGTGGACTTCGCGGAGCAGAAATAACGGGAATCTTTGCGGACATCGGGCGCGTAAACCGGCTGCTTCTTCAGGGCTGCGACTCCGGTGATTCCCTGGCCCAGCGAAAGTCGCTGCTTGTCCTGGCCTTCGTCCCAGCCAATCTGCGAACGGACGTGCAAATCCTGGGAGTGCTGGTCGAGCAGCACAATCGCCACGTTTCGCAGATGAAAATAATCATGTGCGATCGTCAGGATGCGCTGCAGCACCTCGTCCAGATCGAAGGTGGAAAGCACAGCTTGCCCTGCATCGTACAGGACCGCGATTTTATTCATAAATCTTAATCCGCACCGTTAGGAGATATGGTAGTGAAGTGGCGACCGTTACACAGGTTCCGAAGGTAACCTTGCATGGCTCTCTCGTGGAATGCCCGAAGAGTGCTACTTCCACCTTCGAGCGGTGCGAATGAGTCCGTAGGCCACCGCACAAAACCAGAAGTCGATGGCTAGGCCCCAGTCCAGCTGAAAGGGCCGGTGCCGCGGCAGATGAAAGGCGGGAGCAAGTAAGAAGTACACCACGTTTCCCAGGATGATGGCGCACAGAGCTTGGATCAGATTGAGCAGCACCGAGGGTTTAGACGCCAATTTCATTCGGTTTGATCCTGATAAATCGGAACGAACCCTCATCCATGACCCGCTTGCTGCTAACATTCCCCTCGTAGGCCATGCTTGAGCTCACCACTCCGGTCCAATACGTCAAGGGAATCGGTCCCAAACTGGCGGAGATCCTTGCCACCAAGGGCATCGCCACGGTCGGCGATCTGCTTAACTATCTGCCGTTTCGCTACGAAGACCGGCTGAATCCACGCGGCATCGCCGAATTGCGTCCCGGTGAAATGGCCACCGTGATCGGCGAAGTTCGGAACTCGGGACTATTTCGCACCCGCAAAATGCCCATCTTCCAGCTCACCGTAGGCCAGGGACGATCCCGCCTCAAGTGCCTCTGGTTCCACGGCGCTTACCTGCAGGATAAATTCAAGCCCGGCCAGTTGATCGCGCTCTACGGCAAAGTCGAGCAAGACCAGCACAGCGGAGAATTTCAGATCATCCAGCCGCAGTTTGAAATGTTAGGCGATGCCGATGAAAACGGCGCGGGAGACAACGACAAAGCGGCAACGTCGCTGGAAGTGGGCCGCATTGTGCCGATCTACGAATCGGCCGGGCAGGGCCGCGTGACCGCGCGCTGGTTTCGCCGTATCATCCGCACCGCTCTCGACGATCTGACTCCGCAACTCGCCGAAACCATCCCCCAGGCCGTGCGCGAGCGTCTGGCGCTGGTTTCGCCGCGTGAAGCGCTTTTGAAAGTTCATTGGCCGGAAGCTGGGGAGAGTTTCGCAGATTTGCAATCTTCTCGCACCCCTGCGCACATCCGCTTGATCTTCGAAGAACTGTTCTTCATCGAGCTTGGATTGGAACTCAAGCGCCGTCAGCAAAAAGCGCAAACCGGCATTGCCTTTCGTATCGATGACCGGGTCCGCCAGGCGATCAAGAAAATCCTGCCCTTCCATCCCACGCCTGCGCAGAAGCGAGTGCTGAAAGAGATCGCCGACGACATGCAGAAGCCTTATCCCATGCGGCGTCTGCTGCAAGGCGACGTCGGCTCTGGAAAGACGATCATCGGCTTCCAGGCTGCGATCATCGCCATCGAAAATGGTTGCCAGGTCGCATTGATGGCGCCCACTGAGATTCTCGCGCAGCAGCACTATTTTTCTGCGCGCAGGATTTTGGAGAGCGCCGGCTACCGAATCGTTTTACTAACCGGCTCGCTCGAAGCCGACCGCAAGCGCGAAATTCGCCGCCACATCGCGCAGGGCAACGCGCAACTCGTCATCGGCACCCACGCCCTGCTGGAAGAGAAAGTCGAGTTCGCGAAACCGGGCCTGGTAATCGTCGACGAGCAGCACCGCTTCGGCGTTCTGCAACGGTTGAAGTTAATGAAGAAATCAGGCGAGGGTAGCGATGAAAAGAATCCAGCCGAACCCGATGTGCTGGTGATGACCGCCACACCCATTCCTCGCACCCTCGCGCTCACCCTCTATGGCGATCTCGATCTCAGCGTTCTCGATGAACTTCCTCCCGGCCGCACTCCCATCGTCACGCGAAGAATCACCGACGATCGCTCTCCCGAAGTGTGGGATTTTTTGCGCAAACAGATCGCGAAGGGGCATCAGGCTTATGTGGTCTACCCGGTCATCTCCGAAAGCGAGGAGACCGAACTGAAAGCTGCGATCAAGATGTACCGCGAGCTCAGCGGCAAAGTGTTCACCGATCTGAAAGTTGGTCTGCTGCACGGACGTCTGGACGCCGATTTAAAAGATCAAGTCATGCGCATGTTTCAGAAGGGCGAGTTGCAAATTCTGGTTGCGACCACGGTGATCGAAGTTGGTGTGGACGTCCCGAATGCCACCGTGATGGTAATCGAGCACGCCGAGCGCTTTGGCTTGGCGCAGCTTCATCAATTGCGCGGACGCATCGGCCGCGGAGCCGCAAAATCGTATTGCATTCTGATGACGGGCGGCAAAGTGACAGAAGAAGGTGAGCGCCGCCTCGACGCCATGGTGCGCACCAACGACGGCTTCCAGATTGCCGAACTCGATCTCGAGTTGCGCGGCCCCGGAGAATTTTTCGGCACGCGCCAGGCCGGCATGCCAAGCTTCCGCGTCGCCAATCTGATTCGCGACCGCCAGTTGCTGGAATTGGCTAAACGCGAAGCCGCCGCCGTAATGGAAGGCCCCAATTCCGAAATCACCCAAGTTGAAATCAGCCGCGCCCTAGTCGCCCTCCGTACCCGCTGGCAGCATACCTATGGCCTGGTCGAGGTGGGGTGAATAGTTCGCTTAAAAGACTTAATCTTTTCGAACTGCGGTCACTGGAAAACTCAATTTCTCGGACCGCTCGGTCTCTGAAAACCTCGATCTTTCGCAACGAACCGGGAAGGGCACGACTTCAGTCGTGCCGTTAAGTGGCCTTAAAATCGCCGCGCTTTAGCGCCTGAGGTGATCCTAATCGTTGCACTGACGACTCCGAGGCGTCGTCACGGGTCTCAGGAGGCTGAACTGATAGAATCGACTAAATGGCCGGCACGTCCCAACTGATTCAGATCGAGCTTGGCCCGCCGCTGCGGCAGCCCAAGCCCGACTGGCTGCGCGCTAAAGCTCCCGTCGGCGACAACTTTCACAATTTGAAAAAATTGGCCCGCGGGCTGGGACTGCACACGGTTTGCGAGTCGGCGCAATGCCCGAACATCGGCGAATGCTGGAATCATAAGACCGCAACTTTCATGCTGTTGGGCGATATCTGCACCCGCCGTTGCGGATTCTGCGCGGTGCCGAAGGGCCGTCCTGAGCCCATCGACTGGGACGAGCCGCGCCGCGTGGCCGAGGCCGTTGCCACGCTAGGCCTGAAACACGCTGTCATAACCAGCGTAAATCGCGATGATGACAACGTTGGCGGCGCCAAGGTCTTCGCTGAGACCATCCGCGAAATCCGCGAGCTGATTCCCGATTGCCGCATCGAAGTTCTCATTCCCGATTTTCAGGGTCTCGAAGAACCGTTAAGAATCGTTCTCGACGCGCAACCAGACGTGCTCAATCACAACACCGAAACCGTGCCGCGGCTTTATCGCGCAGTCCGCTCCGGTGCCCGTTACGATCGCACTCTCACTTTATTAGAGAACGCCAAGAAATTTTCCCCCGGCATGGTGACGAAGAGCGGTGTGATGGTCGGCCTCGGCGAATCGACAGAAGAACTCGTAGAAGTTTTCCGCGACCTCGGCAGCCGCGGCGTCGACATTCTTACCGTCGGCCAGTATCTGCGCCCCTCGCGCGATCATTTGCCCATCGCCCGCTTCTACACGCCCGACGAGTTTCGCGAGCTACGCGACGCGGCGTTGCGCTTCGGTTTCCGCCACGTTGAGTCCGGCCCCATGGTGCGCTCAAGCTATCACGCGCACGAGCAGGCCGAATCCACATCTGTGCCACGGGTGGTTTCATAGACGCGGCATGCTGAGCGCGCTCCTTGTGCTGCTGGGCTTCGTCGCCGGATTGCTGGGCGCGCTCACCGGCATCGGCGGCGGCGTTCTGCTGACACCCATTCTCGCGCTGCATTTCGGAATCCCCATCCGGCAAGCCATCGGTACCAGTCTCGTAGCCGTAATCACGACTTCGGCGGCGAGTTCCTCCGTCCACCTTCAGCGCCACACCACCGACATCCGTCTCGGCATGACGCTCGAACTGGCAACTTCTTTTGGCGCAGCTGTTACGGCCTATCTGGTGGCCTATTTCAATCGCAACTGGCTTGAGGGCATCTTCGCTGCGTTCCTCTTATACAGCTCCGTCATGATTTTGGTGCGCGGCGGCAAGGTGCGCGACGCCAAAATTCCTGGCGGCAAGATGCGGGACCTGAGCGTGCAAGACTCTGAAGAGGTTCCTCCCATTAACGGCGGTGAAACTGCGATCCCGCCCTATGCGCCCCAGCGATATCCCCTCGGCTTGGCCGCATCTCTCGTCGCCGGCGGACTCTCCGGCTTGCTTGGCATCGGTGGCGGCCCCATCAAAGTTCCTGTGATGTATATCTTCATGAACGTTCCGCTGATGGTGGCCACGGCAACTTCAAATTTCATGATTGGAGTCACCGCTGCAGCCAGCGCCATCGTGTACTACCGTCGCGGAGATATTCTTGTAGAGATTGCCGCGCCCCTTGCCGTTGGCGTATTTCTCGGTTCGCTGCTGGGAGCGCGCCTAGCCCCACGCATCCAAACGAAATACATTGTGTATCTTCTGGTCGCGGTCATGCTGTATCTTGCCGGTCGCCTCACCGTACATCTGATGAGCGGAGGCGCAGCATGAGCCAACTCCGCCAGCCAGCCTTTGATCGCATCGTCGCCCTGGTGTTGCGCGTGGGAGCATTCGCCTGTTTCTTTGTCATGCTGGCCGGTTTGCTGGTTGGACTTTTCATCCACAGCCGCGTTCCCGCGGAAATTGAACGCGGCGGTGTCCTGCTGATGCTGGCTACTCCAGCAGTGCGCGTTGCTGTTGCAGGAGTTCTGTTTCTACGCGAGAAAGATTGGAAGTACGGCGCAATATCCTTCGGAGTTCTCACGATTCTGATGCTCGGTGCGGTCTTCGGTATCGGTGAGCACTGAGCAAGAATTGAGTTATTGAGAGATTTTGTGATTGAAGTCTTTCAACGTTCTTCAATCACCCCAATCGCAAGATCGCCCGATCACTCAATCAAAAAATGTGCAGCTTGATGCTCAGATATTTCTTCGGATCCTGCCGAATCGCCTTCACCAGGTTTCGGCTTTCTTCAAGCATCTGGTTGGCATTATTGTAGAGTGCCTCATCCTTGAACAGCTTTCCCGCCGTGCCCTGGCCGGCTTCCAGCTCACTGGTCAGTGCCGCGAGCTTGGTCATCGTTGTGTCAAGTTTCTTCGCGAGTTCTTCGTCCTTCAGGAACTTCCCGGCTGTTCCCTTGCCCGCATTCAGGTCAGCGCTCACCTGTTTGAAGTTGGCAATGGTCTCGTTGGCATTGTTGTAGAGAGAGGGGTCTTTCAGGAATTTTCCAGCCGTGCCTTTGCCCTGCTGCAAGTCATCAATAACGCCATTCATTTTATCCAGCGTTGCGACAAACTTGTTGTAGGCATCGTTGCTGTTAATTAATTGGCCGAGACTGCCTTGTCCCTTCGCGATCTGGTCAACAATTTGATTGAACTCGGCAACCGTCTTCGAGAATTGATCGTAAAGCGTGGGATCGTAAATCAACTTGCCCAGCGAGCCTTTGCCGCTCTCCGCGAACGCGAGAATTCGGTCGGCGCGCTTCAGCAGCGCGTCCATGTTCTGCAGCGTACTCTGGCTGGATCGCACCACCTCGTTAAAGTCGGGATGCACGCGCGTCGGAAGCGTGTCGCCATCTTGTGCCAGCGCTGCGATCGCCTGGGAGCTATCGATGTCGATGTAAGTTTCGCCGAGCACGCCGGCAGTGTCCAAAGAAGTGAGAGAATCGCGGCGCAGGTTAAATCTATATTTCGTGCCTACCTTCATTACTATTTCGACAGGGGTGATCTGCTTGTCTTTGTCAGGGACGATGCGAATCGCCGTAACGTTGCCGATGTCCACGCCATTCAACCGTACCGGCGCGCCCTCCCGCAAACCCTCGGCGTTGTCGAAAAACGATACCAGCGTGATGCGACTCGAGAAGAAACCGCCGGTTCCGGACATCAGAAACAAAAGCAGCGCCAATACGAGGCTGGCGAAGATCACCGTAACACCAACTCGAAGTTGCGACCACTTGAGCTGCTTCTGGCTCGGCAAATGATTTCCTCAGACCGCCATGCGCTTTATCGTGTACTTTTTGGCCGAGGCGCGGAATCGCCAATCCTGCTGTCGCCCCTCGCAGCATGATAACAAACTACCGGTTAAGTGTGCCGGGGATGCAGAGCTGGCAGCAACAGGAGCGCCAGCAGATACGCACCCACTCCACACGCCAGCGTGACCGTCAAGCCAAACTGAATCGCGATCACCATCGCCAGCACGGAGCCCAGCACGCTGGCCGCTGCATTCATGGCCCACGCCCACTCCACGGCATTGTCTGCGCCCGTCTCGCTGCTTCGTACACCGCGAACCGATCCTGTAGCGAATGCCCGCAAGCCCGTTGGGAAGGGCATTCCCATCACGAAGCCGAGAGGTATCAACAACCCACCGCTGGCCGCCAAACGGTATCCAAATCCTAATCCAACCCACGCCGCCAGCCCACGCGGCAGCCAAAATACATCGGCCACCAGCGCGATAATGACCAGCGCTAGTGGCATCCACGCCATCTCAGTGCGCGGAAGCCAACGGCGAGAAAATAAGCTTCCGGCTCCGCTCGATAGCATCAACAGAAAAATAACCACCGTCAGGGCATACGTGGGATGTCCTAAAAAAAGCACGAAGCGCTGGATGAATGCAATTTCCACCAGAATGTAGCCCAGCCCCACGGCAACGAAATAAAAGAGCGGAGCGGGCGACTGTCGCCCTCCCTGTAGCGCCAGCGGCAAAATCAAAAAGCCCAGCACCGACACAACGGAGATCACCAGGACGAGAATCAGAACCAGCACTCCGAGGTTAACCTTCCAGTCGATTGCCTGTTGTAGCCCTTCCTCGCCCAGAATTTGTCTGGCTTTGAGCGTGAAAAAGAAAAATGGAGCGTTGTCGGTTACCGGCGCCACGTTGTAGGCATAACTCTGCGCAAACCAGTAAGGATCATTGCTCGCGATCAGATCGGAGAATGGATTGCGCCCTGCGCCGCCAGCCGCTTCCGACGGCACATATAACGGATGGAGCTCGTCAAATTGCTTGAAATGAGCCTGCACTGCCGCTTCCTCCGCATCGGTGAAAGCCGTCTTTTTGGCCAGCACGACGACTGGAATTCCATCTTCATCGAGCGCTCCTTGCGAAGCCACGATGAAGTTACGCGCCGGATTCGCGACGCCCAGACTATGCAACGCCTGCATCGCCACGGCCACCACGCGCAACGCCTCGCGCGGCTGTCGAAACTCCCATCGCGTGATGGCGATCATCCCGTCGGGTCTAAGGTGCTCGAAATATTCCCGGAAGGCTTCGACCGTGTAGAGATTGTTTTCACTCAACGCGAACGCGCCCGCTGCCGTCGATGCCCAAGTATCCACCAGCGTCATTTGCACCACGTCGAACTGCTGTGGCGTAGAGCGCAGGTAAGAGCGTCCGTCGGTAACGTGGATGTGCACCTCAGGCCGTTCGTAAAGGTGCAGCGTGTAATCGGCATAACGCCCGCGCATGATGGTATCGGCAATGATGGGATTAATTTCAATGCCGGTCACGCTGGGACTGCCATTCGCCACCGCACGAACCACGTCCACTCCTCCGCCCGGGCCGATGATTGCGAACTCGCCGTGAGGCCGAAGAACATTGGCCAGCGCCGGCGGAGCTGACATCAGATCATGCTCCCACTCGGAACCGCGCCAGTGTCCCAGATCGCAATTCATCAGGGAGGTGGAAGCGTCGGCATCGATGACGATGGCTTTGGCTTGCCCCTGGCGATCGACTTCCACGCGCGACAACGCATTCCAGCGAGCAAATTCGACCCAGGCCGGATTGCGAAAAAACCCCTTGGCATATACCACATCGATCAGCCGGTTCGAATGGTTCGCCGCAATCAACAACATAAGAACCGCAACCAGACCACCGGCTATTTTGCGTACCCGTAACGATGCCGTCCAGACCTCCGCAGCCACAGCCATTACCACGGCTGCCGCCAGAATCGTGTTCGGCCCTCCTAGCCAGTTCAGCAGCGGAACTACTGCCAGGCACGCTAGAGCTCCGCCGCCCAAGTCCGCTCCGTACAGGCGCGACACTCGCCAGGTCTCGCGCGCAAAAACCACTGAAAACAGCAATCCGGTCATGAAAAATGGCAGCGCGGAAACTACGTAAATAGCGGTTAGATGAAGGAAGTTGAGTCCAGTGACCGTAAGTGACACCGTCACATGCAGCACAACCTCCAGCACGATAAAAATCAGAATCGAGCAATCAATGCAGAGACGCGCCGCCAGCGTACGGCTGTCGGTACGGGCCAGCCGATCCTTCAGCAGATAGGCGAACACTCCGCCGGCGCCCAACCCAAGCAGCGCGATCGAAATCGCCAGAAACGCGAAGTGATAAAAGAGCACAACCGAGAACAATCGAGTGAGCGCCAACTCCAGCAATAAAGCGGCAAAGCTCGTCAGCCCTAAACCTGCAAGAAGCGTGCGTTCAGGAATCTCCGTAGAGGAATGAACCGGCGCGGCAGCCTGAATGGTTGCGGACATGATGAAAATAGAATGCGACAGTCTAGCAGAAGCAAGCTTGCTCGCGGAGCCACATGACGGGGGGTGCCCCATGTCTCGCGCGTCTTTTGCGAGACGTGGGATTCCACGGCCCGTCCCTCTGGGGGATCGAAAGTCCGCAGTTCTGTCTAGCTTTCCAAAATCACCTGCGCGATGGCCTGCTCGGCAGTATGCGAAATCGACAGAGCAGAATTTTTCACGCCCAGCTTGGCGGCGATCTCGCCAGCTTTTCCGTGAAAGCTAATGGTCGGACGCCCACCCGGCAGCCGCGTGACCTCGCAATCCAGCCAGCGCACGCCGCGGCTCCAACCCGTGCCCAGAGCCTTCATGGCCGCTTCTTTGGCCGCAAAGCGTGCCGCGTATCGTTCCACCCGGTTCGCCTTCGAGTCGCAATAGCGGATTTCGCCCGCCGTATAAATTCGATGCAGAAAACGATCGCCAAAGCGTGCGATCGATTGCCCGATGCGCGGAACCTCCGCGATGTCGATGCCCGTACCGACGATCATATTTTCACGTTGCTCGCTCCACAAATGCTTTTCGCAATTCCGCGACGGCCTCCGCAACGCTCGTGGCAGCCGTGTCGATTACGATATGCTCGCGGTTCCAAGGCTCATACTCGCGGGAGAGAACCTCTTCCCACGTTACGCGCAGTCCGACAATGTCGGCTGGACGTCCTTCCAGGCGTTGACGATGCAGCTGCGCACTAGAACACGTAATTTCGACTTCAAACTTACCCGTTCCGGCCAGACTCGCGACCTCAGCCCAAGCGTCGCGAGTCACTCGAAGTGGATTGACGGAATCTGCAACCAAAGTTCGACCGAGGAGAAGATTGTCTTTGGCGACTGCGTAGGCAACGCAATACCCAGATTCATCAAGTGGCCCGTTCATCTTGCCGCAATCACGGATGGCTTGCTCGATGGAGTCGATGCGCAAATACACCGCGCCGAGCTGACGCGCCAGCTCTCTGGCAATCGTTGTCTTTCCCACTCCCGGCAGTCCGCCAAAGATGATCAGCATGGTTCCCGTGTTCCACGCCGCGAAACTGCAGCGCTGGATACTTGCAGCCACGCCCTAGAAGAGCCTGTTACCACGATAAATCAGTTTGCCCTCTAGCACTCGTGCTTCCGCCGTGAGGAGATGCGGTTTCGGCGGACCTTTCCCGTCGATGTGCATCACTTCATGCCCGTGCGCGACCAGCCAGTCAGAAACCAGCATGCGGTGGCAGCGGAAGTATACGCGCTCGGCGCACATGTAAGCGGTGTGCGAAACCTCGGCGAGCGCAATGAGTTCGGCCATCGCATTATCGAATTCCGCAGTCAGCATATAGTCGCCATAGTTGCGGAAGGAGGGATTGCGAAGCGCCACATGCGGCGAATCATCCCGAATTTTCTTGCGATAACCGCCGAGAGCTTTCATCCACAAATAACGTACGCCGGCCGCGGCCAGGCTGCTTTCCAACGACTCGTGATTAAATTGCGGCAGGCGCCGTGACATCGGGAAGGCGCGAATATCGACCAGCGTTTGAATTTCGTGCGCCTGAAGCGTCTCAATCAGGTCTTCGATCGTGCGAGTCGAATGTCCGACGGTGTAAAGACGGGGCACTACCCTTCGATGCAAGATAGTTACATTGCGATGCGATTGAGCGCTGCGGCCACTGCGGCGTCCTGCTGCGGAAACACCGTACGCAAATCCAGTACGACGTGGCCCTCTTCAATCCGCGCAATAATCGGAGGATCCGAGCCTCGAAGCTGAGCCGCCAGTTCGTCGGCGCTGAGTCCCTTACAAGAGAGCGCGAGCACCCGCGTCGGCAGGATCGCAGACGGAGCCGCGCCCCCGCCAAGAACGGACTCGCCGTCTACGATTTCAATCTTCAACCTTGGAGTCGTGATCGTTGCCGCCAGTGCCTTGGCCCGCTCGCCCACTTCGTCTTGGGAAAGCCGCATCATGCGTACCGCCGGAATCGCATCATGATCGCCCCGCACGTACGCGAGCAGCGTTGCTTCCAGCGCTGCATAGATCAGCTTGTCCACTCGCAAAGCGCGAAACAGTGGATTGGCTCGCATGCGCGCGACCAGGGCCGGATCGCCGCTAATCAGCCCTGCCTGCGGCCCCCCCAGCAGCTTGTCGCCGCTATAAGTAACGATATCGACGCCGCTGCGCAGGCTGTGCAGCACGCCTGGTTCGTCGTTAATTCCAATCGAGCGCAAATCAAACAGAGCGCCACTACCCAGGTCTTCCATCAGCGAGATGCCGCGCCGGTGCGCCAGAGCGGCCAGCTCCGCTGTAGGAGCTTGTTCGGTGAACCCGGTGATCTCGAAGTTCGAGCGATGTACTCGCAGCAGCAGTCGCGTCTTTTCGTTAATGGCGCTCTCGTAATCGGCAGTCCGGGTCCGGTTCGTGGTACCCACCTCGCGCAAGATCGCGCCGGACTTTGCCATCACCTCTGGAATGCGAAACGAACCGCCAATCTCCACCAGCTCGCCTCGCGAGACGATAACCTCTCCACCATCAGCCAACGTATTCAGCGCCAGCAAAACTGCCGCGGCATTGTTGTTCACCACGATCGTTGAAACAGGCTCGCGCATCTTGTTCTCGAACTCGGCGCTCAGCAGCCGCCGAAACAATCGCTCAGCATGCGCGTCCCGCTTGCCGCGAGTGCCCGTGGCCAGCTCAAACTCCAGATTCGAATAACTTGCGGCAGTCTCGCGAATGTGCTCGATCGCTGAATCGCCCAGCGGAGCCCGTCCAAAATTTGTATGCAGAATCACGCCGGTGGCATTGATCAGCGACCGCAGAGAATAATCCAGATCCAGGCGAACTTGCTTCTCCACTGCGCCGGCCATGCCCGTAAGTGCGAGTTCCAACCCAGCTTCATCGAGCAGGCCCGCTGCGATTTCCTGCCGCAAACGGGCAAGCACCACACGCGCCGCAGCCACTACGGATTCCTGCCCGGAACTTCTCACCATGAAATGAATCGCGGGATCACGCACCACATCATCGACCGATGGAAGCTTGCGAAAAAGTTCCGATGATGAGGTTTGTTTCACGCGAAGATTATCCCACGATCAGAATGAAACACGAGTTCGGAAATGCATCAGCTACAGCGTATGCAGGTAAGCCAGCAAGTCCTGCAAATCCTCGGCACTTAACGTCTGGCTGTAGCCCGGCATTTCGTGCCGGCCATAGCGAATAATTTCGCTCACGCGATCATCATTTGCCGGCAGCCCGCTGAGAGGAAGATAAGGATGCTGAAAAACTCCCTTTAACCCCGGGCCTTTTCGACCCTTCGTGGAATAGGGCCGGTGGCAACGGTCGCAGTAGCTGTCGTAAGTCTTGCGTCCCGCAGCCTGCTGAGGATTGAGGCCAAGTTCAGCGTCCGATCTGCGCCGCTCCACATCGCACCCTGCAAGAATGCCAAGAAATAGTAGCGCGACGATTGCATATACTGTCGAATGCTCGCAGGCCGCGGCGACCCGACGATTCTTTTGGGGATCCATCCCTTCGAGCCCCTGCACTCCCAATTCTCGACCTTCGGCCCCTCGCATCTTCACCCGTCCTCTCGCACGTTCCTGCAGCGCTTTCCGATCGCTCGACATACAATGATAAGGCAAAGCAGAAAGCTGCAAACCCAAAGCCATGACTGTCGCCGTGAAACGAGTTTACGATTCGCCGTCGCGCTCTGACGGAGCGCGCATCTTGGTGGACCGCCTCTGGCCGCGCGGCCTTCGCAAAACCGAAGTCGATCTCGACGATTGGTTGCGCCACATCGCTCCCTCGAACGAACTCCGGCAGTGGTATCACGCGCAACCCGATCAATGGCAGGTTTTTCGCAAACGTTATCTGAAAGAGTTAACTTATCCTGACGCCGAGAGGGAATTGCAAAAGCTCTACGTCCTTGCTCAAAAGAGAAGGCGCCTTACGCTTTTGTTTGCCTCAAAGAACGAGAAGTATAACAATGCAGTCGTGCTCAAGGACTTGCTCAACGGAATGCGTAAGCCGCCAACCGGCACCGGCGGCCTTCGATCACCGCGCACACGCGATGCCGCGGTCCGGCGCCGCAGTTAAGTTCCAGGTTTAAGTTCATGTGGGACAGGCGCCCTCGACTGCCGGTCTTAACTTTGTTATCCATTCCTCTCCTTTAGAATCGACTGCATGAGAGCAGTCTTTCAGTGGAGTCTCGGCGCCCGTATGTTGGAACTGGGCAAGCGCACGCTGATCATGGGCATAGTGAACGTCACGCCCGATTCTTTTTCCGACGGCGGCTCGTACTTCGATTCCGACAAAGCCACGGCGCACGCGCTTCAACTGTTCGACGAAGGCGCAGACATAATTGACATTGGCGGAGAATCCACTCGTCCCGGTGCCAGCGTCACCGCTCCTTCTACGCAGCCGGCGGCAAAAGATAAAACAGTCCCCGACGACGCTGTTGCGATAAAGCCATCTGTCAGCGCCGAGGAAGAGCTGCGCCGCGTGTTGCCCGTGATTACCGCTATCAAGAAGATGCGGCCGGATTCAGTGATCTCAATTGACACCTACAAAGCCAGCGTCGCACGCGCCACAGCAGCGGCCGGAGCCGAAATTGTGAACGACGTAAGCGGTCTTCTTTGGGATAAGCAGATGGTTCGGACGATCACCGAAATAAAATGTGGCGCCATTCTCATGCACATGCGCGGCCGTCCCGAAGAATGGCGCACCTTGCCGCCGCCCGGCGATGTTGTTCTTATGGTCAAGCGCGAACTCAGAGAGAGAGTGGAAGCGGCCGTACAAGCCGGCGTACGCCGCGAAAGGATCGCGCTCGACCCCGGCTTCGGCTTTGGCAAGAAGTTGGAGGAGAACTATCCGTTGCTTTCCCGCTTTCAGGATTTGCAATCCCTGGGCTTTCCCCTGGTAGCTGGAACATCGCGGAAGTCTTTCATCGGCCGAATGTTGGCAAAGGACGGAAAAGATGCCATGCCTTCCGATCGCGTCTACGGAAACCTCGCCGCCCACACCGCACTGATTTTAAAAGGCGCGCACATCCTGCGAACTCACGATGTAAAAATGGCCGTGGAGGCTGCGCGAGTAGCCGACATAATTCTAACCGCGCACTAATTGCTAAAACTCCTTGCTCGAATCCAGCAGAATCGTCACCGGCCCCTCGTTCACTAATTCCACTTTCATCATTTCCTGAAATCGCCCAGTTTCGCAGCGCAGCCCTGCGGCGCTAATCTTTTCTACGAAGAACTCGTAAAGCAGCCGTGCTTTTTCCGGCGAAGCTGCCGCATCGAATGACGGGCGCTTGCCTCGCCTCACATCTCCATACAAAGTGAACTGTGAAACCGCGAGCACGCTCCCGCCAACCTCCTGTACGCTTCGGTTCATTTTTCCTTCGTCGTCTTCGAATATGCGCAAGCCAGCGATTTTTTCTGCCTGGTAGACCGCATCGGGTTCCGTATCTTCCCGGCCAACCCCCAGCAAGACCAGCAGCCCCAAACCAATCTCACCGGCAATCTCCCCGTTCACCGCAACCTGGGCGCGGCTCACCCGCTGCACCACAGCACGCATAAGATTCTCCCAGTTAGGATTTCGATTGCCGGCTCCGCCTCAAGGCGTCGGCAGCATCGATTCTTGTGCTGCTACCGCCTGCCATCGTCCATCGCGGTAAATGTAGATGTCCGTAAACCTAACTCTGGCCATAATTTTGCCTTGTGCGTCCGTCGCCGTAGCCAGCCCGCGGATATAGCCGAAATCACCGTAGACACGTGGAGTCAAATCGGTTAATTCATTGTGCATCGGCCGGTGGTCGGCGGCCTTGGCGAGCGTTGTCGTGCGATCAGAAATATTTCCTTGTGGATCCACGTCCTGAAATTCTTCAGCCAGCAGGCATCCCAAGGTCGCGGCGTCTTTTTTTTCAAGCGCACCGGCCCAGGTTTGCTCGATGTGAACCAGCGCACTTCCATCTTTGCTTTGTCCTGCAGGACAAGGCGCCGCCCATGTGAGCTGGCAGAAAATGAATAGCGATAGTCCGAGGAATTTTTTCACATTGCACCCCATGAAACAAAAGTAAATGACGCCTCATCATAAATGCACACCACAACTTTGCTGCGTTTGACCACCACAACTGCCAACCGTTAGGATTCAGAGTGTGCAATTCGAAGTGGACAGAGGTTTCGCCGTTGCGCCAGGTCCCTTCCTTTACAGTAATTCAGCCGGACGATTACACTACACACTCGCCTTTTTAGTTTGTTGGAGAGAGCGACCCGGGGATGGCGTGAACTCTCAGGAATAATCTGCGAGAAAGTTCGCACCGTCGAGCGCAGGTTCGGCCACATCAGAGTAAGAAAAACCGGGAAAACACGCCGGATTTCGAGGTCGGGTTCACAAAGGTTCGCGAAGTCGAAGTAAGCTGTCGAGCCCGCATGGGCCACAACACAAATCGAGGTAAGCGAGGAGAAACATGGCAGCCGTTGACGAGAAAGTAAAGCAAATTATCGTAGAGCAGTTGGGCGTGGACGAAGGGGAAGTCACCTCCAGCGCTTCGTTCGTGGACGACCTGGGCGCGGATTCGCTCGATACCGTCGAACTGGTTATGGCTTTCGAGGAAGCCTTCGACATTGAAATTCCCGACGAGGACGCGGAAAAAATCCGCACCGTGCAGGACGCCATCGATTACATCTCCAAGCATTCGAAAGGCGGCAAGTAGTTTGGGACGCAGGGTCGTAGTTACCGGCATCGGCCTGATCTGCGGCGTCGGCAACACCACCGGGGAGGTCTGGCAGTCCGTGCTCGCGGGCAAGAGCGGCGTGGCTCGCATCACTCAGTTCGATGCCAGCAACTTCGCCTGCCAGATCGCTGCCGAAGTCAAGAACTTCGACCCCCTCAACTTTATCGAAAAGAAAGAAGTTAAGAAGATGGGACGCTTCATCCACCTCGCCATCGCCGCCGCGGATGAAGCCTTTAAGATGTCGGGCCTGCAAATCACACCCGAGAACGCCGAGCGTGTGGGCGTTCATATCGGTTCCGGCATCGGCGGATTTGACATCATCGAACGCGAACACACCGCGCTGGCG